>JGI24159J19872_10001840_pt1 | contig 24256 bp, 20 predicted proteins | sample Ectturendosymbi4_FD_19872 | JGI IMG/M metagenome (IMG submission 19872)
GTTATATGAAATGTTCCTGGCTTCGAAAGTAAGTTTGTCACGATCGTTCGTGTTTCAAGAAAAACGTTAATTTCTGTAATTCACATCTGAACTGCTACTTTCCAAAGTGATTTCAGATTAATTTTATTGTTTGATATTTCTTCCACTCAATGATATTTTGTATTCTGACTTAAAACCTTTTCGTGTTTCTAGTAAAAGCAACGGTAATGGAATCGTCGTACAGCTAAATATCATATCTGACAAAATCTAATATTTTCCGAATTTGCAACAGCATAAAACTTATTTTTTGTGACCAGAAAACAACATAGGAAAATCCTGACGTGAATCATCATATATGAAAAACAAATTCTTTGAATAAAATGAAAATAGACATGATTTTCCTTTTGCTCTATTGTTGTTTTTTTTAAACCATGCATTGTCTGGTCGAACCAAATTTATGTTTGGGTAATATTCACTTCAGAAAAAGTTTTAAATGGACGCCAAGACTACAAGTCAAAATCAGTTATTCTGTTGCTCATGAAAAGAGTAAAATTTGAACTTTTTGTAGTGTTTCTTAATTGATGCGAGTTTATAGATGATTGAAATCCGTGATGAATGTAATCGTATTGCAACAAACCCCACAAAATCCTTCTTATTGCTGCAATAATTGAGAAATCACGTAAGATATCCCTAAAACTCTTAAGATACACTTTTATTGAATTTGCACTGCAATGTTTGCCTCATTTAAGAAACATCTGCAGCTATCAAACTTCAATAGTTTTACGTAAGCTTGCTTTATTGCATTTTATGTCATGATTATTGGCACAGTCAAGCACAAATTAAAAACGTTCTTTGGTTGTTGTAACGCGGAACCTGAAAAACAAAACAGATACTCCAATCATTTTTTTTTCTGTGTTGGAAATCATTGTGAAGTAGCACAAGCTTCAAACCCTTATCTGCTAACGATCCTAAAATGCTGTGCTATGTGTGAGAAAATAGATGCTGAGATGCTTCTATAACATTGATTAAAGTATAACAAAAGAGACTCTTGCAGACATAACGATCCTAAGATATATTATGCAATTTTTCAGGTTCGCCTTCATCAATTTACTCCGTCACCGATCATTCATTGACCACTTTGGACTTATTAAGACGGTAGAAGACTGCTACGTACCATAGCCTATTGCTGCAATTGCAGAGCGGAAACCAAAGCTTTTTTGAAGCTCTTCCATCAACCACATTGATAGATCCCTGCCTTCCAACAATTTTTTTCCAAATGTGTAATAGATCCAGAAATTTCAAAATGTTTTGCTCTTCAAAGTGGATTTAAATTTCATTTCATTCTATTTCGTTCGACGAGTAATTATAGAAGGTCGAATGTCATTAGCCCATGTCAAAATAAATTGCAAAGAGACACATTTCGAGACAGAGCGAAATGAAACATTTTCGGTAAACAGAGAAAACAGTCGTATTGTCAAATCACTATCCAAAAAACTCAAATAAACCAAATGGAATCCATTGCGATAGTTCAAAATCAAGTGAAAGCATGCTTGTCAACTCAAACACACGCACGGAAGAGTCCATGATCAGTTAAGGCAGCCAGATAAAAACAACTCGATCAGCTCCGGTGTACCAAATGTTTGAAGGTTAGCAAAAGAACTAAAGTTTTCTTCAAAGAGGTTTCGTAAACCTCGGAAATCAGACATTAGAACAATTCATGAATTAGCAGCGAAAACATACACGAATATAAGTACTATCAAAGTGGGGTGAATTTCATGCGAGGCCAAAATTGCACGAGTAAGGAATCGTTTGTGTGGCATCCGGTCCGCAGAGATTCAAAAAATATTGAGGTTTTAAATATGGCTTCCAGCAAAGAAGTGGAATTGTTGGGGAAAGACTTCCGCATCTTGGAAGTTTTGTGAAATAAAAACTGTTTCGTGAATAAATGTGTTTAGTTTTCCATTGGGACGTTCAGCATTAAAGTTGAACCAAAAGTTGTTAGTTGGGGAAAACGTAAAACATTCTTTCAAAAAAATACAGGTAAAGTACTTAAGAATGTTGCAAAATGGCCAAACGCTTGACCTTGTCGCACACTGCAATGCGTATTTGGAATGCTGGAACATGGGTTATCCAGCATAACAAATTGGGCTATACTTGGGAGAGTCTTAAGGGGTGGTAGCAACCAGTTGATTCAGTTTCAAAAAACAGAGGTGAATGAGCTTCCAGACTATCAAGAAATTCTCCTCGTGGTTGTAATGATTAGCACAGGGCCGTCGCAAGCGGAGGGCCCAGTGGTGCCAGGGCCCTCATTTGAAATGGTTGCCCCCCCATTTCACGTTTGGCCCCCGGTTGCTGCATAAATCCAATAAGGTATTTTAAAAATGTGCACCCTCTTCTGGTTTTTGGCCCCTCTTTTTGTTTTTTGCCCCTCCTGCTGCTAAATCCTGGCGACGGGCCTGGATTAGCAGCAATTTCGTTTGCTTCTTCTTCATTGTTTGTGCCAATTCTTGTAATCCACTGCTAGGACGTTTTTTTTAAATATTTTTGTAAAATAATTATTTATTTTCTAAATATTATTTTGAGAAATGCATTATTATAGTGATTTATAAGATTGCATGAGTTTCGTCTAATCGTCATAAGAAACAAATCCCAACCAAATGTTTGTTCTTATTCAAAGATGGAGTGGAAAGTCAGTATCAATTCATCATGCGTTTCAATCACGAACCAGCATGTGAAGCCACATGTTCGTTTCTCCTTGACTGCAGAAAACCGCTTTGCTGTACCACTTCGTCATACTTCTTTTAAGCAAAGATCTCAAGCATGAATTAGTGTAAACAGTATATCAGCAGTAAGCAGTTTTACTGTAGAAATCACTTCCAAGTTACACTTACAGCAGTGGTTCACAAACTTTTTCTAGCCGTTACCCAAATCAAAATATCGATTATGTCTTATTACCCTCAATAAAATTTTTTCGAATTTTTGGTCGAAAATTTCTTTTGCAGTGATCGCTCATAATAGAGAACAACAATGTGGTTTTGGTTTTGCGTTACCCCCGAAAAAACTGCAAATTACCCCCGGGGGGTAATTTAGCCCCAGTTTGGGAACCAACCACTGGGACTTAAAGCATTAGCACAATATTAGGTTTAATGCAGTTGGTTGGTCTCTTGACTAGCGGTTTAAGATAGTTTCACTGGTGGACCTTCAATACTGTTTGAACAAAATGGGAATCAACTTTCAAAACAATTGCAAGAGATTCATTCGCTTCATTCATTTTCATACCCACTTTCCCCCTGGAGACAGTTGGTTTGCAGCAATGTCTTATATTCTTGTTGGCTCAACAACAACACAAGACGAAGCAAGACCAAGATATAATATTGCCACTTGGTCCTTAGTGGATCTCTGGCCCGCTTTAACGTGGGTACAGCAAACAGGATTTGCCGCGCTAATCGTTCCTGGTACATTGCAAAGTTAGTGAAAAATGTGCATTTCCTTTTCAAAAAGCAGTCATTATGGGTTGGAGAAGGTATGGCTCTGCACGACTTGCGGCTCTCATTATCGTCTTTAATCTGACATGTACCATCCGCACAGCCATATAGAAAGATTAAAGCAGTCATGGAAAGTTGACAATTGTGGAAGAAAGTAAACATGGAAGAATGATTTTAACCCTTGAAAAAGGTGGGATGCGTCCTCTTGGCGAAAAATGTATCACCGTATATGCTTTCCGATTTATATTTGAAAACACACTAATGATTGAACTTCAGGAGGTGAACATATAATTTGTAATGAAAGGTCAATTCACACTGCCGTCTACAGCAACCCAGGTTTGATATCTAAGCCCTTGCAAAAATATATTGTCTAATCCTAAGTTACAAACAGAGGGTTGGATGGCTTCGCGTACTTTGCAATATTTTCCTGCTTGTACTTACAACACAAAATTCAAAAGGAAACTTCTTCCTTATAAAAATTAAAGACGGTACGGCATAATCATTCCACAGCAGGTGTGGATACTTGAGCTTAACATAAAATTTGTTTCTTTGCTTCTGTACGACTGCGTTCATTAATTCGTTTATTTGTAAAAAAAACATAGACACATTTTTAGAGATGAGAAGCACTGCGACGCCGTGATTAAAGTTGAAGGCCAAGAGTTCAAGATCCACAAATCTGTTTTTGCACTTTACTCTGATTACTTTGACAGAGTGTTCACAGTGGAGGTAAATAATTTGAATAGTATTATGATAAACGTGTTTGTGTCTACACTTTAACCAGAACATTTTTTTAGATACATCGTTAAGCTTACTCTGTCATTGCGTTCTTTTCACAGGTTTTGCATAATTTTATTACTTGTCTTGAAATTTGCGTTACTACTCACTAAGGAAAACTATCATGTTTTACAAGACATACCTCAATTTTTTTAAACAGAAAGGAAACGACCTCACAACAGAAAATTGTTTGAAAAACATGGCCTGGATGAGTGATATTATTTTCTTCACTTGGCAGTGTGCGCTTAGTAGAGGTGTAGTAAAACCCAAAAAGAACGAACTGAAATCTGTACTGAAATTGAGAAGAACGATGAGCAGATGCCCAACATACACAAAGCCTCAGTCAACCTGGTAATCGTGACGGCTGGTAGCATTAAGGCAGGGGTGCACAACATGTGACAGAACGACCGCATGTAGCTTCGATATAATATTTACGTGCTCGTGAACATGCGATTTACAAGGAGGTCGTGCGTTAGCAAACATTCTGTGTCTACTGTATGGAGGCATTGAGTAGAAAACGGCCAAACGGGCATGTAGATTGCGCTTGAAAAAATTCATTAAATTTTTTGACACAGAGTTGTATACAGGGCTCATTTTGAAGCATGGCCCGAACCCGACACATCGTTTTGAAGCACGTTTTAGGACCGAAAGCACAATTTAAGGAGTAAGTGAAGAAATGCGCAACTGCGGAGTATTGGTGGCGTAGCAAACTAATTATGACTAAATAGTTCACAATTAACCATTTTTATTGCAGATTTAATCAACTCCATTGCTTCTATAGCCAATGGTGACAAATGCATCTATTGTTCCGAAAAATAAATTATATGCAGGCCTGAAACATGTTGACAAACTCAAGCCCGAACCCAGCCTGAAAACCGGACCGACTCGAAAACCCGGCCCGACTCACAAACAACTCTAGTTTGATATTTCTAGGTGATAGGCACGAGTAAATGATATGTCATCAAAAAAGCCTCTTCTTACACATGCTTCAAAAAGTTACTTAATGTCACTGGCGGCCGTATTTCATAAAAATGAACGTAATGCGGGCGGCAATAGCGAAACGGCTATGCACCTCTGCAGTACGGTATCAACGCGGGAAAAAAAGATGTTGCAAATCTTATTTCGGAAAAGAGTTTCAAAAACGTTGAATGAAAACAATTTTCAAAATTTCTTGAATTTTGCAAGCGAAACGAAGAAGTATTTTTCAAATATATAATGGACAAAAGCTGAATTCTGGTTATAGAAATCATGGAGTAAGCTCGTGATAACGTTGGTGATGTTCATTGAGAAACAGGTTATTGTATGCACTAAAAGTAGCAATCTGCCAAACATTTAGCAACTAGAACAGATCGATTATGTGACTTAAAAACTACCCAGTGGTAAATTGAGCTCATTCAAACCTTGTTGATGCACTAAAGCCCTTATTGAAAAAGCTTTTGGATGCATTAAGAATTGTTGACACACATGACGAGCTTTTCCTGGCCGCATCAACGCAGGTAAAAATTTTACTCTGAAATTAATTTTCAAGATATCGTAGAACTGCGGGCAACATGAGTGTGATCGCTTCACGCACATCAGCAATGGTTTACAATTTCCATACTTTGACAAGGTCGCTGTTTGCATTTGGTTTCAAGGTCTCTCGGAGTAGAAGCAGTTAATGTTATTGCCATTATCCTACCCAAAAATGTAGTGCGTGCATTGCGTGGCATACGTATCTTGATCTTCAGCGCAGGGTGGGAATATCGTGATTTATTGGAACAGGCCTATCCGCCCAAAATTCCGAAAGCAATCATTGGCATTGTGTTCGACTGTAATTGCTAGACTAGGTTTTGGGCATTCATGTGAAGTTCATGCAGGTTTTTGTCAGTCCTAAGTGGCTCGGAAGCAGGTGGAAACACAAAAAAGCGTTGCAAGGACTAAAACTATGTTGGAAGGGACTAGCGTTTTATTTACTTCTTTACTATACTTACAGCCATGAATTGATTTGAAAAAGAAAGCTTTATGTTGTGCTGAGAATTTTTCAAAAGGGTAGCGACTGACAGTAACGCTACGGTTTTTCTAAAGCCTGTTATTGGTTAACCTTTGTTTTTTTGAAGCTCAACCGCAATAACAAAAACAAATATTTATCGCCAGACTTTAGGTTTGTGGTCACATTGCGTGTGGGAAAATTTCTTTGAAAGAATAACATCTGTGTGATTGAAGACTTTCCTCAAAAGATTTTGTAATTGAAGACTCTTCCCAAAAGCTTTATTCCTCAAAAGCTTCTTGTAAGCTCCTCAAAAGCTTCTTGTAAGCTTTTGAGGGATCTGCCTGGCACGATGTGGAATTCCACACATTGTCATCCACCATAAATTTCCACAAAGGTTACCCAGACGAATCAATTCACCATTTCACTCGTCAGCCTTGCTTGCAATGTACAGGACTGAAGATGCGTAAAATACGTGACATCGATTTCATATTAAAACCATTGGATGATTGATTCAACTGCATCACTTTCGTGAAGACTTATTGTTATAATGACATCTCAGAAACAGATTTGGAAACCTTTTTGCTCAACCTGATATTTCCAACACATGGTTTATAATTATTTCAGATGCAGGAAAAATACAACAATGTAGTGACTCTTGAGGAAACTCGTGCTGACGTCGTTAAATGCATCATTGATTTCATTTACACTGGACAACTGTCAATCAACTGCGACAACGCATTCGACGTGGTAGCAGCGGCAGACTACTTATGCATTAAACGTAAGATTGCTTGTTTGCTTCGATTAGACTAATTATAAGATTCAAATCATCGGACTGCGACAGCACGTCCTGCGGTCGGCAAAACCTTTGCTCATGAAAATCTTGTTAATCTCAGTTAATTTACTGGGCACCTGACTAGATAACCTCTGTGTTTTCTTGTTGCCCCAACGTTCCTTCATTGGCGAGTACATGTGGCGCAATTCACTCAGTACCGCCAATTAGTCTATCTATCTAAAGCAGGGATGTAGCACCTGTTTACTATCTCGGGCCGCATGAATTGTGGACAAATGTTGATGGCCCGCAAAAATTATTTAATTTCATGTTAAAATTCTATCTTTACCACCCCAAGGAAAACAAGGAGAGAAAATTATGTCAAGGACCGAGAGAGACTTCTCTTAAATTACTGTAAACGAATCTGCTTGTCATCGAGTTTCGTTTTTACGCGATGTTGTGTTCAAACTTGGATAATGAAAAGTCTGATGCGGGCCGAATTAAAATGTTCATGCGAGCCGCATTTGACCCGCAGGTTGCAACCCTGATCTAAAGGATATATGAAAAATATAATGTTTTAAATTCTATCTAAAATTAAACTGAATTTTCTGGAAATTTTGACCAGCATCAGCATCTCCCATAAAGGCGGAAAATACAAAATTACTCTGGTGATTACACACTGGAAAAAATACCACAAGGGAAAGGTAACATTGTTTTATATGAAAATTCAAATTTTCGCAAAACTTAATTAAAAGTTTTTGCATATTTTGATTGCATATTAAGTCACTCATGCTACCATTGCTATTAGATAGAAAGTGATAGCGTTTAGTTTACAAAAGTGAGGTATACATTGCCATGCTATGCATATTGAGGTAGAAGTCGACTTATCGCTCTACGCATCCCATATCAGTGTACATGTTTCAATCCCTACTAGCTGATTGATTGAAAGTAAAAATCTGATCTGATGACCTTCGTCTTGTTTACAGAAATAACGGAATTCGGCACAGCATTCTTAGAGAAAAGTCTGGATGTGGAAAATTGCCTTAGCCTGTGGATTTTTGCTACAAGATATGTTTTAAATAGTCTTTCAGAAAAGTGCTTGACTTTTTTCCTATCAAATTTGATGAGCGTCGCAAATACGAGTGAATTTAAACTGATGGAAAACGAATTTTTTTTGGATGTAATGGAACAAATTAAACACTCGGTTAGTTCTGGGGCAAAAATGCGTTTGCAACTATATATTTGAAGCTAAAACTATATGTTTTCGCAGTTTGCTTCCAAAATATGTTATCTCTCCAACTATTATGCGATTTTGCTTCGAATTTCAGCGCATTTATGAACCTGTCTAAAATTCTGGTTTGGGACATTAAACCACTGGTGCATTGCTTTGAAATATAACTGTTTTTTGTAAACTCCTAGCAGCTGAATACAGGAACAGGTTTGACGTTTTTTACTGCCCCACATAAGTACATATGACACAAAACGTGTATTAGAAACGGCATTATTTTTGTAGCCAAACCAAAGCTTTGGCGCAAACGCTCTCATCAGGTAAACCTCGTGTAAGAAAAACGCTATTAGTTTCTTATTACATGCAAAACCAATGCTTGGTAGCAAGCTTGTGAACAACCTCTAACGTGGTAGCAAGCTTGTGAAGATCTGACTGCTGGCTTCGCTTTCATCCTTTTGCCAGGATTCACACTTGCACATATCTGTCGTTGAACAGTTGTAAGCCACAGTAGTGATGTATGCAAGTGAACACATTGCAAATACAAGCAAAAAGATTCAAAATTAGGAGAATGTACAAGGAGATGAACTCTACCTCTCTTTTCGGTTCATTTCAGCGATTTATTTTGCAATAGACGTCACTTCATTTGTTCAAGGAAATTTACAGTTTGAACTTGAAAGAACGTTTTCGGGGTTCCGAGGCCTTATGGGAAAACACTAAAAGCATTTTTTTCAGTGCCGTGTTGGTGGTAACCTTCCAAGCACTGCAAGCACAACCCCCCAGTGGAACTTGAGCCCGGTCCATGTAAAAAAACGTGTTTATTTTGGTAACGATGAAAATGAAAACAAAAGTACTTGGTAAGATGGAAACTGGAAACGCACTCATAATTTTTGGAAAGTTCCATATCGTTGATACTTGAAATAAATAATTTTTGAAAATCTTCATAGTGACAAACAGGGTTCATCTAAAAGGTTATGAAACAAGTTAAACGGAATTGGGTAGAACCAAATTTGGTGGTACTTCAGAAAATCTAAAAGAGGAATAAAGCACATCGTATTGGATTTTCCAAACATAATTACATCAAGTTGGCCATGAAATGAGCAATCAACGACGGGTTGCAGGGACGTTTGCTTCAGATGAAAATAAAACATACAGCGTTTGTTTTTATGTATAATTTGCTGCTTCAATTTCACGTTCTCCAGTACGTTGCAATCCTTTTTGCTGCGGCTGCAAATTACCATATGGCCAAAATTACGAATGACTGGGATTTATTCCATGACACTAGCTGTTAAACCGGAAGGCTTGTTGTGCTGCACAGAGGATCTTTCAAATATCACCCATCAAATACCTTGACCATTTATTGAAACGTCGAGTACATGGTCGTCAATGACGGCGATTGTTACATTGCTAAAAAACAAAAGGCCATGATTTGCGTATATAACGACTTTTAATCTTTTAAAATTGTAGTTAAGGTGTCATTTTACCAAAGTGTTGATTGCAAATGTCGATATAAGCATTTCGTGCGTTCATGCTGTAAATGAAAAAACTTCTCTTTAATGGTTCTGAAGAAACTAGTTAAAGATGTTCATGTTTCTTTCAGTTGGATGATGCTGAGGAACAAATTTGCTCAGTTGCTTCAAGATGGGCGAAACATGATCCTGAAAAACGAAAGGACACATTGTGCAAAATTATTGGAGACTTCAATCTTAGCATGGTTTCCGTCAATGTTTTATGTAAAATTGTGCAAGAGGTAAGAGTCCAATGGCAAAGGTACAGTATTCTGAGCAGCAATGATCGATATGCCATTCCACTCTTTCCCAGGTTATGCTGCATTCAGTAAAAAACGCTCTGAATCGAAATTGGCGTTTCCAGATTTTGCTTTAGAAAAAGTCTTTGATAAAGCAACAGAGAAATAAAAAAAACTTTGGAAACGTGCGTTTGGTCAACTTATAAAACATCTAAAACATTCGTGCGTGTTTCAAGTTTTACATACAATTTCCAAAACCACATTTGGTTGGGGTCCAGGTGTACAGTAATTGAACCATGTTCAAATTCTAAAATTATTTCAGTGCAATACAACATTAACCTAAAAAATCGTCGTTACATTCATGAAATAATCTTTTCGAAACCCCAATATAGTGCCAAAACAGGTCCATCGGCGACTCCGGCCTCAGGCTCGGTCTGAGTCGTCGATTACTGTATGATTCAAATTGTAGAACTTGAACTTCCTTGCCTTGTATATTTTGGTCATCACCCGCTTCTCTGATTAAGGTTGTAAACTCGGCATATTTTCGTTGGGTCTTGGCACTCTTCATATACTTTCATACCATATCTGGCCTTTCGTGTTCATGTTGCAGGTGACCTGAATCTAAAACTGTCTTCATTCGCTCGCGCTTTATTCGGACTCATCCATTAGAGCCCGAGATCCCCTCTGCAATTAGGTGATTTTGGAATATAGTTCACATCAGATTAAAATGTTTTTTGAAGCAATAGATTTGCATAAAACATTATTTTTTGAATTCCAATCAAGTGGATAGTTCCCATTTCAAGAATAATTTCAAACGAACGATAAATCGTCCAGGAACGCGGGTTAATATGAATGAGCCATGTACGCAGAGGTTTACTCGGGCTCATCCGTTAGATCCCGAACTACTCTCTGCAATTAAGGATTTTTTATCATAATTCAAATTAGATGGAATGTATTTTGAAGCAATGGATTTGCATACAAGATTGGACTTGAATTCCAATCCAATGGACTCTTCCCATTCCAGAATAATTTCAAACGAACGATAAATTGCCCGGTAGATCGGGCAAATATGAATGAGCCTGGTACACAAAGAACTAAAGGGTATTACCATTGCTCTGTGCCTACGCTCACGTAGCCGTGGAGCCTCATGACCCTAGGCCCAAAAATTTTTTTCTGGGGGGGCCTGAACCCGCCACTTCTAAAATTTCGAATTTTGCCTAATTAAGTTTGAGTAATGCAATTATTATTGGGTCCATTTTTAAGCAAATCGTTTAATGAAAGCGAATGTGCATAATTTTGGCAATATTTTAGCAATATTACTTGCAATGTATTATTTGTATTTTGGCAGATAATTTCGCAGGATTTTGTAAATGTTTGGCATGATACACCGCCTACACTCTGATCACCCTGCTCCGGCTTGTTTGTCGCATTGGTGTTGTCGAACAGTCTTGCCACATGGTGCACTGTAATACTGCACCATTTTTCAAAAAATGATGTAATTTTACATGCTTGTACGTAGGAAAAATGTCGCGCCACACCATCACAAAGTTGGTGCAATTTGGTGCAATTTCAAGCGTTTTTACACCATTCTAAATTGTGACATTCTGTTGAATCTTATACGCAAACCGAAATATTTGACAGATCAATTTCAATTGTGTTTTTGTTTTTGCATTAGCAACACTAAATAGCTTTATTTTATTTCTACACTAGCAACACAAATGGCATCCTTACAGACAACTTACTGCATAGGATTTTTTTCGTCTTTGCATTCCACTATCTAAAATTACATGACGACACAGATGTCGATGCCCTTTGTAACTGAACTAAAATTATTGAAGAACACATAATCGCGTTTTGTACCTCATACCTTCCAAACTGCAGGTGATGTGAGCAAAGGGAATTTACAGGGGAATTTGCACGACTGTTGCGACTTTTTTTTGACAGTATCAATGCCAAATTCTACAGCAGAGCGGTCGTTTTCGTGCCTTCGTCGGCTGACGAACTACTTGACAAAAAAACTTAGTAAAGAGAACGTGAACCACAGCTTGTTTTTGCACATTCACAAACACTTAGATCAAGTTGATCTCTTAGCAATACTGTATCGATTCATAGCAGCGAATGATGGCAGAATTAACTTTAAAAAGACGTTTGTACTGTAGCACAGTAACACAGGGCCATTGAGAGTAAAAATTGTAGTGGTGCGAGACGTACTTTGGAGCACCAAAATAAAATATAAATCATAACTCATTAAGCACTTCATTGGCTTTCCAATACTATGACTAGAAAATCAATTATAACTATATACCAGCGTTATTAGTTAATTTCAGAAGTCTAAAGCTGATCTCAAAGAATGCAGCTAACACAGTTGCTTTGCCAACTTCACAACTATATATCAATTATAAACACTCATAGCAGGCTATGACGATTCTCGCTAGCAAAGCAAATTTAAGAATTCTGTAAACCTAATACAGCAAGAGAAGGAAATTATTTAGTTACTCGCTTTGGCATGGAGTCAAACAGTTTTTGACAGTTTTTTGTTGATTTACTGCCCGAAACCACACTGGAATAATGGCCTCTGTTAGCTTGGTCATGGTGGTGCAATGCAATTGTTGTCACCGAGATTTTGTTATTGATCACAAATTCGCAATGGGTGAAGAGCTGGAGAGTTTCCACGCTAATCTGGCATACTTAATTTTTGTTTCCTAAAAATCGTCTCCAATTTTTTACGAGAAACACGGGGCAAGGTCCTATTGCACTTTTCCTCCACCATCCGGAAATGCCCTTCGCATATCTGGAATGACTTTTATGGGAAACAAATTGTCTTTTACAGTGCAATATTTGTTTTTCTTCACATTCAAACTTTTGTTTTCTTTTTTGAGTACGAAACTGCTCTTTTAGGGGTTTAGGCTTTCTGCCAGCCCTCAATAGGCGTAGTACTGTGTTTGAGCTTATGTGAACTCCATCATGAATCAAATCCTTCGGTAAATCAAAAGTCGTCTTACAGTAATTACATACCTTTTGCAAGTATTTGTAATGGCTGTTTGGATATACAAACCTTAAAGATTAAGGCGTATTCCCACAAACGTCACACTCACAGTTTGGGCCCCTTTGGCACATTTGCACATAATTTTTGCTTCATATTGAAAAACTTATGACTTGCTTCAGAGCTTATTGAATGTAGTTCTAGAGTGATTCATCAGCTTTTAAACAAACTAAGTGCGAAACTCTCAAAAGAGGGCCAGAGTTGTAAGTCGGGCCGGACTTTTCGAGTCGGGCCTGGTTCGGGCCTAACTTTGTCAAACTGTTTCGGCCGATTTCGGTCCTGCATATACAAGTTTCTTGTACCATTCGAAGTAACGATTTTTTTTTCTTGAAGTGCATTTATTCAGCTCACCGCGGTGACTTCTGTGAGTGAAGTGTTTGTGATTTTTCTTCAGTTGATTCTATTTGTAAACACAGCTGCGTTCTTTTGTTCTCTACTCGTATTAGTGTCACACACTTTTTCAGAAGGTGACAGCGTTTAGGAAAGTAGCACGCCATGACATTACGTCGAAAAGATCAATCACTTACGCGATTCTTCGCTTGTGTTAAGAAACGATGGCCTACAATCCGGCTTTTCATGCATACAGAGATATCCTAAATAGTTCCTTTCATGCCTACAGCCATTGTGGATAGTTTCGGTATAGTTTGTGTTTATGTTGAAAAACATTACATTCCGCAGTATTTAACAAGCCGATTTTGTGCTTGTTTATGTTAATGTTTTGGTCAAGGTGATTGCTATTTTGGGTGTGATAAAATCATGTACCCGCAGCTACACCCGTACACCACGTTTTCGGATACCCCACAGCTGCGCATATCTTGACTCACTCGGTAAATTTGGCTTTCCGTCTAAATCGGGCTTCAAAAACAAATGTCGGGCTCGGGCCGAGTTCAGGCTTCAAAATGAGGCCCATTTCCAACTCTGAAAGTGGCCCCACTGCACCTATGGAAAAAAACGGGGCCCGAGGCGAAATCCTAGATAGCCACACCTAATATCCCCCTCTGCTCTGAAGTCACAACTCCACTCACCAGAAAGAAAGAACTTCATTCTACAACACTACTGAATTTATTAACGCCCTACCTTACGTCATAAAACATGTTTTTCGCTTGTTCTGTCACGCAGCACTTACTGCATTGGCCTAACAATGAAATAGCAGCGACTGAGAGATTCCCAAACACACATCAGAAGAAATGGCGATAGATTATACAGCAATTTCACTGGATCGCATGCAATGCGACGAATTTGTTTAAAGACAATTGGCGGCAGGCTGAGGTCTGTTGATGCCTCTTGTCTAATCTAGTTAGTGGGCATGATATAAACAGGAGCAATCAAATAAACAAAACTAACTGTTGCAAACGACCAAAGAGAATGGCAACAAACGAACAAAGAAAAAGGTAGCAAACGAGCAAAACAGGGAACCAATCACGATATGGTAGGCCAAGTTATATAACAGGATGCACAGGAACGTGGACGAGTCAACACTTTTAAATAAGGGATTTAAAGCGCCTACTGTTCTTCAGGAATCGAGATACTGTTGAGAAGATAACTACTGTGGGTTTAAATGATAATTTCGGGTGGCCAAACAGGGGAATGTGGATTAGAGTTTTATTTGCGATTGTAGAATATTGGTGGCTGATTATAAATTTTTCCATTAAGCAAGTTCTTTTTTAGTGCTAGAAGAAGTATAAGGTCAAATTGCACTGCAGGAGGTGTTCGAGTGTTTCTGTATACCTACAACTACACTGTCGCAGGATTTAATATTAATGTTTAAAGGGCTGAGACCAAGGCGAAACATACAGCGTAATGAGATAGCGGATGGATTTGACCCATGCAAGTGCCACATATTGCGATTCTTGCCATGGTAAAAGAGGGTGATGCAGTTATCAAATTCTGCAAAGCTAGAAGATAATTTGATGTGTTGTGGTAGGGAGTTCCAGAGGACGGGAGCTTTGTAAAAAATTTAATTATGTACTAGTGATCGTTTGGAGAGGGGAAGCTGAAAATTATTGGCATGACGAAATGAGTAGGCTGAGGTTTCTCCTAGGACCAGCGGTACAAACGAGTGAAGGACAAAAGAGGTAAGACCAGTTTGTTTTTATTTTATAAAAGAACAAGAGCATATGGGAGTTCTCTCCTGTTAGATAACGGAATGAGGTTGAGGTCGGAAAGGACAGCGGCGTTATGTGATGTACGGAAACAACCTAGTAATACTTTGGCAGTGTATGAATGTTCTAAAGGAGCGAGCTATCCGAAGTTGAGCAGTTGGCGAAAATCACATTTCCATAGTCTAAGGTTGGGAGAACATAAGAAACATAAAGCATATAAAGGACCTTGCGTGGAACAAGGTGTGAAAGCTGTTTGATGCGGTTAAGTCTGAGTGTGGTCTTTTGTTTAAGCGACAAAATATGATGAGGCCACGATAAGGTTCGATGAAATATAACACCTAAATATTTGTATGAATCAGTTTCACTGAGGTCAATATTGTTTTAATGTAAGAACAGGATGTGAGATATGAGGTTTGGAAATGGTTAAAACTTTGGTCTTTGCTGGATTAACATTTACATTCCATAAATTTGACCAATTGGATAAGGTGTGCAAATCACAAGTTAAAACCTGATTGAGATGAAGTGGACAACCAGAAGAGAATAATAACGCTCTGTCTTCTGTGAACAATGAGATTGTGGATTCAATGGGTTCAGCAATGTCGTTGACATATATTAGAAACAATAAGGGACCAAGGACAGAGCCCTGTGGTACCCCGCAATTTGTATAGCAGGCGTTTGAAAACTATCATTTATTTTGACTATTTGACTCCTACCACTCAGGTAAGATGACAAGAGATTAAGTAAGAATCCATTTATTTCTAACTGTTCCAATTTATAGATTAATTAATCCAGAATGAATTACTTGATCAAAGGCTTTGGAAATAACCATAAAGACAATCCTTGAAGACACGCCCCTATCTTAGGCAGTATAAGGTTTATGTGTGGTTTCTAAGAGTGATGTGACTGTGGAACGTTTTTTACGGAAACCTGAATTACGTTCGGACAACAATTTGTTACTCTCGAGGTACGAATAAATGTGACGGCGAATAATTCGCTCGAATATTTTAGACAAGGAAGGGAAGATAGCAATAGCCCGGTAATTTTCGACGTCAGAATAGGAACCTTATTTGTGAATGGGAACTACAGTGGCTAATTTTCAAGTGGAAGGGAATTGTACTGTGGAGATAATAAAGTTAAAGAGTAGACTAAACGGTATAGTTAGGGGTTCACAACATAATCTAAGCAAGCGGCTTGGTAGATTAAGGAGATCTTTGAATTTGAATGGATCAAGACGTTTAATAACATGAAAGATATCTAACGATCCGATGTATATTGGAGGGACGCGTGCATCTGCTTTAGGAGCGAAAGGGGAAGCGATAAGTCGACATTCGGTAGGGTAGATACGGACGCAAATAAATTGTTAAAAATGTTGCTTTTGTCATAGTCTGACTGAAGGGCAATGCCATTAGATAGTAGAAGGAAGGAGCTATGTGTAGAAGGTTGCCAGTATTGATTCACGATATTCCAAAAGTTACGGTTGCTGAGTACAGTCGTTTGGTGATGTGATTTTGGAGGTGCGATTTTTGGCAACCTGGATTTTTCGCTGAACCAGATTGCGTATTTTGTTTTAAGTTGCAAATGTTCGAGTTTATGATATCTACGCCAGCGCTTGAATAGCCTATAACGTTTTCGGAGAAGTAGTAAAATGTTCGGAGTCATCCAGGGGTTAGTTTTTCGTTTTTGTTGTGCCGGTTTGGTTGGGATAAAAGGATTAGCATTCTGTTTGATGACGTCGATAATTATTTTGCAAGTCATTGTTAACATCGGTCGAGCTGGATATTATGAAGTCCCAGGGAGCTGAGAAAAGAGCGTAATTCATTCCTTCGACGTCGGCATTTGAGTAATCCCAGATTAAAGACTTGCGTGTTGTGGGGAGGAAGATTTTAAAGTTTACCTCTGCAAAAATTAAACAGTGGTCAAGATTTGTGAGAGGAGTCAAAACGCCACTATTAGCAATTACGTCTGGCTTATTTATTAAAAAACAATCTAAAATATTCCCTTTACGTGCCGGCTCGCATATTAAATGCTCTAGGCCAAAAGAAGATAGGACACGAGATAAGGGCGGTTGTCGGTGCGGAGGTCTCTGGGGCGACAGGTCGTTAAAAACACCGACAACTAGTAATAAATAGGCATTCGGTAAGAGGGATAAAGCAGAGCAAAATGAATCGCAATAATGTTGTTTAAACTGGGTATCAAGCCCTGGCGGTTGTTAACATACCGCTATGAGATTTGAGATATTTTTTGAAGTTCGACATTCGAGCTACAGCATTTCAGTGCTGGCATGTTCTAATTCCAGTCTACGCTGACAAAAAATATTACACTTTACGTAGGCCAAAACTCCGCCTGCAGCGATTTAAACAACAAAGTTACAACAATATGAACTTTGTGCATAATTTCCAATTTCAGTTTTGAACTATGAGATTCATATGCCCTCTACAATCTCATGGGCCCCGGTGCAGCGCACCGGCTGCTCCCCCCTTTCGTGAGACCTGCAGTAACATCTGCTGTTACTAAGAAGCGTTCACACATTCCATCATCAGAGTTTTGGATACATGTTTTTTGCCCCATCATCATTTTGAAAGCCCGATGGTGTGATGTGTGGACGCTCCCTTTGATTTGTGCATGCTATATTTGTGTGAATTTTGTGCAAGACTAAGAACAACTGGTTACACTTATATGCTCAAGTCAGTGTAGCGTAGATAGATTGGGTGTAGTGTACATAGGGGTCGTTGAGGGCTTACAAAACATTGCATAAAATTGTTTCAACATGCCAACCGAAGTTAATGACGTCATGTTCAACACTTGTAACGTCACAGTTGCCAACTAAAACCACAAAAATGTACCATAGTGTTTTGACGTGCACTTGTGCTCCCCCACTTTGGAAAAGGTTCCGTCACCCATGTTCGTGTCAATCTCATTACATCTTCATACACGTTCGTAAATCAGCGCAAACCTTAATTTGTTTCAGCCTTATGAATTTTTCACAGCATTATTCTCCCATGCAGGTTATTGCATCGTATTTGTTCCACATTCTCGTCAAACCCGTTTACTTTCGTACGGTTTCAGTTGCGTGCACTGCGTTACCTAAGGCTTGATTTGTGAGTTATATGGCACCAACAGCAATGTTGCAACTCACGTTTGAATCCCTATGTTGAAGTAACTATATCGTAGCAAAGTGGTTCCCAACTGTCGAGCTGCCAGAGCTCCTTCACGACCGCAAGCTATAGTGCAAAACAATTTGATAGCTTCTTTCCGATGTGTAAAATGCATATCCTAGGTGGCAGTTCTCCGAGTGGCTCTTTTGCTGATACCAACCTGCACATGTTCTTAAACATGGGTATGACTGGCGAAATACCTTGCAAAATGTCTTGCAAAATTTGTTTATAGTTAGGGTGCTTTTAGCAGCTTACATACAATTAAAAAATATCGAGAGTATACATTTCGAAAAGATGAACGAATCAACTCTTTAAAGACAAAATCAAAACAAAAAACTAAACAAATGATTCGTATCAGAAAGATCAATGCGGCAATCAATGATATAAATCGGTTGATTTCTACTTTTTCTGTACCACGACCCGTTATCGCAACCCAATATAGCGCAACAACCCCCACCTAAATCTCGAAATGAAGCAAATGTAATGTAGCTGTGTACATAAAATATCTTCTCGCGGCCCCTCCGAAAATGGTTCATGACCCCTCTGTGGGTCGTGATCCCAAGTTGAAAAACATTTATTTAAATAAACGCATTGTTTATGATATTGCAGTTTGTTTTTCGCTATGCTCCGAAATTGACTTGTGAACCACGATATTGATTATACTGCCAGACAGATTGGTATTGCACAAATTTTGCTGAGTACCATGTTTACAGCAGATAATCAGAGTTTCTATTATGTTTAATTTGTCCCTTAACCATATTGTCACGATTGGTTTCTGACCTCAATCTGGCCTGTTTGCCATGCAGCTTTTGTGTTGTATAGACACTACTGCAGTGGAAAGATAGGGGAAATGTCTTTGATCTTCCCAATGAAGCTTTTTCTCCATCCTATAAGCAGGCTAAACAAGCCATAAGTGCGTTTGAAAGAAGCATCACTCATAGCTGTTCAATATTTTGCATGATCCAAGCCAAAATGGAAATTAATTTGCCGACTTGTTTCCCCCATCTTTCAGTCAACCATAAGCTGCAATGGACAGAATTGTACATATGAAAAAAAAGGACTGATAGAGAGCAGTGCCTCATTGCTATACAGTTACTTTGAAAAGGTAAGTAGAAAAATCTAACACATATGCAGTTCATGCTCCTGCACGAAGTCTGCCAAAAATCAGCAAAAGATGCTTGCACCAGACTTTACGTTTAATATGTATTTTTTCAGCTTTTGTCCAAAATATTTATCTAATTAGTTTTTGTAAGGTTGTGGGAGAAGATAAATAAGATTTCAAAACTACTTTCTTTATAGCAAATCTGCGTGTCGAGGAACCCAAACAGACAGTCACAAAGTGATATTTTTTTTTGTTTTCACAGCATGGTCAAAGATAGTGATTAAATGCAATTTCGATGATTCAAACCTTTCATCTGCTGACTGAGTAACATAACTAAAATAATGTATATCCGCAGTAGCTTTTTCAACGAGAAATCAAGGCCTATAATATTTTAAATACAGAAAAATCGTTCTATATATTTTAATTAGACAAGTTAAGAACGTTACGATAAAATCAATCGCTTTATTGATGAAAAAGTGCATACGATTTATATTCCTACACAGTGAATGTTGCTTTCAATGAAAAGGAATATTCCGATGCATTAACTAGTTTCAGAGATCAATAGAAAAGTAAAATAATTTAATGCTTTTGTGGCTTTTCAATTGTGTTCATTTTTAGTCCGAAACGATGATTTCATCCGAGCTTTGGATCAATATGGTGAAGATCTTGCTGGAAAATCTTAAGAACACCATCCACAACGAAGAGGTCGCGTTGGAAGAGACAAAACAGTTGCGAAATGTTCAGCAATTGCTGGATGAACAAGTTTCTTGTCTCACAGAAAAAAATAAACGTTTGTTGAAACTGAAAGGCGAAAATGACGTGACGTGTCAAAACGTAAAAGCTCAAAATCGAGCACTGACAAAAGAACTGAGTGGACTGAAGCAGGAAATTCAAAAGATGGAGAAACAAATGGAGAAAAATACTGAGAAAACAGCAAAAGACAAAAAACGTCACGCTCAACATGTCGATGCCACACAAAAGTTATCACATGAAAACAGGGAACTAACAAATCATTTACAAAATCTTACGAATACCTGCAACGTTCTCAAAAAAGAAAATAATCAAATGATGGAAGAGTTGGTTGTTCTCAAAAAAAAACAGAATATTTCCGAGTCACAAAATAACAAACACGCAAAGGCGCAACGATATTCAGAATCTCGCAAAATGGCTTCTTCTGAGCAGAATCTCTCGAAAAAACGCGCAGAACTTCCAGACCAAATACAAGCTCTTGAAAAAAGTTGTAAAGAATTAAAAGTAGAACGAAATCAGCTTGTTGGTGACATCATGCTTCTGAAACGTAACTCCGGCATTCGTACAACGGAGAATATTCAACTGAAGAAGCAGGTAAAGGCTTTAGAAAGAATGCTCAAGTTCAGTGGACAAAAATTGGAGAGGTCGTTCTCAGATCAATTTTCTCCAGAAAGTGTCGATCATTTAAGTCTTGATAATAATCAGGATGACCATCTTTTAAATGGGCTTTCAGTACTTATTTTGTTATTTCTGTGCCTCTTTGTTGTTTTTGGTTTTAACAATTTTAGTTGGTGGATTTCTACGATAGTCCTTATATTTTTTATGCTTTGCATTTGTGGGTGGGTCATTGAAAACCGTTGATTCACGCTGTCAATTGTGTTATATCGCCACTAAAATAATGGTTCCATAAACATGCAAACGAAATAAACACAAAAATGTTTCAAATCTCCTCTCAGCAGAGATTTCAATCTTCTATATGTTTTTGTTTCTAGCAAAATTGTTTCACAAGTTTACTTGTAGCTAGTATGAAAATTTTGATCCAGTAACTATGCTGAGGTATTCAACAATCCATGACTCTGTTTCATCCAAATTCAAATAATTGAATTGCATTTTTACGTGTCTGTGTGCGTTATTCCTCATGTGTAGGTCGAGTTCCATTATTGCTGTATACAAGTTTCAAACGTCTGAACCAATGAAGGACTTGTTCATCTACATGCAGTGCCGTTCTACGTTGTTTAGCCACACAAACATTAAAAATATATTTGATGGCCAACAACCGTGAGTGATGCAGGTGTTGAAAGCTAAAAACCAAAGTGCTGTGCAATGTATTTATTGCCAAGTAATATTCATCAAATGAAATCCACAAGATTTTGACAGACATTTTGTCATTGCAGAAATAGTGTTTACTCTATGTATCTGTAATCACAGAGGATGATTTACCGCTGTGTGTTGAAACAACAGTGATTACAGTATATTTGATTTTGCCAAAAGCTCGCTTTCCCGCTTTTAATGAACTTAACGTTGCTATGACTTTTCTTTGTTATTCTGCGATGTAGTGAGTGTAAAGGTGTTTGCAGCGCCTTTGACCACAAAATAGCTCCATGCTGTTGCTCATCTAGTTTACAAAAATGCTTGCAAAATACAGTTCATGCTTCTCTACTTTCTGGTGAATCAACAGCTTTAAAAAAAACAAAGTTGAACGCAGTTGTATTGACTGCTAAAGCAAGAACAACCTCGAGAACCTCGGTTGTTTGTGGTTTTCAATCCTTCTGGTCCTGGAGCAGTGGCATACCTGGTGCAATAACAATTGAACTTCACTGCAATGGAAACAGAACGATTGAACAAAAGAAATATTGCTTACACCAAGCGCAGGGCAAACATTTTTGAATGTATAAATTTAAAGGAACCAGCATTGAGTTGCGCATTGCGATTTACTACTGTTTACAAAAAAATATGAATCTTTTTAAAATGTGATATGTGCTCCACTGAAAATTAAAAAAGGCCATTGCTTGCATTGCAGTGAAGAGCACAATGATTGAAAACATGTCACGAAAATACCTGCATGTTGTTACGTGGTTTTATCAACTTCTGTGTGATTTTTGCCCAGTCTGTAACACTGCTTTTGAACGCGTTCATATTTGTTAGAGTTTCCGTTTCTACAGTATTGTTAATGACACTATTCTTTCTCGCTTTACTTGCAAACGTTATGAGTGAAGCCAAGTTCAGATATACGCAAAACATCAGTGTAAGCTTTTAAACACATATCGGCCGATCTGTGCAGATTAAACGGTTCTCGCGATCTTATCATGCCTAAAACCTGACCAAATGTATTCACCGAGACACTTGACATACACTTCAGTTACGTTTATGCAAACAGTCAGTCAAACACTTAACTAAAGCAAAACAACGTGACGTGGCGACGGTGAAATGTACTAGTATTACATAAACAGCAATGCTGTGTGTATTAAATGATTGAAATGCGGAGAGAAACTTGTTTAGCCTGCTAATCCAGTTAACATCACTAGTACGGAATAGTGCTAAATAAAGATGAAGGCTGAATAATTATTCAACCGCCTTACATGCACGGCAATAGAAGATATTAACTTAATACAACTGCACTAAACCGCTATACCACTTCATACAACTGTCAGATGAAAAGCATCAAATGCTCTCAAAATCTTAGTCGGCTGCTTGTTTTCGCATCAAATGCGTCAGATGTCTCAGGAATTAGTTGGTATATAACATATCTTTCATGATTTTATGATTTTCTTCATGTTTCACAACATGAAACTTCCATAAGTGCAAAATACTTTGCCCGCCCCAAGCTTAAACGTCATTTTCCATTACTACGAAATATTTATGATCTTGGAAGATATAGCTGTATATAAACACAAAATCCTGAACGTTTCAAGTTTGTTACATCAGTTCAAGAAATTCATTGAAGAAGTTTAAAAATCAGATAATATCACTTTTGTCATGCACGAAAACATTTGAGTTCCCCAGGAATTGATGAATGTAATAATATTGCAGGATTTCGTGGTTCGAATCACAAAATGTTTTTCAAATGCTCAAATTAAGTTTAAAAATTCAGATTTTATACCGTTGTACTCCTCATTGTTAAGTGTTTCTCTAAAAGTGTTTATACGCAGTGTGATTGCGGGAGCTTGCAAAAAATCTAAGCATATTCCATTCTTCTCTGAGGCAAACTTGCTTTGAAACACAAAGCTTGTATTTGTAGACGTAGCGAAAAAGGGCGGACCTACGGGTCTGTTTTGCTGTACATGTTATTTGTACTTAACAGATATAATTCAGTTTTTGCTTATTGGTGTGAAAGTTACTTAGATATCACAGTAGGTGTAGTGCACCTTAACAACATGATAAAATCTCAAATCTATAATCCTTACATGCGAACAACGAATTCACCACAGTTTTAAGCTGGTTTTGCGCGCAGCTGTAATTTCGCACGGAAATGGAGCGACTACGGCTGGTGCTCCTTTCGCCTGTTCACACAGCACGAAAGAAAAACGTACTACTCATGAATGACGATTGTTGTAGTGGATGACAATCCTTTACCAAATAAATATGAGTGATTAAGGCCAAGATTGCATCTTCCACGTCTTGGGTTTTGATGCAAGGCAAATGAGATGTGGAAGTAAATGTATAAGGATAGTTTATAATTTGCAAGTATTCATATGATGTGCTCCTAGAGCAGTACTCCATTTGCTCATAACCATTCGTGACAAAACTAAGCCTACCAAAGTTTCACTGCAGGTCCATGTTAATCATTAAATAGCTGTGTCTGACCAAAAAAACAAGTCTGGCTGGGCAGGCAACATGCTGCAATTATTCTCAGGATTTCACTCACCATTCCTAGCTACGATTTATCCAGTGGACTCTACCCTGACCAAATTCGGTTCAAGAATTTCAGCGGTAACAACATTTAACAACATTTAGCCACAGTGGTGTCAACGCTGCTTGAGCACTTCATTTTTGCTAACATATCTCCTTTCCTTGGTGCCACAGACAATCAGTTTGGTTTTAAGGCTGGTCATAGTACTGATCGATGTACATTTTTGTTAAAGCAAACTGCCTCATACTTTGTAACCCATGGTTCATCTGTGCATGCTGTGTTTTTAGATGCCTCGAAAGCATTCGA
>JGI24159J19872_10001842_pt1 | contig 24245 bp, 13 predicted proteins | sample Ectturendosymbi4_FD_19872 | JGI IMG/M metagenome (IMG submission 19872)
TNGGTGAGACTGGTAAGCCCACAAGATCAACTAACTGGCTAGTGAGTTTCAGGTCGAGAGGAAAACACAACGTATGATACGTCGATCACGTGACTGCATATTGCGCGGTGATTGGTCAATCTGGTGACCACACCCACATCACGTGATTGCGTTATTTTCGAAATCAATTTTTATAATAGAAACGAATATCGTTTCAAAACGAATATCGTTTTTATCAGGATTTTTATTACTACTTTCGTATGGGATCTTATTGTAAATATTATTACAGGTTACTCTCCTCCTAAATGTAACTTACAATAAATATACAGAGTGCAATTTTACAATACATCAAATAAATGCACATGATAGTGTTCTAAAAGAGTTAATGTCTTTGTCCGTTGTTTTAATGTCCAGCTTCGTTCGGCTCTTCGTAAACTCGTCAGTACTTCCAACTTGATTTATTTTGTTATCTTAGATAATCGAAGTCTTCTTTCGTTGTTGTTTCAGGGTGATAAGACGTTTCATGTTGAGGAGCCAAAACGAACTCAACAGGCATTAGGGTATTTTTCCAAAACGTTTCAAAGGGGGGCAAAAGTGGTGAAATTTGTTTTTTCCCTCTCGAAACTAAGAAAACAACCTTCTTTTGTTGAAATTTTCAAAATCCAGGGGTCCAAGACATCCCCATGTCCCCCCTTACTACGCCCATGTATTGGGTGATGGACAGAACACTGTTCGAGTGTTTTTATACTTTTCAAACTTCAACCCCCTTCCACTAGAAAGATGTGGTAAAAAAGATAAAAGTGAGTGAGTGTTTTAGATGGAAATGAAGAAGCACCTTCTATTCTGATCAATTTTGACCAACACCACTTTCCTTTGAACCAAGAGGGTGCTCTGTTTTGACTCAGTCCTGTTGTCAGTTGCTCCTTACAAAACCAAGTAATCGAGATATACTGAATCTTTGGTTGACTAGACTGTTACAGAAACCGACAAAATATTCAACGTGTTTGCTTAGCTTTTGAAAGGCTATCGCTTGATTGTCAAGATGCCTATATAACAAGGAAACTAGACACTTCAATTGTTTAAACAATCGTTGTTTCTAAACGCTAGCATAGACAAGGAATTGCTGTAGACATAATGATCAAGCATGTGGAAACGAAGGCATGGTGAACGGGTATCCAAAATCATGACTTTCGAGAGCATTTTATAATTCAATATGGAATGATGTCCCCACGCAAGAATGAAGCAGGTATTATGGTTTTCCTGCTACAGTGAGAGATTAGATTCTAAAATTTCAAAACAGGTTCTCCCCAAAAAGTGGTAAGTTGCTATGTTATTATAAACAGGGCTAAATTTTGTGTTTCGCCTAATTTATACATTAAGTGACATGCGCTATATTACGCAGCAACTGAGTGTACGCAACTGTCACATAGCAAAGTGAGGAATGACTTGCCACTGATATATAAAGCATTTTACTAAGTAGTTCGCAGCGGTCATGAGATCCGAAGAACAGCAAAAACGTTGAGACAATCATCAAATCCAAAAACATTTTGCATCATTTTTACAACCTTTGCTACTTGTGCCGCTGAGTCCATATCTATTCAGTTACAGGTTCCACACAAATGTTGCTCCACCGCTAAGTATTTGAAAAAAAATTCAGTTAACTTACGCCAAGCATTCCAAGTTTTGAAACTATTCATGTCCAAAAAGTCACGTAAACGTGGTTGATTTAGGAGTAGCAAAACATAAAATGGCTTTGTGGCATCAGTTTTCCAATTTTGTGTGCTGTTCTTTTACATCTAGCTCTTGACATACTGTCCAATGTTTGGTAGCACCACAAGCGTGACTTCGGCTTCGCACATACCGCTGGCCATCAGGTGTTCCAACATTTTAAAGAGGTGGCTAGGTCACTGTGATGTCATTTAACACCTCAACTTCGCTCTGGTTCTGGCCTGCTGGTACATTGAAACCGTGCGTTCCGCAAGTTGGTTTCCATCAAAAGTTTGAGCATTGGTTGCAGCGCCGAAACAAGCACGCAGAGGATTACACCCTGAGAATTAGACATAAGCGAGAGTGCAGGGTGTCAGGGACACAAGACCACATGTAACCTCGGTCTATTTTTTCCATCAAATTCTGGCGCCAAAGTGATGGGAACGAACGATTTTAGTGACGTTACGCGTTTGTTTGATTCCTAAGTCCTGTAACGCCAAGGGACCATGTGTTAAAACAAATTCGGCGAAAGGCCAGAAGTTGAACTCACTTCAACAGGGGGGTTGCAGGGTCCGACCCCAGCAACAATGGCAGAGTTTTACCAACCGATTCACACTGGATCAATTCTGGTTCACGACGCGGCAAAATATAAGAAAAGGATCAAATGACCCGTTGAAGCTTTTCCTGATCGCTGTTTTCTTTTGAGATTCTGCAATTTTTCAGTGTCCTCCGGATCTGTTTATGTATTGTTTGAATCAGCAGATCTGTTGTCTTTCCAGCATCATTTATTTATTGCGAGAAAAGGCGTCACGTGTTTTGGGAACGTTTAAAACACCGTCTACGTCACTAGTTCAGCCAAAGCATACGACACATACGACATGAAAACTCGTCCGAACAGCGCTTTTCACAATACAACATTCTCAAAGGGCTACCATCGTGTGTTCGTTCGCAACAGACTTTTTTCACTATTCTATTTCCTGACAGCACCATCTTGCACCATTCTGAAAAGCCATACTCCTGGTAACGTGAGTTGTACCAGGCGCACGACAAAACAAACTGTTAAGACCCACAAATTCCTGAAACAGTAGTTTTCAGACAACGTTTTCAAGATGGTTCCTTTCAAGTTAACTTTGCCAAGAATCCAAACGTGCTTTCATAATCACCTAGCTGCTGTTAGGTCAGTTGCGTGCTTGTAAAACAACTATTTCGGTGCAGACAAACTTTAGCGTTCGAAAACGAATTTGCAAAACACACATCGCGAAAACCTTCTCTCTTACTCTGCTGGGAACTCCAAGTATCGACGAGGAAAGAGCGAAACATCAAGCAAATTGCTGGTACGACCATGATGGGTCTTTTAAAGAAACAAGCTGATAAAAAGCTCCCAAGAGGTCGAAGTGAAATCGACAGGACATGAAGGCAAAAAAATCCAAGGGTACTGCAAATCCGACCGATCGGCCTAGAAAAGCAATAGGTTCGTCTGTTCGTCCAATAAAAAAATAAAACCTGCCGATCACCATCAAAGGTAGTCAGGAGATGATGCAATCACCAGCGATGTTCAGAAGCGCTGGTGACAGTGTTCCCTCTGAAAAAAGCGCTGGTGACAGTGTTCCCTCCAAAAAAAAATTTCACACTGAGCGAATGTTTACTTTAGGGCGCATGCGATTGCGCAAGCATGTAGACACACAACTAGCGAAGTGTTTCAAGCGGTGAAAAGGCCATGCGGCATACACACGATATTAAATTTGGATTGTTGCAAGTGCGCGAGAATGGGATTTCACTGCGCAAATGGTCTGGTGGAACTGCACATTTGCGCATCTCAAAGGGAACACTGCTCATGACGTCATCACGTTGGAAACGAACACGTGACCCGAACAAAACCAACAAGAAACTCACAGCACACCAGCCACAAGCAACTGTAATCGAGGACAAAACTGAAAACATAGCCTAGAGACAGCTCTAGGAGCCAGAACATTAGAACTCAAACGTTTAAAACGCTAAATACCGACAAGCAATTGCGGCAACATTTTCTCGTGACAGGCGAACTGTGCAAAGCCAAGTGTTCGCACGGCGTGAAGTACGAAAACCTGGAGGGCTTATGACAGGCAACACTGCTTTACCAATAATGCACGAACAGGATCGGTGGTGATATTGTCGGCCGTTACTGTGGCGAAGGCGGAACAACTCGAGCGTAAAAGTCTCACGTTTGGATCGGACGTTAAAGCAAATCCAAAGGAAATCTACCGCGAAGGCCTCAGACGCGTTGCTGTTGCGGGTTACGCGGCGAAGAAAAATGGTAAACGCCAAATGTAAGACCGAGTATAATGCAGCGATGTTCTTGGGTCCTAAACACGAAATGCGGATTGTCACGACACGAAGCACGAGATAGTGGAAGGGGTCGGTGAGGAGGAGCGTAATGAGTGGTTGCCGTTTGCCATCAAGAGCAGGAGTTAAGCGCGCAAGCGGCCAAAAGAAGAAGGACAAGGGAAAAAAACTCAAGGGAAGGGAAGAAAGAGATGATCGACTATTGTCCCGAGTAAGTAGGACCCCGAAATCGGATGCGTGTCGGTGATTGGAACACAAACAAAGGCTCACGCCGAAAGCGCCGGGTCGCTCTACACACGCACAAGGAAGACGCAACTATTCATGGCTCAGAAACACGCAACTAAAACCGAATCACACGACCCTTTTTTTGTCATTTTTCAGCATTCGACAAAACCGACAGTCTTAATACGTCATCGAACACTATTCAAACAACTCGATGTTTCAGCTGCACCCTCGCGCTTTAACGGTTAACGAAGAAACGTTAATTTGCCACCGAGATAACGCGAATAAACTTCTCCGAACAAGCGTTTTGTTATTTCAGCCTTCACCAACNGAGCTGCGCTTCCAGACGCAATCCCGCGCAGACTCCGTTAGACGTTAAAAGCACCGGTCACGTTAAACGTGTTTTTGTCAAACGCTGCTAATCGACATTGGCTGAAAGATGATGGAAGTTTCCTTTTTGAACCGAGAAAAAATGAAAACGCACAGCGATTCCCCGCGGGGGGGGAGGGGCACTTGAAGAAACTATAGGAGGGGGGGCGGCAAAGGCGGAAAAGTGCGATTGTTTCAGATTACGTCAAGTCGCAATGGATGCATTGCAATGTTCGCAGGTAAGGTCACGATAGTATTGCACGGTGCACTTAGGAAGATCCGTTTCAGGTAAAAACAACTCCGCGACGCTTGCACAGGAAAATATCCGTCAAGCGCGTGCGAGAGGCCTTGGGATGGAGGACGAAATAGAATGGCGCAAGCGGAGGTCACAGGTTACGAGAGGTCACCGAAGAAGACACGACGCACACTCTGGCGACGGTCGCAAGTCGGCAGTGTGCAACGTAACGCAGCGAAGCGGGCAATGTGCAAAAAGCGAGGACGCGTCGCGGTTCACCGGTCACGTGATAAGGGCGAACATTTGAAAATCAACAACAGGCAAGCAACCGGTAGCGAGGTGCCCGCACACAAGCGCAACGGGGTTCCGGAACAGGCACAGGGGCGAAAACAAAGCCCTTCCCGCGGCAGTAACAATAACAACATGAATACGCGTGAACAGACACAAGCATATTTTGCCTCCAGAAATGGACCAACGGTCGAAACGACGCCAACTGGCCCCTTCTGTGACGACAAACATCCCGGGGGTCGTGACCTCGAAGGTGACACGCAGACCGGAACGTGTGCGGCAGTGACCTGCTGCATTGACGTCTGCGCAACAGCAAGGGCGAGCATACGCGCTGCGTTTGGAGCAGAGAGCTGCAGAATGCATCGCTGCCGAAGATCGAACGAAGTGTTAAAGTAAACAACATCGGGTGTGTTTAGGAGCTTTAAGGCTTAAACTCTTGAAAATGCGGGCGAGGACGAGTCAGCCGAACAGACTGCCTTATACAGTAATCGAGTTCCGAAACCTGAGCGCTGAGTTTAGCCGGGCGGCTGCCTCACACTGCAACGACAAGCGCAGGTGGATCGCCGGAAAAAAAGCCGCATTGTTTCGCAACAAACGCAACAAAGCGAACCGCCGCCGCAAATCGAATCAACGGAACGGGCAGCGATTTGCGAATACACGTGATCAAGCGCGCGGCGTGCAAAGGAACGTGTTTGAGAGCATAGGCGGTATTGGGTTTAAACAAAAACGTGACAAACCATAACAAGTATAATCAGTCAATCGGCATAGCAACGCGCGAAAGAAAAACGCTTGAAAAATTGTCATTGTGACCTTTGGACGGCGGCTGCAACGCTGACGACCAGTTCGTAAACGAGAGCGCCGCCGAAGAAGAGCGGCAAAAGAAATCGTGCGTGATAGAGCCAGGGGTGACCGGGCAGGGGCACCTTCAGGTGGCGGAAAGTTCTGGAACGCGAACGCCGTAACATCAGGAATACGATGGGACCCATGATGAAGTTGATCGTCATGGAAACGAGCTTGTCTAAAATGTTAACGAAACCCTGAAGAATAAATACAAATATCACTGGTGAAAAATTACCATTTATCGACGGAAAAATGCCACCAAGCCGTTAAAAAATATATCTTGAATAACAAACATGACGCAATAAAAGAGAGCTGCATTTTTATGATCACAATTACATTTTGATTTTCGTTGTTTTTTTGCTAAAGGATGAAATATACATTATTTCGTCATACCAGCAAGGCGAAGCGGTTGTTAGTGACGTCAACACACGTGTCTGCGTCGTTGAGTTTTGCCACACATGGTGAGTTGTGGTAAGTGCAGGCGTCAATACTCAGTCGTCGAAAGCGAGGAAATAAGCCGATTTGAGAAGTCATTTGTTCCACACGCAAGTTTCGATGCAACGATTAGAAGACGCGCAAGTATCGGAAAGTCCACAAAAACCACAAGAGGCGGTACATAAAAGTGACCGTAAATCAAAAATGTTGTTTTGAAATTTAAGTCCACCGCTTGTAACTTACATGTTTCACGCTGCAGTTTCCTGCACAAAGTCAACGATTAAGAAACACAAAAGAGAAAAACATCGAAATTAGAACTTTTATGACACAATCATAAGCAAGCAGCAAAATCACCATCAAAGGCGCATGAAATGTAACGAAACATGCGCAGCTTGAAACTTCTGCACGAGACCCTTTGAAATTTGCGCTGATGCCTGCTCTGAGACTATTACACGTTGAACGCAAACGATTACAATTGCGATTAAAAGATTATACAACAAGAGTGATTGCTCTTACATGCCGCACAAGAGATGGCAGTTATTGTTACGTCACATAGGCGTCCTTTCACTCTTTACAAAGCGCTACCACGCACGCGTGGGGACCTTTCTTTCTGAGCAAATAAATACAAGTAACTGGCGCAACTGGCAAGCCGCGTTCCGATTAAACGATTGTGGTCAAAAAATCGGTTTTTCATCAAACACTTAAAAGCGAAGTGATATAATGGGCCCTGTGACGGAGTGATTGGCACTGGAGGAATAAGCTGATGAGAAGCACAAGTGGGAAGGTGTGCCTCTGAGCAAGTGGCATTTTAACAAAAGACGATGTGCACCTACGTTTTGTGCAGCTGGCCAAAAGCTGTAGACGTCATCAGGATTTTTTACGGGCCATAACTGAGAGCATTTTCGTTGAGTTTCATCAAAACCTTCCCAAGACAAATGTTACCATATACGACAGCCAAGAAAACAACGCAGGTTTCTAAGTATTATCCAATATGGTCTTTGATGTGAAACTCACCTTGGGATCAGAGATTGCGATCACAAACACCAAAAGAAAGCTTGCCAAGCCACACACGCCGTGCCACACACTGAAAAATAGAACATTGCCGGCGTGTCACACAATCCTAAAAAGATCTGAATATCACAAACGACTAAGCGGACTTTTATTGGAAAACTTAAAGAATTCAAGCAAACCACACAGTATTCGCAATGAATTAAATGGCCGGTTAGTTCTCTCGAATACGGTTTTCTGATTTTGTTCGGGCCGTGGCCACACTGACCCATTTTCGTTCTGTGACATCATAAACGGTTGTTTAACTACGGAATAATGGTACACGGCGAAGATCATTTCCACTTCATCTTTTGGATGCTGGTTTCACGTTATGCGGACCAAGCCTTGACCATTAAACAAGCACATCAAATGCCATATCCGAAAAGCCTAGGTTCCTGGATTTGCCACAAAAGCGCCATCCAGGGGAGGTGGTCTATCGCAGCGAGATCATCTTAAATCAGTTCGCTGGTTAAAAAAATCAAAATAAAAAGCTTGCTTTGCAGCTTATCGGCACTGAGTTTGAACGTGCAAGGTTTTTAAAGCGGCAGAGGGCGCTCAACAATGGCTCGGGTCAAAACAACGACGAAATATTCGATGCATCACAATTGACTTTTTCGTTATCTCAGATAATTAAAGATCGCGCGTTCGCTGAACGGGCGTTGTTTCAAAGGCGTCGAGCGCTCGCCCCGCAATACAACGTCACGGGGTCGCGCGGGTTCGTGCGCACAACAGGCGACGGCCGGGCGCTGGCGAAGCGTCGACACGTTCCGCGAACCTACAACTCGGATGAAAGACAGACCGACTTACAAGCTGCGGACGCAAAACGTGGAAAGAAGATTCGTAGCGGGGCATGTCGCGCGTCGGTCGACGATGTAATCCACGAGGCCGATGACTGTAAAAAAGGCGCATTCTCAGATCGCGAGCTGAAGACGACACAGCGCTTGCTGGCGCGCATTTGTCACGTGATTGCGCACGTGACTTCTTGTCCGGGTGGCCACAAAGACGACATGTCTCGGAACACATCCTGTTCTTAACAGTCTTAGTGGCGCAACTGATGGGGGGCCGGGAGGCGAGCTGCCCCCACCTAGCAAGCTAAATGTAAAACCAGGGGCCTTCTTTCAGCTGACATTTTGATATTTACTATTCTTTTGGTCTTCAGTAGATTGTTTTTTTGCGTTTTTCGGGGTGTTTTCGTTTTTTTTAAGCTAGTGTAGACATTCATGACATCCGAATTCACTATCTTTTCTTAACTTTTTTTCTAAGGGTTAGCTACTAAGCCCCCCTACGGTGGCCAGTGGGCTTCCTTCAGCTAAGTTTTGCCAGCCCCCTGGCTTAGGCCTGTAGTTACGCCACTGATCAGCCTGTGTTGTTCACATTTGACTGCAACCGCACAACAACATCGAGCAGCGAGAAGGGAGGGGGGGTGAGCGCGTTGCTTGGGCGCCTGGGTCCTCAGTCTCGATCTCACCCCAAAATACTGAAACCTGGATTTGAGGGACGCAACCGAAATCGCCCCAACCCAAATAAGAACAATAGCATTTAATTTTAAACAAATTTTAAGTGGTTTCCGTTGGTGTTCTTGTTTTTTTTCTGCCGAAATTTCACAAACCTGTATACGCGGGCCTCTGCAGGGTAGCTCCAGCAGCAACCTTCTACAAGCGACCACTAGATACCAGTAAAAAATGTAACGGTTATGGAATGCGTGGGCATTATCTTCAACAGTAGCTTAGAGGCGAGTCTGCGGGTAAGTAGTAAGTAATCGGTAAATGATGTGCGTGTAACTAAAAAATCGCGGTAGTAAGCAACACGACAGGATTCAGTCACGCCCACACAATCCCCCACTTCGCTCGTATCCTCTCCACTCCAGTTGTACAAAACCTGACCAACTATTCAACATGTGTGCTGATCAACGTGAATGCTGCCCATATCTTGAACTAGTTGTCAAGTCATGCTGAGAGAATACGAGCGAAGTGTCACGACGTTACGCATCCACTCATAAGGAAGCAATCGCTATCTGCTATTTTTAGTATTATCAGCTCAGTTTAACCAAATTTTTTCCAGTAAGGCTTATTGTGGTAAATAGCATGTGAAACATTCCTTTTCATGACCGTTTACGTTACTCATCAAAATTCCTGGGAAGAAAATCACTAGATCACTAGATCACGTCGAGCGATGATTTGTTTTGCAGCTGAAAAAAAAATCAGGCAAAAAATCATGAATACTGAAGTTGGCTAGCCTAAGTGCAGTAATCAAGAATTTCATAATAAGTTGTAAGATAGAAAGATAATTATATAATGATAAGTTTCTTAATTATAAACAACTAGTGCATTAACCTGAAACCGAATCGGGCCCAAAGAAGCGGAGCCATAGAAGAAGGGTTAAAAACGTTTGAGAGGCCATCCCGAAATTTGTTAGCTCTCTTCTGGAACCTTCACCGCAAGATCAGCGAATGAAGACCCATAGGATAGTGGTGAGTTCCGAAAAGATATCGAACAAGAAAGCTCGGACTATGGCGACTTCACTAACGGTTTCGATTTGCCCTTAATGTGACCCATACATTGCCCTTAATGTGGCCCATACATTTGCCCTTAATGTGGCCCATACAATCATGTATTGTCTGTCTAAGATTTGGTACGTCAAAGTCAGTGAGTTTGAGTCGCTTGTTGTAGCCCTGATAAATCCTTTCGTTGAATTTTGTTCGCTTTATTGTCTCAATATTTACTTGGGGACCAAAACCGAAACAAACATCAATATCTGTTTGAAAAGATTTCTCTCATTATTCAACTGATGTCATCAGGTTGTAACCTGTCGTGATTCAGCAGGGGGGGATTTTCGGAGAGAGCCAGGGGCGGAAGGTTGTGCTCCTACTCCATTGGGTAAACAATAAAATCGGTGAATGCGGGAGAGGGGGCGGTTTCGTAAGTTCTGCAAATGGTGCACCTCCTGGATCCTGCGTAGCTGCTGGCAAAGCAACAAAAATAAAACGTTACATTTGACCCAGCTGCGCTGTATTCTGAAGACCACCGTGAAACGACAGAAACTTGTCGTTGACGTTCCTTGACTTCAAAGAAAAAACACGTGCTTTCCCAGCGACAACTGAAACCGCGCCCGGGCCAAGACCTGAAACACTAGACATGACCCAGAAACACGTTCAACGGCGAGAGGAGTCCCGCGACATGTTGGCGGCTGACCGTATGCCGTTCACAGGCCATTTCCGCTCCGAAACCAGGTGCCATTCTCAACCATCGCGAGTTTGTTGGTCATCGACGCGAGGCCTCGGTAAAAAAAGCCCGGTCCGAGGCATGAGTGACCGACCGCACGTGCCACTACAACGCGGCCATTTTCATCCAATGCATAGGCACGCTACTGCTGCTTGCGACATACACACTATCCAAGTGTGTAAGCAGTGAGAAAGTGCAAACGAAACCAGGCCGCTGCGAACGACAGCTTCACGATTGCGAAACGCGCTTTTAAGCTTGCCAGACCCCCCTCCCCCNAAAAAAAACGGTTTAAGTTCAAAGCGCGAAAACATTTTTGTCAACTTTCGAGTGCGCGGAACAAAAGGAATTGACGACCTCGCTACAAGCGACCTAGCATTGCACCGGACGCGTAGCTTAAGCAAATATCAACTTTTTTTCTCTGCTTTAACGTACGAAAAATAAGTTCTACGGTTCGATCGCGGTCAAGAGTCTGAGTGGTGGTAAACAAGACACAATAATCCTTCCGCCCGGTAGCGAATGCTATTGACGCAATCGGAAAACTTGGCATCGATCTCTGTCTGCAGTGTTGCCCTGCAAAGATATCAGCAAAACGTTCCGGTCGAATGCGCATCAGCCGCATTCCGGTAAAATGACGTAAAAAAACAAACTTTGCACGTCATGATTTTGTTAAAAGCTTCCAGTATTTAACCTTCGGAAAAGTTTTACAGGTGGTTGTGTGAGTGCGGTATTTTACATAGCACTTGGTCCAATCGCTCATCACCGTTTTTTTGTGCTTTACACAAAAACTCAAGTTTGTTTTGTTTCAAACACAAAATTCAGATGCTCGCGCGTGGCTACGTCAGCACGCATTGCGAACACGTCAATCAGGAACCTTCGCGTCCAGTAGTTCGTTCGTTGGGTGCGACCTGGCTTTCTTTTTTCACTGAGACATTTCGGTCGTTTTTTACCGTAGCAGCATTAAAACTCAGTGTAACATTATTGGCAAGCCTACCTTATCAGACAAAATGGCCGATTTGACATATTTTATTTCGGTCATTTCATAAAAATTCGGTGGTTTACGACCGAAAAAAACAGAGCCCCTGTGACCAGCTCTATAGCACACGTCCGTCTACAAACTTTTTCAAACACTTAACCCCACACGTTCAACAGGCGACGGCGGAGGCCGCTCTGCACAAGCAGAGTGCCATTGCGACAAGCTTCCCGCGCACTCCCGGGTATTTTTTAAACAAAACAAAGCAAGCAAGTTGCGGAGCAGTCAGCCATACCGGTGTGCTGCATGGCCGAGCCTATGGTGAGGTAGGAGACGGTGATGCTGATGACGATGAACATCTGGAGGAGCACTGCTATCCATCGGTACTCCGGCCGGTGAGTGATAATGAACTGGAAACACGACCGACAACTGTCACTACGGAACAACAGAACTTGTTTATTTTCGAGTAAATGTTCTGTGACGCGAGCTGGTCACAGTGCGGAGTTATTTCGACGCTAGGTCTTTTCCAGCAACAAACCTTTTGACCGCAATAAAATTAAACCCCTAGCAGTGGATGTTGTCAGTGGCGTAACTGGAGGTTTGAGTCAGGTGGGGGGGGGCAAAACTTAACTGAATGGGGCCCACTAGCCAACACTCAGAAAAATGTTAAGAAATTACAATGAATCCGGATGTGGATGTCGTAACTAGCTAAACAAGCGAAAACACCCCGAAAATCTAAAAAACAACAACGTACTGAAAACCATAAGCATAGTAAATATCAAAATTTCAGCTGAAGGGGGCCCAGTTTTTACATTTAGCTTGCCAGGGGGGGCGGCTCGCCCCCTGTCCCCCGTCAGGCCACTGGATGTTGTTGGTACAGGCAAACGGTTCCTTTACGCACACATCGTTTCAAGCAAATGTGAGGTTGACGTCGTAAGACAATGCCCTTTGTATTTACACGACAATTCCCTTTGTTTACAGTAAACAGCAGGCGGAAAGGTCTAACGTCAGCAACAACAGTCCACTGCTGGCAGAAGCACCGCAGGCCAAAGAGTTTCAAAGCATGACCAGCTGGAACAACACATCAGGGGTCAGCAGCGCCGTTTGTCGTGATGAATTGTCATCGCCCCGCCATCCCGATTTTAGACGCCGGTAGCAATTGCAAAGGTTTCTCGTGCGTATCACAGCAAACTTGACGAAAACCCTGTTTTTTTCCCTAAAACAACAGTGATGAAGAAATTGACGCCCATTTTTGTCGAACTATACCAAAGCCTGACCGTTTTCAAATTATTATCATTCCCTTGTTCAACGCACCGCCTCTCAGTAAATCACTCTGCACCTCGTGCAATGCGGAACATCAGGGAAAAGCTTTTAAACTAATAAAGTGTCATTTGTCCAACAAATCGCAGCATTGCAGGTGAAAAACACCAAATCATCTTCAAAAACAATTGCGTCCAGTGTCCCTCAAAACTCGGCTTAAGGCTCTTTGTTTCTTCTCTTCTTCGTAAATGACTCACAAAACTATGCGATAAAAACCATACGTTTGGCTGATGATACAGTTTTAGGTAGAGAATGCCAAATAATTTGGAAAAAAAACACTAAAAAATATCACACCTGAAATGTATTTCCTAACTGCAAACAAGCTCGCGCTAAATACTTCCAAAATTATTTTACGTTAATCATACATAAACATGTTAAGATTGATTCCTTCAAAATAAATGTATAAACGGCAATCGTATCAAAAGCATTTTAGGTTACAAGTATGTTGGTCTAATTCTAGACGGGAAAGAGCTCTGTGAAGGTTATGTTGCACAATGTCCNAAAATGTCNGTGTGNTGTACAAAGTAAAGCATTTTATAAAAAAACTAGTACTTCTCTCATTATATCGAAGCTTATTNATTTCAAGAGTGCAATACGGAATTATTGCCCAGGGAATAGCAACAGAGTTTTAAATCGCGGGATGCGACATTTCTTGGTCTGTGACTTCGAATGTTGCTAGCACTCACAAACCGTCCATGGTCCTACGACAAAAAAAGGCATTTTCAATCTTAAAGTGACTGCGTTCATGTATAGATACAAAAGTCATAGCCTCGGGCTACATGTAACAGTGAATTTAAGCTCATCACAGTCCTCCGGAACTGTATCGAACAGACTGGAAATCACCAATTCGCGTTTTGCGAAAATACATTCAAACTCAGGAAGAAAGATATTGAAGCTCAATGCAACAAAAATCTGGCCATAAGCTCCTTTAGATACAAAAAATAAACCGTGTTTGGAATTTTTTACAGCTCGACATGAAAAACGGATCACTCGGGTGCTAAGGAAAAGNTCTGTAAGTAATCGGTATTTTTCTTTGTTCTAATTCGCGCGCATCGATCGNGTGCTAAGATTCTGTGTTGTTGTCTTTATTTAATCAGCTTCTACTTGCAGCATTGTTGTAATAATATATTCATTGTTTTTGTGTTCGTTCGATGCAAATTGGTCGCATTTCGTACATTAAGTTTTCTTCTGTATAATGCAGTGCGGTAACTTTGATCTCCGATTACATTGCGGACATTACAAATCTTATGGCCAGATTTTTACAAACCTCATGGCAGAACAGCACACGGATTTCCGCATTCATGCCTGCATCACCGCATTGACTGAGAATCCAGTCCCCTTACAGGAGGTTGCAGGCCTTGTTATCAGCTTGTTCGTTTATGTGATGCACATATCGCAACACTGATCTCGTCCATAATTGTTGTCATTTCATACTATCAACCAGTATTTATGCAATCGGTGAGAACCGCAAGGATTTTTTGTGGTAAAGTTTTTCTTCTAGACCCTGAAGTTTGCCTACATTACATTTTGCTAATATCGCAACTTGATTTATCGTATATAAGAACGCATAAAACCTTGCAGCATACTCAGAACAATATAATTGTATTTATTTTTAATAACCAAATGTAACTCCTCAAATTACAATAACTTCGCCTCGGGGAGTGCTGAAAGCAACCCAAATTAACCCTTGGCCCTTCGCAACGTCCCACATAGCATTACTATTTCTTCTACTTGGGCTTTATCACAGCAACATACAGCTGTAGCATCAAAGCTGGCTTGTAAGCGCCATCTATGTGTGTGTGTTGTTTTTTTGTCTTTCGCTGTGCGCGCGTGTGTGAATACATCAATCATCCTTCTGTCCTATCCAACACCTTTGAATTTCCGCGTTCAATTTTTCACGCTACGCTGTTAACGATTGTTCCTTGCCTGCCTTGATTTTTTACATTTGTCCTGAAAAAACTCATTTCTTCGCTTTGAAATTTCACAAACACTGCTTGCCTTCTCTGAGGGGCAACCACCCGCACAGACCCGCTCTCACCCCGTACAATAATACTTGCGATAATAATTCAAACGTCGGCTTAAGGCCTGCTGGTAAAAATACAACGACCCACCTGAGTCAGTGGAACAGTTGAGATCAAACCGACGTTTTTAGCCCTGAAAATCACAAAAACGTAACAAAAAGGTTAGATTTTCGCTTGAGCCAGAAGTAAGTGGAAGTTCTCGCCGAAAGGAATCTGCGATTAATTTAATCGTGTGGTCATTAATTTACCGTTGTCCTACACAGTGTTTTTAAAGACGTTTGGAGAGACCGAAACGGTCTCTCAATTTTTTCCAACGGTCTCTCAAAATACAGTAGAACCTCGCTTTTCTATCACCACCAAAATACACTTAAAATCTTGCTTTATGACCACGTCGGTTTTCAGGCAAATACTGTAGTTGCGGTCACTCAAAATGTCGTCGCGATCAGCAAGGTCAGGTCAAATCTTACAAAACCCTGGTCGTTAAAACAAAATATAATTGTTTGAGCAACGTTCGCGTGCTGCGTAAATAATAAGAAAACGCAGTGGGGTCGCTGGAAGAACAAAAACCAGACACATATCCCTTAATTTAGATAACAGCACAAGCCTAGGTACGATGTAAACGTCTGTTGTATTTACAAGAACGCACCCTTCCAAACTTGCTTTGGGGTCGCACGACGGCTCGTTTCCAAGCTCTGTGGCACCACCAGGCGTCGATGAATAACTGACAGTTCTTTCCGGTACAGGGCGCTGCATACCAACGTCCAGACGGGAGTTGTTCGCGTTGAAGCTGACCGGCGCGTGACACGCGGGATCGGTCTGTGGGACCACGTTGAGCACCGCCCATGACCTTGAAAACAGCAATGACAGAAATCTAACGCACACGAGTGACTTTTGCTTGCGACAAACGTGTTTAAGTTGAACAAAGAGTTGGTTTGTTTGACTGAAACGGAAATTTTTGCCTCAACGGCCCGCGCGTTTTTGTGACTTTGCTGCAGAGAAGGGACCAGGAATTGAAAACGTTTTGCTGATGCACCGCTAATTCGTTGCCGTTTTAGTTGTACAAACGTAATCGTACAGGCTACTGTTGTGATCGGAGAGCCCGTGAGGCAAGCGCGCAAAGCTTCACACAGCGGCATCAAGCAACAACTGAGATCATACGCTGTGATTACTACTTGTTCACGCCACACATTTATACGTGCTTTTTAGCGAACTTCCCGTTCGTGGTGCATCGCGCACGTGACGCCGCGCTGACGACCGAGTCCTCAACATTATTAATGCGGCTGGAAGAACAGCGGAACAAGCAGGGCTGCCAGTATAGCCATTCAAACTATAGCATGTCACTGCTGCAAATGTGAGGGGTAAGGAGCCCGAGCCAACGATACGCATGTGCTTGGCCGATTCGAGTCGGGAATCCTACAACCCCACACCCGGGGCATAGGCCACTGAACGCCGTCTTCCAATCGCTGCAAACTGGTCAGACCAACAAGAAAGTTGTTAAAGATGTTCTTTAACCTTACATTCATGGCATGTTCAGGTTTTTCAGTACAGCGACTCAAATTCTATCTTTAATGAGCCAAACCCCCTTGTTAGTTGTAAGACTTAACTGTTAAAAACTTTTTTAACGTGTTTCGAGTTGAACACGAAGTAGTTTCAAAACAGAGCATCAGACTCGCGAATTTCTAACAGTCAGTGGGGTCTGTGGGTTTCGACTTCAAATGGGGTCTGTTTGGGTTTGACTTCACTTCACTGCCCTGGAGCAGGTTGCAGACAAGGCTTGAACAAGAACAAAAGAAAGAGATCAAAATCATCTCATTCGTATCAGAATGCACCGAACTTCCTTCGCGAGAGCACCACGACGTAAATGATGTAGACTGTGTTAGTTATGAGAATTACCATGACAACCACCAGCGATCACAAACACGCAAAAGTCGAAGACATCCACAATTACGACCGCATATGGGTTTGAACCACACGGTCAGATGGTTTCAGAGCCGGTTTCGAAGCTCAGCGCGCGTTTTTTGTTTCCAAAGTTCGAAAAGAAACGACTCACCAAGTAACGTTTAGGAGCATGCACACCGTGAGGCCGGCGTATAAAGACGCGCGAAAGCCTCTCACGTGTGACTTCCTGCCCGAGAACTTTCCGTACAGCATCGGCATGACCTGCGAAGAAGAAAACGCAGTTGTGGTGATGGGGGACCGGCGAGGACATAAGGGCCATGGACAGACATGGGCCCATCAAAACCCTTACCATAGGCAGCCCCCCCAAGGCGACCGCCTCCATCAGGAAAGGCTCGTCCATCTTGCTCCAGCTGTCGGTGATGGGATTGTGAACCGAAAAGCCGACGTAGCACGTGACGAAGATCTGGAAAATAACACCTTCGGTCAAGGAAAAGGATCGAAAGAGATAATTTTTAGTGGCACGGTTTTGACAACTGCACTTTCCGCCCGCACTGTATATTGACACACCCTGAAAAATTTAGACAAAGCTTCAGCAGACATAAGCGCGTTAAGTTTGAGTTGAAATCTTTGCCAACAACAAAAAGCCATGTTTTCGTACGCCGCCGGGCTGGAAAAAATCAACACTAAAACAAGAACAAAAACCTGAAGAACGACGATGAAGCTTCCTTCACTTTGAGTAAACGACCGTATTTCAGAATCGCGATGTTCGCGATTTGCGAAGCAAGTCACCAGAATCATGACGACGACACTTCAATGTTATTTTCAACACCACGTTTTCGTTGAAGCGTTCGGTGATAACTAAGCTGGGAACGCGGAAGCAACGAAGCGTAGCGAAGTTAATGGACGACGTCATAATGCTAAACAGCCCGGCGCGAGAAAATGGAAAAAGCTGAAGCCCAGCACTCAAAGCAGTAATGATATTGTGCTGGTTTCAACCAGGGCTGTGAAGCCGGAACTCAAATTTCAGGCTCCGGCTCCAGTCATCCAAAATTGCTTGGGCTCCGACTCCTCAGTCCTGGTTTCAGCCAAGGATATCGCAAGATGTGCAAACGCCACTGTCCCGGCTCCTCGACGGGATAATGCGACGACAGCTTCAAATGCAGCCATGAACCCCTTAAATGCAGCATTGCGTGTTGCATCCTCCTCGACTCCTGCACAGGGCGCGTTATGTGACGTATAAAAATATCCTGATGACACGAGATCAGTCGTTTCACAAGACACAAGGTTCCAGCATTCACTTAACTGTTACAACAAGAATGCTTCCTTTGGCGAGTGTCATCAACGCAATGACTGGCTGCAGAAAGCGGAACATGAGAACGACAATCGCAGTTAAGGTCCACATGAAGACCGGCATGACGGTGACATAGCTGCAATTAAGCGAAGAGTGACAGGAGGAGTTATCACCGCGATCAGTTCGACTGAGGCCACCGTGAATGTCTCTCTAGGTGGCCTTGGTTTGACAAAGCAAGGCGCCGGTGTTTACCGGCCTTGGTACAGCAAAGCAATCACTGCAAAAAATCGAGACACTCAAGACAGCAAACTCGAATTTCCAACGCGGCCGCCCTTTCGTCTTATTAAACTTTCAATAGTTTAATGAGTGAAGTTCAATAATGTTGGCGTTTTATTTATACGGGCAAATGTTTTGGCGGTTAGGCACGAGGTTGAGTTCTCGCAACGAACAACTATACATCAGACTTCAAAAAATACTTTTCAAACACAAAGCAAAGGTATTCGCTTCGCTTCAAAACACCATGGTAAGTAAACTTAGTTGAATAAGCGTCACTAAAGTTCATAAAATGTGAAATGCAAGTAGTCGCTCCTTCAATATTTTAGCCTCAGAGAGTCATCTTTCAGTAGCCAGTTGACACGGCCTGAGTCTGCAAGGAACTCTGCCTGTTGCAACAGCCTTTTGGTTATCACAAACAACATGCTTACGTCAAAAAATAAAATCGCGTAAATCAATCAGTGGAAGCCAATGTTCAAGAAATTGATAAATAATTACTCGATCTGCAGAAGTTGTCCGTAAGCTTCACTTCCAGCAAGTACATATGAAATCAAAATTGAATTGCTGAAAAAAAGTAAAGGTCTCTCAATGTTAACGTCGGCAAACGAACGAGATCATGCGGTTTTTGTTCAAGGAAGGCCAACGACACATTCAGGCCAGATTGGCCCAACTTTAACGGAATGTCGAGAAACACTCTTTCGCAAACCCTCAGGGATGACACGATTTTCTGTTAGTAGCATGGCGTCTGCGGAATTGTGACCAAACAAACAAGGATTCCAGTTGACAATTGAAAGTTCTACGTTTGCTGTATGCTTTCCATGAATCAAACAACTTTGCGATGATTCGTACATGCACATACCTGAGTAACTGTACGCATTTGCAGTCCTTATTCAAATAGAAGCATTCTATTATCCGACGCAGTTCATCAAGACGACGCAAAATCTAGCTAGACCAGGGGTGCACAACCTGTTCATGATGGCCGACCGCATTACGCTTATTTTTACGAATTGCAGTGACTTCAAGATATTTTTATGAATTACGTTGATGAATAAGATTCAGTGGTGACTCGTGGTGGAAATGGCCAGGGGCCTACAAAATTCCATCTCTGGGTGAACATGTGCTTCACTTGTGCTGGGTATATGACTAATAATCAATAGACAGGGTGTCATTAGAAACGCCATTAACAGGACGCCTATTAATGGCGTTTCTAATGACAGCCTGTATAGTTAGCACAAATAAGATCTCATTAAGAAATATATTAACTTCAAATGTTCGATAATAAATATCGATTTAAGACATACATAGAAAGTAGTTCAAATGCTGGTGTTTGGTGAATCGGTGAGTATTTGCAAATTTAGGGTGAAATTGGTAAAATCGTACGTCATTCACTTTTCAGGGAGGGATGTAACCCCGCAGCCTATTTACACGAGCTGCCCCTGCTAGAATTTATTTCGATGTGTTTGAGACCCCTGCAGTACACAAAGAGTTTTCACTAATGCACGTCCGCCATGTAAATTACATGTGTGTTGTATGTAGCCGCATAAATTTTATCGAGGCGGCATAGTTTTGCACTCTTGAGCTAGACCAATGCCCATTGCACCCAAGGTACATGTCATTCCCATTATGAGTCAGTGTTGAAATCTAACACAAAACCTTACAATGCTAACTTTGGTACAAATAACTTCACAACTAATGTGCAAGCAAAGCAAGCTGCATGACTTCATTCTATGCTGAAACAAGCGCCTGGACAGATCACACGAAAACTAAAATTAAACAATTCAGAAAAAGCAGCAGATACGAATGCAACTCATGAAATTCATTACTTAAGTTTAACATTTAAAGCAGATAATACACATCAGAAATTCTCATTTCAGGTAAGCAGCAATTGAGGTGAGGTTGCAGTTTGTACCAGTGGTCAAGGGGTCAGTTCCTAATTCTAAGATAACTTACAAATGCAAAAACAGGAGAATGTAAAAACCGTAGGCAATCCACTTGTTTAAGAAAAGTTTGCCCAGGAGGTAGAGGTTCGGGTGAGGTCTTGAAGTGACTGCTGCTTTGTCCACCAGAACACCTACAACACATGCACATCATGGCAAGTGAAAGGACACTATTGCTTAATTTCCATTTGATGTAGGCCTTGTTTGTGTAGTTACGAAGACGATTTGCACGTCCACAAACTTTTTTAACAAAGAAATTCAACTACATAAAGTTATATGCCATTCATACATCAAATAGACACACATACATTAATATATATCTGGGGTGGCCAACTTGTCTTCAACTAGGATCGACCAGAAAATTTCTTGATAACTCGCGATCGACCCGTCAGCAACAAAGCCACAAGTACGAAATGTCATAAAATGCAATATTTGTCTTTGTTTTTTGCTTTCTGAAATATTGATTGGAAGATGTTCTTTTCAGGTATGTTGTAGTTGTCAAATCAATGCAAAATCAGGCACGATCGACCAACTGACACTAGGCGATCGACGTGTTGGCCACCCCTGATATATATATACACTACACAGACTGCACAACATATCAAAATATTTGTTAATTTTAAAAATAATCAGTCACAGTGCAAATGTGCCGGGCCTCCAGAGCTAAACTTTTCATTGACTCAAGTAGATTAAAGGAACAATTGTATTTACCAATTTCTTCACCATCTTCCTGATCTGGTAAGCTGTTTTGGCGACCATCAACTGCTTCAATTGGAAACCTTCAAAGATTTCAACATCATGTCATTACTTGTTAGTCTCAACATTCAATCACCAGTAAAGAACATACAAACTGTTTTCATCTGTAACTCGGTCCGACATCTGATGTCTCAAAAGCAGCATTTCTTTGCTGCCCTGATCAGCATCAACCACCTCATACAGGGTATCTTCTAAGGCAGATTGACACACTTGAAGCAGTTGGAGAACAAAGTACACAGCCAGCATCTGAAAAATGCTATACATAAGACCGAATATTTGTAAACATTTCTTTGCAGAATGAAGAGATCAGCACTAAACCAGAAAACCCTGTGAGCACCACAATCCCAGTAAATGCTTTTAGCTTTTATCAACAAGTAGAAACTAGTGGTAATTAGACCAAAACCTGAAATGTCCTTGATGTAATGGAAAGAATTTAGCCATTGCCCATTCTTTTGAAGCACAACTGCAAATGATCCAATTCAGCCCATAATGATGCCCAACTGTTTTTCTAGGAAAGGTCTGAGAGACTTAGGTTTTCTTCATGAAAAAATGTGGGTACGCGCAGAATATGGAATATGCATTCACATGTGCACAATTGAATAACATTTGATAACAACTTCATTTTTAATATACTTCCATTCCTCATTCTGTGTGAGATCATAGAGGCACATGTTGTTATATAAATGGTAAGGTCATTAAAACAAAATGGTTGAGAACTGCTGTTTTACAGGATGAGCATAACTGTGTATAGCTTTCCAAGGCATCTTTTAAACCAAAACTGAAAGGATTTAAAGCCAGCACACGAGCCTTTATTTCTGAAACAAAAGCATGCCATGTTTTTAACTACAACAATAGAGTATGAAAAATAGTGAAATGCATTACAAATGTGATTGCTCACCGTGTAGCAAATCATTACAAGAACAATTTGACAAAATGGTTGGTTAGCAAACACATAGCATCAAACTAATATCTAAATCCTCAATTCCATATTAACAAAAACATACAAACAGCATATTTTGTGTCAATATAATACGAATATTTTTGTGTTAAGATAATAAGATATATTATACAACCATCACCATGTTTTGACCTGAAATGAGAGAAAGTTTTATGGCTGCTTCCATAAAAATATTACGATGACCAACATGTGAAAAGAAGCACTAGTTACAAACTACAACACAATGCATTTTCACTTGATGTTCACATCTTTAACACTTTTTTTTTAACCAAAAAAGGCCATTTCAGTAACAAGAACCAACTGAAACACCACACAGTTAATGAGTTATGGTGCTAAGAAAATCGTGCTGCAGAAAGTTCCTAAAAGTAAAATTGACTTAAACTTAATGTTAAACTTTTAGCCTGCAACAGATAGTGATTATGTCATAAAGGCTTCAAAGCTATGTTTCCAGGAAGGAATATTTATTGGCTCAACAGTGTAAGTATTTACTGGCATGATAATAAGCCTACACCAATAATTTTGCATTTTTATCAACACACACCTGCATAAGATAACTGAAGATGAAAGTGCACAAAAAAGGATAAAATCCACAATGTGATAACATCAATGGAAGACCCAGGATTCCAGTACCCAAAATTGTGGCTACTGACAGGAAAACTGAAAAAATGTAATTTATTTAAACAAATCAACAAAAGAAGGCTGAAACACTTATATAATGCGGGCAGTAAACTCACAGCATTGTATATATGCTAGAAATGAAACCTTTGGTCCATCTGTTTGTTCAGTTAGTGTCCGAGCCTTTGGTTCCATTTACTTGTCACAGAAACACTAACAAATATTTATTTGGCTAAAACCTACACAGAAAAATGAGCAACATCAAAACATGAACATTACATTACCTGACTGGTAGCATGTAGGTTATCCAATGTAAAATGTTGCAATTGCAACATTGGATAAACTATAATATGATGAACTTGCACAAAAACCTTGCGTGATCAATAGTAGTTGCACCACAAGTAACTAAAACCACTTCACTTGGCTTTTGCATATAAATGAAGCAGGTTTGAGAACAACGCTGAAGTCGCCGACACGGCAACGTCCGGAATCAAAGAAAGTGTTTCCCTTCAGAAAAAGGCGAGTGACAAGACCAACGGGTAGGGCGAGAGAAATTTGGCGAAAGACATCACTGTAAAGAACATCGTGTCGTTGGCGACACAGTTATCACAGAATCAAAACAAAATATTCACTGGAAGGGTAATTGTCTATATTTTCATTCCTGAAAGTTTCGTTTTGCCTTCAGTGTACAAAAATGTTTTACAAGTCAAAACGCAAACACCATCAATCCAAGCGATATCACATTTCAAATTTTCTCCACCGTAATGGGTTATCATAAACAACATCGTGTCGCTGGCGACACAGTTATCACAGAATCAAACCAAAATATTCCCTGGAAAGCTAGTTATATCGATATCGCTTTGATTGATGGTGTTTGCGTTTTTGTCTGTAAAAATTTTAGTACACTGAAGGCAAAACGAAACTTTCAGGAATGAAAATATAGACAATTGCCTTTCCAGGAAATATTTTGTTTTGATTCTGTGATAACTGTGTCGCCAACGACACGATGTTCTTTACAATGATTTCTTTCGCCGAATTTCCCTCACCCAACCCGTTCGTCTTGTCGCTCGCCTTTGTCTGAAGGGAAACACTTTCTTTGATTCCGGACGTTGCCGTGTCAGTGACTTCAGCGCAGTGTTGTTCCGGATCCGGATTTTTGGAGTCCGATCCGGCAGAATTATGAAATTTTTTTGGATCCGGAGCCGGATTAGATGTCATTTTGCTCAAGCCGGATCCGGATCCGGATTATCCAAAACGTGTTTTACACTTTTCAATTTTTTTGCGTTTTGTTTTTTTCCTTCGAAAATTTTATTGATAACCTGAGAGTTCTGAACTTCTGATGCTGGATGATGTGTCTTATGTTGTTCTTTAACATATCACGCATGGTTGACTTTCACACCGCAGTCGTGAGGTGACGTGAGTCGCACCAACTTCAGTCGCCGTCAGCTAAGGCTATTGCTTGCATTGTCAGGCATGTAAGTAAAGTTGGTGTACTTTCGCGCCAAGCAAGAAACCAACATTCCAAAAGCTGTCTAATGTA
>JGI24159J19872_10001843_pt1 | contig 24244 bp, 18 predicted proteins | sample Ectturendosymbi4_FD_19872 | JGI IMG/M metagenome (IMG submission 19872)
CGTTTGCAAGATGTCAGTTGTATCGTTTGCTTTGGCCGTAGTATTTATTATAAGGCTATTTAGCACTTCCGCTTTTCGTGTACCAAAATTCTTACGCCTATTTGGAATTTGTAAAAGTGTGGATATTTCGTGTACAATATATTTTGTGTTCCTTCTTCTTGAGTAATGGACCGTGATCGTAAAGAAACGAATGAAAAAACACTTAACTGCAAGAGCATGGCATTTTGAGTTGCCTCCATTTTACCCGGTTTTGTAGTCACGTCCTTTCCCACACTGGCTGTTTATGAAGATGCTTGGAAGGCGCGCCGATCGCGCCAGCTGCTGCTTCCTGGCTCGAACTGGAATGAAAACACTGAGCGCTGTTTGCGTAAAAAACATGGGGCTTCGGTTATGGTTGTTCGCGAGGGCAATTTGTTACAGTTGCCATCCACCCACGAGAGTGTCGTCGAAACTTTAGGTTTCGTCTGAGCCCTTTTTAGGGTGCTCATGTGCAACTATACTAGTAATTTTGGAACTCTTAAAACTACTGGCGATCTAAGTTTCGATGGCCACTAATGTTTCTGATTGGATAGAAAAGTCTCCCTAGCTGTCGGGATGAAATTCGACCTGAAATGCTTAAAAGCCTTGAACGGAAATGGAGTTCTCTGGATAGCACGTGTGTTTCAAGTGATCTGGCAATCTACATAGGAATGCCACTGAAGGATTGACAAACTGGGTGATCATCCCCATACTTAAGGCAGACATGAGGAAATGCCCCAACTACGGACACGGACGTCGAAAGGGTGCGCTTTCCCCCTGGATTCCGAAAATTCGACATTTTCTCAATAATTTTTTAGCAAGAACAGGTTGTTTTCTTCGCTTCGAGTGGGCAAAATGAAATTTCACCACTTTTGGTCCCCACCGCAAAAATCTTTTTGACCACCCCTGGAAAAATCCACTATTACTCCCCTCCCTAGAAAAAATCCTTCCGTCGCCCTGCATCTAAAGTTATCGACCTAATACAGGCCCGCAACCAGGGTGGCACTGGCAACTGGACAATTGCAGCCCCAAAATTTTGCAGAACAGTGTGGAAGCGCCAATAAGTTTTTTTAGTTGTTAGGTATAAAGGCACAACCATTTTGTCCCCCGAAAATTTCAACTAGTGGCAGCAGTCAAGGACTGAGTAGAACTAAGCTTGGTTTTTGATGCGTTGTTTACAAGTGATTTTCGAAAGCAGTGCTTTACGCAACCAGCTGACGTCTTTCCAACATTTTCCCACCTCCCCAGCCTTTTCGTATCGAGCATTGAAATACCATATTATTCGCACTTACGAAAGATTGCGGTTCAGTCACATTCTTCTATGAACAGAAGCCGGATGTCCATCAACCACCAGCTTCGGATTGTACAATGGCCTGACCTAGGCCAAGCAGCAGAGATTTCAATTCACTACTGACGCGGTGTGCTGAGTGAATTTGAACGAAAAACGCAGCCGCTTCCTCGTCTTCCCCTTTCCTGCTTCTTTGCCACATACACTTGAATGTGAAGGGGAGAGAACATTTTGGAAGTTTTGCCGAAGCCCGATTGTTCCTGCTCCGCGTGGTAATGAACTCGAAGAGGTCGATGATTCACCTTTGGGATTTTTTTACAAACGTTTTGCCAACACTAAAAATACCCCCCCCCGATTGAAAAGCATAAGTAGCATTGAATGCTTGTTGAAACTATCAAGTATCATATTTAAACATTCGGAAAAGTTTTCATTTTCCCAACCATGTTGCAAGAAAATTCTATGTTAAATGTCAGTAAAAAATATTACGTCTTCACCATGTGGTATTCCCATAATACTCGACGACTTATCTACCTAAATATTTGCAACTGCATCCCTAGTTGGAAGCTCACGTTTACCAGATGAATAACAGTGGAGGGAAATTCNGAAAAACGATTAAATTTTCTGAAATATACGATGACTTCGAAACTAAAGTGCAGTAGGAGCAAAAATAAAACGTAAATNTGGTTTCGAGGGCAAATTGTTGTTAGTCAGTCCTTTTATCGTTGATCAGCCCAGCGGAAAACAGAACAAGCGAACCCTAGCACTTAAGATCAAAAGCAGAGCGTGAAAACGGCCAGTCTCCTCTGAGTCTGCAGGAAGTTTTGGTCACCGGGATGAAAAATACAAAAAAACTGTCGCTCGCTGGCATGTGCTTCACGACACATGCCGTCTCGCGCGCAGCTGCCCAACACCCAAGAGATGGAGGTTTGAGGTCGTTAGTCATCCCAGCCAGGGGCAAGGGCGTCACATATGGATAAGTTATTTCAGTGAAACATCCTGTGCGGAAACGGCCGAAACCGTGCGGCTTGGGATCGACTGATGCCGAACTCTTCGTCTGAACATTAAGTTAGCAAAGGGTGGTGCTCCGGCGTCATCGCTGATGAGATCATTAAAGGCTTCCGACTGTTGAGATCCGGGAACCTGGACGTTGCGGATTAAGTCCAACGCACGGAGGAAAATGACCAGTTCAATCAGAAATCTCAGCAGCGATCAATTTCCACACTAACACTCAATGCAACTCGTCCATGTTGTGGGCTTTATTCCAAACTTGGCGCCAAACAAACGAGGCTGTTTCTTTTGGCAGCAGTTTTGCTTTTCATAAAAAAAAAGCGAAAAAACAGGCGAGGCAAATGTGGCAGAAAAAATTGGCACTAAGGAAGCGAGCAAGCAAGCGGCACGAGCAATGCAAGCAAAGTGTTACGAACTCGACCTTTGGAAGCAAACGCAACGATTAAAAAACATAAGCAAACAGACTGATTGTTAAACAGTCAGGGACCTTACGTTGTTTGAGCGCAATCGATCTCGCACAAGCGACTGGCAGCGTTTCCAAGCCAGGCCCAGCGCTGCTACGTGCGAGGTTTTTGGTTGAAAACAGGCAAGTACTGAGGAGGAATTAAACAAGGGTGGGAAAAACAGTCCAATGCAGGGAAATGGCCAATCGGTATTAACTTACTACCTTGATCATGAGCATAAAACGACGCTCGATCGCTTACAAGAAGGTTTTACTGGGACGTGTGTGCCGTCAACGGTTGGCCGCGCTTGGCCAAACAGCTTTTGGCCAAAACCAAACTATTTAAAGGAACTCTTTCAATAGTTACTCGGCGTTCCTAATTAATTCNTACCGCAAACTGGCGAAAGACTCATTCTTCTGACGCATCATTCCGTCGAAAAAAAGGAATTCCAACAAGCGGTCCTGCTGACTGGTGTGCGCATGGCCGACAATCAACGATTTCGACCGGTTGAAACTAAGACAGCGCAAAAGAAGCGCCGAGCAACGCTTCGGCTGATGCACCAACAGGCTTTCGGCCCAGCGCGCCTGTGCATTGTCATCCGGGTTGCCGCGTCGCGAAAATTCTGACCCTGTCGATCGATATCGTCATCCAATTTCGAGGCAGATGGCGAGCAGCCGGAGCCGACCATCTGGGAGGCGGGGGACCGCTGTGCGGCTTTCATCTGACATCGTTGCCGTTCAACTCAATTTCCTGCCTCAGCGACTCATTTCCAGTCAGTTTGCGTGTCCAGCAGAAAACAAAAAGGCCCGTTGATGCCTGCTTTCCTCGCTTCCCAATCGCACGCGACGTTGCCGAATTAAGCTCAGGTTGTTTCCATTTCCCTCTCGATGCCGACATACTTCATCGCGTCCGACTGACTGTAGCGATAGTCGAAGAAGAGCTCCTCCCCGGCTTGAATGGGTCGGTTTGAAAATATGCCGATGCGGTGATCGCCGTTCACCATCATCACCTGCGGAAACGCTCACAACGTTAGGTCGAGGTTAACTATTTACCGCGCGTTTCCGCAAAGTGCGAAGTTTCAAATTCAAAGATAATTTCGTGTACCTGCAAAAATACGTTTTTTCATTTTGTTTTGCTGCACTGACGATATAAAAGTAAATTGGTGAATCGTCTACACTGTGGATTTCGTTTGCTCTGACCATCAGCTTATTTTACAACTTAACCTCGGCCATTCTGCGTTTTCGGGGTTGCAAAAAAGCTACGACCGACCAGGCTTTCACGATGCATGCGAGCGAATCACGTGAGGATAAAGGCATTCCGTACAAGAGACATGAGCATTACGCAGTGTCATGCCTTCCCTAATGTCAATCACTTTTGGTAGACTGAACAGCAAAATGTACGCTCCAACACCAAGGGGGCAGGTATTGAAATGAAGCAGAACGACGGTTTTTGACATTGTAGGATCGATCCATTTACACGCTGATACTTACAAGCATAGACCTATGTTCGTTTTACAGATGAAAACTAATGTCATTGTTTCTGGCTAATACAGAAGTAAATGTTTTTCACACCCGATTGCACCGCAACAAGATCTCGATTAAGTCTTCTTTAATCGATAATGGACGAGCCTTGTTGGGGGGCGCGGGCCATGTTTGGACAACTTCAATTCATCGTGGTCTCGGTCTACTATGGCGTAGCAAAACATAAGGCTTTTTGAAAGTCTGTAATGGCAAAAATGAGCATATGCCTCTGCAATGTGACGCAAAAATGGACCAAGAAGGTACTTAAGCTGTGAAGAGCATCTTGCGAAGGTAGTTTCGGGTGAGATTTGGATTTTCCAAACCGGATGGGACTGGGAACTTTTGCTGTGAAATGAATCGTTGGAAATAGGAAGACCGTGTCCATGCAAAACTTGGAAATTCTCGTCCAAAAACCAGACTAACAATAACATAAATGAAGCCATGGAAAAAATCTCGGAACTAATTTAAAAAAAATAAAAACTTTACTGACGTGGTCTTGCCACCGAGGTTAAGTTAGATATTGGCTCAAAACAATGAAGCGGGTGTTTTTTCCTCCATTTCCTTACGAACGCAGGAAGCGTGGTCCAAACAACACAACAATGCGAACCAGTGGATGTGATGCGGCCGCGAACAATAGTCCTGGAAACGTGCCCAAGGATGTCCTATTGCCGGTGTGCGCGATGCTGGGGCCTGTGGGAGGACGCGTCGATTGAGGAAGTCGTTCTTACGCACTGGGAAATTTCCTTTCACAGCGCATTTCTGGCGGAAAAAACTTAATGGAAGTCGGGAATAAGAACAGTCGAGAGTAAACAGCACGTTGCTGATTAATTAATTGTTTAGCGCTGGTGTTTAATCGCCAGTCACCCGATTGGCCGCGGCCGTATCCGAACCGGTTGAAGCGGACCGCAACAAACTGGGTTTTTCTGGTTAGTCACGCGTTGCGCGCACTCGCGTGACCGCGCTCATTCGCGCTACGTGGGACGTGGCACGGCCGTTGAATGCTTTGTGATGTCACGAGCGTGATGCCACACCGCATCAATGTCATCAGCACGCCTAACGACACGATCGGCGACCAGAAGCCCTCGAACTGTTTTTCGAAAGCCAGGCGTGACTACGGTTCGAATGATGGGCGTTCAGCTTGTAAGTGATAAGCACAGTTGCCGAATCAGCAGCCGGCAATGACAGAGCAAGGTGTATCCTAGCAACGGAACACGCACCTTGTGTTGTGTTAATTCAAATGACTCGGTGAAATCTCGGAAATTCCACAGCGTGTTGACACTTCGCTCAGGCTGGAAATTATATCAGCGATCGTTTTTTTTTCGGTGACTTTAGCGCGAATGCGTTTTTGTGCCCTGAGGTGGCAATCAAAGTTAGTCTTTTGTCGAAATGCTTTAGAAGCACATGCTGTTCACGAACAAGTCAGGAACTTGATGAAGTAACGTCAATAATCGTCGTCAATTCTCAGTAGTAGCACGCGTTTCAGACATTCTGCTTATTTTCAAACCCGCTGCGACACACGGAAGGACAATGGATAACGGTGCGTGAAAAAAACAGGTGACGCTGTTTTGCTGCTAACAGCGGTGGTTAGCGCGACCCTTGAATTTGGTGACCCTTAACTTTTTTGAGCGCGACGCTTGAATTTGGTAAACACCCCATGACCCAAGCCTCAAACAGCGTACGTTGCCATGAATAAAATAATAATTGTGTGGATGATTGGTGGCAGCTGAGTTGTTACAACAAGACAGCAAGTTCGCTTTCAATGTCAGCGATCTACTCTTTTCTCAAGTACCTGCGCTGCAGACAGACACAGGCAAGCAGTGGTAACGTTAAAAATATTCAGTCCCGGTTTGGATCGCCTACACGCCACTCATTTTTTGACCCTTCGCGACCCTGCATTTTTAAATGCAAGGTTCTGTTATCGCGTAGTGTTCAGTTTTTGTTTGTGGGTAGAGATTATCGTCAGCAATGCTTGACAACAATGCTGTCCCACCCAAGCAAGGGTGCTTCGCCCTGAAGTGACCTAGTGGGGCATTAAGCATAGTGAAGTCTGCATTAAACTGAGGAAGCAATTGCTATGCAAGCAATACGGTTAACTCATTCGATTTTCAAAAATGACGAGAGTTCCACACAATAGCTGCAGGGGGTGAGTGGGTGGGTCAGAGGCCAACTGCACTTCGGCAGTCTAAAAATTGTGAAAATCGTGCGAATTTCGGTAGAAACCAGAAAGTGGGCGAAATTATTAAAAATCACGCTTAAGCGCACTGATGATATTTTTGATCGTTCGGTAATTTTACCAAAAAATTTTAAGCACTTTTAAAGGTTTTCTCAAAAACATGCTGCTGTGTTGTGTAGATACCTCACACCAATTCACTGACGCCGTATCACAGGGTCGGCAACCTCCGGCCCAACTAGCATTCCCGTCCGGCCTAACGCCGTTCTTGTTGTTCATCATTGCTTCTGACCTAATTGCAACTTGGCATTTTAGATGTTTTTCTTCCGTCTATTGGAAAGTCGTACATTTCACACACTTGCCTTACTTTATTTAACACGGATACAATTAGTTAATGTTTTTAGTTCGCACTGTCTCACAAACCAAAACCACATATCAATCATAAAAATCATATAACCACTTCGCCATGTTCTTTCAAGAAACTTTTAAGAGAAAGTTGCTGTTTCATCATCATGCAAATGCAGTGTTGCATGATTTTTTCTGCACCAACCAACTCCGTGCTTTTGGGCACATCCATAGGCGTAGCCAGGGAGGGAAGGGGGCCGTTCCCCCCAAGTTTTTAGCATATCTAATGATTGCGTGCTTTGAAAAGTGGTGTCTCAAACAAAATAGCGTTGCTCGCCTAAAGTCAAACATTTTGCCCCCCAAAAAAATTTTGGGCTGGCTACGCCATTGGGTACATCACAGTCGATTCAGAAAACAATTTGATCACAGGAAAGCAAACAAAATTGGCCGAGCTGGTGGCATAGCAAAGAAGTGGGCAAGGTAACTAAAAATAATCCGCATTTATTGCCATCACAGAATTTTTTTAAACAGCATGTTAGTTTGATAAGACCAGGGTTTTTTTTAAGGCGTTTTAGGAATCCGATTCGGGTCCCTAGAATTTTTGAAAATCGGGTCTCTAGAATCAGAGAAAATTATCATCGGGTCCCTAGAATCAGAGAAATCAGGTTCCTACCGGGTGCCTGACATTTTCCTTAAAAAACCCTGACAAGACTATCATAAAACCACTCAGACGAATGAGATATCGCTTGTGGTGTTTCATGTCGCGTCTTTCCAAACGCATGGTTTGCGCACTGGGCCATGCGCTGTGCGAGAAACGGGTAAATGTGGGTTAAATGTTTGCGATTGATTCCTTGCTTCTTTCACCTGTGAAGTTACTTGAATACAGATATGCGCAAGTTTGAATCGTCACAAAAGATGAAAGCAGGGCCCAGTCGGCTCATTTCTCGAAAGCCTACAGAAAACCTGGGACTTTTAATGTTGTGGGTTAACCGTGTTTAACACTCGTTCACAAAGAATTCGGCGAGGAGTTGGCTGGATGCTGCTGGACTTATTTGAAACAAGGTATTGTCAGCTTCAAGTGAAGAATGAATTCATTTCAAAATAAACCAGCAACAACATAAAATCTACTGGCGCACACATTTTTTCGGGAGAAGATACGTAGAATGGTCATCGACGAGCATCTACCTACAACAAAAACGCGGAAAAACAATGCCATTCACGAAGAAAATGCACGGGAGCCACATTTTTTTCGGGAGTGAAATAACCTAATTGTTCTCGTGAGGTTTCTGTGGTTTCAAATGTGGTTCGTTGAGTAAAGCGCAGGTGACAAGAGTCGAATAAAAAACATTGGGGAACCCGCAACTGTTTACGTCACGGTCGGAAAAAATGGACATGCGCTGCAGCGGTGAGGAGGAGCGGACTCTGAGGTCGCGGTGCGTCACTGGCCCTGGTCAAGCGATCGAATTGAATATTTTCCGGGCACCTGGGGCTGGCCGCGTGCGTCAGAATGCCGATCGGCGACAACTGCACGACGCAAAAGCGCACGAATGGTTTGGGAGAAAGTAGCAGCGCGAAACTTCGGAGCGCTCTTGCCGGGCGCGTTTCGAAGAATCGCTGCGGTCGCCCGTGACGCAATTGCCAAAATCTTGTTTCGATCAACGTTAAATGACGCGGTTGGAATCGCTGGGCGCAAGTCCTAGCGGAGAACTTTCGAATAGGATTAAAAACAAGGTTGGCGACAAGACAAGAGCAAATGCACAATTTAACCGAAACAATGAGATTCTGAGCCGAGCCACTGTTGCGTGAACAAAGACTCGACCGCGCAGCAGCGAACAAATCGAATTTAAGAATTAGCGAACAAGAGCTACCCCTCACCCTCGCGTAGCAGTTGGGGTTCACTGAGTGGTTGGCGAAGCGGATCTTATTCCCTTTGCGCGTCGCGTCGACAACGAAGTCGTTGTTCAGGTTGAACAAGAAGCTGCACATGTACTTGTCGTAGACCTTGCCGCGCCTGTCCGCCTCGTCTTGAGAAATGATCTCACCGCAATATTCTGCAACAACATCATCCCGCCGGCGGTCAGCGCGCATACCGTGGATCGATTGTGACGAAACAATTCACAGGTGACAAAAGGCAGCGATCGGGGGGGGGAGGCAAGATGAAAATGGGTCGGAACAAAAAAAAAACTTTGAAAGCAACGCGCTTTTTGAAAACAAGCTGTGACTTCATTTCAAAAATTGGTCATTTTGCGTCAGATGTCTGTTTGTGCAATTCGCCATATATTTTTAAGACGACTCACGCAGGAGTTTAGGGACAAAAGCGATGGAGGTCGATATTTCAGCAGCTCAGAGACCGACCTCTGTTGACAAAAATGAAAACAATTTGAGGCATTTTTATAGATTGAAAATTCGCACCGCCTCCAAATCTCTCGGCGTTCGGTGAGATTGCGATGCGGCATGTCCCGACGTAACAACACAATTTTAACTAACGCAAAAGGACATTCCAGTTTAAATACGAGCTTAAATATTAAATACGAAATTAATTTTGTGCATACGGTGTGCATAAAATGCGAGACAAGAGCTATATTGTTGGAATGAGAAAAAGTAGAATTTACGACCAAGAACTGCTTTTGCAACGACGGGCCTTTCTAACTTCAAACAACGTGCGGCATTCATGCCTGGGAACTACTTATCATTAGAACGGTCATTGCATATGACAGTGTTGATTTGAAATACGCATCCTTGCAGAACAACCTTTCAGCAAAAAAAAACAAAAACAAAGGTATAGGTGACGTTGCGAGGTTCGATCGTCACGCTGTTTTTTATAATGCTACTGAGGCCGGTGGCTTGTAAGGATGGCAAACGACTCTGTTCAAAGCTCCAAATCTCTTCTTCTCCGATCGTTTCTCAGTCTCATTTCTAGTTCAGTAGCACTGCACGCGTGATTGGGCGTGTGAGAACTAGCAATAAAACGCTAATTTTGTACGATTTTTGGTTGGCACAGCCGTTTTTCCAAGAAGTACAGAGCAACTTGACTCGTGGCCGAACAGCAGCCGCTTCAAAAGCGTTGATCAGAAAGGCGCTCGTGGGCATTGCTTACTCTGCGAGCGGCCGTCAAAACATTGCCAGCATACCCAGAACAGCAGTCAACAACTGCCGTGACGAGCGGTACAGCAGGGTCGTCGGATCGGAAGGAATTCTTGCTCGTAAACCGGTTAGCAACCGCGTCCAATAATAGCGACCACGGCAACAACAGCAAATCGCTATTCGGGGCAAAGGGTCGATTGTCTGAAAGTAAACAGGACTGCTCGCCACAGGTGCTGAGGAAGGCCCAAAACTGCACCTAAACTGGGTGACTGACCTGAGCGCCATTCGAAGAAGTGGCCAATGCGTGAAACATTTTAGCCGGGCCGCTGACTCGACCCACAAAAACTCAGGGCTGCATCCGATGTAAAAGTGCTTTACTGGCTGAAGCGAGGTCTCATTTTTTGAAATAAGATAAAAAAGAAACGCGAGCGTGTTCTTTTCTCAAGCTGCTGTAAATACCGCCCACCGAGCGATATGGAATGCACGCAAGTCTCTGCACGATGCCCCAAAACGTGTAAATACTCAACAATTCATGTCGCAGACCGCAACGCGTATACACACAGAGCGCCAGGGCTGCGACTGTTTCCAGCACAATAGACCAATGCGGTGACGCAGAACGAGCTGGGGCTGAGCTCAGCAAATAACGGTTCCGGTTGCACGGGCGTGAATGAATGGCGTATGCTGGCCGGAAAAAACGTTGCCTAAAGTTCCACGACGAAAATACTGAATGAGTTACTTCACAGCGGTTCCGGGTAGAACACGTGGCGAGATTTGTTTGCCGGGCCAGAAACTACTTTTTGAGTTTTTCTGTCATTTTTTTCCAGTCTATGATGCCTTTGATGGCACTATTTTTGGGGGGAGGCAGAAAAAAAAGCCAGCCGTCGACTGAATCGATCAAAAAAGTCCGGGCGGCCGCCTCTTTCGAGGGAGGGCGGCCGCAACAACAAACCAACCTGATATAAACTCGTTCTTGTTGTTCACATCCTCCTTGATGTAAATTCCCCAGCCAGCAACGTCAGAGGGCGCGAGCAAGAGGTGTTTGTGCATTCCGCGCTGGATGAGCACGTTCTTGCACGAGCACTTCCAGGCGTTCTCGCCGAACTGGTCAGCTCCGCAATGCTGGGCGAAAGAATACCAAAAGCGATTTGCATAGAGGGGGGAAAATTCCTGTGCGCGGAGCGTTGAAGCGTGGTTGCGGCAGCTTCGGTGGGGCATTTAGATTCGAGACAAACGTTCTGACGACTTCACATCATGCTTTCAATGCTTTTTTCAAAGCGGTTTTCAGGGACCGGAACGGTCTCTCAATTTTTCCGACGGTTTCTCAAAATACATTAGAACCTCTCCGCATAAACGCCACCATAATTTGCTGATACCTCGCTTTACGACGATCTCGGTATTCAGATGAAGTAGTTGCGGTCTCACAAAATGTTTTAAGGGCCGCCAAGGTCAAACCTTAAAAACCCTGCTTATCTGATAAGAATTTGTGAAATTCCGGCCACGCGACGACAGAACGGACGTTCGAAAACAGCCAGCAAAGATCTATTTTTGTGCTGTGGGCAAAAGCGATATGAAAAAGTGAGGTGCCATTGAAAACTTGCAAAAACAACCGATATTTTATTGAAATCGCGTAAAAAGACAGTTTGCGACCAGCAAGAATATGATTTTTGACAAACCTTTTCGTGTTGTGACATTTCAAGCTGCGTACCATGACAAAGATCCTGTTTCCCAAACCGCGGGCCGTGAACCACTCCCCCAAATGGCATTGGCGAACGACACAATCCGCTTAGGGGACACACACTTTTTGCAGATTTGTTTCAGCCTATAGCCACGTTCTATTACAAATTAATAACCACCGTATTTTGCAAGTTTTGGGGTAAAGTTCTTATATATTTCTTTCAAAGAATTTTTTCTCGGCGAAAATTTTTCAAAATAATATATTTTGTTTAATCACAAACATTGTTTTTTCAAGCATTGTCATGACAGTGTGATTCGGCCGCCGCAAGTCCTCGAAGAAGCATGAACGCAGCAAGGCGACCAATCACCGCGTCGTTCTTTATGATTGCTGGGACGCGAGAAACACGCACACAACGAAACGTCAACAGTTTGCCGCAGTTTCCTTTTTGCTGCGCTTTTATCAACGCAAAAAAGTGAGAGTAGCCCACGACGCACGGCAATAAGTCACACCATTCTACGGAAGCCATGTTGGCACTGTCTTACCGTGCAAAGGTCGGAATCGCATTCCCTGACAGCAAGGTAGCACGGGCATTGCTTTGTGTTGCACTGCGCCTTGCACCTGCATCCGGGAAACCGGTTGTGGCAATCCGAGGCGCACTGGCAGAACTTCTCGCAGAAGTTGCCCAGGGCAACGCACTGGCACGAGTTGTCGCACGGTTGACCTGCGGCGAGATCACACGATTGGTCGAACGACGGCGAGCATAACAACAGCGCTGCGCTTTGCAAAAAGCAGAGAAGTGCAAGCAATCCCCACACCGAGAGTTTAACAACGACATTCGTATTTTAAGACGAGAAGATCCAAGTTGCAGACGTAGGCGGCCGGTCGTGTTGCACTGGGGAAAAGTAAACAACTAGGTGCAACGGTGCGAGAGAGGCTGACCGGTAACTTTACACCGCTATGGTCATTATATTTTAGGATCGGAGAAAACCGCGCGCGCGTGACAAGCAACGTCAACTCGTCAACAATCATCTCAAGTGGGCTAGGCCTGTCGCACGGTTATCTTTTCGAACGTCAAGACGATGGTAAATAATGAATGAAGGACAGAGCGCCATGTCAGTGTCGTCACAATCCGATGCACTCTTGTCACCTCTTCAACGGAAGCGCAACGTCACAAGTATGTGGGCATTACCGGCGATCGATTCTTTAACTCCTTGAGGCTAAGCATTCTCGTAAGGCGATTATGATTCCAGCGAGGCGGAAAACATGTAGGCCGTGGTAGCGATAAAGCAGCAAATCAAGGGGCAAGCGAATCTATAAAAAGTGCAGGAATACTTTGTCCGTGTTGAAAAAATGCCGGCATATAATCGACTTTCCGGTGAAAATCTTCACATGGATTTATGAGCGGAAACGCTCGAAATTTTCGGCATATTGATTCAGGCCAACACCGCTGCATCAAGCAAATGGTTCAGTGTCACTCTGGTCTTCCCAGCCTTTACGCCACGGGCTATTTTCGGATCAGTACAAATCTTAGCGGCCTCAAGGTAGACTACAATGATAATACAAACACCGATTTTAGCAAGATTGGCTTATTTATCGCCCACATTAACAAATTTCAAAGAGAACTTTGTACCTCAGTTTGTTTCACCAAGTCTGTCGAAATTAGAGTATATGGCCTGTTGACAAACCAGCTTCACAAAGTCATGCAGTTAGAAAAGGTAAAATGCTTTCGTCACATGCCGACACAGATCGGAGAGATTTGGTTCTGTTGAATGAACGTAACCCAAGAATTTTTAATCTTGTCATCAGCTGCTCAACAATGCAACCCGTTTCACAGTGAACCTTCTGCGCTGGCACTTCAAAAGGACTTCGTACCTAGCTGTATGTTTTGCTGCAATTGTTAAAAGGGATGTGTATATCCAACACGGCAGAAATGTAGCAAGGTGCTCTAGGAAGATATGAGGAATACAGCACATATCAATGTCAGAAAAGCATTATTTTTCCATTCGACGGATCCACAACTTGCTTTAAAATGCGACGATGTCTCCAGACACATCTAAAAATATTTTCTCTGTTCCCTGCATAGAGGTGTGTAACTGGTTTAAATGGCTGAAAAAATCAGCTAATAATAGCACATTGACCAGCTATTTGTCGTTGAATCATTCAGCAAGGTTATGATTCTGCTCTTTTAAAAAAGCACCGATTTCATTGCGTAGGCTAGCCACTTTCTCCAGATCTTTCTTCGTGATAATCAACGGATGTTCAGAAAGAACAAAAACCCGCTGTATTGTGCCTCCTTCTCGTCACACAAAGCACCAAACAAACGAATACATCAGGGTCGGGATTTGATGTGACTGACAACAGATACGTTTTTGAAATCTAAGTCTTCTTGAAGCTTGTTCGCAGCCTGATTTTCTCGGTGAAGAAGACAATACAATAAATAAGCAAAAGGTTTTCCTTTTTCACGAAACTCGTAAAGCGCTTTTTGGTTCCAATCATGGCTGAAGCACCATCGGCACAAGCAGACACGCAGCCAGTCCACGAAAGCTGATTAACGAAGGATCTACTTTCTGAAGTACACTACTTCTGTGGTTTGTTTGACAAGTGAAAAAAGAAATTGTTCCACGTAGTCTTCAGTAACGCGGCATCGCACGAACCCATGGACTGTGCATCGTTTCCTAAATCTGTAGTCTTGTCCAACTGCAAACTAAAATATCCACTTAGCCTTTCAGCAGCAATAGTTCGTTTGCAGAATATCGACTGGGTTTTCGGATTCGCCACTTGATGGCGTTGCTTGACAAAGGGACCATAGCCAACTTATTAGCCACAGCCTCACCGCACATTATTCTGGCTCTTCACGGCTGCTTGTTTGACCGAAATCTCTTCCGCGGTATGAGGAGCTTTTGCTCTTGCTATTGTCCAAGCAACAGAAAAAGAAACACACACTACTTTTCTACGGGAGTAAAGCTACTTCTCCCCAAGAAGCCGGACGACAAAACGTTTTCGCTCTACCTGATGTTCTTTCTCTTTTAACGCAGTTCAGCTTGTTAGAAAGAGTTGCGAGATAAGACTTCCAAACACAACACGAACTGTGGCCGTACATAACCGTTTACCTCGACTGGAGTAAATCAAAGATTCAAAAGTTGTCGTTATATGCAAACGCCTGCTTTCATTTAGCCATGACCAACTAAGACGGGAAAAACTAACCCCAGTTTAGACAATAACAGGTGTACAAAAGCATAAATGCCATGTGGAACAGTGCGTTTATCACGCGGGCCAGGTGCATTATTACGGAACAAGCGGAGTGTGCGTAGCAAACCCTGTATGAACAAAAACTTCCATTGAATAAAGTTGATGAAATTATTACGGTTCGAGGGCATTAAAATCAAATTGCTTACAATAGTCAATGTGCTTGCAGACTTTTCCAAAGCCTTCCGCGGACTCGGGATTGGGAAACATGTCACTGAATATTTTTGAACTTGTCCCGAGCGCCCGGCACCCGGGTGAGGACCGAAGGTTTGCATCACTAAGTAGGGACTGGATTTTCAGAAGCAGCGTAAGATCCCAAAACGGAGCGCATTTGTTTCACGGCGCATAAACGCCAGAGGGCGTGAGAGGTCGTTATCCAAACAAATACNGTAGAAATTAGCGAGTTTGAACCGTCCGTCCTCCCGAGCAGCCTTGATCTACAGAGGCTCAAACGACAGAATTCATTCAATCCAAGCGGCCATTTCCTGAAAAACGACATTGCATTCAAACCTGGATGATAGCAAGGTTGGTAGTTGTACACGTGGCTGCTGGAGCTGTCGCGCTTTTGCTGAATCCTTCGCGCGTGCAAAGACCACAAGCGATGCTTGCGTTTCTTTTTTGGAGGCGAAAACTCGAGGGAGTCGGGATCCAGGCCTAGCCGGCTGCCCGGCTGAGATGACGACAGCGACGCGCTTTCGCGGAGCGCAAAAGCGAACACCTGTAAAAACACCACGCGCTGTTGTTCTAAACTCGAAATTGAGCAGTGTCGCCGCGACGCACACTTTGTATGAGGCATTGTAATTTAGCAGTGGCCCACAAATTGAACTTGCCCCTGACAGTCCAACGTTCTGAGCAGACTTCATTAATTACAAAAAAGTAATTTGTTATAATAATAACGAAAAGCCCAGTTTGTGACGAACAGATCATGGAAGGCTAAGATATTTTCTGCAGTGACGCCACCACAACGACACATGGCAGAACTTACGCGGAGGTTTCGCCTCGAACAGCGCGTGCGTACATATCAGAAGCAAGTCAGTCACTAAAAATAAGATTGATTGCACTTGTTCGCAGCGATGGCCGAACATCATTTTCACGCCGGATGTGGACACCATTGTTCTGTGTCGTCGGTGGCGTCACTTTCGGCAAAGTTTAGCGAACTGAGACAAAGAAAAACTCGCTGCTGAATGCGCACGCGCCGCGATCGCAAACAAGAGCAGCGATTACAGTCCACGCTCGCAAAACAACGACCAGGGTTCATCAACCGAACGGCCAGGGTTTCGCTAACGATGCAACGTAACCCTCCTCGCACAAATTCACTGACTTTAAAGCTCATTTTCGCCGGACAACACACCATCACGACCTACAAGCTCTCCACAGCTTTCACCAAACAGACGGCTGTGAATAGTCGGCGTCAGATCGGACGTCGCGCTTTGATTTTAGCGAAAGCCGCGGCGTTTGTAGTTGTCGGGACATAATCCCACGACTTTCTTTGTCGTACCGGTTGGTTATGTCATGACGGAATAGACAGCGATCGCGAAATCCAACGCTGCGCTTGGTCGTACGAATCGTACGTCACACGATGAGGTTTGCTTACGAGACAACAGGTGGACTGAAGGCGGCGAGTCATGGAAGAGCCAAACACCGCGACCAGTCGCGACAGACACCGCCCACGGGCGAAGCGTGGTTTACATCGCCTCCACTGCCGCCGCTCGCGATTGACTCCTGGCCCTAAATTGAAAAAAATCCGAAATGGACTCGATCGCGTACATGACGTTTCAAACGCGCCGTAACTTTGACGCGTGACTCACGACTGTCAGCCGATTTGGATCCAGCGACGCGCATTTTCCCCGTAAGCCGCTAATACAGAGAGTTACATGAAAATGATTCATTTGCCGCTGATGAAACTTGCACGACTGCTGCCTGGTCAGGCAGTGAGCAAGGTGCCGAAGGGTTGACGCTGTTTTCAAAACAGCCATGACCGCAAGAAAAAAGCCCAACGTTCAATTCTGCACAGTCACACCTGTTAATAGGATTGTTTCGATATGGCAGTGAAGAACGGGCACTTGACGTCTTACCGCCACAGTCGAGCGCGGGGAAACACGCTGCGACAACATACGTTTTCGCTCGAACTTACCTGGCGTTCTCGCCGGGCAAATAAAGCAAGGTTTTCCTTCGAGCGATCCGAAATTCCCGCAATTTTAGTTTGGTCGTTTCTCTTTGGTAATTCGTTACTTCTGGCCACGGGGAAGTTTAAGCGCGCCCGGGTCAAGAGCGGAAAGTTCGCGCAACAACCGGAGCTCTTCACTGGATGCAAATCTCGTCAAGGGTTTGCGGTCGGGAAAGCTGCAACGACTCGCTGCGCCGGTCGACTGGCGATGCTCGACTTGAACTTGAATGCAACGTCACCGAAGCGTCGCGTCAATAGTGGGGGAATCACATGTGAACGGGAAGTGACGAAATATGGGAAGTAATCTTCTAACAGCGCACAGAGGCATAGGAGTGCTGCGGTGTCGTGAGGTGGCGGCCTCTGATTACATTAGATAGACAGGCAGACATCCGACTTTACTGGCAATTAACGACTTAAACGGGTTTCTTTGCGAGGGAAGACGAATTTTCCGCAAATCGTGTTAAAGTCCAATCACTGCCAAACATCACGTCGGGAGTGGGTGTGATGCCAGGAAGACGGTCGAGCACAGGGAAACAAATTTTCGTATCGCAAACCACAGTGCACAGCCAACAGGTGCTGCCGCAGAGCTCGTCATGCTTTGCCCAGCGAATGAGCAGGCACCAAAAGCTATCGACGGAACAATCGGTAGAAGGACGGTGTTCTGCCCGGGTCAATTACGGCGCGCAGTAAAAGAGCAATTTTCATTGCGCGTAACAACCTACTTTATTGTCCTGCCTTTAAAACGAAGTGAAAATGTGGTGAGTTTGCGTTTAAGATAGGAAACTGTTAAAAGGACATTGACCCGTGTTGCGGCCACTGTGGCAAAGTGTACCTTAACAGGGAGTTGTGACTTCTTGCAACGAAAAACGAAAACGTGTGTGGGACGAAACACTTGCTAATGTGGCCAGGTGCATTGACGCGAAGTTGAAAAAAATTATTTCACTAGAATTGAATACAACGAGACAGGCGGGCGCGAATCGTTTAAGTCAATTACTGCGAAATAACTTGGGGTGATCGGTAGAAACCGCAACATGACTGTCTTGCCTCCTTTTCAGCCATACTGAATTAACTGGAATGCAGAAAGAGATAGTTTTAACTAATACGGTCTTTTAATAAATTTCCAACTAAGACTTCAATCCGTTTCAATCCAGTTTAAACGAACGACACAAAAACTCATGGATGACGTAATGTACATGAAGAGCAAGACGCCACGCAATCAAGCGCAAATAAATACGTTTTCGCCTTCACTCGTCCAACGCTGGTGTAGATTGCAAGCTATTTGCATTCAGTAACATTTTTCTGAAATGTAAACTCTTTTTTAGTCATTGCTAAGGAAGGTTTTGCGATGAAAAGAAAAATAAACACAATTCTGACCTCCTGGCAAGTTTTCGTCTTAAGCAGACTGGAGATGGCGCAAAAATTTGTGAGATATGTTTCGTGCAGGACCCGGAACAAGGTCGACTCAGCACCGCTCCACTCCACGTCTTTTAAAGCGGAGGGCAGATCATCGACCTTGATAAAGCTTCCGCTGTCCCGTTCTGCACCAGGCAGGAAAAAAAAACACAATCAGATCAAAAGCTGTCAGAGGTGTACGAGGAGATCTGCCAAAACGGCAAAGCGCGGGTTGATGCGGGGTCGCGTTGCCATGGCGCCCAGCTTTTCTTTTGCGCAACGTAAAGAAACGAGACCGGTGCGATGCCGACCCGGAGTTAAGTAAATATTTGCGTCGCATGTAAACAGACGAAAATAGAAAAGCGTAAATGCAGTTTCAGAATTTTTTGCATCCTCCAAACAACGCGCTTTCGTTCGCAGTGCCATTCCGATCCGCAAAAAAGATTTCATTGCAAATACCAGAAAGTACGTTGCGACTCGATTTTTACCCGTGCTTACGCGAGTTTTGTATGGTCTGGTTGAAAGCGGGAAAGACTGAAGCAACACGAATGATGTTTGACCATGGTTCAACAAAGCAGCCTATTCAAAGGCTCACAGGCTATGTTAATGGCTGCGCCGCACAAAAGACTGCGACAACCGTGCCTACGATCGGGCAGCTATTTAAGCGATGTGACGTAACACGCCGTAATTGATGAAACCGCGCTGTGCTAACACGATTTCGGGCGCACGAGTATAATAATAGTCCAAAAATAAAAGAAAAGTATAATGGAGATGTAGTGGAAAGGAAAAACTCTTTTCACAGACCGAATCCGCTTTTTACCTTCAGTAGTGTCTGTTTCACTTTCGCTAGGGGTGGGGGTGCTCGGCCTACTTCCACTGCTGCTCCCTGAGGCTCCACCGCACGCGAGCGCAAGCGACGACCCGGGGCGCAACTTGCGTCCTGGTCCATGACGGTTTGATGTTGAGCGGCTGTGGAACTGGAAAGAGATTTTCGTATCCTGTCCATCAGAAATTATCACGTCCGAAAATCTCTAACGACATCGAGCGACCGGGACAAACCACACAAGCTCAGTGCCAGTGGGCGCTGTTTGAGTCGCACTTCTTGGTTTTTTTACTGACTAAGTTTAAGGCAGCGCTTTGAATGTGAAAGAAGCACTTGTGTGCGAGTGCAAATGCAGGCAAACAAACACAACTCTGTTCTGGTTCCAAGGCCCTGCTGCACAACATTAAATCGTTTACTGACGACTCTCATGCGTGCGAACTTTTGAGCTGCATGTGGGCATCGTTAAAAAAAGAAATTGATAAAGAAATATGCTGAACCAACATCAAAGCTGCAAGCGCCGCAATTCTAAGAAATGTACGCACAGCATTAGAAAAATTACGCTCAATAAGGAGAGGTTGCGTAAGTCTCCGTGCTACCTTACGTCACGTCTGAGACATTTTCAAAAAAACACTCAAGATGAACATGTGGTGAAACGTCGACCGCCAGATCTGAGGAGTTGCAAGGAACCACTTGTTCTGCAAACGCTGTTTGTGTCTGTGACCATGCTTCAGTTTTCGGGCAACTCCGCGACATCTAGGGTTTTGGCAGCGGATCCATTTTTACAAGATCAAGTGCTTTGCAGCTAACTTTCGGTATCTCACTTCTTTGTGAGGAATGCGCATTAATGGGTATTTGCAGAATAAGCGGCAATACGGTTACCTGGTGGTCAGACGCAAACTCAGGTCTTCAAGAGTTTTTTAAGATAAAGAAACATGAACGCGACAACCAGTGATTTCAACAATAAGAAGGTTGTCGTCTTACAATGCGCTCGCCCACACGCGTCGCTTGTACGCGTGAATCGTCAACAAGGCGAGTCGAAAGGTTGGCCGTTAGTAAAGCTAAATAGCAGGTACGCGCAACGAAAACTTTGCGTTGTTCCCATCGGTCATTTTTTCATGTAATTTTATGCAGACGTGTTTCAGGCAGGTCATTGCAAGTAGCTGTTCACATCTTTTCCATGCCACACGTTATGAAACCTGAGAAGTTCTGAGAATACTTATCAACGTCCTAGCTTCCCGCTCCCCGACTGACATAAAGCCAGAGAAAAATAGATGAAAGAAACGAATTGTCTCTTGCAATATCTTAACACAATAATTTGCAACATGCGATACATGCACTTCAGCGACAAAGTGCACAAGAGTTGTTTGTTTCCAAAAAAACTCACATACTATCATCGCAATGTGAACTTACGAGCGTAAACTCTTTGGCGCCATCCAGATGAAGGAAACAGTACGAACCACACACATCGGTGGGCGCTCTCACATCGAGGACTTTGCGGCGATTGCTCTTTACAGGTGGACGATACACATGACTGTGTTGGAAGCAGTCATATTTGTAGCATCTGACGTGGGCAGAAGGAAACAAGTTGAAGCTTATTTTTATTCGAAACACTGAAACTAATTTGCATATTGACAACCCGGCCCGTCATCGGAGACCGTGAAACCGCAAACACGGTAGGCATATAAGATCGCACAGAGTACTATCTCCACGAAAAACTGCGATAACAGAAACGTCGGCCATCAAAGCAATCATAATAAAAGGGGTATACTTTCACAATAAAAGCAATGTACAGCATTGCCATTTACTAATCGAGAAAGAGCTAAAAATACAGATTTTCTAACCTTCTGCAAAACAGTTCATGGAACGAGTGGAGGGCGCGTTCCCTTGGCACCGATTTCGCATTGGGGCCGTCAATGTTAGGGGTGCAGTCGGGAACTTGGGTGTCGGGGTTCAAAACTTCGGTCAACTCCTTGTATTTCTCCTTCAGGTCATCGACCGAGCCTGAAAGTAGAACAAATAGTGAACCGGCGCTCAACCACAAGAACAGGCCACGAAGGCTGCGCGAGCCTTGGCCCAGCTAAAGTTCCGACAGCCGATTTACGCGAGGACGAAAAAAAGCATCTGTGAAGACGTAACATCGTTTGCGCACATCAGAGACAATAGTTCCGCACTTGTACCACCACACAATTTCTAGAAGTACATATTTCTTATTGTCGACGCAAGAACTCCGGACGCCGAACACACAGAAAGACACAGCATTTTGTAGTTTTGTACTGGAGCCGATTTTTTGACCACAACTATTTCCGCCCACAGTAGGTTTAAATTTCATCTCACGCTTCCAAAGTCAACGCTTTCTACAACTGTGAAACTGCACTTGAAAAGTACCCTTCAAAAGGACAGTATAGCATTTTAGGCACAATGAATACCATCGGATCATGGCAACTGCATGTTTCTGCCGCAAGCTGTTTATATATTTTCGACAGTCACGCAGGCAGTTACTAGGAATGTGCAGGTGGGTTAAAATTATTTGCTGATCAATTTAGTTTGACCTCAAAAGCCGACTTTATGGCTATCTGACGAAGCAGACAATTCTTCGCAAAAAGTAATCTGAACACTTTTCCATCAGTTCGGTCTTCTACGCTTCTGGCAACATTTTTTACAAACTCCGACAAGGGCCACGTTTCAATCAATCCGGAAAATCTATGCTGTAAAATAGTAACCGACCTACTACTGTTGCCATTTATTTCGGTTTAAGCGCACATGTATTGCAATCAAATGTCAGATAATCAGCAACTGCCAAGTACATGCAATAAAATTAAATGCCATGCATGACATCAAAACACCGTTCATGAACCGCAGGAAACAACAAAGAACCTTTGTCCGGAAAGAGGTCGGCAATAGCAGAGAAAATCTCATCGGATGGAAAAGTGCTGTCTTCTGAGCCATTTTTTAGTTCCGCTTCTTGGTTTTCGACGTCCACTGACATTTTCTCGTCACTGCTGTTGCGATCAGGCGAAGCCTAGGCAAGCAAGTCGCTCGTTTCAGCCTCGTACACTAAAATCAAGTAGTTAAGCGGCAGCATACAAGATTGATTAATCAAGGAAGATGACCTGTCATCCGGCACACTAGGCTCCTCCAAGTACAGGAAAAGTATTGAGAGAAACTTTGAAGGAAGTTGTTGTGAAACACGAAATAAGCACACACGAAAACAGATATTCGAGTCAACGCAGCGTATCTGAACTTCCTTGAGGACTTCACGTGGCATCTGTCGAGCCATTCAACATCAGGTCTTTTGATAGAGAACAAGCTGCTTAGTTTGGGAGCTAATGTTGAAAACGAGAAGCAGAACGTTGCTTTGTAACAGGTCAAAGGAAGTTGCCTCGCACAGCCTTGGTATGATCAAAAGGAGGAAAAACTGTTTATTTAAGGCAGTGGTTCCCAAACTGGGGGCAATATGCGATTCTTCCGGGGTAACGCCGAAACAAAACCACATTTTTTTCTGTATGATTAGCGACCACTGCGAAATATTGAGGGTAATGAGACATAATCGCTACCTTGGTTTGGGCAAAGGCTCGAACAAGTTTGGGAACCACTGATTTAAGGGGCATGCCACTTAAGTGATTTGCCATATTTACTGGAAAAAAAACATTTTTAAGACTTTTCAAAGACCAAAAGTTCTGCTTTTACTTCTCCAAAATAATATCACACGAGTTGCCTATACTTAAAAGACAATTCTTTTCGTGATGCCTACGAAAACATTCGTAGAGATACGCAACGACCGTCTCAAGCGCTAGGAAATAAACGCACGCTTAACGCATACAGATGTTCCACGAGCAAGTAATTGTTCTGAAAGACTCAGATCAATGCACACAACACCTATTATTTGAAAATACACAACAATCACCTCTGTATTGTCGTTCGTGTTTTCAACAAGAAATAAAATCCGAAAAAATTACGCAATATTACATGCATCGGTATGCCGATGAAACGATGATGCTGATATATCACATCGGCATATTGAGATACTGAAAAACTGTGCTTCATGATTCATGAAGCATAACTTAAAATCGTTAATTTTGATAATGAAATCATTATTTTGCAAAAATACAAACATTTCCATATATTTCTTCAGTTGAGAGCTCTTTCCATTTTCTGGTGAATTGGTTTAGTATGCACTATATTGTCTCAATGGTTTGAGAAATGTAAAAATATCGGTATCCGCTATCGGCAACAAAAAATATGTATTGACCCAAAAAAGTCTTTTCGGTCGAGCTCTAGTCTGTGCCAGCATATTGGTGCCTCTCTATCGCAAATTAAAAGAATAGCTGCTTGACCAACACCATTCGTACATAACGAGCGAACCAAATGTCGAATGTCACAATACACTGTTAAACTTACGGTAAGTATTCTTATCTTACGCATTCTAAAGTTTCGATGAGATTACTGTTAGCAGTCAACGCAGTTTTGCACGCACAGCAAAGTATTTCTGCAACAATGTGAACCAGCTTTTGTTCAGAAACTGACAACGCATGTGCTTACGACATCTTCAACTGATGTACTAGCTCACGAACAGCATGATATTTACTGCTGAGTGGTAGTCCGACTCGATAGCAAATACGTCGAATACAAAAACAAACAACGCGAAACCAGACAACACGACTTACTCCATCAACTTCAGGTGATTGGTTTTTCTCCGAGTCGCTGATTCGACTGCGCAGATCGTGAGCAGGTCTGATAGAAAGAACGGGCGAAGTCAGAACTTATGGGAAACAGTTCAACCTGCCACATTATCTCGAAAATTGTTTAAGAGGAACCACACAAACGACGCGTGTTGCGTGGCAACCCTTAAAGCAGTGGTTTCAACCTGAGGGTGGCGACCCCAGGGGAGCCGTGAACCATTTTGGAGGGGTCGCGAGTACATATTTTATGTGCAAACAGCTGTATACAGGGTGTTTCACAATTGTTGAAACAAAGCGATTGGGCACAAATCCAGGATTTTAAATGATACCACAATGACGATTACATTTATTGAAAGGTGAAAAGATAACATTTTATAATCTGCAAC
>JGI24159J19872_10001845_pt1 | contig 24238 bp, 11 predicted proteins | sample Ectturendosymbi4_FD_19872 | JGI IMG/M metagenome (IMG submission 19872)
TTTCAGTAATCCAGACAAAAGCTAGGCTACTGCAAGGCATGAATTCCCTGGCATCATATAAAGCTAGGTGGTTTCAGGTCTAAATTATACTGGTTTGATAGTAACATTGGTTTGTGCAGACGATGGGCTACAGTAAACTTGTGGTGGTGGTCTCATTGCCATTTTTTGCTTAAAGTTTCACAGAGGATCTCGTCAAGTCTGACCATTCCAACTGTCCTCACCAGGCGCAGCTCACTGCCTCTCAGCACCTTCAGGTGCGCAAAGAGAATGCTCTTACAGAAAGAGCACGTTGAAAGCGAAGTGCTCGCTTGGAGATGAGCACCGTTTTGTAAAGAGAATAACGCTGTCATAGAAAACGTGCATCAAAAGGAACTGCTCGGTTAGGCGTTCTTGCCCGAAAATAACGTTGGCAGCACACATCACTTTAGTAGCATTATCACAGTAAACCCTACTGCTTGAAGAATCAAAGAAACAAAGGATGCATACAGTAGACTAGCATTTGCCAGGATCACTGAAGGAGAAGACTAAATTTTTCTTTAAACAGGACACATTGCACCTTAAGTGTGCAGCTTGAGTTGCTTTAAATCTCGCACCTTGACTTCGCATTTCAGTGCAGGAATGCTGGTTATATTACGTAATAAGTAGGCTAGGTATTGCAGCTTATTACATATACGAACATATGCATCTTTCATTTCTTTAATTTTCGAAGCAGTAGGGCTTACTGTGATAATGACAGAGATAGCTAAATGTGCGCAGAAATAGCTATCTCTGTGCAGAGATAGCTAAATGCGCACTGAGATAGCTATCTCTGCACTGAGATAGCTAAATATGCGCAGAGATATCAGTTTTTGTGCTAAATCTGTCAGATATAATATTTTTATGAACGGCACCCCATATATAGGAAACATTTGGGTGAAGTGCATCAGTCAAATCAAATTTTGGCAGTTTGCAACAGCTTTATTTAATTGTGGGCAACTTTAAACAGTCTTGTTCAAAGCTGTGCTAAATAGAATAATAGCTCCATTGAAATTTTAGCACATTAAGCAATGTCTGGGTGAACGGTAAGAGCTTTATTCAAATTTGGATAAAATTAGAATCATTTAGCTAAATTTTAACAATTTCAATGAAATTTGAGCAAATTGGGACAACTTCATTCAAATTTTGCTGAAGTTAGAAATGTTTCCATAAATTGGAAAAATTTGGGTAAATTCCAACAGACTGAATCAACTCTGGCCAAATGGCAATTGCTCCATTCAAATTTGTGCCAAGTGGAACATCTTCATTCAATTTTGGATAACTTCAAACAGTTTTATTCATTTTTGGGGAAGTTCAAACAACTTTATTCAATTTTGGAGTGCTTCAAACAGCTTCATTCCAATTTGGGTAATATACAAGCGCTTCACTGAAATTCGCATAGAAACATTTCGGCAAATTCCAACAACTTCAATCATATTTGGGTAATTGAAACAGCTTCATTCAAACTTGGGTACAATTGGAATCATCTGGGCAAATTGGAAGAGGATCATTCAGATTTGCGTATATTATAAATATTTGGGCAAATTACAACAGCCCCATCAAATTTGGGCCAATTGAAACAACCTCATTCAAATTTGGGTGGAGTTACAAATATTTTAAAATTAGGAGCATGTAGTGGTAACCCACCATTCCAAATAACCCTAATTTTTGCAAAGTTCACATTGTTGACGCTGCAAAGTGTAAAACTAAGATGTAGCTGTAGTTGCAAAATGTTTTGTGGCAGTTATGTGGCGTGGCTGTGATATGATACTGTGAAGTTTTCATTTTTGAAACTTGCTTGATGTTGTGAGATTTGCAAACGTGAATCTGTTGCTGTGAAGTATTCATGAACAGAATTAACTACATAACTGCAGCTGTAATATGTTGTGTGGTAGTAATGTAGCTGTGATTTCATACTGTTTACGTTTTCATATTTTCCGTTTGTTTCATGCAATGAATTTCATATGTTGCACCTTGCCAAATTTTACTGTTTCAATTTAATGCTGTGAAGTGAACTTTTCATGAACAGTAGCAACTGTACTATTTATTGCACTGCGTAAATCACTAATGCTAATGCAGTCCAGTGAAGCACTGCTATTTTTATAAAATATTCTTGTTGAGGTTGTAAGTCATTGGTCATTAGAAATGTGCAGTTGTACACATTCCTTGGTAGTTGATCATGTAGGCTGCTGTATTCGCCTGTATCAGTGGCATATTGCTATTTTGTCTTAGCATGCTGTCTTTAGTGCACGTTTAACAGTCTGAACTGAAGTGGATTTTTGGTTTTCATAATGTGAGTTTAGAAGCTGTAAACGTTTAAGTAAGTTGTAGTATTTTAAGCACAACATATTGCAGTGAAGATTCCGTAATGTGGAAGGCTAAGCTTTGTGCTATGTATTAAATTGCCTCCTTTCCCTCTCCTTACTTGAGACCTGACCTACTGCAGCAATGTAATACTTTAGATCGCAATCCGATATTTTACACTTGTCCAAATTGATTGCGATTGTCGCTAACACAACTACACACATCTATGCTAGAGAAGAACAGATCTTAGCTTTTAGGATGAGCGTGTTGAAAGAATAAGTTTAGAACGTATATAAAAACTTGAAAATGAAGATGTTGAACGTCTTCCACACGTGTTGGCATGAACAGCAATTTTAGGTGATTTTATTGTAATTAGATAACATTTTTCAACTAGTAAATATTACCATTGTTCACATGTGGCAATGCAGCATATTGGTTGCTAGTTGAGTGCGTACGGCTTTGAACACCGATAATCGATTTTTTAGGCATGCAGACACCTTTGTTTGTTTAACATGGTAGGCTACGTTTTAGTCTTAACATTAAGACTTGGTGTTTATACGTTATGTGGGAAAAACAAGATCAAATTTGGGCAAATCTTTTTTGCATCCCCAAAACATGCACTCCCGTACACCTATGATAGAAAAGACGCCACATGTATTTTTGACACACTGTATTTGTAATACTATTCCACTTACTGGAGTTGAAACAACAAATGATAACTATTGTTTCTTTAAAATGCAGAGCAAATTTATATAAAACTTCGCAAATTTCTTTACAAAGCGCACGTAGCGCACGGCAACACCAACAGTTAATAAGCTTCTGACCCATTTAGCTCAAAATGAACAGATAAATAAACCTACCTTGAAAATGTTCATTACATTATTGAAAAACACAACAATATTGTTAAAATAAAGGTAGTTGGTTAGATCGACAGCTTCATTGAGACCACGACGCGCTACTCAGAAGCAAGGAAGTCTACACTGTGCTTATAAGGTTGAATTGCCATTACTATGGTCAAAAGCAGTTGCTTTTATGGTATAGTTTACTTACTACCGCCCGGTCACCCGTTGTTTTCTGTTTGTGTGTGGTGGAGTTAGAGACCAACAGCAAGTTCCGGCCAAGAGATACCCAGCAGAAATTTGAAGAGGGGCACATTCTTACTTTTAAAAATGTCTTCAGTTTATATCAGGGGTTCCCAACCTTTCTCTGACCATGTACCCTTTTAGCATTACGGAAGACTAGCATGTACCCCTTCAGCATTTCGAAAGATAATATGTACCCCTTCAGCATTTCGACAGAGGAACGTGTACCCCTCAAAATTTCTTATGACAAAATATTTTATCATGATTAATCATAGGTATATTTAACAATAGGCATATAACGGATTTTAATAATAATATTCACTGATATATATATAAATATTTGGAAATAAAAGATATGTAAATATATATTTCACTTCTATTGCTAACCTCAGATGTACCCCTTCGGACAGGCAAATGTACCCTCAGGGGTACATGTACCCCAGGTTGGGAACCTCTGGTTTATATCATTTAACAGCGACATTTCCTGCTCACTGTGTTAAGCAGCAGTCAGGCCCGTAACCAGCTTGAGACACTAGGCGGAGCGAAAAGTTTTCTGAGAGGGGCCCAAATTTTTAACTACGTCCAATAGTTTTAAAATATGTCCAAACACATTTTTCCAGGGGGCAAAGCTCCCCTGCGCCCCCCTAGTTACGGGCCTGGCAGCAGTCGTGATATTGAGTAACACAACCTGATGAAGTGCTCTTAAATTTTCCAAAATATTGCAAAATATACAAAATAATGACAAAATTGTGTAAATATTACCAAGTTTCGCATTTCAATTGTAAGAAAAGTTGCATCAGAGTTGTAAATTCTAAAAGACTTTGCCTGCATCCAATGAAAGCCTGATCAGCAGCTAGTTAATAACGGATAAAACCTTCAGTGAAGTGGTTTTTAAAATTGGGCGATTTTTGGAAGTCAGTTTATTGGCGCGAATACTAAACAGATTCATGCAGGTAATCATGAAAGCGCTGAGTCCATAGGTGTAGGAGCAGGCAAACTTTTAGGGGTGCGAAGGATTTTTGTCAAAATTTTGCCAAACTTGCCCAAATTTCCCCTAACTTGCCCGAAAAGAACTAACTAAAAAAATGATCTCCCAAAAAACGTCTGCACTTTGAGTTTGGGTGCCATTTCAGATTTTGCCCGGATTTTCACCAAATCAAAAGTTGTGGGGGTACGCTTCCACCCCCTCCTCCTACACCAGTGGCTAGGTCATTGAAAGAAATCTGTTGCCCGGATTGTCTCGTCCCTCGACAGTTACATCATTTTTTTCTCATCATTTGGAGTTAATGTCCATATTGTAGGAGACTGCAATCTTGGAGCTAGAAAATTTTGTGTGGTTGCAGTCTGGTGGGTGATCAACACAGTTGCGCAGGCAGTGCTGGGCCGCAAACGGTATCTGTCGTGGTTTGGCCCAGATACGCAAAGAGCTGGACGTGACCGAAAAAGCGTAAACCCTTTTATTTGAAGGTTATGATGTTCATTTCAAGTGTGCAAAATCAGATTATTTTACATTCACTGCTTACTGTTCACTATTTGACCAACAAAAATCGCTTCTATTCGAAATTTCGGAAAGGAAGTTCCACTCTTTATGCAGCGATCCTACACTCAAAAGGTTAACAGCATTCGCAAAACGTCATGTTCAAGGTTTTGCCAGGAAAGATTGGCGAGGCATGTCCAGCTGGTTACACCCAAGGGAAAGTGGCCCAGAGGTCGTGGAAGGACCAGGTGATGTGACTACATCTCCCATCTTGGTGTGGAGCCAGCAGTAATATCTGAGATTGCTATTGACCGTGAGGTATTTCGAGTCTCCTAGGGCTCCTGCCCCCACGACTCTCCCCAGAAGATAAGCGGGTATGAAAATCAAATGAAAAAGTTGAAAGCTCTTACACTCCCGAAACGTGATGAGTGAAAGTAATTCATCGAAAAAGTCGCCGAGTCTGATTTACTGATACGTTTATTCGGACAAGATTTTTCCTATACAACTTTTTTATTGTGCGATTTGCACTGCTTCTTTTTATAGTTTGGGATTACCTAACAAGAGTATTAGCTGATTGGGCGAACGCCTACGGAGGGATTTCAGTAACTTCTGGACCTGCCTTCGATTATAACTACGATGGATTACCAGATTCCCAAGATGTATTGCAAAGGTACGGTGCTTCTGCACAGCGCAGAACGTTTAAAAATGAAAGCTAAAATTCGTTCGCACAGCGTTGCTTTAACTAACATAGCCTATTGTGTGTTTGAAAGTCAAGCTTGTTTCCACAAAAATTCTCGTACAACAAAAGCATCAGGCTTCTTTTAGAGCCTGGGTAACCTAAAAAATTGCAATGGTTTAGTAGAATGAAGGGTGCGCCGTTCATTATGTCATCTGAAGACTTGTCTTCTCAGACAGTTGGTACGTGATGCGACATGTACGCAACTGCTGCCCTGTACGCAATCGCTTCTTTGGATTCAATACTGCACCTTGTAGTCGGAACGAAGACAGGGGCATGTCTTCTTTTAGCATGATTAACTTGATTTTTTCTACAGAATGGGAAATTATTTAGTGAGCAACAATACAAAAACACCTATTCCCACTCACTTCTTCCTCATAATAACACGATGCAAAGATGTCGGTCAGCCGATAACAGAGTGCAACAGTGATCCAAAAGACTTGGAAGTTTTGAGCTTTATAATGCCCAACTATGCTGATTATCCTTGCAAGAAGGTAATGATTTGTGCAACCACTTTACTGCTATTTGTGTGAATCCCAAGGGCACGTTTTGTATTGCGTAATCTTACTAGTCGGAGACTACATCCGCAGCGTGGAAGCTACGCAAAATGAACAATAGAATAATTATGTGTTTGTTAACTTAATTTTTTCACTTCTATCAAACTATGCGCAAAGCACATTTGGGTTTAATCAAACGATGGTACAAACCACCAATTTCAACCTAAAATGCCTCGCTCTTTGTTAATATATCTCCCCAAGAATTCTGTACGAGAGGTTTTATGCGGCGATGTCTGAGGGGCTTTCGTGAATACCCCTGGACTTTTGTCGCTTGAGCAGTTTGACCGAAGACAGGGGTGTATTTGATTAAAAGTCATGGCTATAACGAAACCTTGGGATGTGATCATTCTCTAATTCTACACCATTCAATTTTCATAGTAGCCTGGGCGAGATTTGAGCTTTACATAGCCTTTTATGCGTAACAGACAGAAAAATTACACTGCTCGAACTTTAAGGGTCTACCAACGTGACTTCCTAAAAGATATGAAATCTTTAACCGCAACTGGGGTACGCTTACCTTTGGTAAACAACTGTTAAACTGCTAATTGAGTACTAGTGTTGCAAAAAGCTAGAAAAAAACAAGGTACTAATCTTCTTCTGCACACTAGGAAAGGGAAGCACCGTCGCAGTGGATACCTTCAGCACTAAAGCAACACGTCGCCCGTGTGCGAGACATAGAACTGCTGACTGGTTTTTCGTTTTTCACGAAGTGGACTTACGACGAACCTATTAACCAGCAACTTTTAACTGATGCGATCCGGCTACGTCTCTTCCTTCCACAATTCACCAGCGAGTGGCTGATGGACTTCGAGAACATAGAGCCTCCTCCTAGTGGTACTGGCATACCGTCTACAACCACATCTGGCTGTGGAGCTATTTTATCAGGCATAGGCTTGATCGTAGCTAGCTTCTTTAAAATGGGTTTGATGAACTTACTTTGTTTAATGCTGACTTACATTGTTAATGATAATTATTAACGTGGAGGGAACCAAGCTGATTAGGTTTACTGGGATTTCCGAGTTTAATTTATTACTCAGTCGGCCAAAAAGTAACACTCTTAGGTTAAACGTGCGCATAAATTTCGCGTAAACGGCCCACGCAATTATACTTGAAGTCAAATCAAAGGCAAGTTAATGAAGGTAGAATCAGCCATCTTCTGAAGGTAGGAGTAGGCAGGGTCTTTTGTAAGGAAAATGTTAGCTACCCGGTATGGACCTGTAGAGACCCGATTTCTCTGATTCGAGGGACCCGAATTGGATCCCTAAAACACCTTAAAAAACCTGGAAATGTTTACCATCATTTGGAGCTACGATGGAGAGTAACTTCGCGAAATTGATAATAATTAAGGCTGACGATTTCAAAAAATAATTAAGCTGAACAATCTGACGGTTAAATATTGCATTCACCAAGCTACGTGGATTGATTACGAGATTGGTTGGGCGGCGTAATCTACATTTAAAATTTTTATTTCTCAACCTTCAGCAAAACGGTGAACTCCACGCATGAGCAGGACACACCAATACGTTATCCGTGGGTTCGAAATGTTAAACCCTCCAAACGTCCACACAAAAGACGATTTACTCTTGATTCTCTTTAACCGGAGCATGCTCGAGCGCAGCGTTTGCCAAGTCAGCAGGTAACAGATTAAAGTTGGAGCTGCAGTGCAGACCAATACTGTGCAGGATGCAGGCAGTGATTCCACTTGCATGGACCAAAAAAACTGTGGATTTTTTAAAACTTTTCCACTAATTTGCAAATTTATCATCAGAACAACAGAAGCTTTGTGCTTTATGATTATATCAGGTGACAAATTTACAAATTTAAAAGTTACCAAGTTTTGCGCTATGTATATATAGTGGCATAGGTTTACCTAAGTGTGAGCCGCGTAATCTTGCGCCTAACACTAGATCAGCATCTTTCGAGTAGAAATCCAAACACAATAATAGCAACTGTCGTGATGCGAATCGCATACACAATGTCCTGTTCATATAGGACTGTGTAATAGCAAGGCTCAAACCTGAAATCAATTCGCTAAAACTATGACATACATGTTTTACAACATACTTTCTTGCTTGCAGTTCAATCATTTTCTGTTATATTTGGAAAAAGTACACTTCATGCGTTCAAGCAAGCAACACGCACTTAAATTTGTCTGATTGTGATGTTTCGAACTTTGGACCAAGAAGCGTCTTTTTAATTAAACCCACGTGTTATGTTGGCGTTCGTGAGTTTTTCTTTCACGCAAGAAATTATGGGAGCAATAAACAACTGAAATTAAAAGCCTGCATCATCTTTCAAGAAACATTTCGATATACGGGAATGTACTACGGCATCGTGGCGAACGTTACATAACGCAGTGCATACAGAAACGTATCACATTTGTTATTACCCCGAACTACGACAAGCAACTGGCAAGTTCCATCCAACTGCTTGAAGTTGGCAAAAAGCGACATCAGTGACGCATACATGTTGGTTAGAAAGAAAAGTAATACTACAGAATATAAAAGATGGAGAACAAGAAACAATGGCTCCGGAATGCATCTCAACAACAAGAGCAAAATTATTCAAAGCCGAAGACAAATAGTACAGAAGGCCTGCTTCCGCGTGGTCCGTCCACAACCCTTCTGCACCCATCGGTGCAAGAAAAGAAGGCAAAAATTGTTTGCACTCTTCTGCAATCTCACGAAAGAAGGAAATCGATGTATCGTTGTCACGCGGCAACAGAATTTCAATTTAAACGAAACTGATAGGAGCATCTCGTTCAGAGGAGAGCGTGCAACGAAATCGCTGTTCAGACAGAAATGAACGGATCGCATGTGTCTCAGCACTGGGTGAAGCAATGTCATCAAATCGGCAAAAGATGCAACTGTCAGCTGCTTGTTTGTTTCTATGCGTGTGGTGTCTTCGGAACAGATCAAAGAAAGACTAATTAAGTATACATGAAGGATGGACTGTCCGTTTTTATCTGAGAAAAAAAAGTGATCAACAAGTGCCGGACAACAAAGCTTGTGCGTGTAATCGCGCAAAGCGCCGATGGCACTTCTCATTTTCATGTCCCGAAATCTGTTAAGCTTGACAATATTTTCTTCATTATTTACATTTTATAATTATGATCGACAACAAGTTTGTGGTACAGAGTGCAGACATGTTCTGTCTTGGCCGAAAAAATGCCTGCACAGTTTCACGAATGGGATCGGGCAAGTGAGTCTGCTAATCTAAACAACTGTGAGATGAAGTGAACTTTTGAGCTTGTCGAAAAACACGAAGATTGCTATGCAACAAATTATTTGAATACTGAGGCACGCACAAATTTAATGAGGACCGAACATCTGTTAGAAGTCAAAACGTTGAGTTATTATAAGGAGCCAGAGAAAATAAAACAGAGTTCCTCGCTGTAATTTAAAACAATACACACGTGCTAACAAAACACTGAAGGAGATTTTTGATCTATACTTCACCGTATTGGTCTTTCTCAACATTACACGGAACCTTTCTCAACATTACACAGAACCATTTAACATCACCTAACAGCTGGGTTTTTTTTACGGCAACTTTGAAATACGGTCAGTTAGCTTGACATTCGACGCGCGATCTCAAAAATCTGGACGAAAGGTTTTTTTTAGAAGCAGTGGCTCAAATGCCCAGTTCGTCAATACTCAAACAAATCGCTACGTTACTCCCTCTTGGCAGAAAAAGATATATTCAAAATTTCTGATGGCCCAACAAGTACATAAAAAGAGTATATAAAAACTGGACTGTACACTAACACCAACACAAATTAGTACTGCAAACAAAAACACGACATCAATAGCTCTCGTAACCATAGGGCGGTGGCTGAAAATGCAAAATATTAACGGACTGGTTAAAATGGACGATGACCAACATACTAATGCATACAACCCCGATGCTTCTTTCTTCCAGAGACTTGCGCGATAAAAAAGTTTTCTTTCAATGACGGGTACTGACAGAGCTTTTTCTTGCAATGTTAAAGGCAAAGCAACGAATAAATGTCAGCAGATGTAGCATGACTCATTGGCCCGGAGGAATCTTGGCCCGTTTGCACTGAGAACAACAGAACACCATTTCGCCTTTGGGAATGCATGGCTTGCCAACAAGTGATTTCGAGCAGTTGGAACATTTAAAGCACTCCGGTTGAGCATGCCAGTGATGTTCTTCGAATGTTACCCATTCCGTATTTGGAGCGATAATCTAAACGAATAAACAAAGCGCGGTGTAATGAACGTCCAACAAACAAACATGTATATTGGGTAGGATGAAAAACGAAGAAAACAATAAGTCAAGGACAAAATCATAACAATATATTTATGACATAAGTTTGCAACTGCCACCAAAGCCCCAATCATTCCACTTTTCATAATCACGATAGCATCGAGAAGAGGTCAAGTAAGGGATGACGTCGCCTTCTCATGTTTTACCTGTTCAATAATCTAAGCAAATCAAGTGATACGTAACGCCAAGCTTACGGAAATGAACTACGAAAACCCTAAATCAGTTCTTACCAACTTGTATGAACTCTCGACGCACTAATGACTAACCCTATGGATAAAATTCAAACGACGCAATAAATAAAAAAGTCATAGACGGTTATTTAATTTTGTGCGTTACATACACTGTACGTAGACCTCCAGGTGAACTTATATTCGACTTTCAGCCAGCTCTCACTGCAAGTCTCATTTTCTTAAAAAATATAAGACAAATTATTTTGTCAAGATTCTGGTACCGGTAGTGAAGGTGAGTGGATGTAGCTTTGTTTGTGGCGCCCTTGTAATTTCAAAACGAGGCACCACGCAGGACGCCGCGACGCATTGTTCTCAGAAGTTCCCTTTTTTTCCTGTTACCTTTTCAAGCGTGAACATTTTCAAAATAGGAGCATGCACTTCTGAGTACCTTTATACAAATCCCGAGGCTTTGTGAAACGAATAACATAAATCAATGGTTATGTGCGGGAAAGAAAAATGTCTATTTTGATAAAAAAAATGTGTCATGAAATGTTTGCCTAATGCCAAAAATGTGTACTGTGCAGCAAAGATGAACACTGGACGTGGATACCGCCTATAACGAACCTTTTTGGATTTGGATTGGATCCAGACAGTAAATCGCTTCAAAAATTTAGGATCAGGGTCAGACTTGGACTGAGTTAATGGAAAAGAATTAAGGCACTTTTGGGGGCAAAAAGCGGTATATTTTGTTCATTTTTGGACTTAATGGACTTGGACTTAGATTAAAAATTTTCTTGGACTATGGTTGGGGTTGGACTTGGACTGTTTTTTTAAAATTCAGGACTGGATCTGGATTGTAAAATATGAAATTCCGCTCATCTCTGCTGTGTAGGTGAAAGTTAGTAAAAATTTCTCGTACCCGTTGAACTTAGCTGTGCAATTTTTAGGGGTTACAATTTTACAAACTGCACTACAAATGCAGAGGGCCACAATAGCCAAATATTGTATTGAAACCTAAAAGGACTTCCAATTTTTTTAGACGAAAAACGATAAATACTGTTCTCGAAAAAATAACGGCCTCAAATAGCGTCTAAACATCAACAACAGAATGAATCAACAACGAACGTAGCAGGTTGAGCAGGGATGTTCAGAAGCAAAAATTTACTGAGGGGCTGAAACAGTAGCAGAGAAAACAGCATTTATGGTGCTGAGAAGTAAAAAAGACTATTCGATCATGCCTGAATAGCCCCCAGACAAAAAAATGAATTTTACAGTTCCCTGCTCTTGAGCAGACGCCTGTATCGATCACTGTAATTAGATAATAACTGATAATGTAGTGAACTCGTTTTGGCAATGTAGAGATGACTTCAGCGCATCATGCTCAGTGAGCTAATGGCAGCTTAGAAAACATCCGCTCGACACAATGACAGGTGAAAAAATGGTTATGTATTTTACTTAAACGGTCATGGTACACACTAGTGAGACCTCTTTTGCAAAAATCAAAGAAAAGCGCCTATCGATTAGAAACGTACGCAATATCGATTGTGTTCATCCGCAGCAGCGAGGGGCGCTGCGTGTTGCATCGTCCACGATTTCAGTGCTTCTTGTACAATTACAACAATGTTATCTAAAGCGAAGCATTCTTGTTTACGAAAAATCGCAAAAGGCTGTTTAGCGAAATTCTTGTGGAATACTATTCTGTTAAAGCACAGATATGTAGAAATTTCCCAACTCTCGCGCTTTATACGTGACGTTTCTTGCAGCAAAATCCTCGTTATGCGACCGTACCTGTTTGCATGTGGAACATGTGTGGGCGAACGACTTCTCATAGCAAGGTATGCAAACTGGCTGATTATCGTGCGGCACGTAGTTCTTTCCCCCAAGGGGTTGATCGCAGTGCCAGCAGCAAAAGTGCTTGAGGTGCCAGTAGCAATCTTCAGCTTGCGTGTATTCCGGAGCAAATATCAGCTGCAACAGAAGACAACAGCGTTCTACGCAATGTTTCGTTTGAATAAAACGTGCGCCATAAGTCTCAGACTTTGTGAAGCAACACATTATCGAAAAACTGTCCAGGTTGACAGTGAAGCACACAATAAGGTTATGGGCCCTACAGGAAACTCATTTATAACGAAACTTCTCACAGGAAGCAATCCCAACCGCTGAAGCTTGAATATACTAAGGTCATCTGCAAATATACTTTTGCCGGATAAGCAAGCCTATTTTATCTATTCTTAATTGCTCAACTATGTTTCATTTCATGAATATTTCAGTTGATCTCCACAGGCAAGCTTTTACTTGAAAACGAAAAGGACGCGCAACCAATGCGACTGCGCTACAAATATTTTGAAACTTTGATTTTGAATGAGTTTCTTAAAAATATTCTTTGCACGACTACATATAGAACAAGGAGCCCGAAGTAAATGCATTAAAATAGTGCTTTGCACAGATCATCTCAGAAGTCGGTAACAAAATTATACAATTGTTTTGGTACACAACGACCACTTGGCATTGTTGTCGAGTTAATTTTTCCAGTCCTGCATAAGGGCACATATACGTGTCATTTCAACTGTGATTTGAATAAATTTCGGTCAAGTCAAACCAGTGCTCTTGGTGGCAAGCAACCACACCCATCGCGATAAAGGGAAACTACCACAAACAACTTTTGAGTCAGTACATGATTGCTTCAGTTCCTAGCCGCAAAGTTGAACAAAATACAGTTCAGCTAAGGACGATTATTCGAACATGGCAGCATTAGACGTTTGTTGAAGATAAAGGAACAAGAAGATTATTAATGAAATCGTTTATCTTAGAACTAACATTGCTCTTGTTGTCAACACATCGAGAACGTTTTCGCAGCAGCTCCAGCAAGGCTGCTCAGGAAATTACGTAGAGAACACTTCCCGTGATACAGCGCAGGGTTATTTCACATTCGCAGCCGTAACTCGTTTCGGAAAGCATACCAGATGCTTTTGCATTTATGTGTTGGCTTAGACACAACAGATTTGATGCCCGCCACTAGTAGTTAAATCTTTGCGTGGTTGCAGTAAGTGAATGGCATGAATGTTATATTTATGTAAATTTGTACCGCGAACTGACAAGAATGGTTACTGAAAGCGGGAAATAGCCTATTTTCCGCTGCACAGTCTTCTGCCTGCGCGCGCAAACGACTTATGCTTCGAAGTAGACAACAGCCATCGCTCCATATATACGCACTTGACGTAGATGTTGACTTGAACGAAGTAGGTTAACTACATACAAATGGAACGATTAACTGAAGTGTTTCATCTTCACCATAGAAACTCCGAAAAACTGGTGATCATGTATTAAGTAAAATAATAAATTCAAGTCACCATGATGTTTTGAACATCTCAAAATAACGTTGCAGTTGTTCTTGCGGCTATAAAACTACTTGTCTCGTCAATGATTTGAACAAATCAGAGATAAGCGACCAGGAAGACTTGAAAAACAGAAACACAGCAAGTGTATCATTCACATCGATTTGCACACTTCTTGGCAATCAGGCAGACGCCAAAGGCTTTGCCGCCTGTGACGCTACACGTTTCCAGAAAAACACTATCAAGAAAAACAAGCTAACGCAGGATCGAGTCACACCACGAAGAAACGCTGACATAATTGCTTGTATGTAGGCAAACCGGGAATGGTGCCAAGCTATGGCGCTGAGCGCAGCACGTAGCTTGGCGCTTGTTGTAAGGGTGATGACTTGATGTGCAGCTAAGGAACACAACCAGGTAAATCGACCTAAGCTCACTTACTTCGTCGCAGGCAGCACATCGTGGTTTGTGCAGCTCGCAGTAATGTCGTCCGCAGTAAATTTTGTCATCGTGATAAAAGTAAATAAGATCCACCAGTAGTTCCTTACATTCGGCACAAATGAAGCAAGCAGGGTGCCAGTATCGTTCCGCTCCAGCGCGGTCAGCCCGGACGACAACGTCGCTGATTTTAAGCACCTCTTTGCATTCCGAACATGACTGCAAATGAAGGTACGAGTAACATAAGAGAGAAATGACGCATGGCAACTGATGAGCCAGAAAAGTAAACGGCACTCAGGCGATGGTACAGCGTTTGTGTAAATACTTGTTATTTCAACACATCAAAACGCACCTAATGAGAAAGGCTACAGGATTTCAGACCAATACCTTGTTGGCAACAACGTTCACAAGAACATTTATGGGAAAAAGCACTCTAGTCTCCACTCCCACACAGTTTGTGTCAACAGTTTGATGGTTCATGTGTAATATCATGTTGGCCACAAACTCGTGATTCACAACTTTGCTGATTGTTGGCTAGACCGACAACTTACGAAAAAGCTTAACACTAAGAAGCAGCAAACCATACCTTGGGTAGTTTTTCATAGTCTTGCATTGATCATTCCCCGCGTAATATGTTATAGCTTGTTACACAATCTTTACTGTATACTTAGTCATGCCCATATCAATTTTTCTACCCAAAATTTACAGAATACTGCTTCCAAAAAAAGACAGACGTCCTGTTAAAAGAACTTCTACGATCTATTGATCGCTGCATGGAGAATTCTGCCTGAGGAGTGGAACAAAATGCTATACTAAGTACCCCCAGTGTGCATTATTCCTTCAAATGTAGGATTGCTGAACGGCATCTTAACGCGTAACTTTTTATTGTTGCAAACAATAAAAAACGTTATGTGCTGTTTGTAAGCGTTGACCACTCTTTCCGCAACAGATTTGCGAGGAGTGTTTGCAAATCCGTAGAAATACATAGAACATTTTGTCACTATCTAGTACATTTTGTGAACAATCAGCTGTGGTTTTAATACTATTCCGGTAACGCCACCAAGGCCGCACCCCTGCCCCAGAACCCCGACCGTCAGCATTCTACAAAGCACAGAACTTTGTTGAAGGTTTGTGAAGTGTTCAAAATCTTTAGGAATTTGACGTTTCGATCATTGTAAGGTTTCCGTAAGTGTTTGTCAGAAATTGATAGCTTGGCAAACAATTATTTAATTTTTGCATTTACCGGAAAACACCGGTCTGATTTTTGTGGAGGGGGCATCTTATCGGAGCGGCCCAGAATACAACCTCTGGGAATATAATAACTTGCCATAAACTATCAATCATAGCTTAACTTAACCTTTCACGAGCAACACGTGAGTTCAAAGGAACGGTTGATGTGACAGTTCGTGCCAGTATAACTCAATGAGAGGCGTCAGGGCTAAGATCGGCGCACAATGAACAAACACAAAGTCCTTTGTAAAGGGAAAGGTCATATTACGTTCCTATACCGAGATCTTCAAGCATGAAGGATACAAACAAGGTAATTCGCATCTTGAACATGCTCAGTCACATATTTTCAGACTGAGCCAACGCAACACTACCACAGTCGTTCATGCATTCACAAGGGGAACACTTGTCAAGAGATTTCCAGAATCATGTTCGTTGGGGTTGTAATGTGTCAGTACAAGATCAATAAAGGCGTGGTAAGTATCGCGTCAAATGAAAAACATCGTCAAAAGTAAAACAATTTTGAGACATTTTAAGAATAATCAAGCTAAACACACTGACAATAGTGCTTTATTTAGACCAGCTATGTCCAACCCGTGGCCCGCATGCGGCCCAGTCGAGGATTTTGTTCGGCACAGTTTAGTATTCGCTGCAGTAAATTATCCTGCATTCTGATAACCTGTCCTTATTCTGATAATCTTGAATTTGACAGTTTGATGCAGACGGTCCTGTGTGACACTTTATCACGTCTGTTACCGTTGCAGGGAGGATTTGAACTCAGTTTGCTAAAATCAAAGTAAACCATTCAATGTCCGGCCCTGGTCAAGATAGTGACAAACTTTTTGGCTCAATAAGCCATTTGGGTTGGACATAGCTGGTTTAGACGAAAATAACTGTTTACTATTAGCTTGGTTGAACAAAAGGAGTCATTGTTAACACCAAATTTTTATTTCATTCCTGAATATTTTTTATTCCGGTGAAATATTTTTTGCGGCAGTAACAACCTCTCACCTTTAAGTCCTTCAGCAAATAAATGCGCTGTTGTTATTAATATTGTATTGCTGCAAACGTATAAGCAAATGGCGCTTTTTGTGATAGGTTGAATACAGCAGACAGCAGTTAACCATCGGTTGGCAAGCGCATCGCGCAAATACTTCACAAATTTTACTTTGTTCAGCACGGGTCACGATATATAGCAAAAGATCTTTTGAATAAGGTGCGTAGATTAGACGTTTGATAACAATCACATATTTCTATTCGACTCTCGCCGAAGGGAGAATAACGACAAACATCTGAAGAACTTGCTCTTCACGCGAGTACTTTCGATGCCTTTTTGTTGATTGCTAATTCATTACACACGGTATTTTCAAGCTCAGAATGAGGCAAACGATACAATTCCCATTGCACATGATACTAAGCAACGGAAAAGGTCAAATAATAAAGTTGATGTAGATCATCAAATACGTATATGGTAAATGCAATTTTTACCTTCACTTTTCCATTTTCTAAAATGTTGCCACCTCCGAGCGCCTTCTCACGATACTGCTTCACAAAAAGTTGCATCTCTTTTGTTTCTTGCGAAGTCAAGTCGTGACATTCCGACGGTTCCTGATCATGCGGTGGCAATTGTCTCATCAACTGCTTTTTACGGTATTTTGCACCATCCGTGCCTATGATGGGCTGCTTCTCCTTTGGTAGCGATTGGATGTATTCTGAAATCTAGAAACATGGCTGCAATCTCAGAATATTTCATTGCAGCAGCACCATTCACTCTTCCCGGATAGACATGAATTTACAAACCCATATTTTCGGTCTAACGTGTTCACTTTAAAACACTTTTTGATCGTCATTATTCTTCTGGACATAAACAAAGCTTAAAATAATGCTTTGAAATTACAAGCCTTATCAAGGTAAGTTATTGTATGATAGTAAGTAAAAATTATACGAAAAGGTTGGTTTTAGTAAAGGAATATTTTGAGAGAGCTTGTATGATTTTTGATTCCGCATTCCTATGAAAGCGGTTCTGCAGCAACCCAGGCTGAGCATGGAAAGGACGAAATTGTGACGTAAACTTCCTCGACAATGTTGAAAGCAGAGGGAGCCACTTTTCTCCTTACATCTTATTATCTTTTCTCCTTACATCTTATATTGCGAACTTACCGCCGCAGCGAGTAGGCGTTTGCTGCTTAGCTAATGCGTGTAAAATCATGGCCTCCTAGAAACAAAACCGCGTAAAATGTAAGGGGAAGCGTCAAAAAGCAAAGACCCTGTTTCAGTGCAGATCAACTTCGTTCGTAGGGCTGATTTTAAGTAATTTTAACCGTCTTATCAGCTTTTTTTTAAAGGAAAATGTTAAGAACCCGGTTTGGATCTGTAGGGACCCGATTTCTCTGATTCTAGGGACCCGATTTTCTCTGATTTTATGGACCCGATGATAATTTTGTCTAATTCTAGCGACCCGAATCGGGTCCCTAAAACGCCTTAAGAAAACCCTGGTCTTATCTTAACTTGGTCACAGAGGACGCCCCAGACGAATTTCCAACGTTTGGTTCTTTGGAGGGGCTAATGAACAAGCAGTAACGGGGTCACTACAGTCCTAACCGCAATGAAAAAAGCATTTGTAAGGAGAAATTTCCCCAGTGTACGTCTTAACGCTCTAATTTTGAGCAAATGACAACAAAAGCATGTTTTACGCTAACACAAAAATAAATTGGGTAACCACTGACAAATTGAGAGCTTTCACCACCGGGATCCACTGGCGATAACCTGGTGGGTCCTCGTCGAGAGTTCCGCCTTTGAGGCGCTGTTCATAAAACCAAGGCAAGTGCGATACCTACTGCTACTTTTTCGAAACAATATACTGCTGAGTTCACGGACAAAATCGAGCAGCTTACCAACTTTGGATTGTCAACAGGGGGTGTCCAGTCATATTCAATGTCTTCATCATCGCTGGAAGATGAACTCGAAGAACTGGCTTTTCTAGCCTGCGGCAAAAAAACAAACAATTTGATCGCTTTGAAATCTTCGCAACTTCTGGGCAGCTGTAAGCATCTGACCAATCAAATTGGTGGTGAATCTCATTTGTTGGATGTTTCTGCGTGTTTTATGCTTCTGGCTGAATAATTTTGACACGATCATTATAACAGCGTATCATTTCGCAGTGAGAAACTAACACCACAGCTTTTCATGTTGGGAATTTTGCCACCAAACTCTCAAAGCCGCCTTATTGCTTTTCGGCAGTTAAAACAAGTGGCATGAGTCACAAAAGCCGAAAGGCGATTTTATAAGTCTGCATTCACTTGCGTGCGTTTTATGGCTGGAACGTGCACAGCTGCTTCCTGATGAAGTCACTCAAGAGTTTTTGGTACCGTAGGCAATTTGCTTCGTTTCCTTAACGCGGTCCTTGGTTAACTAGTCGGATTGTTGAAGCACTCACAAGGTTTTATGTTGCGGGATCAGTCGAAAAGGTCTACTATATCCTCAGAAGTCACCCACTGTTAACCCTTCAGCTGCATTGTTAATCAGTCCTGATTTATCCTCCGCACCAGCTTCAGCGCTATTTTTATAATCTCATCCCTTACATTCTGCCATGGCTGCCCTGGATTGGCTGTGAAGGCCAGTCATGTACTTCTTGCGACGTGCTAGTGTTAAAACGAGGTCACCTTATTTCACTAGGCGGCCTTGGTTAAAAACACATCGAAACTTTTTGGTCTTCAGATTCCTATTGCATTTTTTATTTCATGAAATTAATTTTTAAGATGATATTTGAACAGTTTAACTATCAAAGACACTTGACTGTAAAGATATTCAAAACTTGTAACGCTAAGTACGTAACATTAATCTATTCATTTGATTATTCTTACTTTCTTGTAACCGACCGCTTTAGCGAAAAAAGTGCAGTATGGTAAATGCACAACCTTATTTGTCTTTTAAAGCCAGGGTTACTGCTACGAACTTTGAAGTTGTCAAGGAAAATAAGAAGCGTTTAAAACAAGTTGCCTCCCTGTTGTTTTGTATCAAGCAGTAGTTTAACCTTTTACATGCAGCGACACATTTTGCAACCCAATTTAACCAACGACCCCCTTCCAAAAATTTCCAGTCATGCATACGTAATGCAGTTGTTTGCGCAATAGAATATCACAATGACTAAAAAATAACTGACGAAATCACTACGTAGAACAAAGACTCATTTTAAATTCATCCACATGGCAGCATCAGTGAGTGAGGCCCGTTCCGTATACAAATTACTCCACAGCAAATTGATAACCAGAATAACTCCCAAGTTTATACAGCACATTCCTACGCCACAAACTTATTCCTGCGTTGTCAAACACAACAGTACTGTAATGCTCATAGTCACACTTAAAACAATTTTGAATGAAAAAGTAGGCTATCATTTTTGTCAGGTGATCCTATTATTTCGGCTCCGACAAAAAGTGGTTCCATATACGAAATATAAAATATAGAAGATACTATATTTTCATCAGAAGCTCTCGCCACCTCTAGAAAAAAGGCAAACGACCCCCATGGGGCCGGGGCCCCCAGGTTGACAATCACTGGTATAAAGTAAATCCGTAAGCTCCTTATCTGTCGTAAGCTCTTTATGACCAAAAGAAAATTTATCTGATATATGTAATTTCACGAACTTGCCCAATATAGTGATATGTTTCGTCAGAAGATACGTCTGTTTATGGGTAATGCAATTTACCTTTGCTAGGAGCCAATTCTTAAAAAGTGTGTTTTGAAGACAATGCCTCTTTCAGAACATGCAGAAATAAGTGATTTGTGTAAGTCAATGGCGCGTTTGTTTTCAGTTACCGATTTTGGTCAGACGCCATTAAGCCGTACCGGGTAACAAACAAGTTTTTCATGTGTCACCCGAAAGACCATGAAAACAAAAATGGCTTTGGTCTAAATGTTTGTACATCACACGGTACAAATTTTCCTGGGCCAATGTTGATATTACCTTGCCGGTAATGCTCGCCTCAAGCAAAAGCCACAGTTCCGTAAGCTTTACGTTGGAATCACACTTAAAACGTCTGAACCGTTTTAGTCGCACAAGTGTGGCAAACTACATAACACAGGACAGCAGAGCAAATAAAAATATCGGCTGATAAGCAGTGAAAATACGGATTGCATGTCTTTTTTGGCGGAATCAAACACTGGTTTCCATTACCACAAAAAGCTAACTGCACTGAAAACAACAATATGATAAACAATTAGCAGTTAATAGCGATGCACACTAATAGCACTTCTTACCGGTGCAGGGGTTTCACTTTTACTTTGCATTTTGGTGGGTGGCACCTCTGTTTTATGTTCATACGATTCGGCAATAACAGTTTTCTCTGCAAATTCTTCAGGCAACGGTGGTGCCTCTGGTAGCTGATCGTGTTCTGGAGGCGGTGGGAGTGGAGGAGGGGGCACGAAATCATTTTCCTGAGAACGCTCTTGCGTTTTAGCATAGCCCGAGTAATTCGTCAAGTCCTCCGGTTCAGGGGGAGGCGGGGGCGGCATGGCTTGTTCAGCAGCAATCGCGGTGCCAAAGTCCAAGGCATGCTTCTTGCCACCGATATCGATGGTGATGTTCAAGGCGCCACCAGCCGAGTTTGATGAAACAGCGGCACCGTTCACATCTTTATGCGTAGGATGGCTGAAGTCAGTTCCTGGATCCTCAGATTGCTTTATTGGTTTTGGAGCGGGAGGTGGAGCCGCTGGCTTGGCGTAGTTAGTACCTGTGGAATCGGAGCTTGGAGGTTTCCGTTGAGCAGCTTCTCTGTCTTGCATTAGAAGTTTACCGATATTATTAATTCCCCGAGTTGACACACTGGAGAGCACATCGTGATCTTCTTGCTTACATTTGCAGTTTCTGCAAATTTTCCTGAGAAATATACAATACGTTGGGCAGTCGTAAGGCATTCCTTTCAATCTTGACTTGAAAAACGTCCGTTTTTTAGTTTCTTTCTTTGTTTTTTTTAGACATTTTGTTTGTTGAATTTGTTCTTCCAGAGATAACATTTTGGCTGCACATCAACAGTCGAATATCGCATATAGGTTATTCAGAAACGGCTTCTAAGCGGAAATCGCAAAGATTGCATCATCGGTCAAAATCCACATTTAGCTTGCACTCTGGTGGATTACAAAGATCTCAGCATTGCAATTTCACTTGTTTGTTTAAATTTTATGCATTGTTGAATGCAAAACAGACGTATTCAAGAAAGCTATATTGAAAGGGGGTTAATTTTATTTGCAAATGAAGCAATAAAATGCACGGAACAAATGTAGCTCCGATTAGAAATAAAATTTCGGAAAGGCGGAGGTTTGTATCGTCAGCGACCACGCCACTAACTTTATAAACGTCTCTAGCATATTTTCAGAGTTACCACCCATTTTCCATATTTTTTCAATACCTTTTCAATACTAAATGAAAAACTACCTTCATTTTTATTCATGGAACACAATGCACAACATCTGCAAAACTGCCATCAGCGGCGAAGAACAAAATTTGTATAAACAAATGGCTGAATTTAGAATTTCCATACTTTTTCAATACTTCATCTACATTTTGGCCAAATTTAATACTTTTAAGGTTTTGAAACCCGATTTCACATCTCAGTACTTTTTCAATTCAATACCGCGTGGGAACCCTGTCTTTTCTCGCAACAACCGACGTCAGGGTAAAGCATGACTAAAAACACAGACACCTTCACATATATTTATTGTTGAATGCTGAAGAGGTTTACGCGTTTGCACAACATTTGAATATTTCCCAGAAAACAACTTCCTTCAAAGATTTGGAAAGAGCAAACGGCTTCATTTCGCCCATTTAAATATTCTCTTGGCAGCGGCGGTTTCACGAAATGCGGCCTTGCGCAGGTTTGGACAACAACTCACCTCCAAAAATGTAAATCAAGTCCTGGGCATTTGTCGCCACATTTCAAACATGGAGCTCCTGCACCAACTTCATGAGTTAACAATTTCTGTAGAGTGCAAATACTGCCAGTAAGTTAAAAGCTTCGCACAGATTTAAATTGGAATTCCAAGTGGGGTTCTAATGGATTTTTTGATTAATGAAAAAGTATCGATGTTCTTTCTAGTCGGAAATTATTTTGTAAATTAATCGTGATTCTGAAAGATCGTTTGCAGCAACGAGTGAACTACCTGCGAATTAAAATGTTATTAGTTATCACGTATAACACCCTGGGCGAGTACGGAGTTGCAGAGGGTGGTGGGAGAAGCAGTCACGCGGTTACACGCTACGCTTCACTTGCATTCACGTGAAAATCACAATGCCTGCAAATAAGCAGGAGTTGGGCCATTGTAATAGTACAACATAAACACCTCTTGATTTTGTTTTTTTTACTGCGCCTGACTAAACACTCGTTTCAAAATAATGGTCACATGACAGGAACCAGGAGCATTATCAAACAACTGCTTATTTCTGTGAGTTGCGAATGGTTACAAAATAATACAAGCATGAGATACTTAATAACACCAAAAAGTCCTCATACAAAAACAATTCGTTAACAGTGACAGCCACGTGTCATTTATTTATCTTCAAACTGCTCCTCTATGTGGGTCGCGGGGCCAGCAGCCCAAGAGGTCATGAAGAATCTCACCACTGTCAGTAAACAAAAGTGAAAGGATGGAATTTATCAGTTGTATTTTTGTGCATGCTTCTCAGTTTCACAACGCTTCAAGAATACAGTATGTCACACCTGCAACACTCAATTTACCTTTGCGCGCTTATCGGGTGAACGCAAGCAAGCGCATGCTTCCTCAAGCAGTTTAAGTTGATTCATTTAATACGACGAAACAGAGAGTGTCAGACTTTTAGTATAGGCGTTGAGATTTGCTTGTTATTGGTGAATGGGGAGAATTTGGAACAATTGAAGGACAAACCCTTAAACAAAGCATGCGTCGTGTAGAGATGATTCTAACAGTTTATAATTCTAATTGTTTGTCCGCATTACACCGTTAACTTCAATTGCTGAGGTTGTGCAACAACAAGCTGCATTTCGTAAAAATTTAGATGGCAACTATTTGGGTGAAGCAAGCCATGCAAGGCCACGTGTACCAGCAACACCAGGGTTAGTAAATTCACTACTCTCGGTGAAATTCTATGTCAAGCACAGATTACCTCGGTTACTCCAGACGCGATTTGTCCTCCTGCAGCCATGACCACTTTCAATATATAGTTGTACCACTCACAGGACGCATTAAACAAGACTCTGACAGTACCTGCAGTTCACACAGTAAATTTAATGCACTTGGTACAACACAACGTTACCTGACTATGTTCACTATTTTCACTACAGCAAAAAGAACTTAAACCACCTCAGGCACCGTATAGCAACTTCTGAAAATCTCCTGAAACAATCTCAATCAGCTTTTCACAATGTCCACGATCACTGTCGGCTATTAAACACCTTTCACGCTCTTTATTACCTAGGAACTATTTGATAAAAAATACTCCGTCTAATTTGGAAAGCAAATAAACGTAAGCCAGATTCACGATAATAACTTCATACTTCAATAGATGGAAATCATATTACTTAGCAAGTATGTACTTTCCACGATGGGTGTAAGCAAGGAATCGATCAGCAAATTTTT
>JGI24159J19872_10001849_pt1 | contig 24216 bp, 19 predicted proteins | sample Ectturendosymbi4_FD_19872 | JGI IMG/M metagenome (IMG submission 19872)
CCAGAACATGTGCCACAAATTGGTTTCTTGCAAATGATGCACATGCGCCTTGCTGCACCTTGTTCCATGACATTTTCAACGTTTTCGAGGGAGATTTAAGTTGACGTAAGAGGGAATGGCCACAACATTTTCAAGTGAAACATTTTCATTTGCAAGTCGTCTAAGAGTCGAAGAACGAATTTCTGCCTACTCAATACTTTGCCAGTCGTAGTTTGAAACAACACTTTTAGTTCATGCCGTATTTAACGAGTTTCTTTGGCATGAATTTAATGAAAGGACAACGTGAATTCAGAAGCATCAACTGCTCATCTTTTTCTGGAACTGAAGTTGGCAACAAGGTCATAAACATTAAACCACTTGCTGTTGAAATTCCAAATGGCTTAACTTTTTTCTATCTGATGCGTGTGCTTCATTGTGAACAGTGTGGATGTTTCATGATGGAGATGATTTCGTTGATCTTTCTTTTTAGATAAACTTTTTGTCTTTGTTCCATTCCAGTGAGTTGTTGGGTATGACCTGTTTGTTTCGGGCTATAACGATTGTGATTGTTGCTTTCTTGCGGTTCGGGCAGATTGCAGCTGGTCAGTCTTCAGTGTTAAAATTACTGTGTTGGGGCTTGTCGTACGTTAACGATTGTTCAGTGCAAGCCCTCTGTGTTATCATGCCTTGATTGAGAAACGCTGTGCTTGGGGTTTTGCTTTATTTGAGAAATGGACCGTCTGTCTTAAATTAAATGTGCACGGCCGCATAAATTCATCAGAGGCTGGATGCTGCCGCTGGCTGTGCACTGGAGTCCTGCGCGGTTTGAAATATTTTGTACGCACCAGCTGGAATTTGCGAAATCTTCCCCACTTTTGCCCCGCACCCGCAGATATCTTAAAATACAGTGGCTCATGTCCCTAAGTCAGGGTGGGGAACTTGCGGTGAGGGACAAATGCAGCCCGCATGAACATTTGATTTGGCCCACATCACAGTTTTCGTTAAGCAATTTTGAGTACAACATCGCGTCAAAACGAAGCTCCATGATAAGCAGATACTTAGAAACTATGTGAAAAAAGCCTCTATCCATCATAGTTAATTCAATTCTTTTCTTCGTCCCGCCAGGGACAATCTACAATTTATGCGGCCCGCGAAGATCAATAGGTTCCCACCTCTGCCCTAAGTCATCCGCAAGGAAGCCGTTTACCCTGGCAGAAAGCGTCATAAAACCCTACCTTCAAATAGCAGCACAGGACATTCTTGAATGACCCAATGCTGTGACCCAAGTTCAAAATCGGACATTGTTCGATACTCCGATAATTCCACCCAACGGAGATGTGCGGTAATTGTTGGATGATTGATAGAAATGCATTTAGCCCAAGATTCGTGATTCGCCTTGCGTCGGAATTCAATTCGATAAAACTACTAATCTTACCACCAGTCAAGCTGAACTGATTGTACACGTCCGCATTCCTGACAAGGAACGCATGAAAATCATCGACAATTATCGGATTTGTCTTCCTGGTAGTATAGACACCCCTTCAGCCAGTGTCTTCAGACAACTGGCCAATAACGTTTCAGAACACGGTGTGACGTAGTTGAAATGCAAACCTGTGTCCGTAGACGATGCAAGGGCTATGGTCGGCATTTGAAATGGCGTTGTTGCGCTCATAAAGTAAGTCGCTGCAGAGATTCTGAGTATCCGCTGTGACATACACAGTGGAGCATTGGTGGCCAAGAAGCTATGCAATGAAGAAAATTGCCAGCTAGCTGATGTCGTTTCCGATGTCAGCACTTTTTACCTTTCTTCAGGAAAATGTTCCCTCACATTGGTTGGCCCAAAGATGTGGTCTTCAATGCCAGACTGTACTAAAATTTCATTAAGTCTTCTGGCACTTTTACTTTCAAATGGAAACTTGAAAACACCCCTTACATGAAAAAGATACAAAACTGTGCATTTTCGCTACAGCTCACTTATCAATAATTAAATACTGAGAGTTTCAGTAATTGGATGATTGTAAATTTTGTTCATGTTCTACGTATCTCTTCCTTAGCTTCTCGTTCTTTCCGTTGCCCATCCCGTTATTTGGATGAAATTACACTGCACACGGTAGTTTGTGTTTTTGTTTTGTTATGCTTTTGCGCATCATCAATAATAATTTTTTTATTTGTTGAAACACCTTTGGCTGCACCAAAAACTTCATCAAATACATTTGTTCCACTCTTTTAAGTCATAGGCATGATCTCTTCATCTGTATATTTACCTCAACTTGTTCTGTGTCTGCTTGTTTGCTCTTTCTAACTGTACTTATTTGAACTTCATATGTTGCTTTTCAACACTTTTCAAAAAGTAATAAACGGGGTTGGTTGACTAGATGACCGCCATGGTCTTTCGCCAAATCTATGAGACACAGCGACACTCTCTGTTCAGAATGGTCAGTTATTTAGCCATTGCGCTTCCACATATTTTAAAATTCACTGACATTTGCTTTCCTTATTGCACGATGGCTCTTTGTATTATTTCTGCTTATTAGCTGAGTCATCTGAAACGATAAATGAATCCATCAAACAAAATTGTGAATGGAGAACTGAAGAGTCCTAAGAAAAGTCATGAGTTTGAACTTATAGAAATGGGAGGTGATAGGCAATGTGCATCCTCTTCATCATGTCGTAAGTAGGCCGTGGTGCCTCTCTCGTGGAAAACTAACAGAGAGTGTGGAATTTGCGAAAGAAACTTTTGTATGGTTTGATGGACGATAAGATCTTAAAGCTCTTTTGTTTGTGCCTGCTAGATTAGACTATCTGATTGGCATATTTGAAACAAGGTGAACCTCACTTTTGAAGGTTGCAGAATTGACGTATTCGAAGCAGCCTATGAAAACACATCGCTGAAGTCAGTTATTCAAAATTTGGAAGAAGAAATCTGCAATGACAACTTGATAAGTTTGAAGTCACTACAGTCCTTCATGTCCACGTGTAAGTGAGAAGAAACAGAAGGTGGAGCAGAATATCATCGAAACAGCCAGATCCCGTACACACAGTCTGATTGACAATTTTGAAGCTGATTTCCCCGGTCAAGAGCAGGCTACAGAATTACAATCAAAGCTATACATTTTGAATCCTTTCGGCGAACGGAAATTGTCCGGGGCATTTGGTCACATATCTAAAATATGACTTACGTCAACAAGTTTCTTTCAGCCCGGGAAAACACGCTGAATTTTGGGTAGAGTCCTCGATGACCCTTACAAATACCTGGCAATCAAAGCTTTCAAAGTTCTGGTGTAAAATTTAACCACCTTCTTGGCCGAAAAAGGGTTGAGTGCTCTGGTTGATATCAGTACCAGAAAGAGGAGTTGTCTTCGCGGGACACCAAATAACCTAATTCGGGGAGCGTTGGAGCAAGACGTTGGGCCGAACTGGTCTAATAATGCAAGAAGTTATCAGAAACAGCCAAACCAATCAGATACGTTGAATAAATTAATGATGATTTTCTTTACACAAGTTTGTTCTCAGTATTTTGCAGTAGGTATTGATTATTTAGCTTACTTTAATAAAATTTTTATATTGTTTTTTAGATTCTAATCTGATTTCACGGCTAGTCTTCAGCAACGCTACTTGGTTGCGCGAATGAAATTTTGGTTGAACAAAATTGTGCCAACAATCTTTCCAAACAATGTTGAAAAGCTTTGTTTTACAGTATGACCAACTGGAAACGCGGTCACGTTAAGCAGCCAGTCGTTGAGCCGTGACAGATGTGACTCGATAATGGCATCAAGGCTTCCACCATCAGCAGCAATCGAGGCACGAGTTCGTTTCATGAGTTCACTGCACAGTATTAAGCATTGTTGCAGCTGTAGTCAGTTGGATCGATAGTCTTGATGGACCAGTGCGTAATTTATCGACGAAAAGAAGCAGTGTACCATTAAGGAAAAAGTACCACGCCCGTGGTTCGCTCAATAACGAAACTGGCACAAAAGTGGCAAAGTCTTGCAAAAAAGTTTCATATTTCAACAACGATGTTGACATACAGTTTTGAAAAGTGAAGACAAAATGATTTCTCACTTTGTATCAGAGTATACGTGAAAGCACGGTACAATAAGCATTCCTAATCAAAGAACAATTAACCCTTGCCAGGCTTTGGTAGAACAATTTACTGTAGTTTGGCTATAACGTCAGTTCAACGCTTTTTCTTCCGTCCTATGAAGTGACGTTATGAGGCAATGCTACTAGAGAAGTTAAATTCCATCGTAAGCACAGCACATCATAGTCACTTGTTACTCTTTGGTACCATCTACCGTTGACAACTTTATTCAAATGTGGCCCCATCTTCAAGCCGTCACGTTGTGCCTGAAAAAGAAACATGTCTTGCTCAGACAGAAAAAGTCTGCATCGGCTAGATTTACTGTGGTTTTACTTTGGCAAGACCAAATATCAACCAACAGCGTAAAACACCCCCCCCCACATAAACTCAAGTGACTTCTTGACGCATTCAGGCATCCAACAAGGAAGAAGCAGTTGATTGAATCTTGCCTTTACGTTTAGCTTTTGTCGTAAGAAAATTAAAAATGCTAATGATTTTTTTCCAGGCAGACTACGGTGTTTCATATTCTCACCCATCATTTCGCTTAGGATCTACGCATTCCAAAATGCAGGTTCGCACTTTAAAATGTTCATGTTGATAAGTAAAAATTTTGAAATGATAATCTGAAATGTTTAAAGTGCTTAAAATTGCGCCAAATATTTTTTCTCGAATGAAGGCCTGACAAAAGTGCAGGCCTTCTCTTTGTATGCAAGCATCGCGTTGTTCAGGCTGCCACTTTAATCATGTCTTTGATTAAGGCCACGCTGCCAAAGGAACACTTTTGAGTTCCTATTTCCTTGTGCTGTAAGGACTGAATATACTCTCACTGTGAATGACCAGTATCCGCATTTTTCGTTTCGTGTTCCATGCCGCAATATGGAATCACCGCTTTTTTGTTGTTTATCACAACTCTTTGCGTTATTTGGCTATTGTTGTTACATACATTCCGATAGAGACGCATCGTTTATGTCAAATTAATTCAAATCAATTCATTTTGCCATAAAAATTTTGAAAGGGTGTTAGACTTAATTGGTGTTGTGAAGGTTTTCACTGTATATCCAAATATTTTTTTAGAAAACGGGGGAGTTCCACGACGAAAATCGGAAATATCATAGGGTCCACTGTAAAAACCTGTGACGAACATAGTTGAGGATGCCCACTAAGTAGAAAACATATCTACTCAGACGTTTCCATCAAAATTGACAAGCAATCAGCTAACCTTAATTTTTTTAAGTTTGTTCCATTTCAACTGAACGAATCATCACATTTGAACCCATGCAAGGCACCATCCCCGCTTTTGCAGGTAAGTAGCATTTTTACCTGTGTACCATACTGTTCATGTCAAGAAAAAGTTTTTTTGTTTGCTCCTTCGGTTTTCGTTGGACGAAATGGGAAGCAAACTTCTAGGCCGAATGAAAACATGATTACAACAACATTTCACTCTCAAACAAACGTTACATTCTAAGTGCAATCAACGTACTTCCTTGACCTAATTTCATTTCCATTTATCTTTTGTTGAAGATGACTTCATAATACTTTCCAATTTAACGGAAGTTTTAGATTCGCTTTCATAAGCAAAATCAAAATTTTCGCATTTCAACGTTTGTTAAAATTCACATATATAATCAATGTGGAAGAAAACAGGGACGTGTTAAATATTTAAGCGCACTTTAGTTTTAATAACTTGATGTATTGTTTGAAATGTTTTAGTTGTCAGTGGATTTTTTTTAATGATGGAAATGATTCTCCAGTAGAGCTAATGAAATTAGTCAAACACCTGAACAACTTTTGTTTTTCGTATAACTGTTACAAAATACCGATAAGCTAAATCAAAGTCATCCAAACTTTAACAAAATATTATTTAGATTTTGGCAATTAATGATAAAAATGTCTGCTTGCCAACATTTCATTACTCCTGCTGCTATTTTCTATATTAAGGTATGGGTGATTAGCGTGCCCAACGTGTTGTTGGTAGATACAAAGTTAGACGATAGGCCTGGTTATGCGCCGGCATCGTAAACTGTTTCTTCGGTTTGCAATGCAAAGAAAGCTTCAGAATTTTCCTCGTTCATTTGCATCATCCTATGAGGTTCTGTGGTCATGGTCTGTTTTGCCATAGAAACACACCAGTGAAGTGCAGGAGGTTGAAGAAAAACTAACTTCTGTATCACAATGACAAACTGAAATCCAAAATAACAGTGTTTGCCAAAACATGTAGAAACATCTGAATCGCAACAATCAGCGGTAGAACCAGCTCTCTAAACTCCTGGCTTGCCTTCTTGTCTTCTGCCTAAAAAAAACTTCAGGCAGTAAGCAGCTGTTTACTGCAGAGATGGAAATTGTGTTCAAGGACATGTTGAAGGCTACTGTAAGTGGTGCAACTGATTGAGCATGCGCCGCCAAAGATTCTAGGCTCAATTCTATTCGCGGAAGGGTCATTCGAAGTCTTAAAAAACGGTAGTCCTGACTTATCCAGCGGCGTGCGCAGCATTAACGGGTGGGCGGAAAGGAACGGATCACCAGAGGTGTTGCAAATGAATCATCATCAGGGCAGCATTCACCACGAAAGCAGACGCACGGTCCATGGCCAAAGCAAGTGGAGATGGGCGCTGCTCACTACTCGTGACATTCCCAAAAGGGGTTCAGAAGCGAATATAGCAAAACTGAATTGAACTCGTTTGACGTTGTGAGGGCCACAGGAGGAGTATAGTAGGTAAACGTGACGTTGTGATATCATGATGTCACGTCTGCGGTGACATCAAGTTTGGTGGACATGGCGGCACTAGCAGCATGCCGTTTTGCCTCATTTGTCTGCTGTGACGTCATAACCACTATGCAATCTTGTGACATCACGGCAACTGCTGTGTCCTCACGTTTTGGTGGAAATGACATCGCAATTTGCATGTGGTTTTGTCGAATTCATTTGATTTAGGTCACAGCTCCTAATTTACCTTTGACATCATGACTTGCAATAGGTGTCTGACGTCCCAACTCTAATAGAACATTTTTTTTTCAACATCAAAATGTCAGAGTATTATGAAGTTAACTTGCATAATCCCGGCTTATGAGACCACAACCCTAAATTTAAAATTGACAAACACCTGCGCGCTATCCTTTTCTTGCAACCCTAGTTATGACAGAGCTGTTAGCAGAGCAAAGCAGACGAACCTAACGGATTACGCTTGGCTCGCGTGGAATGGCGTCAATTTTAGTTTGCGCGCTCTAGCCTTTCAGCTGCTGGACGTTAATCACATCGTTGCGCGCGGCACGCTGTACGGCTGTGTGAGGGATGTTCATCAGGTTAGGCTTAAAGCGCGAGTGATTGTTGTTGTGAAGCTAACAAATCAATCACGCTTGTACAAGTGCAACAAACCAACGTCATATTACACGTTTACACACACGAAAGATCAAAATTCAATCAAAGAATGCCGAGTAAACAAGACAACATTTTTCAATTCATGCATTGCAATCAAACACGACTTGTTTTTTTTTTAATTTCCATAATGTTGACATATTCACCAAAGCAAATCATGTTCACTGTTTCCAGCAAGGTGTGTGTGAAACGTATTTCTAATTGCATCAAAGCGCCCTTGACTGGTATTGACGTGATTCTCTTCGCTCAGGTCGATGGACAAATCGAACGCATAGAGCAGAAACGCGGTATTGAATTCTTGACAGGAAATTTGATTTCCTTCATCTTTAAAGAACGTCCTGTTCCGGTGAAAAGCAAAATGTATTCGCGCAAGGTTTATTTTTCAGAAAATTTCGGTTTGAATGCCTTTGCCGGGATCTGCTGACCGTCCATGTTCAAGGCGAGAAAATGCAAGTTGTAGTGTTTAAAATGGAACAGATTTATGAGTTGGTACTCGTCGCTATACAACCGAGAACGATTAGGCAGTTGACTGAGAAGGGCATTGCCAACGTTTTCCGGCAGGTTCCCCGTTGCAACGCTAAACACTTTTACTTCGGTTCTCATGACGTGATACGGTGCATTTCCTTTTCCTATGCTTTGATTTGGTCCAAACGCACGGCTGGGCTTACAAGAATCTTTTGAATAAACAGTATCGTGGACTTAATAGCCACTTTGGAATGTGTCAGCAGTGGCAGACATGATGCCTAACTTGTCTGGGCTTCTCAGACACGGGCGTAACGAGGTTAGATTGCGCCCAAAGCAAGAAAAAAGTTTGACGCCCCCAGGTTAGAACCTGAGATCTTTCGGTAGCAAATGTACTATATTGAAGGAAGTACTCGTGACATTGTTGGGACTTTTCAGCACCCCTCCCAGTCATTCGGCAGCCCGCAGTGATTCCGCGCCTCCATAGGGATACGGCGCCCAAGTAATTGTGACCCCCTTGCTCCCGTTCATTGCTGCCCTGGGCTGAACAAAAAAAATCGGTGTGAAGTTTGCATACATATCAAACACATTGCTTTCAGCTGTAAATTCGCATCCTTTCACCAGGCGTGTTTGTGCTTGCCGCATCACCTACAGAGCTGCCCTTGTCCTTTACCATAATGCTGCAGTCAAGAAGCTCTGTTTTGTCTGGGAAGCGAGTTATAGCAGGGTCTGGAAACAAGCTTTGTACGCATAAGTGTGACTGGAATCTGTGACGAGCTTGTCGTTTAAACCTTTACGTCCTGAGTGCGCCACTTTTCTTGCCGAACTTAACATCAAATTGATGTACAACTCTGTGCTCAGAAAGACAATCGAAAATATTAGAAATAGAGTGCGTATTTGGTGAATGAAGAAAAATCATTGAATAATTCGGCAGCAAAACCAAATTTCAAACACTTGACAATTTGTGATGAGATCTTTGTTGCTGTACAAATTAATAAATCAGAACTAGTTTTCAATAAACTTATTTATTTGGGTATGTCTATTTTAGATTTGTCAAAGACATTGATGTACGACTTTCAATACAAATATGTGAAACAAAATATGGTTCAAAAGCAGAGTTGTTATTTGCTGATATTGACGGTCAATGTTATGAAATTCAAACACAAAAGTTCTTCAAGGATTTGTAAGAAGACGTCTCAAAAAAGTTTGATACAAACAACAGTGAAAAAGATAATCCTTCAGGAATACCAATTGGTTTGAATAGAAAGTTGTTGAAATGATTAGAGATTAGGCTGGTGGAAAAATGTTTAAAGAATTTGTGGGTTCACGATTAAAGTTGTATGCCTATAAGACAGCGGCACCCAAAGTCTTGCCCACGGGCCACATCCGGCCCGCGAAGGATTCCAATCCGGACCGCGAGCTTTCCTAGGAATATTTAGTATTGTAAAACTGTCCTGTCAATGAATTAATGTGAAATGTAATTACATGAAAATCCCAAATCATTTGCTGTAATTGAGAATTTTATTTCGATTTTGACTTTAGAAACGAAAATAAACTAACCTTTCCGCTTCAATCAAATATTCAAATAAAAAAATTTGAAATTTATAGCCTACTTGCAATGTATGAATGAAAAAGCGCTTTACTCAGGACCTTGGTCCTAGGCCATTCATTTGCGATGTTATACCTCGAGAACAACACAGACAAGTAAACGTAAAAACAGACAACTGTTACGTTGTAGCTGCTTTTTCTGTTGGAAGTTTGTGCGCCTGAAGTTCTGCGCAGGTTGAACATTTTTGCCCGCTCTCGCCCCGCACAGCTTAAACCCGGCCTCCACTCGCAGGAATTTAAGAAATCGAGCAAGGCTCCCGCAACCGCAAACGTGGAACCTGCACCCGCAAACTTAAGCCTGCATCCACCTCGCCCACCCTACCATCCCGCACCCATCCCACCCACACTGTTTCAGCCCCACACCTGCCACTCCGCGTCTAAAAACCATTGAACACTCATGCAATGGGTTTCATCGCTAGTGGAAATTAATTACGTGGTTCATTTGAAAGCCACTATACTATAAGCTTTAACACTGCCAAGGGCAGGAAATGTGCACAGACGAAATCAATAAGATTGCTTTGTGAGCAAACGATGACAAGCATGTGATACTCGATGATGGAGTCAATACAGTTGCATATGAAAAAAGTGAGCCCAGATAGGAACCCCAGATGAGAGCCACAGATAGGAAAGTTGGCCACATTCCTGCTTTTTTAGACGTATTTTCACGTTCCAAGCATAACATTGAAGCCTCAAACGTAGGATACAATCCATATTTTCCTACTATCCTGGTTGACTTTTTCCCGTATACATGTACGGGATGTCATACTTTGTTTAAACACGGGTGAGCACTGGATTGCCATCTCTAGTAACATAAGGAAGAACTTCTTTTTTTTGACCCTTTGGTGTTGCTAATTTCAAGGTTTATCTAAGGCAAACAGCCCATATTTAACAGAAGACAAGTTCAAAACTATCAATCTTGGTTTTGCAGATATTTTTGCATTCCGTTCTCGCTTCTTTAAGTAAGAGGTTTTTGGATATGTGTAATTGTATCCACATTTAATGAAAATCCTCGCGTGAACGATCTGGCTGATGCAATGTTTAATTAATATAATGAATCGCAACAAAGCAAACTCTACGAAATATGAGTGTTTTCTTCGAGACAAGTAAAGCAAATTCGACACTTTCTTTGTTTGCAACCTGTGACGCTGGCTCGTACTTGAAAATATAATCGACATTGAATTTTTCATAAAAGTCTGCTAGTGTTTGAATAGAGCAAAACGCAACACAGCTTGCAGTTTAGTTCCATATGAACAAAACTTAGTTGCACTGAAATTAAGCTATCTTACAGACATTTTAATTCAATAAAACCTTGCTGAACCAAAAGCCTTGCCTGATTCTCTTACTGAACCGTTCAGGACGCAACGAAGGTGATTGACCTCTCATATCCGGCACGATACCACGCGCTATCTAAAAGAACGTTGCTGAGATCATTCCACGCGAGCAATGCAAAATCTGGTAGGGCTGGTCTGTGTTGCTCTGTTAACAGCTCTGTCAGAAATTACATTTCAAAAGCAACATAGCTCGCAGGTCTTTGTAAATTGAAAAGTTAGGTTGTGACCTCACAAGCCACGACGCTACATTTATACATCATAATACTGTGACAAGTTAGGGCTGAAATAAAAAGTGTTCTATAAGTGTTGTGATCTCAGACACCTTTTGCAAGCCGTGATGTCAAAGATAAATATAGGGCTGTGTTGTGCAACAGACAAATTCCACAAAACGACATGCTAACTGTAATGTCACTTCCAACAAAATGTGTGGTTACTCCTGTTACCTTATGTCAAATGTTCAAATAGGGGTTGTGATGCCACAGCAGACGAATTCCACAAAACCGCAGGCTGACAGCGACGTCACTTCTAACAAACGTGACATTACCACGGTTGTGACGTCATGATACAATTTCCATTACCAGAAATGTAGATTCAAGTCGACCTACTATACTACTCACATTCCAACTGAATTGGCCGCTATTATAAACGATATGAAGACCATTGTTGTGAGAAGATTTTTCTAAGCGAATCATAAGGCGTGATTTATCTAACCAACGTTTTCCCAAATTATGCAAAAGAATAGCGAAAAAGTATGAAATAATCACTGCTGCATCTACAATTTTTAAATTACTCCAAGAAGTAATAAAATTACAAATCTTCAACAATTATTGAAGAAGTTATGTCACCAGGGACTTTACCCATTCAAACTGCTGGTGAACGTCTGGGGAACACATTATGAATGTGTGCCCACCTCTCCAGTACTTTTCGACCTTGTTCGGTGACCCTGGGTCAGCTTTGCAAACTACGCAATGTATTCGAGCTGCTTCTTTGACATAAATATTTGTAATCAATGCTGCAATAGCGTGGCAAATCTAGGGGAAGCACGTCGAATGAGGAATTTTTTCTCATTCATTATTAACAAGCAGAACATGCTTATAGGGCTGCACGATTTCCTCTTGAAGTTTTACTGTAGTCGCGAACTAATCAGAAATTGAATTGAGTCAAACACTGTGAGTGGCACAATTTCTACTTTTGCACCACAAATCCAGCTTACACAAAACACCTTATTAACTTACACTTTAGTGTTTTGTAAGCAAAGCTGCTTCTAAAAGGTTGTCACATTTACAACTTTACAGGCTGTGCTTTTCAAAATAGTCCTACCTCATATATATCACATAATACTGCTTTGCGCGCATTGCACCAACCAAAGAGTAATACCACTTTCGTACTACGTCAAGTATACACAGCATTCTTTGCTACAAATAATGATTAATTGGACATGTGTACGGGCAGGTTGTTGTATTTTTTGTAATGTTTTTCTTTCAAGAATAACAAGATTTCCAGACGTTTCGTTTGTCTGAAAACATGCAAAACTATTACTCATGCGAGGCTTACACACTTCGTTAAAAACATGTTTTACAACGCTTATTCAAATTGGATAAAATATAAAATAAAATCTCAGTCAACGGAAGGATTTCTCTGCGATTTTGTATCATTGCATACTCATTGTTGATGTCTTTAATTTCATATGAATCAGTTACGCTCGCTTTTATATACTGAATATCACAATAAGGCGCTTCTTAACAGGGGAATCGCGTGATTTCACTAAACATGACAGCTCCATCCTTGGAAGAAACAAGTAATAGCAACCCTAACATCACCTTCGGTGGAATATACAGACCAGTGGACTGCGGACCGTCGGAAACTGTCAGTAATTACAATAAAGCTGTGTGAAATTTTAATCATACGCTTTTGCTTGTTGGTAGAATTCACCACGGAACAAACTGGAATTATCCACTGATCGGACTCTATGCTTCAAAACGCGAACCAAATTCTGAGACAATGGGTTATATAGTGTCGTTTATTCAAACATCTTCGCATTTTCAAAAGCATAACATCTTCCTATACATCAAAGTATAACCAAATTCCGACAATTATTTGTTGTGATCATACATGCATTTGAGCTATGCATGTATGCAACGCTTTCACAGTGTAAGTCATGCGAACTCAACTATTTTTTTCTATTCAAGACAGCGATTTTGATTCCGTTTCGGAAGCGAGAGAACCACCTTCTTTACTTCATGCACTACATGTTGCCAGCATTACAGCGACAGCAAATAAAGTTCAGAATCTACGTGGTGAATCAAGTAAGTTGTGACCAATACAAGTTTACAGCATGGTTTATCACAATTGTTTCGTAAAAATGTCTGCGATGGCGGTTACCAAATATTTTGAAATTTTACTTGTCCTGAATAAAATTATTTAGACACAAATTTCCAAAACAGAATGCCTTGACTTTTAGTTTTATTTTTATTAAATGTATGTGATTTATGAAACCTTCATCAACACAAGCGCCTTCAATTTAAAACTTTATTGGTTTCGACTTTTCCTATATATTTTAAGTATACCTCTTCTTTTTATATATTTTATGATAAGTAAACCTCTCAATGACAAAATGATGAACTTGATTTTCTTTGTTGGACGTACCTTCTTACATTTGGATAGGTTGTAAAATCTAGCAATACGAGCGAATGCATTTATTATTTCAATGATCAACCTGTTCAAATACTTACAATTTTGTTGCATTGACACTGAAACTTCTCAACACATAATTTAAATTCGCTGATTCCGAATCTGAAGTTATTTTCTGTCTGAAAGTTACTGTTTGCCATCTTGTTTTAACAAAAATGCGATTGGTGAAGTCACCCATCGTGGGTGTTTTTGTTGTAAATAGGTTTGGGAGGGAAAGGGACTATTTGGTGTTGAGCTGTTTTGGCGCCGGGCTATTTTGTCGCTGGGCTGTTTATCTGCTTGATTTCTATCACACATACGTCGTTGCCTCTAGAACTATATTTTTTTCATCCTTGCACGGTCTTTTTGAAGAAGCAAAAACAGTGTGCATTTGCATTTGTGTTGATCAGATTGGGTGTATGTACCTATTTAAAGACTTAAACGAAATGCTTTCCTTAGAGCCAATACGATTAATGGCTGAAAATTCTTTTAGCAAGAGGGATAAGCCAAAGTTTTCCGACGATGTGTATCTATACGTTTATGATAAATGCAGCAAAAGTGACCCATCCTTATGGTTTTGGAGATGTGAATTAAAAAACGAATGTAAAGGGCGTGTTCACACTAAAAACAAACAAGTGGTAAAGGAAGTCAATGAACACTGTCACTGTGCTTCGGCAGTAGGTATTGAGGTTGCTTGCATCAAAACAAGTTTGAAACGTAAAGCTGAAGAAACTCTTGAAGCGCCGCCAACAACTATATATGGATATATTGAAAATTGTTATCAAGCTTCGCAAGGATCACTTCCTAACTCACATGCTTTAAAAACATCGTACGAAGAAAACGCAATCTAACAAGTATGCCGAGGCAGCAAACAGAAAACTGTATGCCGAATTTGGAAGTAACCATCCAGTTATCTGGAAGTTCACTGAAGGTATTAGGACAATACAAAGAGGGCTTCATGTTTATTATGAGCAGTTGATTGCTGGAAAAAATCCAAATCAAAAACTCCTTAAATACATGAAGGCCGATGAACGCATTCTAAACATCGTAAAACAATTTGGCTCACGAGCACCACTTGAATATCTGCGTGGACTAGCTCACACTTACGATATAAATTAAAGTTTTATCATGTTTTCAAACTTTCATCCATTGTTTACTTTGACCAATCTTTCTGTGTCCAATTTTCTTTACACAAACGTCTCTGCACTTGCTGTCGCCAAAACATCCCAGCACCAAAACAGCTCGGCGCCAAAAGGCCGGCGCCAAATGGTCGTCGCCAAAGCGGCGGAGCCAAAGAGTACCCGACCCGTTTGGGAATGGTGAAAGACGTATATTTTGCTTCTCAATTCATTAATAAATAAAATTGGGTACACTACAAGCGATGATTCTGATTTTCAAATCCAACAGTGCGAGCCTTGTTTGAACAGAGTGAATCCAGATGGAGATACCGTGTTTCCGCGATAATAAGACCTAGCGTGATTTTTGAGGATGATTTTAATATAAGCCTTACTCTGAAAATACGCCCTAGTTGACTGGTGACGAAAAAACTTCCCTAATCTCAACCAATCACATGATTCGAAAACTCCGCTGGAATTATGGAAACCGTTGACTTGCAAGACATTCCTAAGGAAGCTGTTATGATTGTTTTTGAATAAATTGTCGTTAACGAGTTTCTGAATATAAAACATGTTAATGATAAGCAAACGTAGATAATTTCTGTTTTTTTTAGAAATATCCTCATTTTTCCTTTGTAACTTCCTTTTTTGATACATCAAAAAAGACATCCCCCGAAAATAAACCCTAGTGAAAATTTTGGAAAGAAAATCAATATAAGTCCTGTCTTATTATCGGGGAAACGCGGTATCAAACATAGTCGGGCATTGAATATTTCGCCGTACGTCATCATCATTTTGTGGTAAAATTACAAATGATATTTGCAAGATCACACGTGTAGTCCTTCGATTATTTGCAAAGAAGAGTAAATCCACAACAATTGAAATTAATAGAATCTCTCGAAAGGAAATGTTAAAACTTTGGTCTGTTTCTAAGCCCATTAAACCAGCCATGCAATAGTAGTAAATTGATTCTAACCATGACCATCAAAATTATGGGTTTCCGTTGGTTACATTGGTTGTTTGTCTCAAAGGACATGTTTGTATATTGCAGGATTTAACCCAAATTTTGAAGAACAGTAGCAAACCATATTGCAAAGAACTAAAATTGCCAATAGTTAGGTATAGCAGGAATATCTTCTGGTCTGTTTCTGCCATATATGATATTTTTGTAATTTTGATCCTTTTTTAGACATATATAGAGCCAACAGATTTGGTGTCCACTAAATCGTATCAAGCCCCCAACGTGGTTTAATTCATAGAATGCGAAAGGCATATTTAACCGAGGAAAGTTGTTCAACATCGGTTATACGGAAGCAATGAAGGATTATCCGTACGAGTGCATCGTATTTCATGACGTAGACCAAATCATGGAAAATGACAGAAACTTGTACAAATGCCAAAACAGACCTAAGCATATGACGACTCGATTCAGTGGAAAAAATTACAAGGAAGGCACGGCGAGATTTGGTAAGTTGATAAAAACGCGTAAAATTCTCTATCTTTGAACAATGGAAGATTCAGCTGTATTAAATAATATTGCGTTTCTTTTTAGAAAAAAGAAAACTTTGCAACGTAAGAATCTGAAGTTATAGAATGGATACAAGAAGACAATTAGGTTTAAATTGGCAATAATAGTTAAGTGACATCACTATTGTTGCTAAACGATGAGAACAAGCTTGAATCATCGCAACAAATGGAAGCAGGGCCAGATAGGAGATTTCTCAAACATCTTGCTACAAAGCTAGAGCTTGCAATTGTCGTTTAATTTAGCAATCGCACTCAAATTCGTTTGAAACAAGATTCAATTGCGATCTCAGTTGACGGATGTGCATCTCAACTCAACGTTGAAAGTTGCAACTGCACAATCTTTGCTACCAGAAAAGAACATGCTTCTAACAGCAAAAAGATGTCAAGTTTCTTAGTGTCGAAGTGGTATGAATGAAAAGTAGATGAAAGTATCGATTCTATCATGTGCAAAAACGGATCGCCAGCGTAAAATCTAAGTGTGTAAGTATGGCCCACAGCACCAAACGTGTTTGACACCCCTGGTACACAGTATTCCCTGAAGACCGTACGGACGTAACACTGGGTCAAAAATAGTGATCTCTCTTTTGCAGCAACGCAATTTATTTAGAGCAGATATGTCCAACCCCAATGGCCTACCGAACAAAAAAATTATTTCACTATTTTAACCAGGGCCGCACTTTGAGTGACATATTAATGAGGGCGGCACATTTAGTGGCTTTTTTTATCTTAGAAAATTAAAATTAGCTTAAGCTAGTGCACTGAAAGCGTCGAATCCTGACTGCAATGGTAACAGATGTGATAAAATGGCACTGAAGACGACCTGCATCAAAAATGTCAAATCCAAGTTTATCAAAATAAGGACAGGTTATAGGATGCATTCGCTACAGCGAAAATCTAGAGCCGCACAAAACCTTCGACGGGACTGAACTACAATCAGTACTCATAGACTTTAATAAAATTGGAACGATCTCGGAAGTCGACCAGTCACAGCTCAAACAAACTGATTTACACCGAAACTGCAGAAACTGCATGACACCAAGTCGTTGCCAGGCACATAAACAAAATGAGACTTTTTCCAGGGACGTGGCAAGCGCAACGAGGAAAGCACGCGCATCAACCAAACGCCACAAGCAGTGTCTCCGGGCAAGCTTGGCAACTCATCAGCACAAATCATCAGATTCCTCCCTGTCTAAAGGAAAACGCAACTGCAAGCGATAAGAAAGTACGGTAGCTACGACGGGGGCATAAAGCATAACGAAACACGACAGAAAGTACGGCACAATGCATAATGATCAAGAAGGCACAACATACCGGTGGTACCCTCTTGCTTCTAGCCGAACGAATAAAATCGGGATCAGTAAGCTACAATTCACTTTCGTTTACAGGTGAGTCGCTCTGCGGATCGTTCGTACCACATAACATGAAAATGTACGCGGGAAACGCAGTCATTGTCCGCATTTTTCCCATTTACTTTCAGCGACTCAGGTGACGAACGTTGCCCTTTTGTTTGCCGTAATGCCACATCGCCGGGACAAAACCCCAAATCACGCAAATTAACACTGGCTTCACGACCACTGGGACAGCGTACGCGAGCAAACATAGGATTCACATTAACAAGTTCAACCTCCTCGACCAAGGGTTCGTTCTTACTCGCCTTAGCAAATTGTTTGAGATAAGCTTTTCGATTTCGAGTCAGCCACGACAGCAGGGATTCGCCCGAACCAGACCTGCGCTGCAAGTTAGCGCTATACAGGCACCTCATGGTTTTTCAATATTAGCGCTATACAGGCACCTCATGGTTTTTCAATATTAGCGCTATACAGGCACCTCATGGTTTTTCAATATTAGCGCTATACAGGCACCTCATGGTTTTTCAATATTAGCGCTATACAGGCACCTCATGGTTTTTCAATATTAGCGCTATACAGGCACCTCATGCTTTTTCAATATTAGCGCTATACAGGCACCTCATGGTTTTTCAATATTAACGCTATACAGGCACCTCATGGTTTTTCAATATTAACTGGACTGCTTTCCATACAATGCCTGCAGTTTTCTAGGCCTGTCCATTTCAAGCCGGATGATAAACACTACTGAAGCTTGATGAAATGCTTCTCTGAAGAAAGTACTTCTTGAAATTGCCAGACACAAAGTCTGGCCCATTGCCGGAATAAAAAAATCCTGCTTTTCCTCACAACGTAGAGTTTATCGAGACATCGTATGACTGTTGCCGCTGTCATATCCTTGCACGGGAAGGCAAAAGGGAATTGGGAGTATTCATCTATTGCAATCGACAGGTAACTGTTACCGCTTGCCGACGGCAGTGGTCCTTTGAACTCTAAGCTAATACGTTCCATGGATCTAATGGCTTTGATCAAGGTTGCTGATCCACTGCGGTAACAACGCGGTTTCACTTCCGCGCATGATTTACAATTCGACACAACTTCCCGCACGTCGGTGGTCGAAAAGGGAAAGTTTTCGTTCGAATGAAGTGCAGCAATCTAGCTATTCCAGGGGGACACAAATCTCTGTGTAATTCTTCCAATGAACACGCCGCGCTTTGGTAGAACAATACGCTCTAGTCAACGTATCCGGAGCGACGTTGTTTTGTGGTCCCGGGCGGTTTTTCGCCTCGTAAGAAAAGGCAGTTAGTTCTACTGGCTATCACTGGTGTAGGAGACGGCGGTGCAGGGGGTGTAAGCGCTCCGCAAAAACTTGATTTGGTGAAGATACGAGCACAATCTGTGGAATTTGGGCAAACTGTGTGAAAACCTTTTCGCAAAATCGCTGTATATGCAAAAAAGAAAAAATGAAAATGGTGTTTGAAGTTCTTTGATTTGAGAAAAAACGCCCAACATGAAATGCAGTCGTTGTTTCGGAGATCATTTTGTTTTGGAGATTTTTTCGGGCGAATGTGGGGAATTTTGGGCAAAAAAACCTTCGCACCCCAAAAATTTGCCTGCTCCTATACCTATGCTCGCAGTCCTTGAATTTTGTCGGTATTAATTTTGGATGACGGCGGCTATCAAGCATCAATGCTACAGAGCGTTGATCTGTGATTAAAGGTAAATGTTGATCTCGTAAGTAAATACGACCACTTCTTCAAAGCCTCGATTATAGCCTTGGCCTCCTTCTCACACACAGGATAATGCAACTCGCTGCCATGAAGCGGACTGGACAAAAAAGCGGTGGGGCGCCCCTTCTGGCTTAAGGTGGCTGAAATAGCGACATCAGAAGGGGCGCATTCAACAGCAAACGGCATCGATTCATCAAGCGAATTGAGAGCAACATGTTCAAGCTTAGTTTTAGGCAATTCGAATGCAGCCAACGAATCACCCGCTAACAGAATCTGATCAGCCTTAGCAAGAGGCCGGACCTTATCGGCAAACCGTTCAATATTCTGGGAAAGGATTCCTTTCGATAGACAGTATTTTTCTGCAACACCTCTAATAGTTGTGCAACAGACTTCGTTAATGCAATAAAACAAAACATGTCAAGTGACTTGTGGTAATTTTTTTTGTGCGTGTCTCTAACAAACTCGTATGTAAGAATTTGACTCGTTTTCGCGAAATGGTTGAGAACCAATCTTGTAGAAGTAAGGAAAACGTTAACTATCACAACATCTTACTTTCTAGTCAGAATGATCAAACCGTGTCTGCAGTAGTGCAGCGATCTGAAAAAAACTGAGCTATATTGAGTAGGTACATAACATAATGTCCACAGCTTTTGTAGCTGTATAATCATGCTGTTAGCAGGGTGTATGATCAAAGATATGCTACCATCGCATATTTCATTATACGTGAAAACAGCACGCCATTGTCAAGTGAGTATTTTCATTGGAAATCATTAGATTTACTAGCAAGGTTTACTAAATTAATGGAAAAGTTTACTAGGACACATTACGTTTGCAAGCAGTAACATAAAATGAAAGTTATAATTAATTGGTTGCAAACTGGCATGGCTTTGCATAGCAGTAGGCTACATTTCTGAAAGGGTATAAAAATCAATGTAAGCAAATGTGGACGTTTCTTGAAGTTTTTATCTGAGGAAAAAGTCTGTGTTTTCGGCATGGTAACCAATGTTTTCTCGTAAGCTTTGCAGGTGAAATTTTGATCTACTTTGCGATTCATTACTACTTATTATGAGTGCAAACGATAAGAAATCAGAAGTTTTCAGCTATTTTAAAGAAGTCAAATGTGAATTTATTGTTCGAAGTCATACTATATCTATGAACATAGGGCTTTTAAACACATCTTCGCATTTGTGTCAATGCAAAAGTGTCTGTGTTTGAAAAAACAAACGAGTGTTTTTTTGTGATTTGCGCTCTTTGCATGGTTTTCCCGGACAGGCTATTAGCTGGAATCACCAAGGCTGCAACAGACACAGCATGCAAAGAATGCAAACACTTGGTCATTTAGGGCTTGTCTGTGTTTAAATGCCCGTACACAAATGTAGTTTTGCAAACAGCCACTTTCTTGATTCTGGTCTTAAGAAATAACAAAAGGTCCTCAGGCATTGACAGTAAAACCAGCAGCCTCCTTTCCAGAAACTGTTTATGTCACGGTTATCTTGATTTACATTTCTGCTAGTAAGTGTTATCTGAATCGTCTGAACCTGTTATTGTTGTTTTTTATTTCCTCATGGTAAGAGCACTACTTGCAAAAACTGCCCAATTGATTTACTCGAAGGTGTAGTATATTCTGTCAGTTTTGTGTACTTGATTTAGTTTATTTTCCATTCAACTTGAGGCACACCAAGACGATTCAAATATTAGTGTGTGAAAACGAACAGAGTTCGGGGCACTTGACATGAAAAAAGAGAGCTTCGGAGCAGGAGCCATGTTCATGAAAAGAAGAGCTCCGGATCCAGAGCTGTTTCATTTTTACGACGGCCGCACTGCCCTTGTTTTTCCAAAGCTATTTTCCAGTTTTCTATTTGTACTTGTTCTTTTCTGTTGCATCTACTGTGACCCATATTATTCGCAATTTACTTTTGTTTTGGCGTTTAGGCATTGGAAGTTGAACGAAAGTATTATAAATCATGTGTTTTTCTTTATTTACGTGATAAACCCAAATGTTTGCAGATAAAGTGGAATAACCACATTACGTTTTGCAGTTCGTCTTCATGTACTAGATAACTTTGAACACAAAACTTTCAAATAGGTGACATGGTAGCCTGTATTTCCAATACACAATGCTTATGGACAAGAACAGAACAAAAATTGAGCATTTTTAACAGGAGGAGTGACTTTAATGAGAGCTGAGCATTTCGTTAAAATGAATGGATATGCAAATACGTACTGGGGATGGGGAGGAGAGGATGAGGATGCTTTTCAAAGAGCGAGTTTGGTTGGTTTGACGCCGTTCAGTGCTCCGGCGGAAATTGCGAGGTACATTAACACAAGTTTATTTAGTGAAATAACAGTTGAACAAAACTTACTATTGCAGAAAATTTATCTCAAATACATTGAAAAAGGTTTGTGTAAACATTGCAGAAACAAGGACGTGTATGCACCAATGAAGCAAAATGCTTCTTCATTTTTCATTCTTTTAAGAATTGATATTATGAAAGACGTCCTACACGTCTTTACAAATCGTATTGTGCATCTTGGTAATACTGCTTCATAGCTACAGTGTATGTTCAATTTATGAAAGATTTATTGACTGAAATACTTTGTCATAATTTTGCAAAGACATTTTCATTTTCTACGGAGCGAAATTAAATATAACTTTTGGTTTGTTGAAATAATATGCCGTTTCATTGCAAAAAAAACATATCAGCATGTAGTGGTAATGAAATAGTTTGTACCTAAAAGAATCAGTAGTGACGTATAGGATATTTGAGATTGCTCAGTAGTTAATCATCAGTGGCGAAGTTCCGAAGGTGGCGTTAATCAGTCCTATTGATCATGCTCCAACATGAAACTGAATGTGCCCAAAAGCAAAATTAGAGATTGGCCTCGAGCGATAAAACCGCCGTTAACATTCCTCTTCGAGACAAATCTTTCCGTCGCAGCAGGAATTGGTTTCTACTGTCCTGCCTTTAAGACGTTAGATAATAAATTTGACGGCCATGATCTCTTCCTTGGTCATCTACCAGTGGCGATAACGCGTGTAGTGAAAGAAATGGCGAATGTATCGTGACGTATTCGCTTTCATCAGTATGAGAACAAAAGGTGAATTCCTGTGGTTGCGACTTGCACAGGTAACGTTCGTGAGTTAGGATTGCTGCCATACAGGCTAGGAATTCACACAGGGGACGATTGCAGGTGAGACAATCCCAGTCATGGACACTGCAGACAGGCTTTTTGCAGCGTAGCAAAATAGGACAATGTAGAGAGAAACCACACTTTCCTACTTTGTAAGCGTCAAGCTCATTGCTCAAACCAGCTTGTTTGTAAGTTCCTTGTGGAATATCGAACGTTGGTTGTAAATTGTGATGTATTCTGCGGATCAAAGAGGCAGTCTCACGTTATTTATTCAGTTCTTCAACCTGTAGTGGAGTTTTAACGGTTGCACGCAGATGGCTCAATGTTTTTTTCTGTGATGTTCTAGCAGCATGCCTTCAATATTGACAAGATATTGTTTTTTTGAGAGGCGTATTTCAGGAAGGAATCTTGCAGGAGTTCTAGATAAGTGCTTAGAAGATCTACCAAGCCTGTGGACGCGACTGGTCTGTAGAGCAAAATTGTTCAAATTTGCAAGTAGATTGCGCACATAGGATAGATGACGAGTCAAGGCATTGGCAGTAAAACGAGAGATAGAAAAAAGAAAATCTTTCACAGACATATACCAGGATGCGCAACAATGGCAGGCACGCGGGCGTGCTGAAACGTACTTAAAATAGGATATGATTTTGCATTTTTGCGAGAAAAAATGAAGTACGTCGTGGAAAACCTGTCGGCAAAAACATTGCAAAGCATAACCTTACGTTTTTTTGCCTACAAACACCCATCAAAGTTTATGAATAGCCTATTAGTCACTATGTTCCATAATAAATATCTACATTTTTTCTTATACATTAGGGGCTAATAAAATTTTTGCTCAAATCAAAGGAAAATTTTAGGCCTACTCGTTTTCGCTCTTCAATAATATTTGCAAAAATCCAGGAAAGAAATTATCATGTGATCTTGATTACAAATTTACTGTAAAATGACTTCACGCCTGAAAAACCAATATTGTGCAAAATTCGTCACCTTTCAAATATTTTTCTTATCGTAATTTTCAAAAATTTGAGATATTCCAGAAATGCTTTCTGCGCATGCATATGCATTTTTTGTATAGATATACATCAATTTTGCATAAGCGTGACAAAGGAAATGAACCAAATCCCGAGCGCTTCGCGAAGATCAATCCAAATAATATAAAGAAAGTGCAATGGAATGATGGATTGAATACTGTCAAATACCAGGTGAGCTCTATTGGGCATTCTCTTTCAAAAACTACCACAATTGTAACACTGGAAAAAGTCCTTTGTCTGAAAAATAGCAGATCGAAGCAGTTTATCACAGTGGTGGAACACATATTACAACGCACGAATGCAAAAGAAACTTTGAAAACCCCTCAACGATTGTCAGTAGGTATTTTTGTATAGTGAAATTAGATGCATAGGCGTAGCCATGGGGGCTCAGCCCCAAATTTTTAGAAAATCTAGTTATTTTGTGCTTTGAGAGGCGGTATCGCAAACAAAATACTCTTGCTAGCCTTAAATCAAAATTTTACCCCTGAAATTCCGTTTGATGAGATCCTTTTAGTCGAGACGTGAACGTTTGAATGTCTTTGTCGATTTGGTGAGCTTTATAGAGATGAAACATTCTATGTTTCAACTCTGTAGGCTACAACCCACCTACACAGGGCTGTCGAGTTAGTTTCGGAATGCTGTACACCGATTGGTGCAGTCACTGGGCAACACGTAGATTTTATAGCTTAGGGTCGTAACAAGGGTTACAGTTATTGTATTTCAATATGCTGACTCTCCTTTGCTGACTCTCCTTGAAAACTCAACGATGAAATACCTGTCCCCTCCGTATAGTATGGTGAGTGGTCTACATACTGTCCTTACATCAGATTG
>JGI24159J19872_10001850_pt1 | contig 24213 bp, 11 predicted proteins | sample Ectturendosymbi4_FD_19872 | JGI IMG/M metagenome (IMG submission 19872)
CTTGACTATTCTAATCATAAGCAATTTTTCTTTTTCAAGGCTTTTGCTTCCATAACTTCAGCCCCCCCCTTAGAAAAATCCTGGCTGCGCCCCTGCACATGACGTATGAATGAAGAGTCGTAGATGGCTGCCCTCTAGGCGCTCGATTTCGCAAGTCCAAATTGGATCAGATTTTGCGTACACATTAGGCATGCAAAACAGCTACACTGTGGCAGTAACGAGCATGTTTTAGGTAACTCCATAACTTCGCCAATAAAAAATTCTTGGACTCCTCCCCGTAAAAACAAGGTGGAGTCCGCGGAGCGCAATCGCAAGTCGGCTTTTTGTCCACCTCTGGTAGAAGCATAAGCAAATCAATTTGGATCGTCACCAAAATGATGAATCGCTATGTCATTATTTTCTTTTCGCGGCCTGTACGAAATAAAATCAGGGATTTCTTGAAGCCATTGCAATTATAGAGTACAAAAAAGACTTCGACATGTACCTTTTTAGGCACTCACAGTATGTTATCTTACCAATGTTTTTGTTTTAGGGCGAGAAAATGGCCGGGATGACAACGGTCGCATTCTCAAATACTCAAAGTTTCTTAATATAATTGAATACCGGTAAAACAAGAAACAAAAAAATGTCTAATGCAGATCCAAACACGCCGATTATATAGATTTAGCAAAGCGCGTCCACTGCCCAAAATTTTTCTGAAATTTTGACAATGCTGTATTGGAAGTAGGGATTTTGAAAGGTCTAAAAATCATTGCGAACGGGTTTGTGGAGTTCATCGGAAACTATAGTTCCGGTTTGTTAGACTTCAGTCAACACATTCTTGGCTTGTTGACTAGTGGAGCTTAGTCATAACAACCATGCTGACTCGTAACGCTTCTACTGGCAGCCTTTTGCTTTCTTTGAACAGCGCCATACTCCAGGAACGAATTGCGACGTTGAAGCTTGCTTAGTTGAAATATCTTCCTACCTGCATAACATTTTGCAATGCTGTCTTCAAACTGCACGTATTTGCCCAATCACTTAGACTGCTAATTTTGCACATGGGCTACAAAAGCCGTATAACCATAACTAACCTAGGTTTGTGAGGGCACTGTTTTTACTACCTATAATGCACTTTTCGCGGATTGTGCACAATCACAATAATAACATATCGCACCTTACAAGTGATACAGCTCTTTTTCGACAGTCAGGGTCTGTGGCTAATCCAGTAGTTCCCAACCGGGCTGCCATTTACAATACTCAGGGGTGCCGCGAGTTAAGACGTATTTCAATATATCATTAAGAATACATTTTCAAAATGACATCAAACCTTAAAGCAAATTGCTATGGGTTCACAACTGGGTGCCGCAATTTATATTTCAGGGTGCCGAATCTCTAAGATGGTTGGGAAACACTGGGCTAATCCATTTCGCAGAAAAAATCTGATTAAAGTTTCTAACTTTACAGAAAGCTATCGTGTTGTTGAGGGAAACGATCGGTTCTCGCCCTACAACTGCAGCTGATTCAGTGGCGTCCAGAGGGGGGGGGGCGAACGGGGCGCCGGCCCCGGGCATCCAAGGCTGGGGGGCATCCTAAGAGCGAAATTACAAAAATTTAAATGCAGTATTTCGATGATTTTTCCTATTGTACCTCTACTAATACATTCTGCATAGATTTAATTATTCGAAACTTGTTTTTTTGTCAACACTAATTTTTACATATTGAAATGCCAGTAATCCTCAGCTTCTTCATCACTACCAGGGACCTATACTCTAGGTGTGCGGCGCACACCCAATCAAACTGATATTGACGTGACTTGTTCCATATCGTGCGATCAAGGGAAATTACCAAAAAGGATTGAAAGATAGCCAGGGTTGAGAAAAACTCGTTTTTTTAAAAACCCAACCCACCTGTTTTTTTAAATCTTTTTTTGGGTTTTTTGAAAAGAAACAGTTTTTTTCTCTTTTAATCAAAAGCACAAAAACCCCATTCCTAATTGTTTTTACTTCATCACGCAATATCACCATTTTCAGAATTAGGCAATAATAACTTGATATACCTATACCGGCATTCAAATATGTGAGTACAGAAATGTACCCCATCTTTGGTTTTGCAAAGTGTTGTTGGTCAATTCACTCCAAAGTGGCAAGGCTTGCCAAGAATGAGCACAGCAAAGAGAGAAAAGCCACTCCCACACAAACTCTGCAGTTCCACGTCAAGTTTATGTTGATGCCCTGCTAGTTCAACATTTATATAGGCCTAGCGTATTTTTTAAACATGTGGTTTGGTGTGGTCCAACATCAGAAACAGCTTCGATGCAGAGAAGAAAACTTGATTAAAATATACCGATTTTACAGAGTTGAAGAAGGGGACCAGTAGAATTTACTCAAACTGTTCGAATTATTCTTCTCTTTTTTTCAAGTCCTTCAAATTTCGTTGCTGTTTGTTTTGTTTCATTAAAAAAATGAACAGCTAACCGTACAAGCGTGCTGCTTATTTTACTTTTTACTTCATAGTACATTTTTCAAACGAAAAGCAAAACGTGGGATTTTGGTGGGTTTTATTGTTATTTTAAGTGGGTTTTAAATAAAAACGGGTGTTTTTTTGATCGGGTCCAATTACATCAGCACTGAAAATAGTTATGGACGTTTAATTGATTTTCTGAGCCAAATTTCAAAACTGTACTATTCCAACGTGCTTGATTTAGCTGATTTTATAATGCATCACTAGTTTCCCGTTTCGTTTTTTTGTGCTAATACAGTCGCACTCGTGGTTTAAATATGTATGTCATTTCGAGCTTAGTCAATAATTGGCAGTTCAGACGGATTAATCATAACGACTCCAACAACCCCGTGTCTGTCTGTTCTCCCAGTAGTTGTGCATATAACAATCACATAATAAAAAACGAAAGTTTCCTTGCCTACTGTATGCGCATTCTCAATTCTTGTGTAGTTTAGCAAGTTTCAAACTGTCAACCCTGGGTGTCCGCCATCCCAGGCGCATACGTTCTGATCGACTGCTATTCGACGAGACATTCGCGCCGCCTTGTATTTTTGCAGTTGTGAACTGCTCTGTCTTAGCAATGAGTGTGTTCTACTCCTGTTTCAACGCGTTTCCGGATATTTTTGTAGGTATGAACTGTTCTGTGTTAGGAGGCCGCTGTTAATATATGTTCATTACAGTGGCACATTGTAGACTACAACGAGTAAAGAGAAGGTAGAATAATATGCACAGGAACGCCGGAGAATGGAGTCATGGCGGGGACATTTCTCCCTATGACCTTTTTTTGGTATGACCTCCAAAAAAGCTCTTAATGTGTTTTTCTGCAAACTTGCGTGTCATTTTTTGAAGTTGAACAACGTTGGGCGCCATTTTTACCTGGATTTTGCTCAGGTTTTCAGCAAATCAAAACTTGTGGGGGTGCGCTTTCACCCCCTGCACTCTCACATCCAATATAACTGCTTTTTACAACAGTATTATGGGTAATTTCATGGTTTGTCAAAATGGACTTGAAACAAATTAATTGCAGCTAATCGGGCACCCAGAAAATTCAAAATGACTTTTTATAGTTTCTGTTATTATTTTTGAGGTCAACATTGTCGATGAACAGAAACAAACATATTTGCTAACGATTTGTTTGTTTTTTATAAGTTCCCATTGCCTTCAACTGTTTTACTGCTCCTCCTGCCCTACCGCTGCTCCGGGTCCCTGGATATGCAAGCTGTGTCAAACTTCGCCAAAACGTTGGTTTGCAAATGTGAATATGAAGTCATATTGTGACGTCACAAGCAGCGTACATCCAGTAACAATGACCACCATACGCCACTGCTCAATCCTAGAATTTAGTAGGGGGCATCCAATCAAGCTGTCGCCCCGGGCATCACCAGACCTCTGCACGCCACTGAGCTGATTTCAGGTAATTGGTCTTGCCTTATTATGCAGCATAACTCATTTTTGTTGGGAATCTGAGCAGAATCCTAAAAATTGACACTGCACTACAGAAACAACTGGTGTTTCAAGGTCTTTGAAATCTTTATTGCCAAAACGCAAGCAGAAAGGTGAATGTTTTGGAGTATTCGCATAGGCCAGTGGTTCCTAACCGGGGGTTCTCAACATTTTCGGGGGGCTGATACGTGCTTTTCGAGAGTGGGAGTTTGTATGTTATTGTTGGATGTACAGTAGGCCTTTTTTTCAAAATAACCAAGCTTTATGAAATCCTAAAAGTGCTATTGCTCCAACGAACATTATCCAGCCTAATTATTCCAGCTAACGTTAGTTAGTTAACAAATTAAATCGGCAAATGCGTACATTGTTACTTCTGCTTCACGCCGCGGCAGAGTTGTGAATGGGGTTCATTTTGAAGCCCGAACCAAAAATCACAAGCCCGAGAGTTATTTCTGAAGCCCGAAAGCCAAATTTACCGAGTGATTCAGGATATGCGCTTCTGCGGGGAATAGGTGGCACAGCAAAGTGAACATGACTAAATAATTCACAATTAATCATTTTAACTGAAGATTTAAGGAACTCGATTGCTTCAACAGTAACTGGCGAAAAAAGTGTCCCTCAATGCGAAACCTTTTGTGGGCGGTGCGAAACATTGTGACCAACTTAACTCCGAGCCCAGCCCGACCCGAAAAGCCCGGTTNGACTTACAAGTCTGCGCTGTGGCTACCCCGCTGAAGATGGCCAGTGATGCGATTGTGACGGTCAAATGTTTATGACGACGTTGTTGTTCGGTGCTACAGAACAAAACGTTTCTGGCGTTCAACCATGCGAAGTTACCAGAAATTGAGTACAAAAGTCCTGTCTACTCTAGTACTGTTTGTAATAACATAATATTTGTTCAAAACTGGATTTTCCTCTCTATTTCATTAAAGAAAAACAAGTATCGGAGCCGTTTGAACCCTTCGAACAACTTGTGCGTGGCTCTGAGTAATTGTGTGTCAAGGTATGAGCGGATAATTTCAGAGAAGCAGCAAAAGAAGTCACTAGGTAAGATTCTAATAAGCAGTAAGGTATGGAAGTTAAACAGTACGCTGAGTGCTTTCTGTTGTGTCGTCAGTAGGCCTATTCAGGCCCGTAACTACGGGAGCGCAGATGGAGCGAAGCCCCCCTGGAAAAAATTTCGCTCTCCTTTGGAAAAATGTGTTAGACATAGTTCAAGACTATTGTATTTCTAGGGCCCCCCTCAAAAAAACTCTTCACCCCCCTGGTGTCCCAAGCTGGTTACGGGCCTGGGCCTACATTACGAGCACGGCCACAACCAGCTGATGTTTCCGGGGGGAAATGATTGTACCTAACAACTAAACATGTTTTTAAAAGCTTCGGGGGGGTAATCGCCCGGTTTGTCCCCCTGGTTGTGGGCCTAGTTACGGTTGGTAATGCAGCCTTTCTAACCAACTCTCGCGTTGGGAAAATACCTTTTAAAACACCAAACGTTGCGCTCCCTTTGCAGTTCAAAACGAAGAACAAATGCGTTGCTGCGGTATGTGTATTCACTGGAACACCGCTTGTCACTGCAAGAAAGTAGAGCAGACGCAAAATGCCGCGAACTTGGCGAAAAACACGAAAAATTCAGGATAACACTTCCGTCATGCTTTGAATGCAAGCTCGAGGTGACAACGCACTGCGACCAACGCTACTTCTCAGATCAATCCACATTCTTTCCTGAGTTAGTCGCAGAAAAACGTTAGTCCAAGCGAGGTCGCACCTTCAAGTGCCTCGGGGAATGATTATAGCCTGCATAGCGTTAGTGCAACGCGAAAAATGACAGGAACTGCGGTCACACAAAACATACAAAGCGGTTACGGATGAACTTGAAATACAGTCTCCGTCGTGTGTAGTTCACTTAGTCCTGCTGTGTTTTGCAAGCTGCAATTTCGTCCTCCGGTTTTCTTGTTCAAGTGCGTGGTAGTTTTGAACAAATGGAATATTAGGTTAAAAAACACGTCCCACTTCAGATCAGATGGAGACTAAAAATTTCATTCCTGATTTTATTCACTAGGAACAGGAAATTGCAAGCAGCGATAGATTAGGGGTAACTTGGTGCAATTGCCCACGCTTTCCTGGCGTCGCCCTTTTACCAAAAATATTGATACATGTTTTGCTCTTCACGTTCTTTTTCTTTGCATTTTGGCGCCCACCTGCTTGCAAGATAGTTGTTTGGCGTATTTCGTCGTTTAGCGTTGAACTCTTGCACTTTCGGTAAATAACAAGTTTCAATTTCCACATTAACATATAACAAGATTGTCTGGAGCCCAGCGTACGCGAAGTTAGCACACTGTATTACATTGTCAATACCAATAGTTTCTAAAAATAGTTTCACTTGCTGACAAACCGGTTCTGAAATACTGCGGTCTGAATTTACAAGGCCTTTCTTGGCACCGATCCAATTGTTGTAGAAACTCAATCAAATTAACATCAAATGCTTCACTTTTTTGCGGGATCAGATTTCGACATCATGCGGCCCCGAAAATATAGCGCGCACGTCGAACATACACATGATGGAGGGTATAGCCTGATGCAGGCACAATCCCTAAGCAAGGTCACAACAGGTCAACGTAGAAGTTTTGCGTAGTGACCATAGATGATGTAGATTTTCGCAACGTACGAAAATAGGGATTTTGTTGCCGGAAGCTGATTGTCGGTGGAGCGTACGCTAGCTACGCTATTAAAAAACAGCCAGTTTCCAACTCTGTTGCTGAACCAGCTCGACATATGCGCAGGGTACTATTCCCACTTTGCTGAATTCTTGTAACGTTTAAAGGTGCGTTCGCGTCGTGCTACCGTTTGCCTCATTGCGAACGATGAGGTTTTCCAGCACGTTACGTCACCACTGTGCCTCCATACCACGCAAGAAAAGAAAATGTGCACGAATGGAAAGGAGCAACGCATAAAAACGTTAATAAAAAAAAGAGATCGAATTTTTTCACATAGTACGGTTTACACCCCGGACAAGTACTGCATTCGCAACCGACGAGCAGTGGTCGAATAACAAACACACCAAACGCGACGATAAATTACGCAAAACAGAGCAATTTTTCCATTTAAAGTGGCGCAGTTTAACTTCAGCGCGACATTTCGCTTTTTCTGTAAAAACAGCCGCTGTGCTGAGCAGCACGAGCGCAAATGGATGCTTGGGAAGCTCGACAGCAGTGATCGGAGTGAAGTGGCGTTGCCCATATAAAGATAAAGAAAAACTGTTGTGGCAGACGATCATTCGCCTGGATCGGCAGTCACAGCATGCACAAGCGACCTCCAGCGTGAACACTGCCCACGCTGTGGCTGGTGATCGGTCACGTCTAACCCCTTCATTTTATGGGCAACAGCCACTCAGATTCTTTCTTCCCCGTTACAGACAGGCAGTATATGAGGGCAAGCGCAGACGGTGTCGGTGGTCGACAGGGAAATCTTGCATTGCTGTTGAAATTACCTCGGGCAACAACGAGTGGGCGGCAGTTTTTCACCGACACCGATTCAGTGTGTGCCAAATAGTGACTGATGCGCATGTTGACATATCAAACTTTACAGACCCGACATCTTTTTCAGCAGGAAGGAAACATGCTTGGCAGATTTAGCCCAAAGTCCTCAATAAGATGATATATTAAATGATGCTCATTTCCACAGATAATAAACGTCCCCTCTGCTGCCGCTTAAGCGTTTACAAGCCTTAGTGATTTCAACTTTTAACAAGGACTCTGCAGAACAGAAATTGCGGCAAGGTAATGTATATATAATCGAAGTCGCAACCTTCGAGCACTTCAGGAGTGCTCGTGAAGTGACACAAGCGATTTGGACTCCGTCAGCCGCGACTGTTCTTATCAATGCCAGGAAAAAAACAACACAGTCTGTCCCGATGTCTCGTCTTGAGATGGCACCGAAATACCACCGGCGGACGTTTCGATTTCGAAGCTGCAGCAGTGGCACTTGAACGGTAAGTGAAAACGCGTGGTAGGACAGGTACACTGGCGCTGATGCCCAAACACTGCTGCTTTAATTTACAGGCACACTCTAGCCACATTCACCTTGCATTGCATCCGGACGTTATTACGATGAACTGACTATCTCAAAGCAGTGTCGGTTCTGGAGCGCTGGCAAACGGAGCAGCACAAATTCCTTCAAGTACGCGCAGCTTCAGCGTCGGCGCTGGTGGGTTAAGGCGACTGGACAAAAGAATACTGTCAAGTGCGCGACTGAATGGAAGCCGAAGGGCCGAAAGCTTTCATGGCTATAACTTGTCATCGTCGGGTGTATCCGCTTTATCGTCTGGTTTGAATGTGCTCAACCGGTTCGATGCTCCGTCCGAGCTAGAGTTCCGCTGCGGATTGCAAGCACATAAACGTCGTTACGTTCGATTCGAAAGGTATTTTTGAAATGTTTGCATCACAAAATGTACAAAATGCGTCAAGCCTCAACAACAAACCTTTGTTTTTTAAGATTGGGTGCTCCTATTACAGAAACCAGTACGTTGTGTGTAACTGAGCACGTAACGCTTTTGCAAATAACTGAACTATTCACAATGGCAAAAGACAAGATATTCGAGGTGTTTTTGTGTTGGACGCTACCTAGTTTGGTCCCATTTGATGCTAAGGAAATGGCAATGGTGGTTTATCCTTCCCTTAAATTTAAAATTACTTTGATACACCGTAGTTGTGAGCAAAACCTAAATCGTATTTAGCTCCTACTGAGTTTTTTGAAGTAACTCAAAGTTAGAAATACATCTAAAGCACGCGGTTGCTGCACTGTCATTGCAACAAAGGAACTGTAAACCCATGCAAAGTTTTGGATGCGTTCCACCCAGTACGACTCTTTCTTCGCAGCAAGCACCAGAACGTATCAACATGTTAGTAGTAGAATTGCATGATTTCAACGCATGTCTGTAGACAATATTCTTAATTTGTCAATCAGAACCACTTCGTTGCAATGTCAAATATTAATGCGACTCTCGTCACCATGCGCCACCATAAGTCAAACGTATCCGACCAGTTAGAGTGGTGATGAATCCCTGATTAATTTTTCATCCCTATTTGTCCGACCCATTTAAGTAAGTTCAACATGTGTTTCAGGAGAAAATTTGCGAACGTATGACGAGCGACAACACTGTCTGGCTCATGAGACAACAAGAAAAATCATATTATGTCAACGCGGTCGCAATGTTGTCGGAAGTAGGGGACCTCGCGCAAACAGGGTAAGACAAAATCGACTGCAAAACAAATACTAACGGGATCTAAACAAACCAATCACACTTGAGTGGTCGACTGAAAGCGCCACGTTTTGAGAAGATCCCATGACTGGATAAGAAACAATGCTCTTCCGCGGTATGCTGCGATTGTAGGGCTTTTCGTTGCTCTCGGCATATCGGTTGGCAAAACTTTCATGGCTCACAAAACGTGTTGCGTTTATAGCTGCGGAATGTTCTCTTCAAGCAGCGCATGAGTGGAACCCCCAAAGCAGTTTATTTGATCACGATCCAGCAAACACTGAAATCTTCTGAAGTGCATTATACTGTACCAGAAAACACTAATAAAAATAGCAACAATACTTATACCAAACTTTGCGTCGAGTTCAGTTTTTTTAAGGTTTGACCTTGGTGAACGTCAAGAGTTAAGACATTATGAGATAACCTGGATAAACTTTAGCTCATGCAAACTTTCTGCACAGACTACTGTCCATTAACACAACAAAGAGCAAATATTAGATATACACATATTTTGTGTTAAAATTTACATTAGTTTCCGTCGTCATCTTTATGCCTTCTACGCCTGACCGCAACCTGCTGCTTATGCGTATCAATACGTGCTTTTTGATTGGCCGTTTCACCGCGTGGTTAAATAAATGCAGGAACGTTACTTTCTCACGGTCACTGTCATTTTTGCATTAAACTTGAGACTGAAAAAAGCCAAGCCCTGACAAAACACTTTCCGGGCAGCACTAAAACGTTGAATCTAATTCATGAGCCACCAATTAGCGTATCTTTAAGTAGCTTCGTAAGTTTATTTTCTACAGAGAAGGGTACAGGTTTTGAGCTTTCCAGCGTTTACAGCTAGCTTTACCACTAGCCTTTAATTCACTGATCGCTTGCGCGTCATGCTCCACAAGGGCTTTTTCTAATTGGTTGCAAATACGCTCTTACCACGCATTGACTCAAAACGCACACTTAAATCGGTCAAAACTGTTTTTGCTTGCACAAAGTAAAGCTGAGATTTACTTTCAATCTTTCGGTCTCGATCTACAAAATCTGAACTACTCATTCTTGCTGTGACTGCTGCATTTCTTGGCCGCTTTTTCTTTTTGTCTTCGTTCAGCACAGCACTCTTTGTCTCTGACACCTGCTCCTCGGTATATTGTCTCTGCGAAGCAAATTGCAACTGATCGCAAGTAACGAAAATAGTATGAACTTAGAACGACGACTGCTTTTTCTGTTCCCCTAAAATTGACTGAGTAATACTGTTATCATGGACCATAGGGTTCAATTGGGCAGAACATTTCCAAGTTCCAAAAAAAAAAAACTTTAGGCAGCTACTAGTTGTTTGCTGATGTGGAAAAATTAGCTTCTTAACAGCAAGGACATGTTTGCTAAGTGTCAGGCTTAAAATTTTGTGCAGAAACTCAACCCAAATTAACTATATTTTTGTTTTTCTAGTGCAAGGCACAGGATGTTAAATAGTTGACTTGATCACGAGGAAGTTTTTGGAACGAAACAGGACATATACAAACAAAGAGTAGGTTTTGTAAAATATTAAGTAACTGTTTTTGCCTGACAGGTACACGATTCTGAATCTGAAATCAGAATTTCCTCATCACATCCAAATGGGGTTCCGCGAGACAAGAGTTCATAGTTCTCACGTGTCCGCATATAAAGAAGGTGAGGAATCAATGTGCCAACTAAATCACTAAAAGTAAATTCGCCAGCTACTGGCCTGCGCAACCATGATCTATGTCAGGGGCGGGCAATTAGCGGCCCGCGGGCCACATGTGGCCCGCCACATCGTTTTCAGTGGCCCGCGAGAGCATTCAGAAAAAATCCTTAAACTGAAATTTCCTCCATCTATGTAATACTCGTGCGCTCCCTTTCTCTGCTCGGCTGCGTGCTTTCAGCAAAAGTGCTGGGAGACAACGTTGTGCTGAAAGCTGAAATGTTCTCGCATGACGTAAGTCAATACATTTTCAGTGAGATGAAATGAACATAGCAATAAACAGGGCATGCAAGCGCGTACCTCCTTGTGGGGCAATGGTTCTTGTGATTCCTCAAGAGCGACACCATCAGGGTTGTCGTAGCTCTGAAAAAATCGGTTTGTTCACGCTTTCAGACTTGAAATCAGTTGCAAAACGGACTTTCAGACTTGAAATCAGTTGCAAAACGGACTTTCAGACTTGAAATCAGTTGCAAAACGGATGTAGACCACCGTTTTCACGCAGAAATATAGCAATGCATTGCGAAATTCGCACCCAACTACGATTATTGTTTAACGACTCAAACAAACAAGTCTATATTAATAAATGCGCGTCTTACCTTGCCGAAGCTGTTGTCCGATGTCTGTCGAAAACGGGTGACCAGAGGCACATCGTTCGATATTCTCTCAGACCTTGCACGGTGACGACATACAAGAATAACGATCAACGCAACAGCGAGAAAAACGAAAACGGCAAGTATCACCCCCATCGCAATGGCGGCACTGCGAATCGGGTACACGCTTTGCTCGCAACGAGTTCCCGCAAACAACGCGGAGCACCTGAAAGAAAAAAAAACAAAACGGTAACGAGGAGTTGCCGATCACGTGCCGGTACGAAAACGGTATCTTTTCATGCACTGCATAAAGCTCAAGTATGAAGTGCAGCGTTATACGCAGTGATGTTAGTCGCACGAACGAAACTAGACACTGCAAATTCCCGCTTGACAGCGCATCAAATCTTCACAGCTAAGACCTTTCTGAAATTTTAGCTGAAGTCATTAGGCCGGGTCGATTGAAGACTTGAAAAACAGAACTTGCAGACAGTCCAGCCTCATGCTCGGCGTCAATGGGTGGGTGCAAAGAAACAGTTCACGCGCGATGCTGCAGTCAACTTGCCACGAGAGCAGCCATCACTGCGAAAGCAGCCGCGTGGGCCATGGCGCAAGGGAGCGGGGATGGGCGCCGCGGACCACTCGTGACACTCCGAAATGAGCGAGTATGATGAAACTGAACTAAACTCTATTTATTGGGATTTCGAAATTTAACCATAACCAGACGGTGAGAGTCAGTGCAAAATTACATCATCGATATTGCCATGTGCACGATATATCGCCTAGAGGCGTTTGAAGCGATTTTAGCATTAGATTAAAAGCCTATAACACCACCAGCAGAAGGCGATGCATCTACGGAGATGGCTATTTCAGAATAAACTACTATTCCGGAACGCTAAATCGAATTCAGAAGATCGAGTCCTATTTTGTATTTTTGGCTTCCAGCATTGCAACAAAATTGGCAGAAAGACAATTTATTTTTTTACAACAAAAACACAAAGCGCAAGTTTCTTGCAGTTCAAAATGTTACAGAGTTTCTAAAGTTCCTTCCGTTACACGAGATCACAGTGCGGTAGCTGCGAACCTCGCACTTTACGTGGCAGACAAGGACAGTTACTTTCAAGTCAATCGCTTCAGCACAGGCAACCGCTCAGCATTTTTGCGCCTACTGCGCCGTATAAGCGTAATTTAATTTAAATAGACATAATTTCAGATAGCTTGGAATTTCTGCTTTCTTCGATTGCTCGTAACAAATAGTTGTAGGTTACCACAAAAAAACGAGCGTATTAAGGCATATACGCTCCCACTTTTTCCATTATTTCCTAGCTTTGCATCGCATAGCAGCTATTAATGCAACAAGCGTAACAATTATTGGCACGTATCGCGCACACGCACACAATCATTACCAACGTCCTTGTGAAAGATGAAAACCGGATCCTATTATACGATTTACACTGGCATTCGGATTCAGAAAGTTATGATCCCAGTACACCGAGTTCGCTTAATTCTGAAGTGCCTACCCCTGTGCATCTCCATGTTTTTTTACGTATAGATCGTACTTAGGGTCTATTCCACTTTCTCCAATTCTATCTGTGAAAAGATGGACGAGTTTGAATTCAGATAGAGGTTTTACGCCGAAAAACATCTTTGACCGACCGCTGTTTGTCACAACCCTTTGTCAAGTAATGGAACTCTAATCCTCTGCACATATTCATTTGACCCAAGGCATTAATTTTGTGGCACGACCTATGTTTCGCACGTAACCGCTCTCATCATGCACCAATCTTCTTCAAATACTACCCGAAGTCGTCCGACTGAAATTAATCTTTGCAACCAATACCAATGCAAGAACAAAACAAAACGCTACCCTTAACGGAAACTGACGCACTGCGAACCCCCTAGAATACGGCCACTGTGAGGGCATGCGGTGATTTCCAACGGCCTCGCCCAAGCCTGGTGAACATCACAGGCCACTCGAAACTTTTCGCAGTGGCTCCATCAATGCAAGGATTACGTTGATAAGACGCTCGGTTGTTTTCCAAATTCGACACCAGCCTGCATAGCGTACGTGATACTAAGAAGTCCGCATCGGATACTTTGCCTCAAGCGCGAGATTCGTCATCGCCATCCAACAGCTGCAATATTTTAGTTTCTTTGAAGGCGCTTGCCGTCAATTATGCTGTTGTTTCGTGCATTCCAAAAGATTTTTTCGTTACCTACCACAAACGGTTCATGTGTTTTTCAAAATGGAACGGGTTGTTTCTTTTGGGGGAATGCTCTTTACTGTGAAGTTAACAATGCTGGTCAACTACTTTTTGAAATAACAGTTACAGCAGTTAGAACAAGTTTACAACTGCCCCCAAAATTTTTTGACTGAAAGCCGGGTCAGTATTTTTTCAATTGCTTCGCGATTATTACTTTTCTACATCACGCACCCAAAACTGCTTCACCAATTTTCGTTAAGTTGAGGTTCCTTTCTGATGTAACACGCTCAATTCGAAATGGGGCGGCCATGTTCACAGTGCATTATTACGCCTTGTTTCCACCAAATGTAACCTCCGAAGGTAATTCAGACAACCATGTGCAGGCAGCAGCACCTTTTCAAATCGGCATTTTCTGCTCGTGAAAAACTTCTGAAAACGCTTTATGCAAAAGTTCTGAACCTTAACTACAACGTTACGAGTTGTGAAAATCTCCAATACCTCTGCCCAGTCCCGTCGCCACAGGAGGGGGATTGTTGGGTTTATCCCCCCAAACAAAGNTCCAACCCCCCCAAATTGAAATATGAAANACTACAAATCAGTGGAATTTTGTTAAATTTTAGAGTGTCAAGTCCCCTATTGAATACTTTCTGGCGACAGTTCTACCTCTGCCTTGCACTTGGCGACATCATTTGTCGGTGAACGTTTGCCGCGCGTAGTTTACTCTGTTTATGAACACATGCAGACTGCCTTGTTGAACGCTTTTCGTTTCAGTCAGCGAGGTTCGCAATGCTGAGTATGCGTGAATGTGAACGATTGGTTTACGGTGCAATTTTGCAATTAAAAAAATGACGACCAACGTGTGCTATACATTACAGGCCTACAATGCGCGACGCTAGGTAGCACGTGACCACTTCCACGCAACAAGCTGTGACGCACTCTGAAGCGTAGAAATGCACTGCAATCACTTAGACCAGCTATGTCCAACCCACGGCCGGCATGCGGACCTGTAAGCAGCTTTTCGTTATTGTGTATGTACAATACAAGGACAACCTGTCTTTATTTTGATAATCTTAAATTCGACATTTTCGATGCAGTGGTCTTTAGTGCCTATTTATCATGAAGTGCGCACTGATAGATTTCCTGACACTTCGGCGCAAAACTGAATTTTGCAGTAGTTTTTCGGTTTCTACTCATGTACGAGTACTCCTCTGCAATAAACTGATTTCTAACTAAGCCCTTATTGTTCCATTTGCAACAAACTTGCCTAGGCCATCACAGTTTTGGAGTGATCGAAAAAACCATACAGTCGTTATCACTTCAGTCAGTATTTGAATGCTTTCAATAGCTTTAAACTTTGGTGTGCTAAAATGAAAGTAAGTCATTCAGTGTGTGGCCCTCAAGAAGATAGCGACATATTTTTGGCCTAGTACGGCATTTCGGTTGGACATAGATGATTTAGACCAGGCCGGCTATAGACAAGGTCTTTGAGCATGCTTGTCTATCACGGTGGCCTCGTTTAGACCTCGCTTTTTCCGAAAAAGAATAAGTGCGTTGAAATGAACGGTCCTGGGTAGTGGCAATGAACAGCAGATCACAGCACGCCAAATGCCACATCAAACACGACGCGCCATCGTCCGTTACAGTCAGAGACATTCGCAGTTTCTTCACGCCGGTTAAGCTTGTGTCAACTTGAAGAAAACCGTGCTGGGATCGCGCATGACTGTCTGTTGAATTCGTGCGATTATTTTCGATGATAAATGATGATATGTATGTTTGAGGTAAAACTGACAATGCCCGGCAAAATCCCGACCAGCAGGTTCCTTAGCCTTGAGGTATTTCGAAAAGAAAGGCACTGCACTAAGATCGGAATGCAAGACAAGAATGAGAACGTTGCTGACCTTGAAAGTCCTTCAGGAAAAACTACGTCAGTTCATTCAGCGATTACAACCCTGTGTAGTACCTCGAAAGAAGTGTAAACAGTTGAATCACATTCGACTGCATGTAAGCATATCACAGTTTCTCAAGCCAAGTTCACTGTAAAATCTCAGATTCGATACATTACAAAAAAATTAGGGCAACCCTCCATTCAACCAATTCAACATTAAGAGTATGGAACGGAAAATTTTAGAAGCTAAAAATCCAATGCATGGAGCCTCGACCGCAACGTCTCCACACAGAAACATCGTCCTCAACGTTATTTTCAATATGTTTTCCAGCAAAGATTCTAATCACTAGACGCCACTTTTCTCAATTACCATCCAGACCCGGGTACTTGCGCGGATTCTAACTCAGTTCCTCACCGACTGGCATGTGCATTTTGAAGACGCAGGCGACAGCAGAATTTTTTCGAGGAAAACAATTCTAGAGAAGGCTCTTATTTAAATAGAATGTCATTTTATTTTAACTTCTAAGTTGATGACATTCTATTGTAATAAGAGCTGAAGATGCCGCTCGGTTGGCGAAATGTATGCTCCGTATAATAATCATAATGTCTGATTTTTTGCTGTGAGAGCATTCACTTCGGTAGATACTAAATAATATTTAGCGTCTGTTTTAATATCTGTGCAGCGATCTACCAAAATCAGTTTTATGACACTTTTGTCTCTTAATTTGCGATGGGAGTTTTTAAAGGGGAGAGCAATGTCACATGTTGCCCTTGTGTGAAGGCTCCCAGATTAGCCCACCTGCAGAACACTTGGTTTTGCGAATTCACGTCGCACTGTCCGTTGTTCAAGCAGTTCAAGTTGTCGCATAAAGATTCGCAGGACCTGCAACAAAATTACATCCAATTAAGAAAACGTTATTACTGAAGTCGTATCAAAAGATTGCTGAAACAAAATCAGACCACGAGAATCAGAATCAAATAAAATCAAGCTGAAAATTTGCGAGGACCTGCACAACATGAAAGTAATAAAACGTAGGTTAGTTTGGTTTCCAAAAGCTTAGGGATAAAACGAAAGCAGGAAAACTTCAATCACACACTTTTATGAAAGCCTGATTTCTCCTGAGAGAGCGGGTAAGAAACAGAAACTACAACGTCATCAGCGAACATACATGAAGTAGAAATAAATCTTACATCATTGCAATGGCATTTTTCAAGATAAGAATGTCACTCATGGAACTTTTTTTCACTACACGAAGCGACTCAACTCAAAATGGTTTTTCTCTGCGTTTACATTTCTGAAAACTCATGCAATTAAATTCTGAATTTGGATCACACGGAAATGTCGGTGTGACAAAAAAGTTACAGCCTGTCGTTAGCAGAGTGTTTCGGTGGGTAGAAAGCAAATTTTTTGCGACTGAACAGGAAAGTTCGTGAAATAGCAATAAGAAAAAAAAGGAATAACTGCTAATTTTAGTACGCGACGCTCCAAGTTTTCTGCACCATCCAAAAGCAAAGCGCACAAGATCGTATGTAATTGGATTCGCACCCTACATTCGCGTTTCGATCTCGCCTACTGAGAACATTGTTTTGTTTTTTCAGCACTAGCGTCACGACACGATACATGCTGCCGTCTGCGAAACTTTGATCACCAACAAGTGACGCCATTTCAATAAACGAACGTCATCACGAAAAGTGATTTTCCGCGTTTTGCTGAGGAAAGCAATCGACAAAGACTGGAACTACGCAGCTTTAATTTCTTTCCCTATCAGGCGGCAATGGGTTGCGGTGAAAACGATCAATCGCCACAGACTTTTTTCAGTGCTGAGCTTTTCTAACAGCTTTTTCCCCCCACACCCAGAATTGTACCGTATCATGGGCGTCTGGAGGGAGGGGCAGGGGGCCAAGGTCCCCCAGTGGATTTTAAAATTTGACATTTTCCTATCACATTTTTACAAAAGGTTGTTTTTTACTTTCGAGAGGGAAAAATGAAATTTCACCACTTTTACCCTCCCCCTCTGGAAAAACTTTTTTGACTACCTCTGCAAAATCCACTATTGCCTCCCGCCCGGAAAAAGTTCTTCCTACTCCCGTTTGGTTATTCAATTCAATGTAGCATACAGATTAACGATGGTACTGTTTACTGACGTCGACTCCATTGCACTCATGCCAGGTCATTCGGTGATATTATATGCTACACATCAAATGAAATGTTTGCCTTCCATTGCATAGGTTTTCAAACATTCCGCCAACACTTTATTTTACACGACTAGGCCTCATTTCTGGTGACAACGGCAGGAAGTTTGTCAGGGAAGCACATCGTTTGTGCTGGGCAACCACCTACCACGTCAATTTTGCAACACTGTTTGTAACTAAAAATTGAGACTCGAGCGCACCTGAATTAGCCAGCCAAAATTTGAAACCAAAAATAAAGAGATTTATAGTTTTATTGCCAGGGATAATTACAAAGCGCCGAATAGCCTGGCTTGTGATTTGAACGCCCATTTTCACGTGACACTTAGCGTAAGCGCTCGGATAGCCGCAGGGGGCAAATGTAGAAAGGATTGAAGGAACTTCAACTTTTACAAATCAACGACGGCCTTTCTGTTACCCGTTTCGCCTGTTTTCATGACACAAAAGGTAAAGCCATAAAAAACTTATCAAGAGCAGTAGAGCGGTAACAGTCCACCCACCCCCCGGTGACAGCGCCGTGTGAACATTTATGGAGCACATTTCGTATGTTTAGGCAGCTAATTACTATCAAGTGGAATAAAAGCTTAGTTTGAGTGTTTAAAACCACTAGCGGGCTGCATGTCGCAGTTAATTTTACTTTCAAGCAAGTGCTGTCGAAGTATCTCTGCTCTTATGTGACCGCTAAATAGTTGCCGGTTTTCCTCATTTAGCATAATTGTCATATCACACAACACAGTTAAAGCAGCGTACTGTGGTTAACATTACATAATACGCGGAGCTTAAAGAAGCATGACTGCACGGCTGCATGGGTTGAAAATAGTAACTAGCGTCTGTAGAGCTTGGACTTGAACAGCGTCTCGCAGAATTTCAGTATCTTAATAAATTATCTTGATCACCCTTCAGTTCGTGGCTGGTTCCTTCCTAAAGACTGCATATCTGTGACTATTGCGCAATGAAGAGATCTTCCATGCCAACTCAGTATGTTGACTGGCAATCTGTTCTTACATTGGGAAAGCTTTTCCCTTTGCGCGGTTTTACTGTTTGTTACTGGCTTCAAAGACGAAAGCGAATTTTGCGTTCGTGATAAGTCACATCAGTGTAGTTAAAAATCTCTAGCTTCAAAGACTCAAAAAGTACCTAAATATGTCCGGAAAGGGTTTTGTTAACGAGGTACCCCGTCGTTCGGCATGCACTATAGACATTCATTTCTAACTAGAGTAGCTATGGTCAATGGTATAAAAATATTAAGGCAAAGAGTAATTTTGAAACAGCTTAGATTTGAGAAGAATGTCAGACGAATCAGTCTTTTCTCCTCGAAAGTGCTGCGAATTTAGAAAACGCAGGAAGGAATGATGTTTCGTAAATATTTTTGAGAGGTGCTGCAGTATTTTTTAAAAACCGCAAACTACAATTCAGACTTCAAAGATGCTCACACCAGTGATACGCATTCACGCAGTTTAGTTCAAACAAAACCACCATTTACGCTTTAGAAGAAATGTTTCAGAAGATCCTTCCTCTAAAACAAGCTGTGCGAGTCTAAACTATAAGGGACATACAGCAGGTACCAAATCAATCACACAAAACTGTTGCTTGCAGTTCGCAGCTTATATCAGCATCGCAGCAATGCTCTTTGGAGACGCTTCAGAATGTTTGGGCGAACGGCGCAATCCGGAATGTTTTCGGAAAGCAGCGCGAAATGGCAGAAGCCCTTATTCCCACGGGCTAATTTGATTGACAGCAATTTCCAGCGCGGCGAACCCTTCTTGGCATTTTCCAAGCATTGAGGCAGCAAGAATATTGCGTTTTTTTCAAATTTAACGCATACCTTTACTCCAGCAGTTTCCGAAGTGACTTTTGTACCTCCGAATACTGGAAAGTGGAATTACGACAGAAGTCGTTTTTATCACTAACACAAGATTAGAAGAAGAAACATGTGCGGCAACGAAGCCACCAAAAAGTCTTCGACAAACAACGTGCGCGACGAACCAGCTCCCAATATTTACTATCACAAACACGTGCCATGAAAGGCTAGAATTTCACCAAGTACTAAAAACTTAGCACCTGCATCTGGGTTCTTTGTTGACAGTAGGCACTGGTTGTAATGAAATCGCGCGGCAACTGTGCACCCGAGAAACAAACAAGTCAAAAACATAGTTTGCAATCACGTGCAGCATAGACATCTTTGTTTTTGTCAAGATATCAGAGCGGATATGATGCTTGCTAAAGTTAGCAGCGTGTTGCCAGCTTCTTCACCAGCATGATGTTGCTACGCTCCTGTTTCAATAGAGAACATACCCCGATTGACTTCGGCGGTAACCCAAGGTGCAAGCGCATGAGAATGATCCCTCTGTGTTGACGCATATCTGCCCTGAGCCACTGCAGTTGTTGGTCACGTTAAGTAAGCAGTCGTTGAAATCTGGAAAGGAAAAGGGTTGTGTTAGATAAAGCAAGCCACAAGTCTTTCAACAAGACGAGTTTCTGCAACACTTATGCGTAGCCGGGCGCTTGCCGCAATACCAGAGCCCCGCCGACTTATCTAAATAAGGTTCGAGTCGGGAAGGACCAGCTGAAAGGTTTAACAAGACAGAAACATACATACATCACTTTAGTCTTAAAAGCAAAACCAACTGAACTTGGGTGGTTGTCGGCATGACCAACCGAAAAATCGATTGTTCTGGAACCAATCTAACTGAGCGTGCACTGTCGCACTCGCAATTTCTATAGTTTTAATTCGACAGCACGACATCAAAACGATGCGATGCAGAATTCAACACAGCAGCAATACGTAAGACTCAGTTGAAGAACATTTCTGAAAAACGCAAACGCGATTCAGCGACGCTTCACGTGCTGCTCAGGTGCAAACACGCAAATCAGTCCGTCCCGTGCGAGAAAAATAAAGCGAATTTGAAAAGAATAACCTAAGCACTTGAAGCATTGCCTAACAACTATATTTATTATCTCAGGTAAGTTTGGGTTAAACGAAAACCTGATGAATAGAGCACAGGGTTAAGCTCGTAAAAGTGTAGACCGCGCGTTTATTGGATTTCTGCTTATGAAGTGGACTTGCTGATTTTCTACAACGCTGTCTTCACCAACAATCAAATGCCATTACTAGCCTTGAAGCACAACCGATTCGAAAGCGATAGGAGACGTCCCGAGCACTAAATTTCGTTGCAGAAGGTGGGAAGCATTGAATACTCCGATTCCCGAAGTTCGATCGAAGAACACATCAGCAGACACAATGATTGAACCGCTTCTGAATCCGGTGATTTCCATTCCCACGTACGAGGTGTTGGCCATGCGTGCTGCCACCTGAGTGTGAAACCAGACACGCTGTAGTTAGCCATTCGACTAAGATTCAGAAAAAGAAAACTTATGAAAACAGGCACAGAACTAGGTGACGTAAAAAGTACACCAAATGAAGCCTCCTGTTCGTAGAAGAATCTTATGTGGTCAGGACAGTTTTGATTTTCTTGCACATTGGAACAGGCCTGGCACGTTAACATAAACCTGCCAAACCTAGACACTGACCAAGCTGCAACGCAAAACCGAGACGAAGTCCATTTGTTAAATAAGTAAGGACAGGTACTGTCAGTAAAGGTTTCACTTTGGCACGCTTAAAAGAGTACAAAAAAATCGAAACTAACAAAAACGCACATTTCTGGCTTCACGAATTTGAATGAACAGTGGTGTTATCGGTACCCACGAAAAGCGCTTCCGCAACAATATTTCCACTTCGTTTTCGTCTACACACTGACGTCAGGTTAATTCAGTCGTTTTAGGCGCTGATGACAAAGTACATACAAGAATAATACTTTTGAAGAAAAAGCTGCATTTAAACTTCTTCAAAATTTTTCATAGAATTGTCTTGTTCCACCGCATTTACTCCCGCGCCAGCGCATTTTGCTCCACAAATCATCTGCAGTTTTTATTCGTCTGTAGTCTGTACAGTAGGTGATAAATGCAAACTTTTTTCAAAGCAGACTGAGACACAGCCATTCGCTTAAATTCTACTGAGGAAACATCGTTTCCACAAAGCAAACACCGGTCTCCTGAGGATTCGTTTCTGTAATATTGGGTTTACTCAACAGGATACGTTATGTACCGTGCTCGTTATGTTGTCTTTCAAATTTTGCGCCGCATTCGATGAGAAGGTCCTTTGCTCTGGTGTCAGCTGTCCGGCGATCACGAAGTCGGCGGCGAAGCGCAATACGTCGACGCAAGCGCCAGCGTTGTTCAAAGTTTGTCCAACATTGCAGGCTGGGCTCGCAGCAGTTGTAGCGACAATGGCAGCAGACGACGCGGGGACAGCATTTGTGACGTTGTCAGTAACTGTTACCGTTGTGACGTTGCCGGTCGCAGTTTCTGCTGTAGACAGTTCAGCAGAACCGTCGTCGCCCGATCCGTCCGCTTGTCGCTTGCTGCGCGATTTTGCCGCCAACCAATCGACCGCGCTAACATCAAAGGATATCTCCTTTGCGTATTTCGAAGAGTCTCCGTCGGCGGCAGATTTCCCGTCGCTGACGTCGTACAGCATCACTTCGCAGCGCGAGCCGGTGAAACCGGGTTTGCAGACGCATGCGTTCATTATTAGAAAACCTCCCTCGCGGTTGCAATCTGTCAAAACAAAGCAGACAGACGTTGGAATGGGTTGCTGAAATAGGTACTCCCCGCTGACGAACGTTTTCCACCAATTGCACAAAGAATTAATCGCTGGGAGTGCGGCTGTGAAGTTGAGAGCTACTCTCGCCAGCGCTGTTTTCCTTCTCCACAAAGCACCGGCAGGCCGGAGCCGGACAGCGCCGGTAGTAACAAATTGCACAGATCGACAGAGTACAGTAACATGAGGCCGCAAACGGAAACGACTGATTTCAAACACGTAACATACTTTTAATATCATGTTCTAATTCACGCACGGTACTTGTAGTTCTGCAAGGCATTTTCAAGTCCCGACGTTCTAACAAGCTTGGAACTGATACCAGTGCCCCGTAAGGGTACCTCTTTTCAAGAGACCTACGCGGCTACGGTAGTCGCAAAGACCCGAGTTTGTGTCTCTTAAGCTGGAATGTTTTTTAGCACACGGTAAAAAGTGAAGATCATTTCAAACTGGGGTACTCAGGTGAAGAAATACAGCTCGATTCGGTATTTAACTATCTTTTAACTCATTCCATGTAAATCGTGTGCTGCTATGCCGCAATTGCAGTAAACCCTGAATCCAACACGACGAGCCTGCTATCTACGAGTTTAAAGTTTTGCTGTAATTTCAACAAATATTAAATACGCCAATTACTACGCCTACTGCTGTGCCACAGGAGTAACGACGTTGGCATGCTCGAGGCGCAGTGCGCATATTCGCAAACACCCTTCCAAGTTCAACTTGCTCGCGCAACGACTACAAGTAGAAAGCTTCTACGTTTGAATATTTACAAACGTTCCTGACGCTGTTGCATGACTCGGAGACGGCCGTAAATTAAGTGCAATGAAACACTTCAAAAAGGAACTCAACTTTTGCTGGTGTCGTTGGAAATTATTGTTTTTTTTTTTAAAGAATAACTGAAAAAACAATCTTTGCATATATGAAAACTAATGACACGGCCATGCTTGCAGCAGTTAACGAGGTGCCGGTGGACAATTCCCTGCGTCCAGTGTTGGAACGGGAGACAAGGTACAGTTGTTCAGTACGAGTTGTTTCTTGAGCAATGCAGTATAGTGCCAGCTGCAGCGACAGGCCTGACAACTTTTGCAGGTCACACTGTCATTAAACTGGATGTGCTTTGTTTTGTTTTTCAATGCGCATTTAAGAAAATAAGAACGAGAAAACACTACTTTTGATGATATGATTCCATTTTATTTCAGTTTTCTGTCATTGAATGAGTAACATTTCATGCTCAATGTTGGAAATGTCCATCTTTAGTGAGACAGACCATGGGATCTCATTTACTGGGCAATGCCAGGATTTTTTCGCCTTTGCAGTAGATTTTTGCTACAGCTCTCAAAAGTTAATCATTGATGTTGCATGCCTTAAGCAAAAACGTTCTTAATAAGCCGGATTCTGAACTAGTAGCCGGTATAACTGAAACATCTTACCAGGTGCTGTGATTTCAATGAGGACCGGGACATCTTCAGCTTTTCCTAAAAAGAAGTAAAAAACACATCATGATCATTCAGCTTCAGAGAATTACCACAAATCATCTTGAAATTAAGACAAAAGTTAGTTTGCATTGCAACAATCGCATATAACTAAACTTCTCTGTTTAGTACGGAACAACATTGATCTCACGATATACCTACTACCTGCCAGTGGCGTACGCAGAAAATTTTCATGGGGGGGGGCTTTCATTCAGTGGCATAGGTTGTCATTTGTATTTGGTGTGCACTGTTTGTGACGTCACAATTTGACGTCATAGTCCCGTTTCTAAACCAATGTTTTGGCGAAGTTTGTTGACATAATA
>JGI24159J19872_10001851_pt1 | contig 24208 bp, 11 predicted proteins | sample Ectturendosymbi4_FD_19872 | JGI IMG/M metagenome (IMG submission 19872)
ACTTTTGTTGAAACAGATTTCTTGCTGTGCACCACGATTTCCATTGATTTTAACAGTCAAATTTCATTCCCTTTATGTTAACGAGGCAGAGTCGGATATTTTACCTCCGACTGCAACCCTGGTCCGTACCCTGTTTTTCAAACAACATGTTCAATGAATCATATCCAAGCTGTCATTCCGTAGCAGCATACTGTTTGAAGCTCGCTAACTCTGGCTGGGATACTTTCATCAGATATGATCCGTACCACGGCTCTAGCTCTTTGCCACAGTGCAACAGAATTAATGCGCCCGTCCAGAATGGTCACGCTGTCAAAGTGGTCTCAGCACTTAACGAGTCACCGGTTGCCTTCGACCAAAGCCGACAACCCTTATTGTCTGCCAGGCGTACATTCGACGGATTTGAGAAGAATTATGCAGTAGTCGCGTGCCAGGGTTAAGGTTAGGTCTTTGTGACCGTTAAGACATTTTGAGAGACCGGAATTACTACATGTGAGTACCGAGATGGTCGTAAAGAGAGGTTTTAGTGTAAATCGGTGGTTATGCAGAGAGGTTCTGTATTTTGAGAGACCGTTTCAGCCCCCCAAAACGCCTGAAAAAACACTAGTCGCGTTGACGGCAACGCTTCGACCCTCGCCACCCAATGCTTGGTCAATTTCCGGCCAGGGCTCGGCTCAAATCCCGTGTCGCTTTCCTCACACAAGTAGTGACTCTGCGAAGCCGAAGCCACAACATTTGCTTCATGAGAAGAGCATTTAGGGCCCCAAACGCGGATGCTCAGCGCAAGAAAAAGGACTGCCACTAAGTTTGGACCTGAGTTGGACGTGGATTCTCCTAAACTGCTTGCGTGTCAGAATAGGACGCACCCGCATGAATCTACGGAAAGTGGGCTGCGTCGCTGATGTATCCTGCTGCAATATCCTGAGGCAGGCCTGTAACCAGCTTGGGACCCCAGGGGGGGTGAAAAGTTTTCTGAGAGGGGCTCAAAATTTTTGACCTATGACCAATAGTTTCAAACTATGTCCAGCACATTTTTCCAGGGGAGGCGAAAAATTTTCTAGGGGGACTTCTCCCCCTGGCTACGGGGCTGTTCTGAGGTCTCCCGCCGAACCACGCCTGCCAGCTTTAGTGGCACGAGCCCAACCTTTATGTGCTCATTACTCCCAGATACAATCAACTAAAGAGAAGTTTGATAAAATAATGAAGCAGGTAAACTAATTCTGTTTGATAATCTTAGCATCAGATCATAACATCTTGCAATTTGATGAGTTCAGGGGGTGATTGAGGCGATAGCCCCTGCTAAAACCTACGAAAGTGACTTTATTCACCATCATTTTGTACAATTCGGAAAACAGCATTGACGATAAAAGGCCATTTTGCNGTCAATTGCTTTGTCACAGCAGTGTTTTGCAGTGTAATTCTCTTACAGTAGTGAACCCATAGCGACTTAGCTGCCAAATATTANTGAAATCGCCCCCCCTAACTTTACTGGCTAGATCCGCGGTTGAGTTTTACTATGCGGAATAACGTTTTCAAAAAATGTGACATAAAAAATACCTGGGGTTTCACACCTCCAACACATCTACGACACGTGCATTCACCTGTTTGAGACGTTTTCCTAAAGCGTCTGTTAATGAATAAATGAAATGCAATGGGGTTTACCGGTCAGCCGTTGGCCGAGTGCCGTCCACGGAAACAGTGACTAATTTCCAACATTTTCACTTTTATTAACAGCATCAACAAAAGTACGGTCGTTTAATCGCAGACCAATTTTTTTCGAAAAAATGTCAAGAATTTCGAGCAGAGAAAAAATGATTGTAAGAGAAAGTAAAGAGATACAATGAACTTGTACGCGATTCCTCGACCTGGGATCGAAGTTCCATTCATATGGCAAAAATACTTGTATAACCATCACAATGTTGCCACCATAGCCGACGTTTCCATGACGATGATTATTTGCCGTCCCACTGCAATCATCTGATTGAAAACCGTCTTCTGTTTAAGTTCATTCTGCTCACGCCCATGTGCCGCAAGGGGGAGAACGCGGACATGACGGTGTCCGGCTTTTTGTTCGATAGATCGCACGCTGTGTAAACGTTTTCAGCAAAGGTTAGAAGGCTGGCAATAACACTCAGCAATTTTCAATACTAACACATGCTGCCGTACTACCCTGTGAAGCGGTGTGTATAAGCGTTTCTTTACCCTTGTGTTCTTTTACTATGGTGATATGAACCTTGTGTCTGAGATAACACGTAAATGAAGCATTAATATTCAGCAAAAATTGAGCTACTCGACTGCCAACTTTCCCATCTAAGCTCACTCACGGTTTCTGAAAAATAAGGACAATTCCAAGTCCACCAAGTTAAAATCCACGACAGAAAATTTTAAAATGGTTGAGACGGTTTGCTTTCAAACATTTGATCTACAAACGTGTTTTTCGAAAAGTTTAACGTTACGTTTAGGGCTACATCTTCTATCGTTAAGTGGCCTCTTTGTTACTAGATTCAAGTATTTTCGGGAACATCCGTCTACTCGAGTTGAACGTTAGGAAATGTTTGTATATTTTCAAGGTTGTTATTACCTCTTTATGCTCCGCAGACACTTCACTATTTTTGGCAACCCCCCTCACAGAAGTTCGACACTTTGCTGTCTACACCCATGGGCGTGGGAAAGATTTTTTCCAGGGGAGGCACTAGAAAACTTCCAAAATATTTCTAAGGGGGGCCTAAAGTAGTGAAATTTGTTTTTTCCCACTTGAAACTAAGAAAACAACCTTTTTTACTGAAATTATCAAAATCCAGGGGGTCAAGGCCCCCTGTCCATCCTTGCGACGCCCGTGTCTACACCTATGATAAAAGCCGGGTTTCAGTAACCTACAGTTTCATATGCAAAGACAATGCTGCTTACATTTAGGTGATTGTTAAAAGTCTCAAAACACTAAAATTTCTCGAGACAAAATTTCCAATCTAATAAATTCTTTTGTGAAACTCAAGGCTGAAACCTGCTATTCGTTCATGAAAAACAACAATTTGAAACCTGAGCGTCACGTTCTGCGCCAAAACTCACCTTTAATTAAACCCGTTACTTCTTCTTCCTCTTCCAATTCATAAGCGACGTCGTCCAGCATTTCCGCGTGTTCCAGGCAGCTTTGCTGAGCCCTCACTACGGTCAGCTCGCTTCGAACGTCGAGGAGCTTCCTCGCCAGCTTGTTATCTTCAATGCGCATTACGATCTGCGACATCAGAGCAGCATTTGTAAAAAAGCCAGACACGGAAAGTAGTTTTAAACTCAATCTAATATTTCTGAGTTACGGAAAATTAAAAAATTTTTGTTTTTTCATTCCAGTAACTGTGTTTTGCTCCAGTTCTGACTACCCTTCAAACAATTTGATCCAAAGTTAAGCCGAACAACCAAAACTAGTTTAGCTATGTCTTATCAAACATAAATTCGACCAACACGTGTCATTCCAGTATATATTCATTAATTCGCACAATTGGGCCGTTAAAAAGTATAGCAGGGAATTATATTCGGAGTAGGGGCCAAAGGGGCCATGTCCCCCAAAATTTCTAGCATATCATGTCATTTTGTGCTTCAAGACGCGGTGTCCTAAACCAAATGCTGTTGCTCGCTTAAATTCAAAATATTTGACCCCCAAACTTTTGAGTTGGTTACGCTATACTGCAGGGATGTCAAAGATCACTGACTGCGTTCGCGCGAAATTAGGTAGTAGTCAACTACAAGTCCATGATCAAGCCACGTGCATTGTACCGTATTTCAAACAACGGTTATTCCCGTTTCTGAAACCGTGATTGCACCGTTTGCTGAACTCGTTTGAACACAAGCAGCTAATTATTAACAATGTCGAAGTGATCATAGCAAATATCAACAGCCTACCAAATCGTGGCGCAATTGCTCCAACATTTGACAGACTCTTGTGCAGCGGAATGCAATGTTGTCTGTGTCTTTTGTGACGTCATCTGGTTTATTTGAGCTTCGACTTGTTTTGGTCTGATGCGCATCCGCGTGTGTGACGTCACTTTCGTCAAGTTCCATAATCATCTTTGCAACTTTTCTGCACCGTCGTGTTGGGGTTGGCGTCACACCGTCAGTGGACCATGGGCTTTGTGACGTTACATCAAACGGCAAGCTTCGATTGTCCCGAAACAATAGCCGGTGCGGTTCATCTGAGGTCATCTGCAATAGCAAGTTATGGCTATTTCGCGTTTAACGTCGACGCTTCACATTTCATAATGATCAAACCCCAAACAATCCAGCTTAAAACGTCACGCTTTATTTGCTCATAATCGCAGTGATGCCTTGCGCTATGCGTATGAGCATACTGCGGCAAGTTGGCTACGCGTAAAAGTGCCTCAGCAGCTTGTTGATGCTGCACCAAATCCTCGCACACTTGCCTCGCTCTCGCTACTTAACACGTGTGACCGTCTAATATCTTCTTCTTATGTGGGATTTATGCCCAGTACCTTCATCTATCAAATGCACAGTGCTACTACTCAAGCAAACAGCAATAAAAACCTAACATAAGGTTATCACGCGATACATGAGTTTGAAATGCATTTCATTTCAAAGAGCAATCAAATTAGGCCATGAAGCTTTTACTGACTTTATTACTTCATTATTATTTTCATTTAGTTTACATAGTTTACAATGCAATGCAACCTTCTTTTTGAAGTTTTCTGGTCTGCTTGTACATACTTGTTGGGGTAAAAATTGTCCGCTACTATTTATACCAATACCTGCAGTTCATTTTCTCTTGATTAAATGTTGTAAAAGCGTCCTATTACTTGATGAGTGCCACAACACAAAAAATTTCAAGAGTATTTTTATGCAGCCAAACTTCCTTTTAGAAAGCTGGATATGAGCTTCAATCAGGGGTGTAGTGTTAAAAACGCACTCAAAACAGCTAGCCATTTTCAACAACAATTAAATCTCATTTTCAAATCAGTTTAATGAAGTATTCACTTTCATTACACGAAAAGCAATAATATTCACAGTTTTTATGGTGCTACGCGAGAGATAGGATGTTATTTTTATTCATATGCGACGTCTGGAGCTATAAACAGGAAATCTGAGTAAAAGTACACATCTTCAGGTCAGGTTACTATGAAAAATGTGTGGGAAAGCATTCCAAACCCCAAAAAGTGTGAGAACGCCGTCCCCACGCGTTCCCGCCCCACTACACCCCTGGCTTCAATTGGCAGGAACGCTGCATTGCTTAGTTCAATGTAATGGCGTAACGAACAACTCACTTCAGGGCTGCAGTACGTCATCTCGTACGCTGATTTGCTGCTTTTTGCTCTGTGCAAAACACCTGATCGGACTTGGTTGATGTGAGGTGTAGAAACGGAGGAAAGGTATAAACCGTGAGATTTCCGGTGCTCTATCACCTGATGAAAAGTAAGCCATCGTTCTTCGTTCTCAGATAAAAAGTTAAATCACCGCAGTCTTCTTGACTCAAACACTGCACTTTTGATTTTGGGATTATTGCTGTTGCTTGAAATAGTATTTCTTGCACAGCAACGTATAGTTAAAGACAGGATTTTTTCATATAATAAGCCGTTTTGCATTTAAGTTTGTTACAAGAAAGAGTTTGCGCTGAATATTAAAAGGCAAGAATATCAGGCATGAAAGGCGTAAAAAACGTTTATAGCGACGGTTTTCTGTCACGGTAGAAATACGGTCAAGAACGAAGTCGACAGGTGAATGGTCACTATCTAGTTGCCCAAGTCACAGGGGCGAATTTTCATTTTTGGGGCCCTAGGCTATTTTAAAGTGGGGGCCCCTCTTGAAGGTTTGCGACGACTGATGTCATACAGATCAGCACCACACGTGCTCGCTACAATCACTGAACAAGTTGTTACAATTTATAAATATATTCCTTTGATCTGAATTCCCCTTCCCCAATTGGNGCGCTACACTGTCACAGCTGACCCAAAATTCAGAGCTTAGCCCCCACAAACAAAATTTAAACCCCAAAATTGAAATATAAAACACTAGAAATCAGCGAAGTTTTTGTCAATCCGTATCATTTTCTGTATTATAATTTATAGACGGGGCAGCACCTGCAGCTGTTACATGGAATAACATTACCTGGCCTAGGGTGCTTACAAGTCTATCAATAATGTGCTGTTGTCAGGGCCAGCAAGGCATGCCCTCCTTATTTTATCAACTTCACTTCAATAATTTCAAGGTTACCATTTCTGTTATTTTTATTTCTTGATTTTCCTGGCCCTGCCGCTTTACCAGAGTATCTTCATGTNGAAGACTTCCCAAGATCACATTTGAGCCATCCACTGTATTCGGTTAGGAACACTCTCGAAATGCCAGNATTATTGGCGTTAATATACTATTTGACCACGAAATTTTGATTTTAGGATGCATCACCTTTTTTAACCAAACAGATCCTAGATGGCAATGANGATTTTCTGGCATTGGTTCTGTCAAAGTTGTGTCCGCAAAANGGACTAAAAATGGTGAAATACGAAATACAAAAAATTAGGATATTTAGTTGTGAACGCCATTTGGCCTCGGAATGTGCCGTAATGTCGAAATATTTTTTTAGAAATCAACATTGAGGGGCCCCTGTAGGTATTTTGGGGAGGGCAGAGTTGGGCTGCTACGGAACTGTCAGGAACAAAAATAATCGCAATGAAAGTAACGAAAAAGGCAGCGGTGAAGTCACCTGATCACACTGCCATTACTTATTTATTGAGTACCTCACTGGCCTCGTTTAGTCTGAAAAAAGGATTCAGGTGTTTTGTTCCACGCATTATACGTAACAATAACCAATTCTCAACGCCATGAAAAGAGAATGCTCATCGTCATTAACTTCAATCCTTCGCGCTCATTCTTCTATAGAAATCTTTTGTTAGCGGCATCGCAAACAAACGTGCGTTGAACCAAAACAAAAATACAAATATAATGCTTACAGAAATGCTGGAAATTGCCCTTGCTCCCAAAAGTTTGGGGCCCCCCGAGATCAGGGGCCCTAGGCTTAAGCCTTTTTAGCCTAATGGTAAATCCGCGCCTGCCAAGTCATGAACAGCATTTACTGCAGGTTATTCACCAGCCTGTAGGCTACTCCAAGGAAGTGCATCATTAGGGAAATGAGCACACATGTGCAAAGGTGCATTTAGAAACAAACTGGTAAACACATTTGAGAAACATTTGAATAATGCAGGTCCGTTGGCTTTGAATAATGCACGTACATCGTTTCACTTTATTTTTTAAATTGTCATATACCAACAGTAATGGCAAGAAAACCTTGGTGCAATACGAGTAAACCGCAACGGTTTAAAAAAATTAACTGTTCGTGAAAAGACTAACCTGCTTCCATTTTACAACGGATGGCCGTCTTGTCGACAATTTCAATTTGTCAGAAAGTTCTTTTAACTGATCAAAATCTGACCCATCTTCAAATCCTGAATCGACCGATATTGAACGAGGAACAATGTTCGAAGTTACAGAGTTTGGTGACATCACAGAAGTCATTTTTACGTAATAACAAAACGCAGCCTACGCGTAAGTCTTAGCCTGCAAAATAACGCCTTTTGTTTGTTTAGTTAGTCTCTGGTGATTGGTCTCTCAGGAACGCAACATAGCGCGGTAGCTGGGCTGGAGCTGTTGATATCCAATGTGCGAAACATTCCAACCCATTTGACCTACTTCTGCACTTTGCTGCAACCTCTTCACAATTAACAAAACCAACTGCGGCAGCTTGTAGTTTCACTAACTTTGTTCAGGGACTGACCTCGTTTCTTCTGAGGGGCGACTGTAACTGAAATCATGCTCAGATATCTCAAATGGATTACTAGTGGCATGAATCGAGTCTATTTAGTTCATGGGTCGAAAACAGGAGTGCTCACATCCCACAGCAGGGCCATTGTAGAGGGTGAGCACAAGTCCGACCCGAGACAGTTATGCGCCGTAGGCAAGCTTCAATATTTACGCCCCCGTTACACGTCACACTAAAACATTCGGGACACTGAAACCAAGAAAAACGCGAATAATGCGCCCCATGAAGGCTGCGAACTATGCGGTCGCCTTGTTGGCCTAGTGGAGGGGCGAACCGGNCGTGGATGAGCACTGATCAACGATCAGTTTCTTGTCATTTTAGCTTTCATTTNTTTCGAACAAGATCGTGTTAACAGCAAATATTTTGGTCTCAGAAAACTAATTTTATCATCAAGCAAAATGTAACCGTCGGGTTATGCCAGAATGTAGGTGAACACACAGTAGCACACGCATGTTTTGCGAGTTGCAACGAAAGGTGTTGTCGAAACGTGTCAGGACAATTGCTGAAAGAAGGTAAGCTATATATCAAGGTAAATGAGTTACTTTTGATTGATTACAAGTAAAAGCTCAAGGTTTGCTGCAAGCTTTCGAGGAATCAGACGACTGCGCTCTACTTTCATGGCTTTGCGATGATTCGGACTTGTACATATCTGTAGTCAAGTAACTAGTCTCCACAAAGGTGACGAAGTTGGATAAATCAGAAAATTTTTAAAAACTTTTCATTAATCAGAAAAAAAAACTTTCGTATGAGACGTTTGTTGCAGTAAAAGAGTTCTCAACGCATGAGCTTTTAGTCCAGCAAATTTGAAAGAGCGTACAGAGAATAGCATCGTATCCTGTCGAGTACATCCTTGCAATAAAATGGCAAACACATCCAGCAAAAAACAATAAGTTGCTAAAACAACGAAACAATAACGGGCACTACGCTGTGTGCAGTGCATACCTTAGTAACGTCAAAGCAAACGTGATGAAAGCAATGGAAACCTTTCATTCTCTAACCAACTCAAAAACACGTAGGCTAAATGTTTGTGGTTTGTGTCGTAGATCTCTTCGAGTTTGTCCCAGTTTATTGGTAGCAATCAAGTCTTGAAAACGATCAATTATTTCTGCAGAAAGCCCCATCAACTAATACTAAGTCACTAGCGTATAAAGGAATCTATTTAAGTACACTTAACACCGCGGGCTGAGGCTATCTTGTTCACTTCATTCCAGCATTGCTGATGCCGAAATCGAAGCAAAGATTAATTATCACTATTTCTTATTTACATATGGCCTGGATATCACTTCATGTGGTTTGCCATAGCACAATTCAAGACAAACGTTAACCTCAACTGATAATTGGGTAAGTTTGTTTTAAAACAGTGCCAGGGCAAGTCAATTATTTTTAAGTGAAATGTGTGCGTTCCCCACACCCGATGTGAATGAGCTGCGGCTTGAAAACTGTGCTTGTTTTCATGCTTTTCTCCGACCTGAGCACAAACAGACAAACTGCGACGAAACAAGCATCTGTTGCAAAGCCACTGAGCGTTAGTCAAAGCGCTGACCAAGTTCTTAAAATCTCATCTCGCATTCCAGCGGCGCTGCCGTCCCGTTGCTGCTAAATGCGGGCGGGAGAAACAGATTTGTCATCAAAAGGATAGCGCACCTGAGTCAAACTGTGCAACGCTGCCCATGCAAATGATACACCTGTGCAAAAGAGGCATCGACAACTCGTGCGACACAAGAAATGCGAAACCCTGAGCGTAGCAAAAGTTTATCACCTAACCCACGGACAAAGAAGCGCGCGCTTTGCGGGCAGAGAGGTGCAGCCGTACGCTCAAGGTTGAAATTCGGCCACTTTGGCGCACTCGAATGGAGACTTGATTGCGCTTTGCGGCTTACTACGATATCTGAATGTCGGCGCAACTACTTCCTCCGGCTTGCACCATAGCAACACAGATATGTTGGTTACACTCGGGGCTGGAACAGAAGGCTGAGGTTCTGGTTAAGTATTTCGCTACGGCTTGAACAACGCACATTTTCGACAGCACAACATTTATTCTCACATAGCTTGAGAGGTATAACTTTCTGGATAATTCAGTGTTTCGCAGTCTGTGGCACGCACTCCACTGGTGGTAACCGTGGGCTTTACAAGCAGGGATATAGTACCAACAAAAAAGATGTGGGATCGCATCCAAAAAAATAGCCGTTTTAAAACAGCGTCAAAGCCATTTTAAAGCAAAACGTGAAAAAGGTGTGGGAACGCCGTTCCCAAGCGTTCCGGCCTCACTACACCCTTGTGGTACGCGAGCCACCTCTGGGTCAAAGAGGAAGTTTAATGTCGGATAAATATATTAGTATATTATTTGCTATCGTGGCAAACTACAAGTATCTTTGCAATGTTAAATCACCCTAAAATTACACGTTACATTCGGTTATTTAAATTAACAGCTGTTGCCACACAAGTTAAATTGTTGCAACCAACGGATTAAATCGTTTTTGTTCGTTTGTGTGTTTTAGTAACCAGACGTACATCTGAGCAAATTAAGTTTTCTGGAACAGGTGCTACGTAGGGATGGTAAAAACACCAGGTGGCACCCGATGAAAGGATGAGAAAGCTGTCTATTTGCTACCGATCCACCAACAAGCAAATAAGCCGATTTATCGGCCTTGTCATACATTCAGCATTGATCTGAGCTCTGCTGTCGAATCCGGGAGATGATATTTTTGGCAAGAGGCCAGGTCTCAGCCCCAAACAACAACACAGGCAGAACCGTTGCATGGTGTGTATGCGCAAATTTGTGGTGCGGGAAATGGCTTGCTGGAGCCACAGCGAGTTGCGAAGAGCCCGCATCACACTTCATGCCAGGGCGCGTCTTTGATCGATTTCTCGCTTCAAGTCGCCATTGTGCGTTAACATCGAGCCCAGGCTGACGAATGACTCACGAAGTCTACCGGGCTGACACTGATAACCGGTGAAAGGGTGCCAGGGCCTTCGCCTACATGCCTCAGGCTGGTTCTTGTCCAGCTTACTTGCAGTCCCAGCTTGCGTGATTCGCGATCATAAATTGTAATTTATGCTTGCGTGATTCGCAATCATAAAATTACAAAGTGAGGGCTGCTGTGAGGTCATGTATGTTTATGGATGGAGTACAAGGTGGTCTCATCAGCATATTCAAGGTCTACGAGATGGGAGTTGTCGAAGGACACTGCTAGAATTTTCGCCCAGGCCCAAGACACCAGATGACGTAGTTGAAGAGGTCGGGAACTGCTGTCTTACGCCGGCAGTGACAAAAACGACTCTGAGAGCTTGCCATTTATACAAACGCAGCTTGGTCAACCACCACACAGCTTCATGAACGATATTATTGTTCACCTAACAAATAAAGGTATGCACACTTTTGGCAGGATTGCCTACAGGGATGCATGATCCCCCGAATGAAAGGCAGCATTCAGGTCAATAAAGGCGATGTAGATTTAACGGTCTTCCCAAAACTCCCTATTTTTATCAATGATGAGACGTAGCACAGAAATCTGATCGACAGTGAGGTAGTTTGGCATGACGCCGTTAAGAATTTACCCGGAATAAAAGAGGTTGATTCCGCGTTGGTAGCTGCAGATCAGTTCGTCGCTTTTCCACTTCCACATGGAAATTCCAAGAGTTCGGTCAACTGGTAGCTTTTCTGAAATCCACACTGCATTAATGGTATGCGTTATCTGCTGGAGGATTGGTTTAGCGCCAGGTTTTAGCAATTGGANAGTGATTCTGCAGATGGCAGGAGCTCAATGTCTTTGCAGCGTCCTCAGGGTCTNGGTCATTTTCACATTACCCGCAGACAATGGAGCTGTGGAGCACTCTACTGGGAGGATTTATCAAACACTGGGTCGAGATTCACTGGAGGNTGATGGAGCAGTTGCTGAACTGTTCCTCCCACCGCGAGACGCTTCCTTCTTCGCTGCTGATGAGTTGTTCATTTTGTTCTTTGACTAATGAGGTCTTTAATGACCGGTCAGCTTTGGCTCCACACAGATTTTAAACACTCGATAATAGTTGTTACTTTTAGCTGTCAGCTCCAAGTACCCGACCTGTTCGTTTCAGAATTTCCATCGATCTTTACGGATTAGCAGCGTTGCGCTTCACTCTGTGGTATTCACTGATATTTCCAGACAGCCGAGCTGACCTACACTGCCCGATGATGTCCAACGTGATTTTGGAAGCACGTGACTTTTTAGGTCTGCACCTCACTGTTCCGACCCGTCAGCATCCGTGTGAGTGATTACCTCGGCGAAGCGGCTCCATCGCGCGGTCCAGATCTGCTAGCTAGAGCGCTGTACTTGTTGCAGATGGAACACTTGTATGACGAGGCTACCGTGGGATCCTTCAGGCGACGGGAATCAATGAGTAGCGAATTTTGTGCCGTTCGTGAATATTTTAATTTTAGCTTAAACATTCCACCAGCAGGCGACGAGAAACTCAATTATGTAATTGGAAGTGGACATCACTAGGTCATTGTTTCTTGATACATACAATTTCTAGTGTGACTGCATGTCTCGCTGAAGTACCCACTTCATTTTATTGGTGTCAATCTTTTTTTGCCTTTTGTCGCATATGTTGTTGTTTCGTGTTATTTTCCTGATCACTACTGTGGTTTCTTACCGAGCGCACCGTTTGCAGAAGAGCTGCAGGGAACACAACCAGAACGTAAAACTAGTCAGATGATACCAGACATTGTACAAAACTCAGTCGTGGCACGACAGGACCACTGCACCACACAAAAACTCCATTTCACCGTAACTTCATTATAATAAATAGCTCAACAAATCTCAGAAAAAAGACACCAGAAGGGTGACACAGTCAAGTTTGATCGCAAAGTGCTTTGCTAGGAAATCGATATTGCGTCAGCGACGCATCTTGCAAGCAAAAGCTTACAGGTGAAATGACGAAAAAGACTGAAGCAAGATTAAAAAAGTATGTTATTTGTAACATAGACCTAAAAACTTGCTGCAACATTAAAACTGCAAGTCCTTAGACTTATGTTAACTCTTTCGTTGACAAGTAATCCAATTGTTTGAGATAATTTTTTTTATTTGATCATCTGATGAGCCATGATGATTAAGGTCTCAGAACCGAAAGAGAAGTGTTATATTCACAATGAAGGAGATTAGCCACGTGGAACCAGGGGCAAAACCTTAAAGGTCGTTAAACATATCAGTTAGGTTTACTAATAAGTGTTAATAGTGCTGACAGGCAAGATTATGTGGCCACTATGTTACTCCGACAGGTTTTGACATATTTCCAACAGAATGGCCAAACGCCCATTAATCGGCTAAAAAAGATAATCGGCGAATTATTATTTATCTGCCGATCGATCGGTGCAACCCTACTATTTTCTGCTTGTGCCCGTGATTCAGCTTTCTGGTGCAAACTTTGCGCCAACATGTCTCGCAGGTTGATGCAGGTGTTTGTAGTCTTATCTCAACGGGCTAACATTGAGCGTTTACGTTATTTACAGATCAATGACTGGGAAAGTGTTAACGGCACAGGACAACCAGACGCAGAGCATCGAACTAATTATTACCAAAAAGCTTATTCAAGTACTTACTGTTGCTTCTTTGCGACGTGATTTTGACCACAGTGTTGCAAGGACCAGTGCAGGTACGCTGAATGCTGACGGCAAGTTTACATCACTGACGAACTATGCCTAAGTATGCAACGGTCACTTGACCGATTTTGTATGAGAGTGACATTGCAAAGCAACAAGGTCGGCAGAAATTATTCACAAGGGGTTGAGCGATTCGATCAAAGCCATCTTTGATAACATTCTGGAATTTGNTCATCATTTACNTCTTTCGTTCTCGTATGGGACAAAACTTATACATAAGAAGTCGCAACAGTGTATTCTTCTAATCTCTTTATGGNTTTCAAATAAAAGTAATTCTTCTGCTGTTGAAAAAGAAGAAATCAAGTGCANCCCATGGCTGCAAACGGACGTNGTTTTCGTAAATAAAAAAAGAAAAAAACTGAAGATTCCAAAAAGCTTAACTTTCGATCTGTATTGTTCGCTCTAGAAATTTAGGCTGCGCTGCAGTGTAATTTCTCTTTAGTTGCAACGGGATGATCTTCGCACCAGTGCCGAACATCGGCATCACAATATCTGCACTAGAGCGTGACCAGCATTTTCACGCTGAGGATTCACTGCGGGACAACTCGTTCAGGGCGTTATGAGATTTACTCGTGGACGGAAGCCTTTGCGACTGAGAAATTGACCAAGTGCAATAAGATACGGCCAATCCATGCATTTGATGTTTCACGAGGCGTACAGCGACAAAGTTTTTCTTGTACAAGCAGGCGCTTATTAGGCTCAGCTGTTCAATATCAGTAACGTTTTTGTAAAACATTCTGGTAATGAACTCAGACGTCTATTCGCCCTCAAGGCGCAAATGACGAGTTTTTGACAACAACGACTTTTCCTGCCAGGCTCTGCCATCCTTCGCTCCCTGCCCGGTGAACGCTCAGCACGTCTCAACCGTTGGAATCAGGAAACTTTCCGCTCCAAATGTCCCATCAAAAAAAATATACCGCTGCAACAGCAGGAGTTGAATAAGAACACCACAGCGCTCGGGACGAGACGTCTGTTCGTCGTGCTGCTGTGCACAGTCTGACCAATCGAACCAGAAAAAGTTGGTCGCCGAACTTTCGTGATCGTTAAGCTACTTAAGCCAATGACAAACGGTTCCGGCCGGGCGCCTTCTTCACAATATTTACTGAAAAACACTTGCCTTTAAACAATTTTCTTGCAATTGAGCGCAAAGCGATTATTGCCTTAGTTCAAAATCCTACTCATGCTTTTGATCGAGTAACTACTGTCCTCACTCCGGGTGGTTGTCACAACAACCGGAGTTCCGAGGTCAAATAGTCGGTTCGTTGCAGTTTTTGCCTAACTTCGATCGGTTTCAATTTTTGTAGTACAACACTAGCTGGGCACTTTGTTGTCGTCTTAACAAAAGTACGCATCAACAATGGCCAAAAAGTGTTTGAGCAACCGCCGCTCGTAAAGAGCAGATATTTAGGCGTTTCGACAAAGCCCATTATTGAGCAGCTTGCTAGCGTTAGATTTTTACTGGAGGGCTTGTTAAGAGGTTTTCTTTGCTTTACTTTGCACAAGGCTATAACGCACAACACTGAGCAGTGTGTGAAGATGCACCACCGCTCCACGGTCGTTTGAGAAAACAGTAATTCAGTTTTTGGACTAGTTGGTTTTTGTTCCGTTTCGACTGTATGCCGTTTTTGCAAAAAAAGACATCCATTTGGCGAACGCATCTTTTCTTAGGTATTGATCAGAGTTCAGCTGTTGTGAACTGAGAGAAAATTTCGGTTTGCCAGGCAACGTTACCTTTGCTTGTATTTTTCCCTCGTACTTTTACCACCTTTCCGCCCAGTACAATTGGTTAAATACTATTTTCCTTTGCGACGCTGCGCAAGTGCGAACCAGGTGCTGAGGAATAACCTCTTGTGCTGTGCCATAAACATGACGCGCAACTTTTAACTTACTGAGCACTACTAAGGATTGGGAGGATTTATTACTCCACCATGAACTTTGGCTGACTTAGCGAGTGACAGCACAAAACCTTAGCGAGGGCACAGCCGATGCTTTCTTTCAGGGCTGGGCTTAGTGTGCGTCGATCGCAAAATAAAATTTTAATTATTGACCGAATATGCCACACACACAGTAGCATTTTCAGCCCCACCTACCATGCTATTTACGAAAGCAGATATTCGAGCAATTTTCACAATATCACTTTTACGCCTAGTGCACCGGTCAGCACAACCACCTGATAGGCAATTATGTTCTCTGTTTTCGAGATAAAAGTTAGCATAAATTTACAGCCTAATTACAGGTCAACGTCGTAAACAAATGTTTCTTCCCTGAACTGAAAAAAGTAGTGACGTTAAAAATTAGCAGTAAAAAATTGCGAATTAAAAAAAATGGAATCGAGTCCCCTATGTCTCCCAGGTTTTATTGAAAGATCATTGAGTACTGCGTATTTGCACTATACGTCATTATAAACAGTACTTACATGACATGAAAGCACTTAGACTCTTTGTTCACCAAACAAACAAGCAAAAAATGAACAGTTCATATTCAGATTGAAACATTGAAATAAAGTAACTTCAGCTTTTTTTAGAATTTGTTCAGGCACGCTTTTTATACAAATGACAACTTATTTGTTTATCATGACATAGCCCTAATTAAGCGATTAGACTTGGCCAATGATCTACTTGCATGCATCCTACTCTTGATCACAGGGCTTGAACCGTGATATGGCGCATGGAGTAATTCTAACCGAAACTTGCAAAAATGCTTCGCTAATTGGAAAAAATGCTTCAATTATCTCAAGTTTTGGAATTATTTACTAACTTTTCTTATCAAAATCCCGACACTGCTCATCACCTTCCTCCAATGTTCGTTATTATTGGATGTTGCCAAATTTATGATCGGGTGATTGGCGAGGTGACAAAAGTCCCAATTACAAGATCTTTGTCGGTCGAGCTAGCTGATTCAACCTGCTTATTTGCCAACGAAAGACAAACTTGTGGGCCATCGAACCGGTGAGCAAAGGGCAACGAACTCTATCTATTGTTCGAAACAATATTTTCAAATTGTAAAAATGGTAAGGCAATTTTTATCTACGAACAGTGCTGTCGGCAGCGACCGCTCAAACATAGCTTTCGACCGTGTTTTTGGTGAGCATCTCATCCCTGCAGCGCAAAACCAATTTAAAGAATGAAAAAGTGCACCTTTTCAATCGCCGGATAATGCAAACGTTCCGATTCTTTAAACGGACACGGCCATCGACACCAGCTGGTTGCTGAAATTGGGGTAATTTTCAAAACATCCGGTTGTGTTCTAAATCGCGTCTGTTCGAATGACCTCGTCACTGCAACCAGTGTTACCACTCTGTTATGAAGAAAAACCCCAGAATTTACCTTGAAAAAAAAAAGAAAATAATAAAAATACCCAGACATAGAAAATGTTTAAAAAAAGTCAAAACCAAACTTCAAAAGCACGCTACCTGTACTTACACTTAGAAATTAAGGTAATATGCATTATTTACATCATATTTTTAACAAGTTCAAGTCTATTTTTAAACATACGGACGATCACAATTTACAAGTAGGCTAGCAGAAAATCAAATGCATGAAGTAACATAAAAAAACTAGTTATATCTTTTCTAAAAAACGTTTAATGTTTTCTTTTACTTTCACTTAAATGCACAAATTAAGCATGCACGACGCACATGATATATTATTCAAGGTCTTACAGTTTTCTTTTCACCCTAACCATTGCATTCATTGCAATATTTGACTACAAATTTAACATTCCAAATTTTACATTCATATCACAATCAATGCGCCCGTAAAACAATGAAGAGATTCTCAATCACACCATCTTCAAATCAAAAAAAGCATTCCAAAATCATGCGCAAGCAGTCCTTGACATATCAGCGACAGATTAGAGTGCTGACCTATGCCTAGTTTGTGCTTAATCTGTAAACCATTATATTTCAAACAATTTGGTTAAGCCTAGTCCTACTACCCATCTGTACTGGCTACTGATGACTCTGAACATTATATTACGCCTGTGAAAGAAACTACTGTGTTCTTGAATCGAATGGAAACTACAGTAATACAACACACATTTCTAAAATTTGACCAGAGTCAAAAAACCCAGATTTTCAATAAAAACCCCAGAACCCCAGATAAAACAGAAAAAAAACAGATCTAGCGAAAAAAAACCAGCAGTGGCAACACTGACTGCAACTGGTTCTGCGTCTTACCTCATTTAGAACTAGTCAAACTTTTGAGTCTGACGACGTCATAAAGAAAACATGGGCAAAGCAAGGATGTCAGAAATCAGCAGCGAATTTTCGAAAGTTTTCAGCAACATCTTTAAACATACTTTACACACTGTTTGTCACATTGCGCATTTCTGCAAATTTAAATTAAAAAATCAGTAATTTTTCCCATCAAATTAAAGCAGCACAGCATTGAATACTCGTTGTTTCTAAAAAATTCATTGATTAAAAACTTTAATAGCAAAACTAATCATCACCTTAAAAAACCGATTAGCTTTTCAAGTAACTGCTGTTGAAAATGCAAAAGAGGGATAGTTTGCCTATTTCTTTGTAATTTCCAGCCGTCATGCCAGTTCTGCAATTGCCAATCCTATGCCACTCACTGATTCACGATGACAAACAAAAACTTTCGTGGCGGTTACTAAAACAAAAATTCCGTTTTTTCCAATCAGTTTTTCAACAACAAGGTTTGACTCGAAACAACATCCCTTTACATTCGACAGTGGACCTATTTCACATCTGTCGTTTAATATCCGATCAGAGACATTGCCATCTACTTTTCATTGACCTAGACTGACCTTCTGGAAAGGCTTACCGCCGACTTCAGCCAAACGACCACATGTTGCGGCTATTTTTCGCATTTGCGAAAGGGCCTTCTTTGTCTCTGTTAGACTCTAGTGAACGCAGATGTGTGCTAGCACAAAACGTCGCGCGTTTCGAGACATGCCCTTTGACTTTAAACAACTGTTGTTCGGAATTCCTATACCATCAAGAATAGTAATGCTTGTGGCAGATTCTTGCTAACCAGTTCACCGTCAAACAGACTCAAATACAGCACGTTCTTTCGTTGACCTGGCCAGCTGTAGCACAGCAACAATCCATAACAATTGTTTTGCAAACACTATAAGAAGTTTAAGTTGAAGTGCAAACAAAACGCGAGCATTATCCAACCGCGCATCGTGACGGATTTAACAAATGGCAGGTGACCTCTCCATCGAATGCTAGCTCATGTTTTGTTTCATTTCACTTCAATTGATAGCTAGTAGTCCTTATGACCTGCCAAACCAAAATGTGAAATAGGACTTTGCCAACGGTCCCACTTTCGCTTTTAGCCATTGGCGAAGCTGGGTTTGATCAAACTCAAGCATGCGCCTGCTTCTGCTGTACAGGCCTTGGTGTTGAAATCAACAGACCTCTAAATATTGGAGTAGTCACGGTCCGATTTACGCATTGTTACGACGCGCGATTGGAGCTCGACCACAAGTGACACTCGTGATCCAAAAAGAAAAAAAATCTTTTATATCGCAAGTTTATATCGCAGTTGCAGGGTTGCCAGATGGTGCCAAATTTGGCAAATATTGACAAAAATCACTGTTTTCCAAAATATTTGCCAATTTTTGGCAATATTTTTTAATGCCAAAAATTTGCTATTTTTGAAAGACCATTTGCGACTTGTAATTTAACAAAATTTATCAAATTAACACAAAAACTTTAGAAAACACAGCTCGGATAGGCCTAATATGTCTGAATTTGATTTACTGCTTGAATAATTGCTGTAATTGTTGTAGTGTTTCATTTCATTTGATTAACAACCAATCATAACCGTGAATTTATTTTAAAATCAACCTGCTCACTGCTGTTACTGTGTTTCAGGTCTCGCTGTGCTTAGGTTTGTGCGCATTGATTTACAATAGCCTACTAATGATTGTGATTCTGTAAATAAAGATCTAAAGATCAAAGCTGACATATATTGCTGCTGGTTTACAACTAGACCTGAAATATTACTTTAAGTTTTTAACTATGAATCATAAGGAATCATTTTGCAGCCAAGAATGAGGGTATATGATCTAATCCAATGTTTCTGAAACTTTTTAATTCCAATCCCCTTTTCATTAATCATTCCCGACACGTTGTTTTTGCCCCTCAAGCCTGATAAAGCAAACAAAAGGTAGTAAATTTGAATAATTTTATTTATAGCAAAAATTAAATAGCTGAACCAAGCCATTAAATAGCTGAACTAAGCAACTGTATTATGAGGCTAATATTACTGTACATTCAGAATTCTTGTGAATATAATTCCCGCTGTAGCCGGGCACATAGACGTTCCAGAGTAAAAATTTAATGGACAAATTGCTTTAAAGCTGCTGAAGATAACTCAATTATTGATTAGTGATTGAGCATTTTCACCGCTTTGTGTTGTTTTCCCCTCCCATTACCCCTTTGGTTTTTTCACCCCATTGCCCCTCAAAATCTCCCCAAGGGTCTTTCTGCCTACTTTGAGAACCGCTGATCCAAACTAAACAGAGGATATATTTCGCCCACTGAGCATGCAGTGTGATTCCCATAAAACAGACCTTTTCTTAATTGTCAAACTTAAAAAATTTGTACGTNTGGAAAAAATATGAATTGCAAAAACTTATGAAATCAATATTGCCAAAAAATTTCTATTTTGTAATGAAAAATCAGTATTGCCAAAAACATTGCCATTTTCAAAAATTTTTTGCCAAAAATTTGTCTTAAATTATACAAATATTTGCCGTATTTTCTGTCAAGCATCTGGCAATCCTGCGCAGTTGTTCCTTATGGTGGGGCAGTTCATTAAAATTGTTGGATGCGCAAATATACTAGACCTGATTATGAAGCTCTTAAAAAGCCGCTGTTTATAATTAACACTGAATGCACAGCAAAAGTTTTTTTCAAGTGGATATCACAATTATTCGGTTTTCGGCCTTGTATGAATCAACACTCATATCCTGTTTGTAGCGAATACAGTCGCAACCTAAGTTCATGCTTACATGAAATGGCATGCCTTCTATTGTTTCTCAGCAAAAACATGTCTAAAACCTTTTTATCTTTCATCCTGATTACTGTCCGTAAATCCAAACCAACATCACTGAATAGCTGTAGATACGAGTTCGATAGCAACCATTTTTAATCGTGATTTTTCCAGCATTGTGGTCATCAACTGTAGTGTATACCTCGTTCGAGTTCAGCCAGGTGCTCGTACGCGTGCTACTACGCCTGTTGCTTGATTTACTGTCGAAATAGGTCGTCACCGAATGCCGCGCTAACCTCGTGCTTTTGCGCAGGGACGAGAATTGCTGTGACGGCAGATTAATTGGCGACATGCTGCTTCATGTTTTTAACTCCTTATGTTACAATTCCATCGTAAAGGTGCTACGAACGATCGCAATAAATCTCACTTAGCAATGAAAGCTGTTTTGAACGTAACACTGAAATGGTGCCAACTACATGCAGCAAATGTTGCAAGAAAACGATTTGTGATTTGCAAAAGAAAAACTATGACAATTAATTATTGTTTTAAGCCCTAAGCACTCCTTGCAATCCTAGCTGACTTTCACAAAACTGCAAAAGCCGAACTGCACGCAATGTTAAGGGGTACGTTTTGCCCCTAAAGCCGAAAGGAACAAAATATTTTAATGTAACCAAGTTAGATTATTATTAGTGCTGCTGCAAGAAGAGCTTTCTTTCTACCTACTGTTATCGAAACACTGCTATCCTTACAAAGTGTTGCACATGGTTTTCAAGCCAGTTGCCCCGTTGCTTTCAACGTATTCCGTAATAAATTCTTCTGATTTTATCCAAATGATACAAGTACGAAATCAGACTAAATGCTTTTTGTAGCGTGATCTGCTTGAAGCGGGGTCTCAAATTCAAATTGCTCCGAGGGGTAATGAGGGCTTATAAAGTAATTCGAGGGCCGTATTGTGACGCTGACGCAGGACAGCAACCACGGGCAATCGGGNAATTGCCCCCTCAAATTTTTAAAAACATGTTTTATTCTACAACAACAAGTTACAATCACTTTGTCCCCCCACCGAAAACAACAGCTGGATGCCACCCTGCGCAGAGGCAACAATGGCGGTACCCGCACCTTACTAGAAACACCTTTTGCATCTTATTTCCTGCAAAAGGTACCATGAGTTACAGGTATATCATTTGTTTAAAAGGAACTTGTTCACTCGCTAACCGAGGACTTCAACACCCCTGAGTAAATAGACTAAATAACGTTATTATTTGAAAATTCCTAAAAAGCATCGCGGTCCGCACAACTCGCCCTCGCAGTCCATATGCGGCCCGCGGGCCGAGTGATTGAGACCCCTGGCTTAAAGTAAACACAAGAGTCAGCTTATACATTACTTCCAACACTTACCATTTTGAAACAATCACAACTTCAGCCAGTTTGCCATAGTGACTTGATGTGAGTCTCCCAAACAAAATGCATTTTCTAAACGAGTTCGACAAATCACACTTTTCAGCTTTGAACACAGGTAAAACAGGTGTCCGTCACAGAAATGACACGTTTTCTTACCTCAACCGGCAACGCAACCAATAGCGGAATGTTCAAAGAAAAAGTTTAGCGCAAGCACCTGTGACTAGACATACGCAACAGGCTGACCTTTCTACACACGTACGCAAGGAGAACATCATTAAATGTCGGAGGTTCGTTCGATTGGCTGCCGTTCGATCGTTCACTAAGCGTCGAAAATAACGCTAACCCGAAGCTCCAATGACGGTAGTAAATTCGTCAGCGCTGTCGTTTTAGCTTTGCACCTACTCGGACCAAATATGCTGACCTCGTAAATGCGAGTCAATCTTCAACGCTGCCGTGACAGTAAATGATCCGACACTAATAACACTGCCTGAAAATTCAGCTTGTTACGTCAGGCTCTGGAAGATTAGAAACAATGTGATGTTGCAGTCATTGCCTGAACACGGATTAAACAAAGAAGAAACCCGAAGTACGGCCTGGGCCAATGATCACGAGAGTTGCAAACCCTACTTCATAAGAAATATCTCCACGGCTCTTTGACGCCTTCTGTCATAACTTCGGTCACATTTTCAAGGCGACAAATCATCAATTCTGACTTCCCTGTTTATGTCTATTCCTGTAGTGTGCATATACTGTCTTTCGTAGCGTGTTGCGACAGCGCATTGACGCAGTTCTGTCCTCAGAGGCACCATGGTCTGCTGATCATGTATGATTCTCTCCGCATATTTTTGCCCGCTGTAATGAAACACCGGATTCTAAAGCTGTTCGTGCCTTATCCGCATGTCAACAATCACTGGCTTCGTGGCATGCAAACGTCGATATATCTTTAAGAAATCAGATATCTTCCTAATTCCCCAACCCGAGCTTAATAGCCCTAGGGGAATCTTTTTGTATGCACTTTACACATGAAGTGGCTGTTGCAAGAAATTTGTGCTTCCTTTCTGATCTCATCAACTGCACTTATATGGCAAACCATACAAAATATCGGAAGACCGCAAGTAACCTACTGCTTATTTTTCGTTGTTCCGTGTTTCTACTGTCTTTATTTCACCAACACCGAAACCTTTTAAATCAAGAAACTTGGTGAAAAGTTACGTTCACTTTTATAACATAAAACCCATTAAACTTCCAAACCGTTCTTTCACATTTATGTGAGTTTACGGATGCTACTGAGCGTGACGACCGACGTCATCCCCCGGTCAGTGCGTCATTCCGAAGCACAGCATTCGCCTTTACGCACTGGAACGAAGTTCATGTTACGAACAAACCTCTCCACGGGCGTAACGAGGTCAGATGGCGCCCGGGTCAAGAAGCAAGTTTGGCGCCCCATTTTCGAAACTGAGGTCTTTCGGAAGCAAATGCACTGTATTGAAGAAAGTACTTGTGGCATTGTGGGGACTTTTCGGCACCCACCGCAGTGATTCGGCGGCCCCATAATGATTCGGCGCTCGGGGTTTGTGCCCCCCTCGTTACACCCCTGAACCTATCTACACTTCTTCATTGCGGTTTCATTGTAAAGCAGTTTTTTTCAACATAGTTCACCCGCAATTTGCACTGAACATGCGTGTCCGGAAATTTTGAAGAAAAAAAATTGATCTGCATGTTATGGATTGCAGCAGAGAATTAATCTACCGAAAACGTTTCTGCATGCAGCCAAGTAAGGTTTATAAGAAACCGCAAATTGTCAAGCCAACATAATCGCCTCTTGCTCCCGTTTCTTCCTGGAAAACAACGATAGCATCATAAATGTAACTGCAGTACGTATGTCGCATGACATTCACAGCTTTCTGGCGCAAATTGATGTTTTAATTTAACTGGACACAAATTCGACTTTAAGAGCAACAGCGAATCATCTAGGACTGCGTCCAGCCCTGACTTTCGCTTTGCTCAGTCACATGCATTTTAGAGTTTGACGTCACGTTGCACTTCTGGCGGATTATTATTGGATTTAATTCTTGTACCTCAGTAGATATGTACGTGCTTACTGTGGCAACTATCTCAAGCAAAATTGCTCAGCAGAAACTGCTACAACACCAGGTCATGAACAATACTGGGACCATTTATAAGCAATTTACTTCGCAGGCAGGGGCGCAACGAGGTTAGATGGCACCCTGGGCAAGAAGCAAGTTTGGTGCCCCCATGTTTGAACCTGAGATCTTTCGGAAGCAAGTGTTGAGGAAAGCACTTGTGACTTCGTTGGAACTTTTCGACGCCCCCCACAGTCATTTGGCGCCCCCATAGTGATTCCGCGTCCGGGGAATTGCGCCC
>JGI24159J19872_10001852_pt1 | contig 24199 bp, 16 predicted proteins | sample Ectturendosymbi4_FD_19872 | JGI IMG/M metagenome (IMG submission 19872)
TGACCGGTGGTAATATTTCGCGAGGCCGCTTGGCCTTGCGCTATTGACGTTATGAAGTTCATTGGTTATTTCGATGCAGCAAAAGTACAGCTTTACGGCTTATAGTGAGAACAATAAAGCACGATGCAAGAAATATTTCTTGTTTGTCAAGATGACAATGGCAATATGTGTCAATAGAAAGCTTCTTAGAATGAAGTCAACGGCAATACAGGAAAACAATAGCAACTTTAAAAAGAACAGTTTCATCCCCAAAAATATGTTCAGACCCTGGCCCCGGGGGTCTGTAACAACGTCATAAAACCTCTGCTCAGAGGGTCCCGCGCTAGATCTTGCATTGGGCCCCGCACCAGCTAGGGCCGGCCATGTGCATGAACGCATCACTGGCAGATCTCATAGAATACCATTACAGGTGACTGCTCATTGCTCGACAAGGATTCAGTTGTCGCGCATGTTGTTGCAGAGGCGAATACGCAAAGCAGGGTATTCAACGTAGAGAGCAAAAAGAAAAAAGGTTCGTCGCAGGGTTAGAAAAAAGTACTTGGGGCGAGCGTCGGCGCTTATAAGCAAGGCTGTCTGCACAAATATGAAGCAGAATCCTGATAGCACTCAAATTTGAAATCCTGGTGCTACTGCTGTAGATACCGCATGTGTGAAGCACAAGGTAATGCGTCGTTGAAAGAAATCTGTTAAATAATTGTTTTGCCTCAAATGAAAGTGCAATAGGCAATAGTGCAGCGCACAGGTTTATGTCAAATTCCCGTGTTAACCCAGTTTGCCCACAGATACCGTAGCGTTTGGTTGCCTAGTCACCTAAAAAAACAGAGCAATAGCTGTTTTTAAGTACGATAGAAATGTTCTGTCTCAACCAAACATTGGGTTGTTCCTTGTCACGTGTGCCCGCATACTCTGCCTCATATGTGTTGCTTGGGACAACGCAGAAGAGCATTTCGTAGTGATTGCGATAAAAATAACAATGTTACAGTAATAAGAAGATGACTTGCACAGACATTGAACAGCACTTGTACCTCCGGAAGTTTAGTCTTTTCGAAATGATGCAGTACAGTAACGGAATTCCTAATGTTGCATTCTAACTGTTTAAATTGAAATCTTCTATGAAAAGCATGATTTCGAAATTGAGACAATGTTTTACTTACTCGCCACTGCCACTGTAAAATTAATTCCTTTGGCGGTGGGTGGCGGAAGGATCGAGACTAAAATGAGAATAGAACCGTTTGAGCCATCACTCAAAAAAGCCAAGTCAACAGGTGCTCAAGCTTTTGACACTGAAAGTTTGTATGAAACAGATGGTATGAAGCTGAAAATCAAAATATAAGATGTAGAAATTGCAGATCGTCGGGCATCAAATGCATCTCATACATATAAATAAATTGTTAGTGGAGAAAGTCAATGCGAAATGACAGTTAGCTGAATGGATTGAACCGCGACGTAACAATAAACATGGTTGCAAAGCAGCAAAATATGATACACACAGACGTGAAATGCTTTGGTTGCAATGACCAAGGAACCTTACTATTAATATAGATCATGTGAAACCGTCGCACTAGTCAGTCGGCACGTCATGTCAATCTGCTGCGTCAGTCATGGTTAGCGAGGTAGGAAAACATCCTGCATGCATCGTTGATTGGACTTAAATATTTTGCTATCCGTGCAGAAAACGAAATACATTCTTATGTTTCATCAACATTTGTGAGCGACCTGAAAGGTCACGTTCGGTGACTTAAGCCGTAGGAGGGCATCCTACACGAAACACGACACCCACTAAAAGTGAGTGAGTTTGAATTAACCTCTCATTAACATCGGCTTTCAAAATGGAGTAAATCATTTTTTTTGAAGATTGAAAAACAACGCACAAGGTTGTACAAAACGGGTAGTGCCTGTTGGTTTTCCATCGTATCTGCAAGGCTTTTACTTAAATAAAATTGACGTTAAGCTTCACAATGACCAAAATACCTAGTGTCTATCTACAAAACTGGCCTGCGAAACGCCTAGTTTTCCCAGTCCCACTGAGCAATGAAAGGTGAAATGCACTGTATAACGTCTTCACTCCCACAGGCGACGCAGTAGACTTAAGCGTGCATAGCAGTAACAAGGAACACACAAATACATGAAAGAACGTGAAGATAGACATGTGGTGGTAGTAGAAACGCATACGTTTGATCGCGGCCACACAATTACTATTATGAAACACGAGCATAGATATGTCGTAGTAATAAAGTACGCAAGCATGGATGACGCCATCGCGGTTGTTATAATATAGTGCTGCGATGACTTCCAAGTAGACCGAGTTATAAAATGCACGAAAAAGTGGGAGGCTGCAAAGGGCCACGGTCCTTTAGGTTGCAGACCTCCATAGGGCGAAGTTACTTATAGCTTAAAAGGAACAGTATCTAGCAGTAAGTAAAAGTCTGTTGCTTTGGTATAAGGTTTGATATGCGAAATGCGGTTGTATAGTCTATGGGAGCAAACAGTATTAACTTGAATCATCGATGTATAGTATGTGTTACCAAGAAGTTGAAGGAAAACTAGTAGGCTGTTAAGTTGACTGCAACCGATGGTTTGTTCTGTACTGCATTGGATTACCAGAGGATGTATATGGTATCCTTGTCCACAACAAAAAGTCCATTTAAAAATTACAAGACTACCAAATCAATGCAGAAAAAGGATTCAGTACCAGTTCACATGCTACAGATTTTACGTAGTACATACTGCAAAAACATTGAGGTTTTTCAATGATACACAAGCTTGAGGTTTTCAGGGCGATATTTTTCACATGTTACACAATTCACCTCCTACACGAACTTAACACTCTAAACGTAATATTACGAAAATTTTTGGAACTTTCTTGTTTGCAAGCTACCTTTGCACTTTTTTAAACGCTTAAAGTGCGACATTACGAACAATATTCTAAGCTTAAAACACTTTGCTTAGCTTGCATTATCACAAAAGTGACTGGATACCAATACATACAAGAAAATGCTGTTACCAATGTTTGGCGGTTGGAAAAATCATTGATCATACCGATTGCACCTAGCCCGCAACACCAAAATAACTTCAGTTCCTCTATGTTTGAAAATCGACGCTTTTCAGAGCCACGCGGTTCTGCTTTTCGGCTACGCACAAACCAAATACAAATTTCCAATCTCAAGGAATGTTTCAGCCAAAAAAATACATGGCCTGTTTCGCGAAAGGCCAAAGGTTTTAATATTATGCGCCGTCACACGTTCATAACTTCATACGTTAACAAAATTCCATACGATAGCGTGCAATGGTTCCTGACGTCGGCGCAAGCAAGCGGAGATGGACGCCACAGTCCACTCGTGACACTCCGAAAGGGGTGCAGAAACCGAGGATAAAGGAAACCAAACTGAACATCACTAGCAAATTCGCAGGCACAGACTAAAAGAACTCAAGGTCCTGTTCCTATACCAACATTTTCGTCATTGCCAGTAAACACACAAAATCACGATTTCCACAACGAGAGACCAACGGCTTGCAACCATGTTGAGCTGCCTTAGAAGCCCTTTAATGTGATTTACGAACGGTCATGGAAAGAACCGTTTAGAAGTGTTTTTTGGCGGTTTCGTGCTGTACCGATCAGCCGTTTTGGCGGTTCCGTGCTGTATCGATCAGCCGTTCTCATTGCGCTACTGCGTTGTCCTTTTAAAATTTGTAGAACTTGCTGAGTGCTTATCCTGCATCCTGATTAACGCCAGGCGTTGACTGACCGGAGCTTCGTTGTAATGTTTTGTTTTAGTTGCGAACGTTTGCCAGTTGGGCGTTTTCACAAATTCTCACGTTACAACTGGAAGACCCACTAGTTGAATTAAGCAAAATATTTTAATGATTATGAATGTTAAACGTTGTTCAGTTTTGCAGATACATGTATATAAAGTTCTGGAAACGTGAAAATTGAGGTGCATCTAAGCAAACTATCAAACATGGAAACCTACAAGTTGACTATTACGGTAAGACATAAGTTATCATTTGAACGAAACGAGCCATACAGGCTTGGTTGTTTTGTCAACCTGTTTCCCGTCAACAAAAATTTAACATACTTTACTTTGCATTTCTTGACAGTTTTATCTGATATCGCAAGACAAAGTTGAACTATTTAGCAACGCCAGACAGGCGCCAACCCAAAAAGCCATTATTTGGCTCCAGATAATTTTGGAAACTAGGCTATAATCCGGGTCTTTAGAATCCTTGATTGGTTTGCTAGCATATCTGGAGCAAAATTATGGCTCAAAACCCCCATTTTTGGCATAAATAAGAAAGTCCCTCGAAAGGCTTTTGGCCAGTCTTAACTCGGAAGCAGGTTAAGCTATAAAGCTGTTCAAACTTTCTAAAGATGGGGAAAGTCTTGTAGTTTATATTATAAATTTTTTTTAAGTTTTGGGTTTGGGGTTTTTGAACAATGACGTCATGATTGTGGTATGTTTTTCGGATTTTTGATGACGTCATCGGCCGATCCAAAAAGCTGACTTAGTGACTCAAAGTTTTATTGGATTCTAGGCTGTAATGCGAGTCTTTAGAGTCGTTGATCAATTTTCTAGCCTTTCTGGTACCAGGGTTGAGAGGGTTATGGCGAAAAAAAACAATTTTTTTAGAAATCCTTGGGGGATTTCCCGCGGATTTGCCTAATTATATTCGGTCATTTTCCCATAACGTTTGAACCAGAAACGCCACAAGTCAATCAAACCCTTCAAAGACTCGTATTATAGCCTAGAATCCAATCAAACTTAAGTCACGAAATCGGCTCGATTGGTCAGCTCCCATGGGATGATGACGTCAACCAAATGTAAACAAAGATGCATAAACCTCCTCCTATTATGGAAACATAAACAAAAACCCGACATCCAAAACTTAAATTTTTTCTTATTCTAAACTGCAAGACTTTCCCCATCTACAGAGGGCTTGAACAGCTCTCTAGCTCAATCAGCTAGCGAGTCATGGCCATGGGTAAAATATACCGATGTTCAACGTTTCTTGGAGTAAAATGTTTACCAAATTTTGGCTTTTGAGCCATAGTTTTGGCTCAAGACATGCTAGCAAGTCAGTCAACGGCTCTAAAAACGCAGATTATAGACTAGATTCCAAAAAAGCTTGATCCAAAGAAATAGCGTATTGGGTTGACGCGCGAAGTCAAGTAACCTCAGCCAAAAATGCGCGAAAACATGCCCTCATTATGACGTCACACACAGACCACAAACCCAAAAGGAAGACGTATTTTTCAATCTCAACTAGAAGACTTGCCGTATCCGTAGGTGGTTTGAACAGCTCTCCAGCTCAATCGTCTGGCTAATTATGGCGTTGCAAACTTGGTCAAAAAAGTGGCCGGTGCGGGTCTTTTAATGACACCAGACAAAAATTAACAAAACATTCGATTTTAGTTTCATGGCGGTTCACACCTTGCAATAAAGTTTTGAAATCTTTTGTGGAGCATATTTTGAGGACTTGAGATTGCAAAAAATTCTCTAAACTCTTCCAGTCTCCAACCGTATTTGTGTGCAGATTTGGATAAATTCGCGTTTTTAGACTCGAACATACCAAAAGTCCTATGGCAGGGCTACTCAAATGGCGGACCGCGGTCCGAATCCGGACCTTTGGATGTTGACAGCTGGACCTCATCAGCCTTTCAAAGGTTTATTCTATACCCATAAGTTTTTATCCCAAACCTTGCGCTTTTGGCCGTTCTAAATCTCAAGAAAATCTTCGACAACTGTATAAGTGATTGTCAATCAAGCTGTTGTTCAGCTCTGTTGCAGAGCACACCTGAGCCGGGCTTGTTAGTTTTACTTGGTTCTAACTAATTGTTTCGTCATAATTTTTCAACAATAGCTCGTCGTTACAAGGTCTATCCTGGTGAAAATATTGGATTCAAAGCTAGAAAATAGCGATGAAACCTTTTCATGTCGATAACAATGCAATTATACAAATTTACCATGCAAAATCATGAAAGATGGTTGGGTAAGGGAAGAGTTTAACAGTTTTAGTCCTTTAAGAATTGAATTTTGTTTTTTCGCCGGAAGTCAACAATATGTGAAGAAAACCTAAGGTATTTTCAGCGTTTTCAAGAAATGATAAAGGAAGCGGTTGGAATTTTGGCTGGCACAGTGCAACACTTCAAAGACTTGAATGCAAAACTGCAAGGAGAAAAACATACTACTCTTGATTTGATCACTACTATTCGCACTTTTCAGAAAAAATATAATATTTTCAAACATGTCATTCAAAACTAACTTGCGGTAGTCATTTTCCGAGTCATTTTAAGGGAAAATAAACGCAAGAAGATTCCAGATAGTTTCAATTTATAGCAAAGTTGATTACCAACATTGCCAAACACTTCGGTGACTTTGTTTGCAAACCAGTTGCTGCTGTTTACTCAAAAAACTTTCAGTGCCAGACATTACAGAATTTTTAATTGAAGCAAAAGACGCGTGCACATGTGTGGACCAAAGATGTAGCGGAAATTTTACAAGTACCTAAGTTTTGCTCGGTATTTTCGCTTATATTTGTAAGCAACAATTCATCATTTGCTGGTGAAGGTGGCGGAGTGGAGCTCCGGCAGTTTGACACCACCGGGTGTGGACGCAGCCAATATTCATCTGGAAAGGAAGTGACTGACTTCCATTAGAATGCAGAAGTAAAATAAATATTTTTTTATTGCAAGCCTGAAAACTTTGTGTCAGAAGAAAATATATCCAAATTTTTTTCCACTCCTCACAAATTGTTACTGGAAACTCTCACTGTGTCCGGTTTAACTGATGCTACAAGAGTTGCGAACTGTCCCTCCCTGCAAGTTAAATTTAAAACTCGGGACCCCACTTAGCTTATAATTCAGTTTTAGTATTATTTTGGTTTTCAGTAGTTTTTTTGGAGTATTTTTCGGTGAATCAGTGTATAGCCATCCACATCCGGATTCACTATCATATTTTAAGTCCTTTTCTGACTGTTGGTAGTGACTCCCCTACAGTGGCTAATGGACCCCTTTCAGCTATGTTTTCCTTCCTGGCTCAAACCTCTAGTTACGCCACTGACTGCTGACAGTCCGCGCTTTAGAAAAAACTTCATAAAGAACAAGTTTCGTATCTGAATGAAAAATAAAAACATTTACGACTACCTTCCACTCGCTATCACTACCTTGGAATAAAAATTTTATAAACTGCCAAAAAGCAGAAGATACTATTACTCCCACCAACAGAACAATAAATAACGCTGACGACATACGTTCATATATATATATATATCCGACCATGATTTATATATATCCGGCCGATTTACCGGATTTGTAAGCATATATGTACAGGGGCGTAACGAGGTTAGATGGCGTCCAGAGTATGAAGCAAGTTTGGCGCCCCCATGTTCGAACCTGAGCCTTTTCGGAACAAATGTACATATTGACGAAAGTTCTTGTGACATTTTTGGACTTTTCGGCGCCCCAGCAGTGATTTGGCGCCCGGGGAATTGCGCCCGCTCGTTATGATATGCAGTACTATTATATTCTCATGTTATGTTTTTTGTTAGAACAATCCAAGGAAAATCACATTTTGATGATTTTATGGGAGTAACCGTACCTCGAAAACTTTTGACATTGGTAAATAGACCCATTCCTGAAATAATTGAGTAGCCCTGTCCTAGAGCATAGCCAAAAACATTTTTTGCCGTTTCCTTAATGTTTGCAATTAAATGTTTGTTATTTCCATGAGAAAATCGACCGTGCCGGTGTTGCACTGCAAAGGTGCCACAAAGTCCCAGAACGTGGTACGTAAACAACTGTTCTAAATCATGGCCGCTTTTCATTATGCTGGTTCGTACCTTAGAAAGGTTGTCATATAATGATGTTCATACGTCAATATTCAATGCATCTACATTAGATCGATATGTCGAAATACTACTACATATGAAAGGTTGACATTAAACATCACTATTCAATGGTGTATTACATGCACATCTGTATTGCATTCTGTAAAGTGCAGTCATGCACATTCTGTAAAGTGCAATCATCGTGAATGATACAGTTGAGTACNTTATAGTGCATGGTTTTTGTTGAATAATGTAATGCATATATACAGTATATTTTTCAATGAATGCGTTTGCGATTGCCCACTTTCAACGTATTCTGTAAGTAAGTAGTAATGGATTAATCACTGCATAGATTTTTAGGACTTTTCAGTCACTGAGCACAGCTCCGAACATTTTCCTATTGTGTTCCATTCAGACATGCGATCGTTTCTCCGGATCCGGAACGAATCACACTGTGCAGGTGAAGATTACCGGAGAAACAGAGAATGAAACTAAATGGCACACTTTGGACCATTTTTTTGCCACCAATTTTAAAGCTGGGGCGACTCAAACTTACAAAGTGAAAAACGCAGGAGTAGGAGCGCCCGTCATCCTGCATTTCCGTAAGTGGCTGTGTCCAATAAATTTGTAATTGCAAGTTGGTGCAAACAGCTTGCGATCGTAAGTATCCAGAAGAGTTGCGATAAAATGCTTGTGATCTGAATACAATTTTAGCAGCAATCAGTGTAAACGCATGGTTGCTATCTTCATCAAGTTTATCAAAATTATAGGAAAGAAGCCTGTGACTGAAAAAATGAAAGGCAAATATCCGGCCTGTAAATTACTGTTTTCTTTTTAATCAAATAATTGTTTACCTTTTCAAAGCCGGTCTGTGTCAAGGAAATACATGGAAGACTTTGGCCATGTTAGCCGAGAATGTGACAAAATAAGGGTTTTTATCGAAAAAGTTCGCAGAAGTGTAATGGAATATTAATCAGTATGATGTCATCGCTTGCACATTGTAGATCATCTTATTCTTGTTTCTGTCCTCGTTAGAAGTGGTGTGAACAAAAACGATTTGATCATAAGGTGCTTGTGAAAATCCGTATATGCAAATAAAGCTTCAGGGTATTTTTCTGTGGAGAAGAAATACTATCTACATGAAGCTAGTTGTTAAGTGACTGCACAATTTTGCATGAAGTGCTTCAGTGTTAAAAAATTTTTACAAAAAGCGCCTGGTTGGTAGTTTTGAAATAGACTTTGTGCTGAAAAAAAATGCATGAAAGCCATAATTCCAAAATTTCTTCACAGGCTTGCGTGTGCTCAACCCGCTGGCGGTAATAGGATTGATGGATGGAAACTGGATGTGCTTAATGGTTAATGTAGAATACAATGAAACAACTTATCCTTGTCCGGTATTCGACTGGATTACAAAAAAAGCATCCTCCTTTGCTGTTGGAAAAGGTACTTTTTTATTGGTGTTTTAAACAACCAATTAAGCCAATAGTTCCTCCTTTTATGCCTTGTCGATTTTTCCGAAGTATAATGAGTCTTGTATCACAGAACCCCAAACTTACGATTATCAAGCGCTTCAATGCATGTATAAATGACGTGCTAAATCGTGTAACGCAGAGGTGCAAAATTTTCTGTGATTTTTATTAGCGCGCAAAGATTTGCTTTAGCGCACTCACATTTGCCGTAATACTGTACTTAAAATTAAAAACTAGGCACTCCTATGTCGCTGCGAATCCCATTCGCACACTCCAATTGGTGGTCGCGCGGCGCAAGTGCGCGATCGCAGTTTTGCACCACTGATGGCACGTATGCCTGCAACGATTTCCGTGCGTAAATCAAAACCCGGAAAGCCTCAACTGAAAGTGTTTTGGTTGTGGGAAGTGGTAAACGTGCGGTTGACGGTGAGCGAGGCAAGGCTGAAAAAGGGGACCATTTGAAGATTTTATCGTATTCAGCCAACCGTGATAAGACCTTTTGATCAAGCCCAGGAAGGAAACATGCGCCGCTCCCCAAGGATACGTTCCTGAGACTAAAGCATTACTGAAATAACTGAAAACAATGTCTCAACTAGAGGTTTGAGACTCTAGGGGTGGCAAAAGTTTGCGGAAGGGGGCCACCATCCAACACTCAGAAAAAATTAAAAAATGATAACGAATTCGGATGTGCAGGGCCAGCCCTAGACGGTTCGGAGTCCAATGCAAGACCTAGGCACGAGGCCCTTCTGAGCAGTGGTTTTATTGCGTCAACGAGCAGAGTCAACCGTGCTACGACATTTTTTTGATGAAGATGTTTTAGCAAAATGGCCTATATGGTTATTAAAAACTGCGGTAAAATATTGGAGTTTATCTGTATATAGGATGCAAGGCATCATAACAGTTTACTTTTTATTTGGAGGGACATGGGCATTGCTCATGTGTCCCTTAGCAACGTCCATGTTTATGACTATTAGCACGCTGCTGTGGTGGACATTAGACAGTGTACCGCGAACATTCGTAATTAAAGCCAAACGTTGTATTTGAAGCTCTACAATAGAGATCCCAGCGGCAAGCGCAAGTGCAAAGTTACGTCAAACAAATCGAAATGACAAGCGACTTGAACTTACAATGCAGCTACTTCACTCTTGTTGAACGACACTTTCGTTTGAAGAAAGACTGATGTAGAGAAAAATTCTAACATCAACTGATTACCTTTCTCGCTTTTGCTAACCACAAGACATTTTTTTTAAATCTTCTGAAATCAGGATTAAAACACCAATGTAGCAATTACCTGCTGTATACTGTACACTGCATACTAGCATAGTGTTACAATATTCAGTACTGATACTCAGATCAATAACTGGACAACTACTGTATTTCTAGAGTTTTTTGAGTGCATATTTAAGCTTACCATGAATAACTAAATATTGCGCAACGATTAACCATTCATCATATTATCATAAGGTTCACTGTGAGTATCTGTAGGCATATACTAATTTTTTTAAACAAGTGTGTTGTACACTTCACCGTGAAGTCTAATTCGTGAAGTTCACAAAAACGTTATCAGTGGACATAGGCGTAGCCAGGGGGGAGCCAAAGGGGCCATGCCCCCCAAAAAAATTTTTTAAAATATAGTCTTATTGCTCTTTGAGAAGCGTTTTTTCAAGCAAAAAAGTGTTATTCGCCTAAAAACATACACTTTGTCCCCCCAAAAATTTTTTGGCCCCCACAAATTTTTGGGCTGGCAATGTCACTGTCAGTGGACGTATTGCTAGCCTACTTGCACAGCATTTTGATCTGCTATTTTGCTAGCCTACGTTTTAAATCAATATGCAATCTTTTCTATTTTCGTAGCCTACTACCATTAGTTGCACTCGCCCAAGCACTGTCTTTAATCTCTCCTGATACAAAAGCCGTTTGTACTCCCGAACGGCACAACCCATGTGTGACCTTCACATGCCATGCACTGCAGGAAACAAAAACATGATTGTGGACTGTCTAACTTCGTTCAGCTGACCGTTCAACCCAATTCAACCCAACATCAAAACGCCATGTAAACGCACACCTGAGTGTGGCCAAATTTAGCCACAATCTTTAGGCCGGCCACAATCGAAAAAGCCACAATTATTATGTTCCATGTAGAGGGCTAAATGAAAATTTATCATTCTCTGTCCAGAAACAGTGTCTAGAAATTGGTCAGTGCCCAGAAACCTGCCAAAATCATCTTTAAATCTGTCAAATCGACATAAAAAATCTAAGTGGCCAAAACATACCAAAAAAAGCCAAATTTCATTTGGCTATTTTTCAAAAATAAATAAAGGCCATAGGAGATAAAAAAGGCCAAAAATTACAAATTCGGCTTCAAAACAGCCAAACTGGCAACCCTGGCCACCAGGTGCGTTCGATAACAGAAGAGAAATAAATCAACTGGCAACATATAACACCCAGTTTTACAGTTATTCTTAATGTTTTCAGAAAAAATGGTTCAAGTTATACTGAACTGGCAAAGAAGCTTTAACATCGCCTAGCAAGTCTACATCAAACCAACTAGTTACTAGTCAAGCTTCAAATGACCTGTGACTTCAAGCATGGGCTAAATTCAAACCAGCTAAAGTACATGAAATATCTGTACAAAAAGTGACTACTCATATTTCTCTACGAAAATGCCATTTCTTCCACCTGATAAAAAGTATGACTGTGACTTTGCTTACAGGTTGTGTGGGGAGCTTTTAGAAAGCAAAGCGCTTATACATTTGGTATTGGGTCCCCTGAAAGCAAGGTGCTTACACATTACAGTTGCTATTGGTGGCCCTTTTGAAAAGAAGTAAGCCTACTTGCACATTGCAGTTGCTGTTGGGGGCCCCTTTGAAAGCAGAGTTCCTGCACATTGCACTTGCTGTTGGGGGACCTTTTGGAAGCAAAGTACTTACTTATGATTTGGTTCGGAATATATTGTAATGGTGGATAAAACGATTTTAACCATCAATGAAGCAATATTACGCGCGAAACACTTCGATGGGGGCCTGAAAAAGGCGAGGCGGGGCTAGTTCCTCTCTTGTCTTCTCTTAAACTCACCACTGTTTGCGGGATGGATCAAAAGAAGGTGAAGTAAACCAAGNTTTTTTTTTAAGATGTGCGTGATTCGGCGTTTGATCGTTGCATTTCTCNGATATTTTCAAAGGCTTTTGTGCTTTCATGCGTTGATCATTTCTATAACACTACACACTNTTTTATGGACCAATAAATTATAATTTATTTCCGACAACAAAAGATTTCTTGGACACTGCAATGAACCCTTGAATGACAATCAATTAGCAGAAGCAATTTAAACAATAATGATGCATATCCTCCCAAAATTATTCTGTTTGCCATTTGAACAAATCTACACAAGTGCGGGAAAACGGCGGGAATAACTACAGTAAGACGCTATAAACTCCATAACTTCCTTGTTGTCCCGATTAGGAGTCTAGGCCACAGTTGGCTTAAAATGCCCAAATATGTGGAAAAATTGTTTTTCTCTGCAAAGGCTCGGTTAGGAGCCCTGCATGGGAATTCCTCGATTAGAGTTTCAAATTTCGTTGTTAAGGATGAGTGGTTTGACTAAATTCTGAAGCAGCGAAGACACCCTATCAACTAGGGTTATGTCCGCTGGAGATCTTCCAAAGTTCTATAAATTTTGGGCGAGAACACGGCAGTTGATCGCATTGTAACATGCGCTTGATGAGGCAACGGCAGCCGCCTTATACCAGCGAGTGGAGGTCATGTACTGATCCATGCACGGAAAACCAGGGCAGTTCACGACTGGGTTACGAAGGACACACGGCTTCTTAGTGGAGGTGATTATATTGGACCTTATGAGTGCAAAGGTGGCTATTTGCATGCAGGGTTAAGAGCTCTAAGGGGTAATGCCAAAACGTCTGTAACGTGTGACTGCTGTGACTGTTTGTAACCCCTGGAACATATATTTCAGTCCTGCCCCCGGAACTATACAAAGAAATGAAAGAAACAACTGCATCCGCGATATTGTGGCAGGACGTGTGCGAGGTCTTAAAAAATACGCAATTCCAACCACACAAGAGATTCGATGCCTATACGTTTAAATTATTACAAGATCAAATTGGATTTATGGTGGGTTATGACTGAACACATTATAGAATCCCGCCTTGAAGGCGACAATGCACTCGTACCCTGCCGGCGATGTGCACAGTCAGCATTCCGTCTAAAAAAAATTTACACTGCGCAAATTTTTGTTTTAGTGAGCATGAATATTTTAAGGCTGAGTTAAGCGAGTTCTAAATGAATTACAAACTTTGTGAATTATTAGAATAACATAGGGATACGATATTTTCATCAGCAAGAAAGAGCACAATTTACGTCTGTCACTTACCTGACTGTAGTATCTACATTTAACACGTCAAATGAAAAATGTTGATAAGTTTTGAGCATTGAAATAAAACGTCCAGAGTGGACGATTCAGTCACAACACACAAAAAAATATCATTTACTTCTCCTCATTATCCTATGAATAATTTGCAGTTTCATTAAGTTTCTTTAACAAAGCAGAATCACTTTAACCTGCTTGCACGAAATATGTTTTAAATCGTGCACCAGCTTTAATAGACTATAAACTGACAAAACTAGAAAGCTTTCTCTTGCGTTTAGTTACTGTTAGGGTATTGTGGCTACATCAAGGAAAATGTACGTTCAAATTGGCGTAACGAGTCATAAGGCAGAAAGTAGCTGTGCAATCTTTAACAATTCGCTGAAGCATTCAGTGGTACTGCAAGTTGCAAAATATTTTGCCCATCTTTCNTGTGTCATCATTTTNCAATAAATTGCATTTGTTTGATGTTCTTTTCCACGAACGCACACACGTTTTGGTCAAACAGTTTCGTTTCAACAATAGCAACGTTTTTTCCAACAGATACTCCTCATCTGATTCATTGTTTTCCCACTCAGTTGTTTGTAACAGAACATCCAGTCTTAACATTTAAATTTAGCAAATAAAGTAGTCCATTAATCCCGATATGCAAGACATGAAGTAATCACATTCACAATACTTGCCTTTTCTGAGCTTTCTTGGTGCTGATCTAACTTCGCTTGATATGTACATTTGATTCTCTATCTGGTAGCTCTGAAGTAACTCAACTAAAAGATTGATTAATTTGACAACTAGCAGGACCTCTCATAAACTAGGCTACGCCACCTGCTCGTATCTTGTTGCAGTTGTGTAGGGAAAGCTTACCATACGTAACTGCAATACATAATAGCTATGTAAAATACGAAACAAAAAAAGGGGACACTTTTAAATTTCTGAATATTCTCGGAGGACAATTAATTTTTCATGAAAAAGGAGGAAATGTCCTCCAAAAAGGGACTTCTGGTTACTCTAAGAATTAGTATAAAATCTTATCAAAATACGGACACAGTACACATTTATTTCAAATACCTTCTGATAGGGCTATGCGATATGCTTAGAAGCGTTCTGCTTCTGTCCAAAAATCTTAATGATCTTTAATTTTAAATTTGGATTGTAGCAAGTGCGCTAGAATGAGATTTCATTTCGCAAACGGTCTGATGGCACTGCGCATTAGCGCATCTTAGAGGGAGCACAAGGCAGGCAGGTTTTAAGGTGTTGGGGGGAAAATACAATTTTAGAGGGGCAAGATTTTTGTTTTAATTTTATGTTTAACAAAAATTTTCTGGACACAACAAATTTTGGGGAGCACCAAAAAAATGAGCACTGCCCACGGGTGCTCCCCTCGTGGCTACGGGCCTGACACTATGCCTAGTCAGGTGGCCAGTGAGCCGTTGCTAGCGCCGATATCCCACCTTACGCTAGGGCGGCAAGCCGTTATATACTCTATGCACCCTCATGTTCGAAAGGCGGGTTGATAAACTATTACCCTAAACGACGTATAGTTTAATATCGGGGTGTCGTAATCACTAAAATAGTCTTTTCACTGTTATTGAGAGTAAACCTCAGGGAATATCGATTTATTTGCCTGGAGCACGGGCGCAGAACCCACAGTATCATCGTAACACACTTAAATTCTTTGTTGCCTTGGATTAAAAACAAACATTCTTCGTTTTTTGACACTAAGGATATGCATATCATAACAAGATGCAATAAAAAGGGTTCTCTGTAATAGCCAAGAAAATAGACACATTGTTCACATAGAAATTTGTGAAATACTACAAGCTTATTTAATGCATTACAGTGCAACTGCATTCTTAGATTTCTCTACGGAGAATGCTACTTGTGATTGAATGATATTCTACGCGTTTTCCGTATCTCGTTTGCAATTACCATTTGAGTTTTGACATTTCGTCTAGTTACGTCAACATTTGCTTCGACATCTTTCAAATAGCGTTCTGCGTCTCCAATATATTTGCTTTATCTGCAGCAACACTACCCCAGCAAGTCTCTTTGGAATGTGTGAAAGACATGAGGGCAAATGTTATAGAAAAAGCTCATGAAACTTACGACTGGAACCCAAAACCAACATCCGAAAGCGAGATTGGATGGGGAATTAATCGTTATTTGAACGTTACTTCGAAAAAACCGCTTCCACAACTTTTTCACACCACACTGGGTCAATCACGAAGAGTCCTGCAATCTGGCCTGCTGTCTGCCATAAATGCTGGACAAGCCTTGTTCAAAGGTACATTTAATTGGTTGGATGATATTTTATGTGTACTGCGTTTGCAAGCACACACAACAAACGCACATAGGGAGCTAACACGGTTAGTCGGTTACTAAACACTTTTTCCGTTCGTGGTGGAGACAATGCAAAGAGTGCGATGGCACATTCCTTTAGTGCTCGAGAGTGCCACACCAAACAATTGACTGTTTTGTTTTCGCGATGACTTTAAGTTTTCGTGTTGGCTTTGTGTGATTACAAAATTTTTGTGTTTTCGTGTGCTACAAAAACATTTTTCTTCAATTGAAAAAATTTGCATTTCTTCATGAAAACGATGCAATTTATTGCCAAAGCAAACATTGTCAGAGACATTTCGTAAACTTTTCGGCAACCAATGCTGCCATCATTAGTGCAAATAAACATGAGAAATCTTTTTATGTATCTCTGGAACAAAATCGCTTTCAAAGCTGAGTTGTTTTATAAATAATCCCGTTTCAAAGCAAGCCATAATTTATTAAGTCATTTTTAAAGGAACTTTCTTCATCAGCAAACTCTTCGCAAGCACGATATCCTCGCTAATCACGATCGTGTCCGAAAACACGTCGCAAACAATGCGATCTGTTGCAACAAAATACCTCGCACGCAACGTCTTATCACCGCTGCATTTTGCTGCGATACCGTCCACGCAGACCGATTCGTAGCATGCATGTCCAAGTGGGAGGCTGCAAATTTTAAGGGGAGATTGGGGTTGCAGTCCTCGAATTAAGCACGATCGGTATACTACTTAGATAAATCATTGCAAAAACTCTTTGTTTTCCCATAAATGGAGTTTTACTATCTCCTAAAACTGTGTAGAAACTATGTTTACAAAAGATACTCGAGGGTGTTTTGAGAAAACGTTTGCATTATAAACATTTGTACTGCACCTTTGATTGGAAGTTGAAGTTTTCAGAAGTGCTAAATTGTTCATACAAATCATGGGCGCAATTTGGTGGGGGCACGGGGGACGTGTCCCCCACTTTTTCAGACGGGGGGACATAAAATGCCATATCCCCCCAGAAACAGACAGCGTATAATTTACTGTATAATTTAATGATGCAAGTGTATATAATGTTAGAATGTTAGATTTTCAGGCAAATCTCTGCGAACCTTTTGTCGAAGATAAAAAGCAGCACTATTGCCGAGGCTTGGTTTTGGGATGGGGAGCATCGAAAACGACTGTTTTCAATCATTAGTGAACAGGATTTCAATCAAAACCTTGGAGAAGTAGCCTCCGGTATTTACCCAGCTGTAAATTGACTTATAGTTCAAAACGTAGGAACTTGACTAGGGATTAAAGATAAAATGTACATTTATCCTAACTTCATGCAATGTTGCGACAATTGTGACCAACAAACCCAAAAGATACTTTTTTCTTGACTCTTAGACTTTGTGCTTGTGCTGAATGCATTGGTTCGTAAGACATCTGATTTACTTGAGTTTAACCAAACCTACAATGCAGCAATGTTTTCATCCAATTCGAAACATTTGCTTTACAGATACATCACACCTAGTTTTGTTGGACATTCTTTTCGTGTTGAAGTTGAAACTTGGTACTTTCTTTCCAATTCACCGTTGTGCATTTTGATTTAATCTCAAATATATTTTTGTGTCGTTATGCAAGCAGAACTCTTAGAACAAAACTTTTGACATGGTGCGGAGCTATACGTCTGGCCGGGCTCGAGCTTAAGTTTGTCTAAATATTTCGGGCCAATTTCGGGCTTGCATACACAACTTGTTTATAACATTAAGAGTAACGACTTTTCTCTTTCGTGACGTAGATTTGTTGTGCTCACCGCGGTAACTTCTGTGAGTGAAGTGATGGTGATTTTTCTTCAGTTAATTCTGTTTGCAAACACAGCTGCGTTCTTTTATTCTCTGCTGGAATTAGTCTCACACTATTTTGGAGAAGGCGAAAGTGGTGAGGAAATTAGCACGCGATAGCGTTGCTTCGAAAAGATCAATCACTCACGCGATCTTTGTCTTGTTTTAAGTAACCTACAAGCCGGCTTTTCATATCTAATAGAACTATCCTAGAAAGTTTCTTTTATGCCTATAGCGCCATCGTAGATAGTTTCGTGATAGATTTTTTTTCTTGAGAAACCTATTCCACACACCGCAGTATTATTGTTCACTAACATGCTACGTTTGTGCCAGATTATGTCAATGTTTTGGTCAAGGTGGTTGCTATTTTCGGTGTGATAAACTGTGTACCTGCAACTACACCTGGACGCAACATTTTTGTTACTCCGTAGTTGCGCATATCTTAACTCCCTCGGTAAATTTGGCTTTCAGGCCTTAATCGGGTTTCAGAAATAAATGCCGGGTTCGAGCCGGGTTCGGGCTTGTAATGTCGGGCTCGGGCCGGGTTCAGACTTTGAAATAAGGCCCTTTTACATTTCTGTGCGGGTATGTAGGCAAGGGCCAACATAGGGAGATTGAAAGTATATATCCTCCACCCACCAGCAGTAAAAATAGATTGAAATCATTTTGTGAAGTAGGGTGCGCTAATTTTCGACTAATTTTTTTGCTGCTGGTTAGAGGATATCAATGGAAATTTTGGTGGGGGTGGGGTTGCATGCACGATGTCCAGTGGCATTAAAAAGATTTTTAGCTTTTTCTGAAAACGGATATGTGCAAGAAAAATATTTATCGTCTTTGTAACGTTAAACGACTTGAACAAGACATCAAATCGCGCTGTAACCCGCACTTATAAATTGCATGAAAACTGAAGTGTTCTACTGTAAGAGTGATACGCATGTGCGACCAATGCAATTTAGCATTTTGTGCACTCCAACTGACAGCTCTGATAAAGCCAAATGATGTGTTCTACTGTATTGCTATGCTTGTTTACATCCAAATACGATATTAATGGAAACAGGATGAACTACACTACCGTGTCCAGTAATAAATTCAAGTATATTAATATGTAAATCATCTGCAAAGACAAAACAAAGCGTGTTTAGTGTTGCTCTCAAAACACCTCTAGAAATAAGATTGGGAATCTGTATATATTAAACGTTACTTCTGCATCGATCCGAGGACTATATTGGTTTCGCACCAAGCTGTCCACCTCACATTTTACAACAAAATTGCGCCCATGATGCAAATAAATAGATTACGTAAATATATATCGAAATTTACATGTCCTAGCATGTATGGACCGATCACTTTGTTAATTATCAAATGAGGAAGCAGACGACCGCACAAGGCAAAAATGTTGCAGTTGGTTGAGCACACGTCACCAAAGCCGGTAGGTAGGATCAATTCCTGGTCTGGTGATTCCGAGCAAAAAAGCGATATTGCGGCTGTCCAGCTTGGTGATGTGTGGGTGGAAGGAAACGGTTCACGTGCGGCGGTCCAATTAGCTGGCCACCAGTGCAACACTAACGGCGAAAGTAGCGTCGTGCGTGGACGCAGCGAAAAAAAGCTGGGTCCCACAGATCTGTCGCCACCCTCTGAAAAAGATCGTGAAATTAAACAAAAACACGAAACTGAACAGAAGAACCAATAACACAAAATTGCGTAACTGTTGCAAAAAAGTGCAAAATGTTTGAAAAATGTTGTCGCTACATTAGGTATTCGAATGGAAAATAAGTACTGTTGCAAGTTAAATCCATCAACAATTATTCATATGCATTTATGATTTTTGTTTCAAGGATTCACGGGAGCATTGAAAACTCTTGATGATTACAAAAAGTTGTACAGCGGAACTGGCTATGGTGATCCTTGTTTCATCAATGAGTAAGTGTCTCCAAAATTGGGCAAACCATGAAGTTTTCCTTTGTACCACTCACAACTATTTATGTCTAAAAACGTGCTTTGAGAAGGATTTGCTTCATCCTATCTAGCTGGTACTACTAGCACTTTTTCTGCATCAGAAGTATAGTCTACTTAACGCAACCGAACAATGTAAAGAATAGTGGTCTCTTGGTCCGTCCTGTGAACCGGCCAACATAACGCTGATTTTAACAAAACCAATTTTATTTTATCCTATTTCGCGCTATTCAGATTTCTAAGGAAACACAAAAAGCAATGACGGAAATGACGGAAATGACGGAAATGACGGAAATGACGGAAATGACGGAAATAACGGAAATGAATATATTCACTGCTTTAAGAAAGTGGATAAAAACAACAATGCAAGTTTGCCTATATCTGCATATAATCGCCCTAAGTAATGAGATTTACCAGATCAGACAATATTGACGTGGTTGAGTTGCTAAAAATTAAGATCCTACTGTATCAGCAACACGTGTCCACAATGGCGACGCAGCTATACCCGCTCGCAAAGTATTTGTTTAGGAAATGGATTTCGCGTCACACACGCATCGTAAGCCCTGCAAATTGCAAGCAAGAGGTTACGGGTGAAATGAAAAAAAACTAAAGCAGGACTTATAGTATAGAAACCACACCAGTTGAACTGTACTTTCAAACGCACGCTATGATCATAATGCTCTTATCATCGAAACAAAACGCAGAACTAGCGCCATGCTAATGTAATTTGATTTTTACAGCTGGAACACGGATGCGGAAATGGGTCGACAAGTCTTGACAGGAATATTGCCCATCGCTATCGAGCGATGTAGTGCATTACCAGAAAACTGCAATATTACTACAGAGGACGTAGCTGAGTCTCTCCCATCGAGTACAACCCTCGAAGGAGAAATAGAGGTGAACCAGAAGCAAGTAATGGTTTCTCCAAACAGCTTGAAATGCATGTTTTTCCGATATCAGAAAGTCAGTGAGTTGTAAGGGCCAACTAGACAGGGCCCCTGAGGAAAACAGTTGATTTGCACATTGTAGTTAAAATAAAATTGGAATCTTTCCGGTGACAAATTGACTGAGTGTTGTTTTACCTGCTACCATGGTCGTCCGTAGGGGGGTTAAGCGGGGATTTCCCCGTTGGAAATTGGGACTAAGAACCAAAATTTTCTAGAAAACCTGAAGTCGGAAGCTTAATTCCGATTAATCGATTAAATTCTTGCAATGACAGTTTATTTGCCGGTATGACATATTGCACAAGAGCCACGTTCACTGTTCTGGTGTTACGCAGTGATAGGCTTGCAGTTCACTCACGCCGCTGCCATGCCTGCAGAGGCAGTTTGCGAAACTTACGAGCGGATTGTTGAATTGTTTTTTATTGCGTAACATTTAACATGGCAACAAATTTTCATACGTTCAAAGTTGGAATAGTAGTTGTTTTGACGCATGTGACTGTTGAACCCAGACTTCTTAGCAGGTAATGTAGCGCGACAGTGATTGCTGATAGCCGAAAGCAGGTCCACAACCAGGGGGGCAACCGGGCAATTGCCTCCACGAACTTTTCAAAAGCATGTTTAGTTGTTAGACACAATAACAAGGTCCAATTGTTTTGCCTCCCCTTTCCCAAAAATCGTACAACAATAACTTACACACATTTTGTCTACCCCACGAAAATATCAGCTAGTTACGGCCCTGGCCGTAAGCCAAAGAAGCACTGTGTGAAAAGACGCATCAGTGAATTTGCAGCATTGTTTTCACAATTTTTGAAAAATTACTTATTAGTGTGACCAATGTGCCTGAGTGAATAGCTTAATCAAGCTGCGCTTAAATGCAGGCCTCTTTTCACACAGTATAAAACTACGTGGCTTATTAGAATACGTCTGTACACATCTTCAAATTTTAGGCTTATTTCTGACTTATTAGTGAGTACTGAGTGCCAAGCTATATTTGCTGTGGTGAGTTTTTATAACACATCTGTTAAATTTTTTAAGCCTGCGTGGTGTTCTAACTTTGGTAATCTGTCGATAGTCGTGTCAACGTACAGGTATACTTCTCATTGCTTGAAAAAAATTTGCGAGAGTGTCTAACTTTCTTGTTTTAACACCGCTGGGACAGATCGCTAGCCTTAGTACTGTGCGAAGAGCGAAAACGTACAGTAGCTTCGATCGGCGATGTCAGGTGAACGTTTGTCGGGTTAATGTATGATGAACGTCTCAGCGTTCACGGTGATAAAATCACGTAAGGCAGGCAATGTTTTTTGAAAGGGTGATTGATCACTTTGGACAAGTTCCCAGGTGTTTGCAGCTTTTGTTTCTACGTGACGTTGACAAATCTTGCTAGGTAAAATAAAGTCATAATTTCTGGTTTCGTCGAAGACCATGGCAATGCATCTTTGAAAAGAAGTACCTTGCTTGGAAAATCTGCAGGTAGCCTATTGTGTATTGCAATCTACTTGGCTACTGCTACCAACGAAACGCATTTCTGTGACTGTTAATGTAACCTGGGGCATTTGGCTTATGCTGTAGAAAGGGTAAAGCATTTTGTTAACGTCCATTTGCACTGCACCGTCAGCAACTTGGAAAGAATGAGCAAAATGTCGATCTCGCACTCCTGGAAAACGTTTTGCGGACATCCACGCCTAATTCTGTTACAACCGCTCTGAATGCTGTCTTTCTTTGTGTGCTGTAACATTTGCTTTTTGTACCATTTTTGATCAGGCAAATTTTTTTATGATACACAAAAATTTTAGCTCTTACTTGTTCTTCCGTCGATGATTTATATAAATAGCTTGAAATTCCCTTGTTGACTGAATGTAATGTTAATGCCAATTTCTGTTTCGTATTATTAGCACTTTTTGAATAAGATGGATTCAAACATCAAATCTAACTGCATTGGATACAGTTATTTATAGCTGTGACAAAATATTTGAAAATATTCATTGACTATAAATGGCAGCGTAATAGTTTTTTCTCCCGGTGAAGCTTTCAAACAATCTATTGACATAAAGCCATTTTTACAAATTTTCGCACAGTATAAATGTTTCGCATGGTTTTCGCAAGTGATGTAAATTTTATCTGTTCGAAAAACAACCGATTCTTCATTGCAGCATATTTAATGGAACTCATCGCTGGCGTTGCGGTAATGATTTGCGTCAGAATTGACTGACGCATCTGGCCATGGCTTACCTTATGCATGTACAAAGGTTTGCTGTTTTTGCAGGCAGGAAAAATATACATAGCCGATTACACCTACGTAGAACCAATCAAGAGAAACAAATGTCCAAAGAAAACTGACGAGTTTGTTGTCCCGAATTGTCTCGGCTTGTTTCATTCGACTTCGTCGGGAGATTTTCTACCCATTGCCATACAACTGATCCCCAATGATAAGACGTCGATTTTCACCCCGGCCGACACCGAACACGACTGGTTGCTTGCAAAGATGTTTTTCAGAACGACTCAGAGCTACATTCACGAGGTATTCAAAATGTCGTCCCAACGTGCCTTGTTTATTAAATTCATTTTTGTATTTGCAAAAATTGTTGTTATGATGAGAGGTGCAACAAACCGTTTTGATGTATGAACTAGTTTACCTCGTCATTTTATGTTATGATTTTTGCTTAGATGCGGAAAGCTTTGATTTCAAATTTTTGTTTTGAAACGTTTGATATCAAAGATTTTGAATTCAAACTTTTGAGCTTCGAGCGCAAGATCTCAAATTCAAAATTTACTTAGTTTTCACCAAAGGACGCTTTAGCAGACTAATTCAACAAAATTTTAACAATTAACAAGGCAGTCCAAGATCGTACACTGAGTGATGATATGTCGGTGTTTATAAAAACTTCCTGAATTAGATTTGAATGTACAATATATCACAACGATTAACATTATTTCGTTTGAAACACTGAGTTTGGTTCTTTTATTCTCCTAAACTTAGAGGGGAAATGTTCACTGAAATTTAGTCAAGAAAACGTTTGGTAGGATTGCAATTGACTGTGAGCAAAAAAGACCTTGTTATCTCAAATCGAACTGAATTTGTGACCAAATTGGAAAAATACAAGAATAGTGCAAACGAGTTGTTAAACTGTTTAAACCAGAAAAAAATAAGTTGAGGACATTTCAGGTCTTTTTGCAGCACCTAAAATATCTGCACAATGGACAAAGATTTACGGTTTATTTAGAGGGCAATAACTACTGCGCCAACTATGTGCAGCATCGAAAGAATTCACTGATAGTATTGTATTTGTATAACGTCTTCACTCCCACACGCAAAACGCTAGATTTTTAACATGCATCGCAGTTAAGAGGAAAGGAAAACGCAATTACACAAATGAAGTCGAGGATGTATACATTGCGGTAGCGTAGAGTATACGCTTGATGGCGCTAATGCATTTTCTGCACTTTGATGAAACACAAGCTTTTTAAGACACTTTTAGGATACACGCATGAATGACGCCATCAT
>JGI24159J19872_10001854_pt1 | contig 24186 bp, 14 predicted proteins | sample Ectturendosymbi4_FD_19872 | JGI IMG/M metagenome (IMG submission 19872)
CAGTTTGATACACACACTTCTGAAAATAAAAATTTGCATGATTTATCTTCATATGATGTTATCATTAAAAATAAAAATTAAAGATATTCATCATTGTTAAGAAACGGATCATGTTTATGCCATTGTCAGAACAGGCCATGGGCAACCCACATGGTCCATACTTGCGACCTGGTTCTGGCGGACACCATGTTGGTGACCCCTGGCTTAGGTTTAGTACATTAGGCTACTAGCAAGTGTAGTGCAGCCTGGGGCAGTCTTGTCATATGTTAGTGTCATGTTACAGGCATAGGCAAATAAGTTTTCAAAAGTGATTAGTGAAGGCCCCCTGCCGAACCTATGTCATGTGTCTATTTTACCGCCATCTTGGCTATTTTGCCGCCATCTTGATGGCAAAATACATACTGCCTACTTTATATTACGGGTCGGTCCAGGCAAGAAAATAAGTTGTAGTTTAGCATAAACGGGCTGGGCCAGGTGGTTTTATGTTAGCTCCGAATGGGCCAGGCTGCAAAAGTGCTGGCCCGTGCCATCTCTATCGGATACTAAATTTATGAAATTTTTGGATTAGGATTGGATATGGATATGCAAAAATTTTTCGGAAATGGATCAAGAGTTAAAAAATCAATATCCGCCACCTCTGAGGCCCAGTGCATAACCTGTTCTTTCATTTCTTTGCTGTTTTTTACCTGGAGTCAGTGGTGTACAGGATCCGGGTTTTGGAGTCCAATCCGGCCGGTTATCAATAATTTTTTGGATTTGGATTGGATATCGTTTCCGTTTCAACCGGATTCGGAACCGGATTATCCAAATGAAAAAAACTGTGGCCATGCAAAAAACTTGATATGGAATAATAGATGTATAAGGCAAAATTACGGTATTTCGAAATCATATTAGCAACAATCTTCTTTTCTTGTCTCTCTTGGTAAAATTCAATGTTACCTGTCGCTTGGGATCCTCGCTTTCAGACTGAGAACATCTCAATTCTCATGCAACATGTAGTTTGGAACTGTGTGAAGATGAGCATGATTCTGTTGTTTTGTTATGGCGAAGCCCGTTGTTTTTCAGACGAAACATGATTCATTTTAAAAATATATGTGAAGTATCAATGAAAATTTTAAATTTTTTCAGCATTGAACGAAGGGCACCAGACCAGTCTTTGTCTCAGCAGGGTAACTCACTAGACTAACTCAAAGTAGCCTTTACCTTAACACTAAGTAATAATAATAAGCATGGTGAAAGCATATTGACATCTTGACCATGTTGTTGTTTCAAATATACCTAAAGCGACAATGAAAACTTGTGAGGTGTTGGATTTAAAAGAGTGGCTAGGTAGTTTATTTTAAGCCTAGCAGTGCAGGAAGTTCAGTTTGTAAAGAGCTTCAGAAAAGGGATTCAGGTGAACATGGTTTCAGTGGACATAATATTATTGTAGGAAACCCTGCGGTGCCAGAGGCCTTGAGGGCTGGGGTTTGGGAAGGTTTGGTTAATGTTTTTTTCACCGCAAACGCACCCCTGCTAATCTGCAGTCCCGTAACTATCTTGAGAAAGCCGTGCAACAAACAGGCCTGCCTGACTTACTAACTCTGAGCTGCCAGCACGCAGTGAGGACAAAGCCTCTTAATCAGAAGTAACACAAAACGGCAGAGAAACTGTACAACACGATACTGATACTATACCACATACAAAGAGAATTGTGCACTTGTCAAAATCAATCATTAGTTCATTTTGGCAGCAACTGCAGCCATGGCATTCATTGAATTCAAGACAAAAAATGTTGCCAGTGTCTATATTGCCTCACGAAGGAAAACCAATGCTGGAGCTATTTTGCTTTTAGCCTAACATGACTTGTTAAAAAGGTTACATGACAAGTTCGGAATGCATGACCTGCTCAGTTCCCCACAACATCTGTAACTGCTTAAATCCAATGGATGTGTTGTCAGGCTTTCAGTGCTGGCAAGCTTTGGTGGCTTCTTGTCTGTGTGAGGTGTAGGATAAACCTGAACCCTAAATCCTAACTTTAATCCTAAACTCTAGCTGTTGTCTTTTTGTGTATCAACCTTGTCACATGACCACTTCAAAAAATATAGGGTTTGAATAACGGCAAAATAGCCATAGCTTTTGTTTGATGAGGCAAAATAGACACTACCAAATACATTGGCTAATGTGTAACTGAGTGAGCGGTTTCGGATTTGGATTGGATATCGAAGTCCATGATTTTTAATTTTCGGATATGAATTGGATACGTACTTCATGAAAAAGTTTCGGATTGGACAGGATTGAAAAATTTCCATATGCGTACACCACTGCCTGGAATTTTTTGTTTTAACGCTCGAATCTCGGATCCATTGTGGAAAGTATGGCTGAAAAGATCAGGCTTTTTCTTTTGCTGCTCATATTGTTTCTTAGCATCAGGCGTATTTCACTGAGGTCAGGCTTATTTCATTGAGGTTGTGGTACCACCCTATCACTTCACTTGCTGTGAAAGCAGATTATTTAATGAAGACTTCTCGATGTCAATTACTCTTTGGTTGTATTGAACTTCCTTGTCTTTCATGTTGTTGGTAAATCTGTGAAAGGAACTTACTGGAATATGACGGTGAGGTAGGATGTGTGATCCTAAATGTCAAACAAAGAATGTTTTGTCACACTTGACACCACTGTACAACTATTCCGGTCCAGAGTCCTCTAGCAGAAATAACCAACCTTGCATTGTCAGCGGTATTAACTTTTCTTGCAAACTTGGTTTCAGTGATTTGAAGAAGTGTGTGGGTTATTTATTTTTAATGTTTAAGTATACAGACCCCTACAATCATAATGTGTGCCTCACCCTCAGAGTCTCTGACTAGTCTGTGCCTCATGATCTGTGCACCTGTCCAGTTTGGATGGAATACTGTGCAGCTTGCTATGTTTGGATATAGGCCTAGTATCTGGAAGAAAGTCTGTCTCAGTGTCTGGAGCATACAGTTTGAGTTTGCCTTTTTGGTTAAGGCTGAGTATGCTGCTTGAGGTTTATCAACTGCATAGGTGGTTAAGACATGGCCTAGGCTTTTAGTTGAACGTGTGGAAAGTAGCTTAAAGTGAAAGTCTTATACCTAATCACCAACTTCTTTTGTGTTGAACTTGAACTAATCTTTGAATGAATCTATCCCAATTATTGCACCAGCAAGGGGCATCACCTTGGTCTGAAGCCTATTATGCCTAGGCCATGTCTATTTTGCCTCATATGAGCAAAGCAAAAGCACAGTTACGTTGGAGTTATTTTGCCTTTAGCCAAAGATGACTGGTTGAAATGATTATGACAAATTCAGAACACATAGCAAGTTCAGAATGCATGACTTGCTTAGTTAACAGTGAGTGATGTCTGTAACGGCACAGTCTGTGACGATCAATGCATGGATGACTGTTAAGGTTTCAGTATTCGCAACCTGTTAGCGGCTTCTAGTCTGTGTTGTGTGAACTGTAGGCTAAACCCTAAAACTTTACCTAAACCCTAACAGTTAACACTAAACCTTTAGCTTTACCTGCTGTCTCATTGTGTATTATTCTTATCATGTGACCACTTCCATCAATTACGTTCAACTAAAAGCAGCATAGCCCCAGCATAGCTTTTGCTTCATGAGGAAAATAAGACACACCTATAAGAAAGGACATTAAGCTTTTAGTATTTTCCAGGCTGATTTTCTGTTCAGTTTGTTGAATGCATTTTCTGCATCTTTTGGCAACAGACATAATTTTCATCTTAGAAGCTATACCTATAGTACAGAATGTGTGACAATCTCTATGACTGATCTGAGTCTAGCTCATGTTCATAGTGTTGCTGCTGGATGAATGTTGTCTTGTTTGTTTACTCAGTCTTGTGATTGCTTTTCCAATAATTTTTCAAGGGCATTTTCCAACCTGTGTAGGTCTGATGCCATGGTCTTTTGATAGGGACAAGCCAGCATGCAAGTGAAGTATGTGGGTGTTAAGAGTAATGTTTGTAGTAAGGTTTTTGACTAAGGCATTAATTTCAATAATTAATTTTTGATAGTAGGAAGGGTCTATGAGATCTTGAGCATATCATTTCTTTCCATGTCTATGGCTTTCCTTTTCCAGGCAGATGAGCTTTCATACTGGATATCTTGTGTTATGTTTTTGAAGATAACATCTACAGTTTTTGTTTCAGAAGTAGAGGTGAAAGTAGACCGCTTAAATTCCTATGCTTAGGATGCTTTTGTTTGAGCCAATTTTTTATTTCCTTTGATAATGAAATGTTTTCCATCAATGTTATTGGCTGTGTCCACAAATTCAAAAGCTTGTTTTATTTAGGCAGTGGCTATGGATACACATGTGGATCTTGAAATTTGAAAACTTAACAGTAACGGATGACGTGAGTGCAGTAGGCTTGGTAGAAAGGGACTAAACGTAAAAGATAAACTCTAACCTTAACCCCAACTGTAGCCTTAACTTAACACTAGCCCCTAAACAAAACACCTAAGCCTGAAAAAAACTAAAGAAAAAAAATGAAAGAAAGTCGGCAGGGTGAGAGTCGAACAGAAAACCATTGGCATAACAGCCGAAATGCATAACCGTTACACTATGAGCAGCACGCCGTTTGCTTGACAAACTGACCGTGTTACTTGAATTGCGTCAGGACAGGCGTATCCATAGTCACTTCCTTTTATTTATCCTTTGAGCATAAATCTGGAAAATGCCTTAAATCCTATAGTCTAACAGATTTTTATTTTTGACTGATTTGTTTAGTCTTGATTCAGTGGCTTCACATTGTGAAATCAGTTCTTGTAGCTTGACGTGTTGCCATCATTCTTCTAGTTGTTTGTTGAAGTATTTATCATGCTCTCTATGTTTTGTTGTAAATGAAGGGTGGGGAACCTGTGGGTCAAATGTGGCCTGCATTAAAATTTGATATGGCCCTCATCCAAATTTTCATTACCCAAGTTATCATGTCAAAATAAACCTCCATGAGAAGCAGGTGCTTAGATAGTTAGTCAAAAGAAATCAGTCTTCCTCATTGTTACATAACGGTAAAACTTTAGTATAAAATGAATTGATTTTGTGGCCTGCTAGCGATAATGCGCTATTCATGTGGCCTGTGATAGTAATAGGTTCCCCACCCCTTATGTAAATTATAGATTCTGAAGGACTAAAAGAAAAACTTGTAGCATTTGAATTGCTAATGACTCCCCATTTTTTATTGTAATTCAAGAGTCTTATCAGGTGAGATACCTCAGGCATCAGTTCGTAGCATGTGTTACTTTGTATTTTCCAGCAGTGGTGTAAGATCCCAATTCAGATGGGGTCATTGGGTTATAGTGGGTTGCCATAATGGGTTGTGGTACAATAAAGGTTGAAAGCCACTGGTAAACTATCATATGTGAGATGTAAACAATTGAATTAGTTTTATTAATAAATTCGTGACAAGTTTGGTGTTCTAGATCAAAAAGCTTATCAGGCTGTATGCCTATGTCTGGTGTATTATCTGATTTATCCTCCTCTTGCTGTTTAAGTTTTAAAACATTGACAAAATAGAAACTGAAAGATCAAAAACATGGAATGGTCCCACTTTATACTTTGCTGTCTTTTGTATAAAATAGAAATAACAAGTAACAATGCACTATCTATCAAATGGAATCTTTTCACAGCTAAGAATCAGACAGTAAGATCTTAACAGAGTAACTATTTTGCATGCTAGGTAGGTTTAATGTTTCACTGCACACAGAGGTGTACATTACATCTAATTGTAGCTGAAATCTTTACATTTATAAACAAAAAAGAGTTGTTTTGCATGTTACTTTTGATTGAATAACAGTTTTCAGTATACCCAGATGCTGTTCTACCACTGTTGTCAAAGTTGATAATCTTAGTTTAGAAGACAATACTGTGCAATTGGCTTGTTTCTGTACTGAATTTTATATGGTTTTGGTGGTGTGTTAGCAAATTTTTTGCTTCAGTTGAGCTGCAGTGAGTTAAAAAAGCTTTTCTCTTTACCTCACTACTTTTGCAAGTCTAGTTTAAACTATATATTGCTTCAAGTGATTTCCTGGCCGTGAATTTTGCTTAATAGATGTGGGTTTTTAGCCAAAGATTATTGATGAAGTTGTGTTTTTGTAAGTTGCTCACACAGCATGGTGGTTTATCATGTGAGTGGTATTATTTATGGTAAAACTGTCAAATGTTAGTTAAATTTGCTGAAAATGTTAATGTCAACTAGAGATTGACCCATATGACTTTTTTGGGGCCGATACCGATATATCGGCCATTCATGGACTGATAGCCGATACTGATTTAAGCGATATTTCCAAAATTTATAAATCATAATTTCTGCTTCATTAGAAAAAGTATAATGTATTCTATGCCTTACCTCTTTTTAAAAAACTTCAAATATCAGGATTTATGATTGCATATTATTCAAATTGCAGCAATTTCAATATTTTGCTCTGATTTTTAATTAATCTATTTAATGATGATGCTTTGTTTCAGCTGCGATGGCTGACACGTGCATCATGGTTCATCTTGTCTGCTTGTTTATGAAAACGCACCTGCTAGTGTGCTGCAGGATAACTTGCGCAAGTTATCTGGATGTGTGATGAATATAACAGTGTTTTGTCAAGACCTACTGAGGCTGATAAAATCAGCCGTTTTGGCCAATACCGATATATCGGTGAAACCCAAATATCTGCCCAATATATTGGTCAGGCTGATATATCGGTCTATCTCTAGTGTCAACATCTAAACTGCAAAAAGTGTGTCAGTCCTGTTTAGAGCAAGTTTTGATTAAACTGTGCAGATTATCTCAAATCACGTAAGTGGTCAACTGGGTAATGCACTTACTACTACAGAAAGCAGCAATTTTTGTTGCTGGTATCAGTTGGCAGTTACTAAAGCAGTACGTAAATCTGGAGGTCTGACTCGTATACTCTACCATCTGCTGTGATGAAGTGTTTTTGAAGTTGTTCCTTATAAACACTTTGCTGCAATTGTGTCATAATTTGGAAACTTGCCTTAATTACTTCCTAATATGTTTAGAAAAGTTGTCATTGTACAAACCAAGTGAAAATATGGTATATAAGTTAAAAATATTAAATTTTTATCATTTTTGCAGTAATTGGTTATAATTTGAGCTGATACAAGGCAGTGTTTTATGCTTCTGGCTGTGCATACAGAGCTGGATGATTTTATAATTAAGACACACTCTCATTTTCTTGTAATAGCAAAAATGGGTATGAAGCTTGTTGGCATATATTGAGTTTAGTGTTCTTTGCAGATGTTGGACTTGGGGTTAACCCAATCTGCATCAATTAAAATCCATTTTCTAGGTACATGATGCAACATAAATTAACACAGAAGAAATTTTTACCAGCTATAGTTACTTGTTGGACAAATTTGGTATATTTCCTGATTCAGAAAACTGAAGAACAAGTATCGTGTGTTGTGTTACCCATCGCTTTGTACTTTGTTAACACCCATACTCTGTGACCCTATGTCACCAAACAGCAAAACTGTCTTGAGTTTAAAGTCAAGGTGGTGTTATCAGCATGCTACATCACAAATGTTAATCAAAGCATATGCAACTTAGCTTGTGGCAATGCTGTTGCAGTGAGTTAACACTGGTAAATGCATGCTAGATCATAACAACCTTTGCTTGTATTTTTGAAATTTTCATCGCATGCTTATCTGAGCAGCTACTGACCAAGGCAGTTGATTTGCTGCCATCGGGGTGTGGTTTCCTTTCACTTTTTGTTGAAACTTTATGTTGCTTTATGTAAGACTTTAACATCTTCATTAATAAAGCAGTTTGTCATGCTTTTTTCCCTCAAACTTCCGCTATTGCACAACGAGATTACCTTCACGAGACCAACTTCTTCATTTTCTCCTTTGCGACTGAGGTATGATGGAAACGTATTTACTCATATTGCATTTGCCTCAGTAAGTTTGCCAAACAACTCAAATACCACTTGAGAGATTCTTCACTCCCCGACTGCGTGTTCGCCATTCTCGCTGACGCGCGTCGCAGCAACAAAAGCGTTTCTGGCCTGTCAAGTGCTTTTCATACTGCGACTACATGCCGAGTGCCGTTTTCAACTGGCATCTAGCTTTCATTAATATCTTTTGGGTCGCATGATCGATGGACGTTTGTAATGGCTTAGTTCTATCACGGAATTTTTCATTTATCCTCGTCAGTTGTTTTGGATCGACGGATATCACTTGGGTTGACGTTGCAGTGTGCAGTTGAGAGATAGGTGGAGAGCACCTAGTTTGCATCGGGTGATCATTGAGAGAGTGCAGCATATCGATGGGTTGACATTGAACGGCCTGACAGAATGTCATATACACAGGATTTGTCTTAGGATGGTCAGCAGAACTAATGACAGGCGGTTAGTGATATTTTTAATTGCGCGGATTATAACGTTGTTATAGGCGTGTTTAATTAGCTCAACAAAAGCTTTAGTAAAGGCATGTATATCGAATGTTGACTTTTTGCTTTGCTCTGGATCTATTTTTTCGAACTCCTTAAGTGAGTGTTTGAGATTTTTATTGTAATATTTTAGCCATCGTTAGTTCGATGGGAGGCATATCTATGGGTCCGTTTTTTTGCCCTCGCGGAATCGACTTTTCACTTGCGTATTGCCTGTGTTGTTGTGATGGCAATTATGTCATGCTTTTCATGTTGACATGCCTCCACAGTTTTTTCTTTCCTGCCTTTTCAGACGTTGTTTTAGTTAATCGTTGCTGGGCATTTTTTGTAGTTTCCGAATCTGTGTTAGGTTTCGGACTTGCTGTGTCTAACGAACATTTGTGAAAGTGTGGAATGTGTTCCAACTTATAAGCAGGTGAAAGTGGCTTTGTATCTGATATTTGCTTTCAAAGGAGAAACGACTGGCAATCGCTGTGGATAATTGGATACACGCTGCGACAAAGCTTTTCTTGTGGAGTGCATGGCGACCTTTCTGTGCACAGCGTGTGTATTTGTGTTAGCCTTATTTTCCACAACGGGCGATTGCAGGAGGCGAAACAGGTTAAATCGACAATCACGGGAAGGTAAATTCATTGTTGAAATCTTACCATGTGCGTTACTGTGTTCAAACCATGAGATTGTCCGAATTAGCGTAAATCTTAGGAAATCGCATTTTTTTGTGGTTGATCTGTTGCTTTTAGAAGAGGTTCACAAACATGTCTGGTATACGCTTTCAGACTGGACAGGTTACTGTTTTTCATTGTCTGTTGTTTACTTTTATTTAGCTTGTTCTTGATAACGTACGTAGTTTTGAATTTGTCATGTATAGCATAAAATTTTGCTTTTTACCGTTCGCTGACACATTAATAGTGACACCAGTGTTTTATGTTTTAGCCGAACCGTCACCTTTGGCAACAAATTTAGGTAACAGTTGTGTACGATCTTTTGCTTATGCGTGTGCAGTAACGTGATATTTGTTTCTCTCGCATGCTCAATGTTTAAATGGAGTTCCAGCTCCAACCATGTCTTGTTTGTGCATAAATACGTACCTTCATTGCACTACAAGCGTCTGCCGCTAACGCTGGTACAGAAACAGCTGTTCCGTACATCTGCATACCTTAACATACAACAGGTCAGGTGTTAGTAACTTGGGATTTCGGCTCGTAAGTGGGTTTGTGATCACCTAGTGCTTGAGAATCATGTTTCCAGCGTTGTTTCAATGGAATACCAAAAGTAAACCAAACATAAAAGAATCTGCAGAGTGCAATTATACTGATGCGCGCGTTTTTTCCAGACGCGCGCACTACGTTACGTTGATCACGTTATCTGCATTTCATGTTTAACTGATTTTATTATGTCCCGGCAGTATGTGCACAGTGTTAACATTATTGGAAAAAAATTATGTAATAATTGGTATTTTCTCAGTTGTAGTTCAGGAAGCTCGATTTAGTGGCCTTTTCAAGGAACAAATATTGACGATATATGTCGACGGAATTTTTCCAATGTGATACATCGACATCGTTGTATCAGCATGCTGGTAATGGTAATTGCTAAAAAATGTTGTTGGTGGTCATTCTCAGGAACAGTGCAGTCATTCAGCAAAACATAATTCTGAGAACTTTTGGTGCTGTCGACAGATGTACTTTCCAGGTTTAGAACGGAAACACAGTTGTTTCATTTTTGCTGAAATAGAACTGCTTCATATCTAGATTGCTAGCTTAATCAGAGCATGTTTAAGTTGAGACATTTTTTTCCTGAAATATCAAACAAACCACAATGTGCAAAAATTAGGACAGACAACATCGGAGTCGGAACCACGGTTGTATAACCTCAATGAGAATTTAGTTCCTGAACATGTTTGGCCATGTTGATCGAATTGCTGAGACTAAAAGCCGAACAAATCTAATCGCATTTGAGACGTGATGTACTGTATGCTTGCAAAAAAATGAAATGTCTCGTGAAATTTATTATAACTGGGAGGCAATATTACTTTACAAACTACATAAGTGCTGATATTAAAATTTGGAAGGCTTTTAGTGTTGCATTGAAAATTGTGGTCGCTTTTCGAGGTAAAAATGTCACGTATGACGCCTATATCGTGGTCACAATTCTGAATGGCGAGTTGCCAGCTTTACTGAGGTCTTTCAAAATAGAAAAACAGTAATGGAGTTCATTCGGTAGCGACAAAAAGTGCCCTTAATAACGGGCTGCCCGCTTCGTCGAGGTGGTCGCAACGAGAGGTTCTACTGTCGTTTTGAGAGAGCGTCGGAGAAAATGAAGAGACAGTTTCGATCCCTGAAAAATTTTGGCAAAGCGCTGGTCCATATATCAGACGTCCTTGAACTCCATGTTCTTGCGGCTGTCCGTAAGAGTTTAAAGAATATTACGGAAATGACTTTGCACCTTCGTCCAGTTCGTAACTTTAAGTAACATGTTTCAATGTCTATATCCTATATTTTCATATTCCGCTGTTTAGTAGGTGAATAGCTGTTTTCCATGCCAGCTTGTCCAGAACTATCTTTTCTTTTCCGCGTGACCGATTTAGAACGTAATTAGCGTCGCCACGTGTTGCATCGATTTGCTTTCAGGCGACCCGTGTCAATCAAGGCAAACATTAATTATTTAAAGTGATCTGCGCGTTCTCAACAGGGCGAAGAAACTAAGTTCTACGCTGCTAACGTCTGATATGTATCTTATATACTGTAAAATGGCGTGGACATCATAAGACATCGACTTCAGCAGGCTCACGGCGTTTGCCGGTGTGGGATTCATCCCACTTTTTTATAGTCATTGGTGCGCTACAAACTTCAACCATGTTTGTCTTGTGCAGAAGTGGTATTACTGTTGTAATTACGTGTTTTGCTTGATCGTTGCTATGAAACGAGTAGTTGTTTCTTTACTGACATCCTTTCTTGTGGTGCCGGGCATGAACTTCGACCAATTTGTGTAGCTGTACAGTCGTTAGCATACTGTTGCATGTGTCAAAAGGACCGAAGTGCTGTTGTCTTTTTGAAACTATTCGCTTATTTGGGTCGCTGTCAACACGATCTTTTTTGGTAAATCCCATGGTTGGTTTGCGTGAAACAACAGATCGGGCGAAATACTCCACGTTTCCCTGAAGCTGCGCAGACATTTAAAGTTCGCAGCAGAAAGTTCATTGAATATGCAGAGTGGACTGTTAGAACATTTTCCAAGCTTCTAATTGCGTCATGGCCGTTTATTTCCAGGCAGAAAAAAATAACGAAGTCAATATTGCGTTTTAGCTTCTCCCGAAATAGCGTACATATCGCCGCCACAGACTGGTTTGACTCGTGGTTCAGTGGCGATCATCTGTAACGCAACCGGCAATCCACGGCCGAGATTGGAGTGGTCCAAAGACGGCAAGAAGGTGAGGTCTACAGCTGCTTATCTCACACGTCTCGTAGCTCATGATGCCTATTTAATTGTGCTGATGTTGGCAATGGTTGAAACAGGGAATTTTGTATTTTCGACCATCTTGAGCACGTTTTGTACATTTCGCAGGTGCAACACCGCTATGAAGTGGCCGAGTATGACTTCCCTGACGGATCGGGAAGTGTATTGTGGATTCAGTCAGCTCGAAAAAAGAAAGACAGTGCTGAATTTACCTGTCGAGCCAAGAATCGTCAAGGAGCAAGTGAACCGGCGACAGTCCAAGTGACTATAGTTGACCGTAAGTAGTCAATATTAGCAACGTCGCAGTGCTGTGGAAAAGTGTCTAAGAAGCTATTTCTTGTTGCTTGTCTGTAGTTGCACGCTACCAATTGGTTTTAAAACTATACAAGGTTGCCCAGACTAGTGACTTACGTTTAACATCGACGGCCTTGTGATGGATTTGGATATGCAGGTGGCAGAACCTACGATCATGCTTTGTTTTTTTGACGCAGTTTTGCATGTCATTGCCTATACAAGCGAAAAGCCGCTAATGGACTGCGCAATCCCGTGGTACCTTAAATGTGCAATTTAGGCCGCTATGGTACTTTTTCGGGATCCCGTATCTTTTCTTGTGGTATCAGGCGGGGAAGTTCGTGCTGCAGCTAAAGGTTCTCCTGTTCTTCCTCTTTGCCTATTACTTAGGGAAATAAGAAACGTTCGGACGGCCTTGTGCTCTCGGCGTGCTTTCATACACGACGCTCGCTCTGTTTTGGAGCGGGCGGAAAGTGTGAGCGTACTTCGTTTTTCATCTCCTGCCGCTGTTCATGTCAGCTGGATCGAGCCGATTGTACAGCAGTCGGGAACCACTTACACCGCACGATTCCGTGCCTTACCTGAAGTTTCAGGATCTCCAGCATTTTGGATATACGTACCTGAAACGCAGATCGGGTGAAATTTCTCCGGGCTTAACTCCGATCTGTAGGAAAGCTTGCTTGCACTTGCTTTTAAAATATTGGGCAACTTGCTGACGCTCTGTCACCCCTGATTGCGTGATTCTCGGCACCATTCAAAACAGGCTGTGGTCTTCAGAAAAGTTTTAGCTACACCAAACAAGTAGCACGACATACGCCTTATCTTTGTTGTATCCTTAGAAAGCTGTTTGTGGTATCCGAGTAAAAATTTTATCAGAAGAATACGCAGATTTGGAGCAGCAGAGTTTTTTTTGACAAAGCATTTACGTCATTTCATTTCAAAGAGATCAATATTGTAGATCAAGTGGGCTTAATTTCAATTTCTGCTTGGAAAAGATAACTTTTTCTTTGTTAAATATTGACTTGGCAGTTTAAATACTTACGTGACAAGCCTAAGTACTGCCCTTCAGGAAAATATCGGTTTGGAGCAATGTGTTCAAATATGTCTTTTTTCGCTGAGACATTTCGGTCATTTGTCTCGTAATAGTATCAATACTCGCCTTAAATAGTATTCACTAGCCTACCTTTTCGGACACTTAAGCTGAATTGACTTTTACTTTTTTAGTCATTTAAAAAAAAATTTCGGTCAATCACCGAAATATGACTGAAAAAAACACGTTTAAACTAAGATTGTAGCTTTTCAGACGAAAAACTGATGCGTTTATTTCAAAGCAGAAATAAAAAATCAATATTTGTCGCCATTTTAATTAAAGCAAACGAAGATTTTAAGGCCAGCAGTAGCAATGTTAGCCCCTGGACTTTTAGGAATAAAAACTTATCTCTTCGTTTCCCACTCTGGTTGCATGCGAATGTGTGGAATAAGTGCAGTAAAGATAACATGCACAGGACTGATGCAGAACCTGCTTTTTGACAAGTTGGCATTATCGCAACCACCACTAAAATGTGTTGCAGCATTGTAGCCACAGTCGTGGGAGAAATATTTGCTGTCTGTTTGATGTTTATCTTTCGATGCTCACGTCGCCATGACTGTTCTGTTAAACAGAGTAGGAGTCAACTGACTGTCGTGCGGTTGCTGTGTGATGCACTTGTCCATACACGTATATAATGCACGCGACGTGCCGAGCGTTCTCCACTATTGCTCTCAGGACGCTACTTTTCAAAAAGCTTCCCTCGCGTGAAAACGGCACCTCGTAATTATCGCTGGCCTCAGGTCGCGATGACATCACGGGAATACCTGGCATCTTCCTATCCGGACACAGACAATTGTATGTATCGGATTGGGCTGATGTTTGCTGAATAGCGGTGTGAACCGCAAGGGTTTTCTTTCTTGCTTTCCGGGCGTTCGCATTGGTGAGGGCTGACGTAACTTGGCGGTGGTGTGCCGCAGTCACGGGCGGATCCAGCCAGTAAGTTTAGGAGGGGCGAATACATTAATTTTTGGTAGTCAAGTCTCATAACGGATCCACTGCTGTAAGAGAGATCAAGCCTGCTTCACAATACTGCTGTGACAAAACAATGGACGTCAAAATGGCCCTACATCGTGATTGCTGTTTCGCGAATTGTAAAAAATCATGGTGAATAAAATTACTTTCGTAGGTTATAGGGGGGGCGATCGTCCCCCACTGGATCCGCCTCTGACCGCAGTGTGCCGATATCACACTGGTTTTCTTGTAACGGGTTCATTCCTGCGAGCGACGAGCGTCAAGTCCGTGGAACGGCGCTTGCTGTAAATCACACATTGTGATTTCGTCTTCTAGACGAGGTTACCCGTCGTTAAAAGCAATTGAGAGTGATTTACAACGTACGTAGAGTTTTCATACCGTTCCTAATGGACGGCCGCTTTCCGAAAGCCCAACAGAAAGAAGTGACCCAGTTGAAGACAAACGTTTATCAGGTTCTATTTTAGTCTGGCCACGGAATTTGTGGACTTACGGTCATATTATTATTTGCAAGGGAATCCAGCGAAAGAACAAGTGGTGCAATGCGAGGCGCCCCTTGAAAGTCGTGCGAAGCGTGCTTTGCTCTAGTGTTCTTCACCTGGCCACTCACGGCACATCAAAAGCACGATTTCACTGCTGCCTGTCGTCTCACCTCAGGAAACTTTTATCGCATGAAAATATTGTTTGCCAGATGACCAGAATTGCGATGCTTTTCGTCGTTCCGCTTTCGAGCCAAGCTTCTGTTGTGCCTTTGATCCTATCCTTGAAAATATTAAGGAGAGTCCGATGAAGTAATGCCACGTTGCTTTCACCCGCTCCGCCAGCTCGTGACGCTGCTGTCTTGTCCCTTCAGAGACCAGCTGAAAAACTCCGAGACCGTTACGATCTTACAAGATCGAAACTGACCACCACACTTATCGCGCAGCATTTGTTTTCTGTGTTTACGCTACTTCCATTGACCGGGATCCCGATCCGATACGAATGCTGTGAGTTTACGGTTGCGGCAAATCACAACAGTGTACCGGTCCTCTCACGCCCGCGTCAGATCGCCTGATCTGTCCCACGGCCCTCGTAGTTTAACACAATAAAGATTATGTGATTCATTGTGTAAGCTTTCCGTGAACCCGCCTGGTTGGAATCCGACGCTTTGTCGTCTGTTTTCCCGTCCGCTTTTGTATGCCTGCGTCTTGATCGCGCAAGCGCCAGGTGGCGTGTCTTGAATTGACAACCGAAATGTCTGGCATTCTCAGTTGATCAACGGATGGCCCATGGCTTTGCGCATACGTCTAGCTCTTTGTGATGTTTGTTAGAGCATTTGTGCTTTCGTTTTTAGTAAAAAACAGCTTCCCTGTTCGATATTGTCTGTCATATGTAGAATGTCGCAGTGCGGCCTTCATAAAATTTGTAATGAATGTATATGACACATGTCTTGTCTATTTGTCTTGCCTTTCTATTTAAAAACTTTCTGGCGTGGGGCCTACAGCCGTAAAGCTGGCAACCACTTGATTTAACACTTCTTCACTGACATGCTTGAACTTACGTGCCGTGCATTTTTTCGAAGAACCGTCTGTCTTTCGTCGCATTCTCCCAGCATTTACTCCCGCAGCGCTTGAGGGCGTGGGCTGTTCGCTGAATGATTTACGATCACTGGACATTCCACGCTGCAACTTAACCCCGAAGCCGTGGGCGCCGGTAAATTTATAAGAGCGGTTTTGTATAATCAAGGTAATCCCTCGCCTCAGGCGCAGTGGAATGTGGAGCAACGTATTTTCACCAGTCACACAACACTTGAAACAGATCGGAAGGTTTATTCCTGTTTTTAGAAAGGTTACTACCATATATGTGCCTGAAAATATAAAAGCCAAACCTGGAACCTGCCACCTGAACGCCTCATTGTGTTTTGGCTGCATTGCGCGTCTGGCGACCGTGAAAAACACCACCTTGCTGGAAACCCCGTAATTTCGTTCCCAGTCATGTCGCAAGAAGTAGACTCAGCGTCTTGTCAGTGAGTTAACTAAGTGTGTGCACTGCGTCCTGGCGAAGGAAACGTGACCGATGATCCGAAAATCCGCCTATTGTCAACTTGCCCGCTTGGCAACAGATTCAATTCCAGCTGGACTGCTTTGCTTCCACCATCTTATTTTGACCCTGTTGTTGCCAGTATAGCTTTGTCTCAGTTTGTCATACGCTTTTTATGTGGTGTTGTTGACAAGGGAAACGAATCTACAGCGGAATGCTCTCTTTCATTTGGGCTTGCGTTTATTTGAAGTCGTTGGAGGTTGTCACACAAAGGGTTTCCACTGCACACTGTTTTGTTGCTTATTTTAACATTTATTTGGTAGCTTTTTGTTATGAAAGTGAAGAACTCGCCAATTTTAATAGCATTGCTGTTTTATCTATGCACTGCTTTTTAATGGTATTATTTAAAGAAATTTTTGCCTACGAATTTCAACGTGTCTCATACGAATGTCTCAGGTAGTTGAATCGAGGTCGTTTTAAAAACTGATCGATCCGTTCTGCTAGTGGTAGGACTGTGCTTGAATGAGCACTGCTTTGTGCTGCTGCGAATCAAAAACATGTTGCAACGCCATGTGTCGAGAAAGCCCGAACGCCCACAAGAAGTTGTGATTCGCAACAAAGCAACCGTGTATTCATGGTAGAGCTAAATAAAATCATTTTGGCATTCACAGAATTACAACACTCGTTCTACCGTGGAAATTGCGGTACCGCGTGCAAGCATACCGAAGTTCCTGGTTAGTTCGTTAGTGTGGTGCATCGAAAGTGGGTGCGGATGCTGCAAGCGGTGCCGAATTGAATATATTGACGGTGCGCCGTGAATTTAACGGAAACACGGTTAATTGGTGTTTTCAGGGTTCACAAAATAATAAGAAATGCAACTGGGAAACTCTCCTTGAGCGATAAAGCTTGAAATTTCCTCTTTCGCAGGAATGGGAACATTTTTCCTATATTTGACCGTTGACCTGTCTGGCTATTTCACTGGATGCTCATATTTTTAGCGCAGTGCTTCTAGCAGCTTAATGAGCTTACCCATGGAGATTATAGGGCTAAGTTTAGTTTTTGGGAGTGCGTCTAACATCATAACTCTCTGAAAAGCATGGGAAAATACTGGCTCAGCTCAAATACTTAAAATGTATGGGTTTGATTTTTTGACAGGTAGTACGACAAAACCGCGCGCACAAGTTCAATGTTATCGAAACAGCCTTCATCATCCCTAACTGTAGCAAGCGATCTAATCCCGCGGCTGCCGTTGCTTTTGATCGACTTGTTTTACCATGTATAGTGTCTACGCCAGCTTACAACCAGCGATCTGTATGACACACTGATGACATTCATGACAATACCGCGTCAAGCCGTTTGGCGCCAGCAAATATCTTGTAACTGGTGGCACGCTGCTTCTGGACAATTGCTCCGAGATGGTTAACTCTCCGGCGTCTTTGATGATTTCATATTGTTGCGGACGCAGAAGGTACACGTCGGGATAACGAAGTTGTTTGAAACTTCTTGTGCGGACTGCCGATAATGCGCTGCCCTTGTTGTATGCACACGGATAATATATATTGATAATGAACCTTCTTCGGTATTTGGAAGTTCAGTTTCAGTTTGAAGGTGCAAGAGCGACCAGCCGTGTACGCTTGGCGGTTGCTTTCTTTTTGCGATAGTTGGTGGTCTTTCCCGGCTGCGTTTGTTTAGTTTGCTTGCGATTCGATCAATGCCGATGTGGTTGGTGTTTCTCGCTCCCTTTCCGTACGTGCTTGCGGCTGCTGAAACCTCTTGAAGCGGGCCAATTGATCCGGGTGATTTAGAATTTTTCTTTAATTTAATTGAATCCATCGTTGTGCGTCACGGCGCCAGACGGGAGCGATCGATTCGGCGCACTTACATTGATTGCGCTCAGCCAGCTACCAGCGGAAGTTTTTAGAGCAGGGTTAACCATTCTATCCGCGTGCCTCATCGTCCAACGCGGTCCGCGTTTCCCGATGCGTCAAACTCTTAAGTTCAAGGCGGTAGATCGCTTTGAAGTGTCGGGATTGGTTGTATGCTGCTTAGCGACTTTCGCACCCTGCTGTCCATCCGTCACTATGTAGTCTGCACAGTTGGAGTCGAAAGCGAAAAAAAACGAAAGTGCGTCACGGAAAAACTGGGTGCAATAGTGTGGTTTGTTCATGCTGTAGCCCAAATCATGACCATACGCTGTCTTTTCGCTAGCTGGGCGGGCTTGTGTTTGCATGAACTTGTAATAGATTACCGACTTGATGGGAAAACCGGTGCTATTTTTCAAATAATTATGCTCACCATAGTGCGGAGTCGACGTCGCGAGTTAAATCTTCGGATAGATTTTCATTCAATGGCGAGTATGTCAACTGACATATGAAAATGATGGGGTGATTGGATTGTATTATTCGTTCTGTTACGCTCAGTTAACGGTGCATTTGTTTTGATGTTGCTGAAAGCTAAGTAATCCGATGCTTCCCGAAAGACAATTGATAAAAGCATAATGAATATCACCTCTGCGTGTTGTTCAATTTACATTTTTGCTGATGCTGACTCGAACTTAACCGTACATGCGATGCTTTTGATTTCTTACTTTTACCCACACCACCTGTTTCATTAGGGCACCACCCTGCACCCTAGTTTGGCACTGAGCAGACTGAATTTATCTCGCTTTTAGTGGCTGAGTTTTTCCACGTCCAGCAAAGCGTGTGATGTTTGTTTGAATTACTGCACGGCTGGCCTTTGAATTTGACTTCGTAGGAAGCGTGTTGCAAACAGTTTAAGTGGTTCGTTGTGTTGAATGACCCCCCCCTTTTCTTTTCGTATGAAAGGATTTGTGCTGTACAGCTGCTGTCTTTCTGCTTCCGTGGTTCGCATATAGAGCTTCGCTAGCTCAATATTGCCTCAACAGAATGAGTTTAAATTATCCCAACTAAGATTATACCCCTTCTTAGTAAATCTAAGAAAATAGGCCTGTCGACCTTTTGATATCCGAGATTTTACTTTCATTTTCAGTGGGTTCTACATTCTGTACCACACGTTTACTTTCGTTTCAGTCGTTTTGTTAAAATCAAATATATAAATAAACAAAAAAGAAGCACAAAAGCAAACGATGTTTGGGCCATTAGGTAAATTCCATCTTCGCGGCCTTGTCTACTGATTTATGTGTGCTCCGATGAAATGCTCTTAACAAGAACGGCGTCCATGTGAAGGACGTAAGTAGTGTTTTCTGGAGTAAAATGCGTTTTTGAGTGTGAATCAAACCATTTGCATTTTTCCTGCAAAAAGGGCGTGCGTACAAAATCCGACTGGGTTTCACTCAAGTACTGCTTTATATTATGATAGTGTCAATCATTTATTCACTTGCGACATTACGAGAACGATGAATTTTTCCTGGCATTCCTGTTTCGTTTTAACACTCGGCCACCGCGTTTTCATTGTTCACATGTTTACCGCCAAGCTTCATGATTGCGACTTTAAAACTGTGCTTGGCAAATCTTTTATCTGCGTTAGAACAAAAGATAGTGTTCCTGGCGCAGTCCTTATGTGCAACTTATGCCAATAAAGCGGATAGTGGAGTGATTTAAGCGGTCCAAACCAGTGGTTTGTACCGCCCACGAATATTCCTTTCGCGGGCATCAGATGGTTTCCTTAACGACTTCAAATGTTTCCGCAATTGAACTAGCGATTGAGGCGATTTCGAACGTCGTGTCCTTTCCATTTACACTGTCAGCATGAATCACCCGTACTTTCTTTGAAATACGATTATCGGGCTTGGGTCGCGAAGAATCCGGTGAATAAATCACAGGCTGTACTTACGGCAATTTCAACCACGGGAATTTGTGCAACGGAAGCAACTGAGCCCTCTAAAACTTACGTGTTACTGGTAGCTTTCTTCCTGTCGCACCCGGAATGACAATTTCAAATTGTTGCACTGACGCAAGCGTGTATGCAAAGTTTAGCTACAAATTGTGAGACTTGTGTAAATCCATAGACTACTGCGGTCTTGAACTGACGTTTTTCAGAGTTTCGTGTTTCGCGTATACCACTTAACTGTTAATGAAATACGGCTGAGCATTCAGCGGAAAATGCAGAAGCGAGTAGCTGGCATTTTTTGGCCTGGTTGGGCTCGTTCGTAACTTAACCGGCAACATTCTGTTTAGGTACGCTACGGGTTTGCCACAATTTCCATAAACTTCTGTTTGCTTGTTGTCAGTTCTGCTGGTCTACGTCTGCTTAGATCGATCTTGAAGGTCGCTGTATGGGGTTGCACGTGCAAACGTTGGTTCGTTGAAACTGAGTAAATAACTTTTTGTTTACTGACTAGTCAGTGCTGACTTTCTCAGTAACCTGCTGCTGATGTAGTTTAAGTGCTCGCTCGCGTGACAGAGTACAATGGTACGACGGGCGGAGACGAAGTTTGGCTGCTTCCCATTGAATAACCGAATACGTGAACCACTCTGTCTTTGGTGTTGTGTGACTGCTTGGCTCGCTTAAAAAAATCATCTGAATAGTGATCGGTATCAAGACTAGATACGTGAGGTGAAATCTGGAATCGCTCTCGTGATCGAAAAACATTTTCTCCGTGGTTTGAATCTGCAACGCCAGTACTCGCAGCACGCATTATTGCTACGTTTTTGAGATCGACTGCCTTCTGTCTCGGTTTAATTTGACTGTTTGTTTTTAGCTATGCACGAATGTTTTTTTTTGCCTTGATCTTATAAAAAAGGTGCTGTCTCCCTGCTGTTTGCTAAAGATCAATGCAATGTTCGAGTAAGGTAACTTGAAAAACTGGAATTACGCAGATGTTAGCAGTTTTCCGATGTTGTTGGCTCCGAGAATTTCTAATCGGCACTGAGGCAGAAGATGGTGTATTTTAGGTATTTGTTCGTTTTTCCGGATTTTGAGTTCTTGGCATTTCTGCATTCAGGGAACATATGGAAATACTGGGTGGGCTACGTAATGCAGTTGAATTAATTTTGTTTAGCCCATATGGTAATTGTTTCAGAATTAGGATTCCAAAACTATTTGTTTGAAAAGAAATCAGCTCGATTCCTAACAGTCAATTTTGATTCGCAAACTAAAGTGATGATTTCCACTGCTTCTAACGGTACCTCACGAAAATGGACTTTTTCGTTCCCTCTCAAAAATATGACAAGGGGACTTGTGCGTATCGTCAAAAGTTCGAGTGCTTCTAAACGTCAGCGACGTCAGTTTTTGTTCAGCACTTGAGCGGTGTTGACTTGTCATAAACGCGTGCGGTCGTCTCATTTGTTGCTGCGAGATATTGCGACCTCGCACTGCCTCCTCCCCGATCCACTTCACTTCAAACCTTTTACCGTCGGTCGACCGAGCGACGACGTGCGTCGGTCTCCGCTTCAACACGGTATGCGCTCGGCAAGTTTTGCGCGGCGTGCGATTCTCACGGGCATCTTCTGGTGCATCCGATCAGCCAAGTTCGTTTTAACTTGTCTTGAGATCTTGTGCTGCACCGCTGGCCCGCCGCCTTGCAGACATGCGTTGGACCGGGGTGGGCACAATTTGGTACCGACACCAAGAGAGGGAGGCCTCGAGCGTTTCAGCCAAAAAACTCGAGTTTTGCGACAAAATACTTCACGCGTCGACCTCGCAGCAGACCGCTTCGCAGCTAGGCGAGGAAAGGTCAAGGATTCGATTGCGCCGCGTTCGCTGAGCTTCGAAAATTGCCTTCGCGCTTGTCTGCGAACAACACATGACATAACGTAGAATTGTCAGGTAAGAATTGTCATGACCGCATTTCTGTAGGTGAGTGATATCCAATATCTATCTCTGGTTGTTTCTTACTGTAATACCTGTACAATTTCTACTAAAGGCGATGCGCATCTATGCGTGACACATTCCTCGGCGTTAAAACAGTCAGTGCACACAGCGTTATCAACAATTAATTTAAATGTCGTTGGCAATCATTTCATGGGAAAATTCTCTATCTCGTGAACTGTTTAATTCCCGCCGGCTGTGAAACTTCGCAACCGATTGAAGTGGTCGCTTTTGAACAGAGTCTCAAACTAAACTCAACAATGTTTCACTGTGATTTTTCCGGGACCATATGAAGTGTTCGGCGTGCGATAATACCAGTGGCTTTAGCTGCAGTGTCGTTCATGACGTTGCAGCGCGTAAGTCAACCGTAAAGTTTTCTGTTCTAAGTTCGTCTACATTGGATGCAGCGCTACGTATGCGAGTGATCGGCGCTGATCCTCTCTGTGTTCAGTCGGGGCCAAAAAGATGTTTTGATCCCGTTGTAGGAAGCGTCTTTCAAAACGTGGGTGCAGATATTGGGTTGAAGCTGGCACTATTCAAGCTTGTTGCCAAGACAATTTCTTGTTCTGTACTTTTGCAGTGTGTAGTACTGGACAAACAGGAATTGCGTAAAGTAATNGACTTTCTGGCGATGCAACCANAGCGCCGAAATAAAATGCCATGGCTGTATGGCATCCCCTGCGTTCAAAGCTGCAGGACGTCATAATACATTCTGGAATTGCAAGCTTTTTCCTCTGTAGTCCCGCCTTTGGAAATAAGCGCATTTGTGAAGTGGCTGAGCTGAGAATGCACCCTGTTTGCGAATATTGTAGGCTTGTCTGTTTCTTTATTCCCCGAATCTTCGTTACCCTATATGAAACAAATCGTATTTGAAAGCTTACTTTTTGCAACGAAAGCACAGATAGGTCAAATTTATTTCATCACCAAGTTAACTTGCTGATTTTTTGGCGAATGCAAAGCCTTTGATCGTTCTGAAACTAACCAATTTTATGGGAAGATATTTTCATTTGATTACGTGACTTTGTTGCAAAAAAACAACAAAAATGAAAAACACTTTGCTATTTCTATAAATAAAATGGATTTCCGGGGCTCACAGCCGTAGTCTGAAATTTTTTAAACCCAGAAATACGATACTCATTTGTGTCCGCGCAAAATGCAGCATATTTTCACACAGTGGAAACGGGTCGCCAACTGATGTTGTCTTGGAGACGGTGCACATAAACGGTGCCTACGCCATAGAACTTCCTCATTCAAGAACCCGTTACACGTTTGTTGATACGCATCCTGTCAACGCTTCAGAACAGACCACCAAGTGTCCTGTTTAGTTTAACGCCACCTGCGGCTTTTGCTCGATCTTGACGGAGCAAAACCACCCACCACCCAGCGGATCTCATCTGTTTCTTGTGATGTGAGCGAACAGTCGTTGCGCCGTACCACTGTCAATGTCATGTTTCATTCCATCGTCATTATGGTACGAGGGTTTTGCGGAGGCTCGTCGCCATTGAACTCGCATGCTGATCAGATGCAGTGCGTGCGGATGTGGTTGGTTGTAGGGATTCTCTCAACTTGTAGTCGACACCGCCTCTTGTCTAATGTGAAGATGTTACTGTATTGTCGGTGCGCGTTTCCGTAAGTTTAAACCAGTGCTTAACCTTTTTCAGCCAATAGACCTTTTTTTCAAAAAATTTTGGCAGGACTTTGTACCAGACTGATCCCTTTGGATACACCATTTTTTTCTGAAATCGCCATCCCTCTTCGTAATGCAGTGTATATTTGGCATTCCCACAACGTTTTCGAAAACACTACTTCATGTTGTTGCTTTCCTAAACATTTGTACCACCAGGCTCAAAAATGTCACCAACGACAACGTTCAACGTTCTTGTGTTTCATTTCGAAGATCTTTTGCGCTACTGCGTAAATAAGTAGCAGCATGACTAAGATAAAGTTAATGATTCGCTTTCAGGTAATACTTCATTCGCATACACCCAGGATGTATTGCTTTGGGGAATGTGCCCCATTAGATGGATCTTGAATCACAGACGGTATAACAATCTGACCCTCAACAAGCAACAAAAACCGCCTTGAGCTTTTCAGCCGGCTGTTTGAGGAATCTCCTGCCTAGTTTTGCTCCCATCTCCTTGCAATGATTCAGCTTGTA
>JGI24159J19872_10001857_pt1 | contig 24178 bp, 11 predicted proteins | sample Ectturendosymbi4_FD_19872 | JGI IMG/M metagenome (IMG submission 19872)
ACGTGCTTTCCTTGACTATTCTAATCACAAGCAATTTTTCCTTTTCAAGGCTTTTGCTTCCATAACTTCAGCCCCCCCTTAGAAAAATCCTGGCTGCGCCCCTGGTTGTGATTGGAAAAGCCGAACGGCAAGTGCACAAAACTTCACACTATGGCAGCAAGTAACAATAGAGATCACACGTCATGCTCATTCTATTTCTGCTTGTTTGCCTCACATATACATAGGTGTTGTTCTTCGCGCACATCCCATTCATGGTGATTCGCACATTCAACACAACACCAACCGACAGGTTGCAACACTTGCAACAAGGTTGGGCTAGACTTGTTGAAATGACTGAGAGATAAATACTATAGACAAGTAAAATGCAAACTGAAAACCTTATATATAAAAAACCTGCAATCAAACTTGCTAAAACAACATTTTAACTTATTGGGCGCTATTTTATAGCATGTTGGGCGCCATTTCATAGCACAAAAAATTCATAGAAAAATGTGAAATTTCATTTGACTCGAGCTTGCGAACCAATGACTCGAAGTGACTCGACAGTTTTTGTGACTCGTCTCTGACTCGACTCCAAAAAAATTTAGATGACTCTGACTCGAAGAGCTTGGGACTCTAACTCGACAAAAATGACTCGGGCACATCACTGGTTTGTGTGAGTTGATAAATAACTGACTCACGTGAAAGTTTTGGCAAAAGAAGGCATTTTTTTATGTGTTTTATTAATTGTGCACTGTGGGAAACGAGTATACGTACTTCACGTTAGTAGAGTCCATACCAGACAAGTAGAGAAAAGCTGTGTTGCGTTTTTACTTTCAACCCTCTCAGGCCCGCTCGGGCTGCAATCTATGCTTTGGTTTCTATGATCAGCCATACCTCCTGAACAGATTGGGCTAGAGAGCCACTGAAAACATCCCTGGGTGCGTAAAACAGCTAGGAAGCCCATGAAATTGATAAAATGTACCTTTACTTTTGAAATTTTTGAGAAAAATACATATTTGTATATTTGCGGTACTGATTTTTTGGAAATTTTCAGAGAAAATAAAAAACTCGTTCCTCGCATCCCGTTTATCCTTTCCGATGCGGTTTTTGCGCTTCCCCGACCGCCGGAAATTTTTTTCTAAAATTTGAAGTTATTTCATCTTTTGCGCAGGCCCGTAACCAGCTTGGGACGTGGGGACAAAGAGTTTTCTGAGAGAGGCCCAAATTTTTTTAGATATGTCCAACAAATTTTTCCAAGGAGGGACAAGCTCCCCCTCGTTACAGGCCTTTTCCTGCGTGTGATTCAGAAATTGTTTAATGCTGATGATCATCTTACAATTTTCCAGAGCTGCTGTTGTCGCTAAGTCTTAACTCTTGGAATCTTTAGCTTCAAAGAACAAACCACGTAAGACTTGTTCGATTGTCAGTCACCCTTGGTTGTAATTGTAAGCCGCACGAAATGATGAAAATAAGCATTTTAAGCTGCGGCTTACATTCGAATAAATACGGTATGAGAACAAAATTTGTTTGTCTCTCACTTTCCTTTCCAACATATTATATTGATTCACTACGAACCAGAAGTTTATCTGAATTGTGTTATGGGTATGAAACCGCTAAGGCAACACACATTCTTGATGCGGTCAAAAGAGAATGTTTTCACTGCTGAATATCCGCACAGCAGGAGCCGAGGAAGAGGGCACAGACAAAACGCGGAAGGCGAGCATGCAGACCTATGATGTAAGAATTTGCCTACAGCACTTCTTTCAAAACTGCAGGCCTTCCGTTGGAACTTTCTGTTCTTCCATCATTTCCATATATCGTGAAAACTGTCTTCGCGTGTAAAGCTTCGGTGTTGATTCTAACTCCGGGCACTGATTGCTGGAGACACAAGCTCCACCTTAAAACGTCACTAAGGTTCGTAACTGCTCGCTTTGGTGATCTTGAAGAGATTTCGCAACTGGGTAGCAGCCGGCATTCGACATTTTGTAATTATTACGTAACATTCCGCCCTCAATTTGGAGCCCCCAAAATGCTGCGCCCGGTGGCAGATGTCCCCCCTTAGTTACGCCGCTGTTGACATTACATGTGACATATTGTAAGGGCAAGCGCTGCCGCTTGTAGCATACATGCATAAAAAATAACGAAATGCAAACGCATTTCTGATGTGCGAAAGTTCTCATGTTTCATGTGCACAATACACATGCATTTATACCCTCATTTTTTGTCTTTGCATAACCTCAAGTATTAGTATTTGGCGTCGACCCTGGCATGATGCTAAACTACTTCAAGCTAATAGTACTCTGTTCTTCTTATTCCAGGAGCCATTTGATCAATCAAACAGGAGCAAATGAAACTGTGCTTTTTTCTTTTTATTCAACGTGGTTAAAATCGTAATTTAGCTTTGCTGATTTTCTTCGGAGCTGCACAAAAAAAAGTGTTGCGATGTTGAAATGAAAGGTAAGCTGTGAAATACTGCCGAACACACCAACCAACCATCTAGGATTCAGTTGATTCAGTTTTTAAACTAATTCAAAAACTGGCCGCCCATACGCAGTCATTTCTTTCTGTTAAAGTGATTTTTTTAGTTTTGAACAATAAACGATCTTACAAGAAACTTGGTTTTGCGCAAAAAAATACAGCACACAGCATAAATATAAAGGTTGCGTGAAAAAAAAAGAAAAACGACGCGATCGGACAAGGCAGTCGGAAAACAACGAACGCTTTGCAAGTTACAATGTGCAGTGCGTAAAGCTGGATGAGAATCTTTGATTAGGTTTACACTTGTTTTGCTGCACGTTATTCTGACGGAATTAAACAAGAGTGTAAAGCGCATCCGGTGACATCAGAAAAAATACTGTATATAAAAAGTATGTTCTGTATTCTCATAAGCTTGGTATTGCAGAATTTTTGCAACAAGAAAGCTCTTTCAACTGAGACTAGCATGAGCTCAAAAAGTCTTTTGGAACAGAAAACGTAGGCGGCAATGCAAGCAAAAACAGATGAAATGTGTTTATCAGACAGTCATGGCCACATTTCCGCCATTTGACGATGTTTCGCTGCGCATCGTCATACTGCGTCACTAAATGGCGTCACGTTGCATCGTCACATCGCATCTAGAAACAGTGTCATGGAATGTCTCATGCAAAGTGGCCAAATACAATCATAACGATTGATACCGTTCCAAAGAAGGGCAAGTCGCAGTTTCTAACATAGATTGTCTCAACTAAAAAAATACCTGAACACGCACTGTTTGAACTTAGTTATTTGTTTCGAGCTCTTTTTGCACGAAAAGAAATTGAGTCTCTTCCAGAACGGTTCTCAAGGTCTTCATCAATATTTTTATAGAAAGCAGCAACAGTGTCTCAAATACATCGTCACAACGATCGAAGACGCAAGTAACATGTCGAAGAGGTTGAACAGGAAGTTTCAGAAAACATCGTGGGTTGTAGTCACTTCGAACCAGAGTGAAAGACATATGCTTCCATCTCTAGGTGGCTTCTCAGAACGCAATTGAAGTACCTCAGCACGTCGAATCTACACAAACGACGAAGAGAAGCCGTTGCCTTGTCCAGCCAGTTGATCCAGTGATTCAACCGTCTTTGCATATTTTTCATATCCGCTGTTGCGCAAATTTTCGATAACCTAAAGAATAAACGTTTTTTGTAAGGAAGAACACTGAACACCAGGGGTCTCAAACACGCGGTCCGCGATGCTTCTTGGGAATTTTCGAAAAATTGACATTAAGTTAATTGGTTTATTCACCGCTATTTAAAAGCGCTCGGCCAGCGAGTGAACAAGTACCTTTTAAACGAACGTAGAGATGGCTAGAAATGATTTGCCTGTAACTCACGATACCTTTTCGCAGGATATAAGATGTAAATGCTGTTTCTAGTAAGGTTCAGGTGCTGCCATTGTTGCATCAGCGTCATAATTCGGCCCCCGGGTTACTTTGTAAGTCCTCATTCAGCCTTCGGAGATATTTGAGTTTGAGACCCCTGCTCAACACCATTATTGATTTTGGTTCAAACTTCGCTTTGTCTCTTTTAGCGCGAAGTGGGAGCCTCGTAACAACCTTACTACATTATTCCAGCAAGTCTTTCAGATAATTATTTCAGGGACAGCTAACCGATTTAAAGCTTCACTCCATAGTTTATAAATTGAATTAATGTTAAACAATACTGAACTTGAGATGTAAATTTCGTAGCTTACTTGTGCTAATTCCATACATTAACAAGAAATCCTTAAAAACTTACGCATTTACGGAAATCCTAACTGGAAGTACAAATAGTGTGACTACATTGGTTTTGTTTACCAGTGTACTGTATTTCGTCATCTGTTTTAAAGACCACAGAAACAAAACGTATGTTTCTTTGTAGATCCGAAGACGACCCTAAAATAAAGCTATATGAGAAGAGAACCTAACAGGCATTAAACAGAAAGTTGGAACGAGAATTCCGAAGCCCAAGCACGTGCTTCTAAAAATTTATATTAGGTTTGAAGCAATATACAAGCATTTATTCAAAACCTTGCGTAGTATCGTTCAGTCTACACAGGACACTTTCATTGCAGCTGAAAAAAACGACAAAGGCGCGTATATTAACGCTGTTGCAGACATCTATCTACCTGTGGCAAAATAATTTTATCCTAATGACATTGAAACCATCGTGAGCGCATTAAAGCTGGGAGCTCGCGAGAAGTTTTTTGAAGACGTAAGGAGCTCACAAACTAAAAACTTAATCAAGAAATCATTCAAATTCTGGTGTGGTTCTTTTCTTAAACCACTGATCCTGCGCTTAGCTGATAGATTTTAACATAATAAATATTTTCGTCTAAGCCTGATCGGTCCACGGTTGCTTCACTATCAGCCTTCAAGTTGAAACGCCAACTTGTTGAAATTACAGATATCTGGACAGCTTCCAACACAAATTTCTATAACGACTTCGATTCTAATACAGTAGCTTTTAAACGTGGGCCTTAGAAACAGGTCTGAAGAGAGGGGGAAATGGTTCAGCGTACTCGGGCTTGGACCAGTGCTCCGGTGAAGCAACAACACTACCAGGACGTGTTGATGAAAGTGCGAACACTGACTTGAAGATTAGTTCTGGAAAGTTTCAGCTTGAAGTTTTTCGCAAATAGTTTAATATTTGCAATGCTTTCGTGGTCGCGCCCGGAAATTAATCAACTCGTTTACGGTTTTTAAGTTAAAACCTCTGTTGATTAATTCGCTACAACGGTTGATACGATTGTGCAAAGCTTCTTATGAAATGCGCAGATCTTTGTTGCATCGCAATGGACATTGCTCTTGTAAGCATCAACTACATACTGATGGGAACTTAGTCAGGTAATACCTTTTGCTTTTGGGACTTCTAGTTCAGATGCTAACAAAGTTACGTTTGGATATCCGACAGCTTTAAAAATGCAGTGGTCAATTAAAGCTAATTGCTGGGAACAACAATATAAAAATGGAAATCAATGATAAATTGTAGGTTGATTATTCATTCGTTTTCAGATTCGCTTGGGTAATTAAATCTAATTTGCTTCATTTCAATTTCTAACTTTGAAGCTGTTGCAGAAATAACATTCAAATTAACGAAGTAAACAGGTCTGGACACAGAGATGTATTTCGTCCGCACTGAATGTTACTAATCTTTCCTATGCAGTCTGTACTTGTACTGTATTTAAAATCGTGCTTCAGGGTAGATTAAATTCCAGTGCCACTAAAATCACATAACGCACACTTAACTTTCCCGGTGATATTCTATGACAAATGTTGTTTTTCAAATATTTTGTAATTCTAAAAAACCCATGAAAACTAGATGATGGTTCAACCGCTGGAACCCGTCACAGGTTACTGTTTATTTATATTGCCGTCGATGTCCAAAGCAAAGGTCTGTGCACCAGTTTTATCATTAATTACAAACATTGACACCAAATAACATACTTTGTTAGAAAATAATGTTGTATCACTTCACGGGTTCTATCAGATACCAGGCCATCTAATAAGAATCATCACGTGATAGTGAAACGTACTATTTCAAAATTAGAGCTGAGATGGGTTTATTTCAGACGATGATGTTCAACAGTAAATGCTGCAGCGTTGTTAGCCGGAGTTCTGCTGGCACGCAGAAGATAAATCCGAAGCATACCGCCTTGCCATTTTATCCACAAACCCGTTTCGTTGTTTTTCTGGTTAGACTCTACCGCGCAAGTACAGTAGCCCAGACTTACTTGTAACTGTTGCCTTGTTTTTAACCTGACTTGTGCACTCATTTTTATCTTCCACATTTTTATAAAAATTATAATAAAAGCTTTCATGCTTCCCAATTTCCATGATTTTCAACAATACATCAACAAGTTTTAAGCCTNGTTCTTTTGCAAACGNGCAGCACTTACTTGTCCTTGGTATTTTTTCAGGTATCTATACAACAGATGCGCACCAACGATTTCGTTCAGTTGATTTCCGTATATCTGCATAGAAATTTAGCGCGATTTCAAAAATAGTTAAACGCAAAAATCAGGATTTCAAAATACGTTCAGTCGGATTCGCTGAATAGAAAAACTGCACCTGCGATTTTTCTCGTAAAAACTCCTCGAGTTCAGCTTCAGTCATTTGATCGGTGTTCGAAACGTTGACGAAGAATCTAAAAGAAAATTCCAGTTAAGATCTAGAGTAACATGGACAAGTCCGCATCAATTTTTCGCAATATATCTTACTCTTTCACCATGACTTTGTAATTTTCAGCTTCTCTGGCGTACAGCAATTTGTTCGACGGTGAATCCTGAACAAAGTTTAAAAATAATTTTATCCCTTACAGCGNAGTCTAAAGGTATTCAAGGAAATGATAAATTTCTATGAAAACCCAATTGATGCTACGCACAGTGCTTCAAAGAAAGGAAAATGATACTTCTCTGATGGTTAACCAAGGTATATAGGCACTGGTCCAGCTGTATGAAAACTGGCATTACCCATTAAATGAACAAAAGCAAGACGCAGTCCTAAGCAGAAAAAATTCTTTTTAACTTTGCATTAGAGCAAGCTTCAAAAATATCTTAAGATTATCATTGTCGGCTACACAAAAAAACGTCTGCCTAACTGGGATACCGAATTTTTTTTCTTTTTTATCTGTAAGCTGGAGTAGGGTAAAAGTGTTTTTTTTCTGTTAACTGGATTAAAGTAAAATATTTTTTCTTTAGACCCACACTAATTACCCGTTTCAAAACTTTGGTTGCGAAATCTTAACTTTTCACTGACTACACCAAGAACCAAAATATCGGCAAAGCTGGCAGTTACATAGCAAGCCAGGCATTACAAACCGTCATAAGCACAGGTTACAAACAAACCACTTTTTCATGGGTTAAAACATAGTGACCAACAGGAGAGGTAACAAAAACTAGTCCTTTATAAATCTGCGCTAAATCACGCAGAGCGGCTTAATTGTAAAATTATCGTTTTATTTTGCGGTAGTGCGGTAATAGCATAACTTTTTTTGCTATGATTACAAAAAATGAAGTTACATTCTAGCGTCATTTCGTTCAATGAAACATAAATCGCTTTTACAGCCAAATATCATCGCAATCATATCAATTCGATGCGAAAAGTTATAGAAAAGTTTCATCCAAATGCTTCCCTGTCGATGCAGGCAGACAACATAACAAACATTTTTGAAAGAACATGTAACTTACGTGTCCAAGTTTCCGGCTGGTAGTGGTGCAGGCATCCATGAACGCTTGGGTAACAACATTAAGACAACTGTCAACGATTGGTGTTTTGCCAGTGTCGAATACAAACTCAGGATTCTTCAGTACGTTCACCCAATACCGCAGTAATAAACTGTAAAATTTACAAAGCCCTAGTTATTCGTAACTTACGTTTTAAAAAGATTATTTGAAAACTTCCTTTTGAAGTAGACAATGAACGATCATTCTACATAGAAAACGAAAAGAACGAGGTCTGCAGTACCTTATCAACGTGACTACGAACAAACCCGCTTGCCTGTTGGCAGTGGCGTAGCGAGGTTAAGTGTCGCCCGGGGTCCACCATAAAATTGCAAAATCGCTGCCCTTTCCACCCCTCAAATTTTCTCACAAGAATTTAAAATGAAAGAAGATCCTGTTTCGTGCTTATTTAAAGATGTAAGGATTAATAAAGCATTTTGAAGATCACAATCAAACACTTACANACTTAAAGGGGTCTTGTTTTTCATTGTCGATTATGAGTCTTACTTTTTTTTCCTTGTNGCCACCTTCTTCATTATTACTTTTCTTGATTTTTTTGCTTTCTTATGAATATAAGGACCCAGCATGTTTCATCAAATGTTCTTCCCTGTTGGCTTTCAGTCTCCGGCAAGCTCACCGCATGGNTTTTTAATAGTTTACTCAATCCAGGGATCAAACGAAAAAATTAAGGGATGTGTTGGCGGCATACCTGCTTTGCATATNTGAACATTTAAGGATGTTTTTTAGTGTAGTATCCCTGTCTAAATCTAAAAAAAGTATATAATAGTGCATATAGCGCGCTACAATGTTAATTTCATAAATGATTTCAGTGATGCAAAGCACGTTTCATTGTTCACTTCACATTTCTGTAGTGGTTTAATTCTCTTTAAAACGTTAACCCCGTCGCCACTTGCGCGAGACCCTCTGTAGGTGCGGGACCCATTTTGACAAAATATGTCAAATAGGCTTAAAACCGGCTCTGGTTGAGCACTGGCTTGCAACCTTCATCGTGACCTGCACACTTGGTCTAGCTGTTGGACTTTTTCAGGGGTGTAGTGGGGCGGAAACGGCGTTCCCACACCGTTTTGCACTACATTCAAAAATCTCACAGATGTTATAATGACACGCAGATTCGCACTGCTAGTCAAAGATCTGCAGTGAAAAGGAAGATCCAGTGTGGAAATTCTTGTAGGCGAATGCTCACGTTATTCCAACTATTTGGCGCAGTCTTCCTTTTTATTGGTGTGGGAACGGCGTTCCACATGCCTTTTTTAGCACTACACCCCTGGGCATCTTCCAATTACACGTGCGTAGTGTAATTTACACGTGCGTAGTCCTTGCTTTCGTCCGTTACCAACAGAACCGTCGCCGGTAGGTCTTAAATAGGTAGGCTTTACGTTAGTGCATGGGGGCTTGACATTCTAAAATTTAATAAAAAATCCTGTGATTAATAGTGTTTCACAGTTCAATTGGATGGGCTTGGAAATTTGTTTGGTGGGGGCTAAGACCACCAAACACCCCTATGGCGACGGAACTGGTAATCAAGAGACATCTATTTCAAAAACTGTATTACCAAACCATGCCTAATTCATCAAAATGAGAACAACACCTTTTCTAATCTTTTCTTGTTGAAATGACTTTTTCTATGACAGCAAATGTTAGTATACCGTTGAACAAAGGGGACTTCTACGAAACTCGACTGCCTACAGGTTGGCTCTGATTAACTCTGCTGTACTTGCAGTTCAAACTTACAATCTGAGCTGTAAGTTAGCCACGCAAACACATCAACTGCATCACCCGCTTCAAGAACGTCATTTTCCAGCACCATTACGCCATGCGGAAAAACAGCAGTTGCATTGAAACTGACCAATGTTACCTTTGCAGAATTCTTCACTTCAACCGCCAAAATTTAGTGTTGACAACCCAAAATTTAATGTTGACAACCCATACTTACCAGGCTACAGCTTATGGTACTTACTGGAAATATCTCGCTGAACATCAAAAAATAGCATGAGATGGGCCAAGAAATGTCTTCTGTTTAATTTTGGAGACGGCAAGCAGCGGTAATCCAACGCCTGAACTATGTTTCTTGTCAGGGCGGTTGAGGTGAACACTCTTCCCAAAGAGCGCTACAGCGATTCACTCAGTGGCCGTGGATCGAACACCCAACCCTCTGATTGAGAGGCGGACTAACCATCGCCGCCCCAACGAAACGTTCGTCGCCAACGCCGAGGTGTCAGGTAATGTTAGGATGTGCCGTTGGGGCGTTGCTAAGGAACCAACGATAGAAAAAGGATTAAGCTATCTTTGACTATTTGCCGTGATTTCATGCAGGGCCTTTTTCATCGGATTTTCAGAGAAGGGGCAATATAAACCTCGAAATACCAGATCAGTAAAACTTGGTATCTGCGGTCGAATATCATCTCTTTCCTCTAAGGACTTTTGACTGGGATAGGGGAAATGGCTTTGGCTTGAGAGGAAGGTGTAAGGACTGGGCGCAATTGCTCCCTGGGTAGGTGTGTCAAACAACCGTGAGTTCAAGACAAACGCCGGGGTATTTTAGCACATTGGATTTGACCCAGAATTTTGAATAAACATTTCATCAATTTGCTCACTCCACAGCCAGATGTGTTTTTATAGGCGAGCCTACCAGTCTAGGGNTTCTAAACACAANAACTGAAGAGTTAGACCGTTTAAAACTTTGTTTAAAAGTAATACAGTAGAGTNANAAANTTAAAACTCCTTTCAAAATTTTTTTTCAGCAAAGTGCCAGCCCCCAGAATGTGCCGAGGGGGCCCAGGTCCGCTCCTTGCTACACCACTGCCTGTTGGAAGCCTTCACCAATTACACGCCGTATCTTACACCAACCTGTTCGTTTTCCAAATGTGCACAACTTCTGAATCACTGACGTTATGCAATGCCGCTTCTCGGTCAAGAAAGTGGAAAAAATATCGAACAGCTTTCGGAATAGGTTTTGGACGCAAGATGGCGTCAAAAACTCCATCTACATACTCTTGTAAAGTGGTCTGTGGAAAGCAACACAAATGCGCTTAAAAACGTTTTTCTATACGTAATCCAAGGTTTATTTCATTATTTAATCCTTAGTTCATCGGATCAACACATGAACTCAAAACACAAAAACAATTCAGCCAAAAACTACATAATTTCTCGCAGAGAATGCTCTGATGGCGTTTCATAATTATTTGAAAGGGCGCAAAGAAAACACCTACGTCACAGACGAGACTAAACAGGATACTGATGCGTTAAAGAGATGGTAGAAAAAATATACAACATAGAAGCAATCGACTTCATCGCTGCACGGACATCCTCACGCGCACAGTTCCAACATCAGAACCCTATGTTGCAGTCAGAGCGTTTTGTCGAGAAGTGCTTGCGAGTGACAGCAACGATCAAGTAGAAAACCTGCTGAAAATATTAATCTGCTCCACCTTTGCTCGGACCATTCTTGTTAAATACATTTCTTGAAAAGGTTTCTTCACCAAATTGTCAATCATTGCATTCGCCTTATTTTCTGCATTATGCACTTCGACCTCCGGCACTGCTTCTGATGAATCATCATCTCGCGGATGAATCTTTTTCAAGCAAAAGAAAAAAGCACCGATTGTTTTAGTCAAAGACAGCAGCCAAGTCTTTCCGCACAAGCAGCAAATTATAATCAATAACGAGAAAATAAACACACAACGCCGCCATAAGCTCACACGAATTATTTGATTCGCTAATAAGAGTAGATATTTGTTATTAAACACGGCGCTTGGTAGAATTTATACCAAAATCGACGGAAAAAACTTCACACAAAATCAATTCCTTCTCCTCACTCCCTTCACAGGCATTAGTGTACGCTTCCGGTAAGTTTCTCAAGAAATTAACTCGATAGCCAGAAATAACTTTTTTGTTTTGAGAATTTTTTAAGTATTCTCCTTTCCAGACAGATGTGTACTGCGTTTTTCAAAATTCACCATTTTTATTTTTTGCGTTATGTAGAGTTTTGTTTATATTTAAAGGCTTTTGGAGTTCTTTTTTCAATTAAAAAAAATATTTTTTTCATTCAAATGTTGTGAGTGCTTTTTGGAAACGGACACAAGCTACCTCACTAACGTTTTATTACGTATTTAAATGATTAACAAATTTGTTTTTGAACACGATTTTGACGAAAATAACTCTTTGATTTCAGTAAAACAACGGTCTCTGACCTTTGAAGAAAATTTAACTAAAATTGTGTAGGGGCGATTAGTACTTTTGGGAAAAAAACTCTTAAATGCCAAGACCGCAGAACACATATTTGGATATTTTGGTGAGGTATAACAAAAGTCTAACTTTGCAGCTTCCAAACGACTGTTTAAACTGTAATCAAGTAATTAGATTCCACACAGACGACACAGTCGAATCAATCAGTAAATTTTTAATAGGAAATCGATTTCACGTAAATGTACGCATTCTCAGTCTTGAAAACCGCGAGAAAAAGCTTATGAGTGAAATGCTGAAGGACTAACGCAAGAGAAGAGGAAGCGAACTCTATGTTTAAAAATATTTTCACATTTAAATCCATTTTGTCTCCAAAGATGAAATAAATTTTAAGACAAGTTTGTTTTTGGGTTTATTGATACAAAATCTATTAAATTATGCATCTAGATTCTGGAAGGTCAAGAAGTTGGGACCTGAAACCTGTTGTCTTGATTTGCTCAAGAACCTCAAACCTTGTTTCAAAACGTTATTGTTCAGCGATTTTAGAATTTAGAAGTATGTCAAATTAGCTGACGTAACGCCAGACCAGCGGAAAAAAACGCAGTAGTTAGCTACAGTAGCTGTAAAGCAACTTGTTGTCAAACTGCTCCGTTGTCGGACTTCGATTTCGCCAAACTGGTTGTTTCATTCGCTGTCGTTGCTGGTATTATCTTATATACAAGCAACGTACAGTAAGATTAAAAGACAACGTAATTACCAGGTGATATACTTTCTTCGGAAGAAGTGGAGATTGACAATCTTTAGGACTTGAACTCAGAGCTGCAAATAAAACACATTACAGTGATTCAACATGAAGACACGGCTGACGGTCTCCCTAATCTCGTCCAAGCATATCACCATCTGCGCATAGGTGTAGGAGCAGGCAAATTTTTGGGGTTGCGAAGGATTTTGCCCGAATTTCCCCAAACTTGCCCGAAAAGTTTTTGTACGACTTTTGCCTGCAAATATTCTCCAACAAAGATCATGAAGACCTTTTTTTGATATGACCTCCAAAAAAAGGTCTTCATGTGTTTTTCTGCAGAAGTTGGGCGCCATTTTTTCAAATCCAACAACGTTGCGCGCCATTTTTGCCCGGATTTCAGGAATTTTGTTCTGATGAATCATCGTCTCGCGGATGAATCTTTTTCAAGCAAAAGAAAAAATCACCGATTGTTTAAGTCAAAGACAGCAGCCAAGTCTTTCCGCACTAGCAGCAAATTATAATCAATAACGAGAATCTAAACACACAACGCCGCCATAAGCTCACACGAATTCTTTGATTCGCTAATAAGAGTAGATATTTGTTACTAAACACGGCGCTTGGTAGAATTTACACCAAAATCGACGGAAAAAACTTCACACAAAATCAATTCCTTCTCCTCACTCCCTTGACAGGCATTAGTGTACGCTTCCGGTAAGTTTCTCAATAAATTAGCTCGATTTTTTCGCCCGGATTTTCAGGAATTTGTCCAGATTTTCTGGGATTTTGCCCAGTTTTCAAAGATTTTTTCCGGATTTTCAGGGATTTTTGGCAAATAAAAACTTTTGGGGGTGCGCTTGCACCCCCACCTCCCACACCACTGCACCTGCGTATTCATCATCACGCAAAGAATTGATCACAAATTAAAGCAGCATTGCACAATCAAGTGGAGAAACCGCCCATGAAATATAAATGAAACATGAGGCGCATCCGTGCAAAGAGGAGAGGTTTTCATGATAGACATTCGCAAGAGACCTGCAAACGTCACTCGTTTGTTTGGCTGATTTCCAAGAGGGCATTGTTTAAACAGTCATATACCCTTCAACATAGAAGACAGCTCTACATCCCTGATCTAAACCACACTGACGAAAATATGCAACAACTTTTCCCTAATCCAGCGCTCCGTGCACTTGTCACAAAACTAGGCTCAATTCCGCGTTTTAAAATGTTCGTTACCTTTTAAATGTTACTGAAAGATTTAACTTAACTCAAGACAAAAAAGAATCACTAAAAATGTGTTCACAGAGAAAGAAGTCAGATAACTTCGTTAGATTTTCCGACTGTCCGGATAAGTCGCAGATAATGTTTCGATGACTTTGCATCACGGTCGGTCTTTGGTAACCCCAGCGTCCGAGGTTCTCAAATGTTCTTACAAAATGTCGAAATCATTCCCAAAACATCAAACTCAACTTAGCACTCGCTAATCCGGTCTGCAAAAATTATGTTCAAGTGCTATCGCTTCATGCACAACAGCGGTAAACATACTCGCAACAACGGACAGCTCGGGTCTGTTACGAATTTCTGGGCAAACATCGCAAATCGCGTGAGCGGCATGCAATGCTGCATTGCGCATGCGCATGATGTAAAACGTCACTGACACGGCCGATCTGGAGACGAAGGCAGAACTACATCAAAACTGTAGTTGCGAGTCAACCACTGTTCGAATGTCCAGGACTCGTCATCTTTGTAAACAAAAACATGACTAAGCAAAACACACCTGTTGTAGTAAAACCATCACAAAAGAAGCAAAGAAGCAGTTCATCCGTTGTACTCATCCACGACGAAACATTTGACGATTATAGGATAAGCAAACAACTGACAAAGCATACCTCTCTGGTCTACTTTAACTTGAATTTTAAGCGAAACAAAGTTTATTTACTTTTTTGTGTTTATTTTGTTATGATCATCTGCGCATAAATAACACTCTAATCTTAACAAGGTGTTTTGTTCGCCGAAAACAGAATTTGGCAAAGGTCTGCCAGTAAACAAGGTGTTTTGTTCGCCGAAAACAGAATTCGGCAAAGGTCTGCCAGTAAAAGCGATAAAGCAGTTATTAAATATGACATCCAATGCCCACGTCAGAACAATACGACTGTGATAGTTAATTTGAGAAGAATCGTTTGAAAACCAGTTAACGTCGGACAGCATAGGCAAAGGTTTTTACAAACGATACTTTATCAAACGGCTGTGTTGCCACCATCTCGTAACTTACATGAGCAAATTCCTCGAAGTAATTTTCGCAGACCACTTGCCTATTAAACGATTAAAAAAAGCTTACATGAAATCTGCAAGGCAGACAGGACCTAACGAACTGCAGTTTCGCATCACACTTACCTAAGGAACGAGCTGAAGGAGGCCGCAGTACCACTACTGCTTCAGAGGGAACCTGAAAAACAGTGCGCACTCAGTTTTTTAACCAATTGCAACGCCAACAAGGTTTGTGGTGCTCAACACGTTTTCACAACGTCCAAACGGCGGAAACTATAGAAAATCTATGAACGGAGTACGAAGCAAACTGCGGTTTGCGTGGCTATGTTATTTCCCAGCTTGTCAAAAAAAATTTTCTTTTGACCACTACCATTGCTCTCGAGCTGACGGGAAATTTGCTTTCGTTGTTATGGAAAAAAGTTTAGACCTCCCAATATGTCATCATTCATGCGTAAGATGTCATCACTTTGCGGTATCCCCTTTCTATTGACAAAAAGCGAATTGACTAACGTTATAATGCTTGAGAGTATTCAGTTTGATATATCCTGATTCCTGGTCGGACATTGCATCAATGTCGGAGAGAAACACTCCTTCCGTTTTTTCGCTGTCAGCCAGTAGTTCTGCAAATAATTTAAAACTTGTAATAATATTTTCATACAATACGGATTGCTCTAATAATTTCAAAAACACAACGCGTCGCTCCAAAGCAAATCTCCATGCCACTTTCAGGTCCCCGAAAAGGGGGGGCGGAGGGGGAAATGCCCGGGGCGGCACTTTTGGTGAAAAGAAGGAATAGCAAATGGTTTTTCACGAATGAACCTCAAGTTAGATTTAGGTTTTGGTTTTAGATTTTGGTTAAAGTTGGATCACCATACGTCCCGGTTTAAACGTCTGTCCCGGTGTCCCATCCCGGTTAGCAAAATGTCCCGGAATTTCACTTCAGTGAAGTTTTCATAATTAACTCCAGCCTGCGATGCATTGTTATGAAATAATTCCGTCCTGAAAGGCTTGACTTTGCTTTAACCCGTGGCTTGGCTTGGGGGGCGACACTTTTCGACTCGCCCGGGGCGGCACTTCTCCATGTCGGGGCCGCTGTCGTCGCACAATCTATGCCCCACACCACATGATCATTTCGCACAATACTTTACGTCTTACTCAGAGCCGGTCTTCCGTTGCTGGCCGCCCATAGGTTATAGAAATGTTGCCGCCACCTTTTCACCCAAGAGGAAAATTTTGTCCGTGTCGTGTGAGTGCCAAAGACACGATTACTCAATTTTTGAAAAATTACCCTTAAACATGTCGATTTCACTTCAAGTGGAGGTTGATATGCCGGCTTAACTTTGTAGTCGCAGCAAGGTCAGACTCCCCGTCAGTGGTTTCACTCGTCTGGATCTAGCAGTTTATTGATTACTGTTAAACGTGTATGTTTTTGAACGGTATGTGCTCGACAAGACATCTAAGCCGGAGAAGCAAGCTAAGCAACTCAAAAAAACTTTCGAAAAATTTTTTGCCGCCTCTGGAAATTCCGTCACCCTGGACTATAGCCTCGAAAGCCCATATGGGAAATCCGGGCCTGGTCTTACTATTCATTCTTTCATCAACACCAAGTCTTGGGTGTTACACAAATTGTATGGGAAAACAAAGCCAAAATGTGGGGAAAATCCTGCTGGACACTATTCACACTTCTTCCAATTGTTCCTGACCCGGTGAGAGAATCTTACATCCTACTAAAAAAATATTCTCCTAACTAACCGAATTCGAGATCGTCTGCTCTCGGAAAATCGCTGTAGGGCTTGTCTTTGTATACAGCTTCTATGATTTTTGTTTTTGCTTGAGTGACAGTATCCACGTCGACCACTTTAACATCAGTCAAAGGAGTGCAATCATCACCTTCCCCTTGGTCAACCACACGAGCGCGTAGATGCTGAAAACGAATGAAAAGTCACAAACAGCAATCTGCAGCGGCGACTACGGTTACAAAGGTGTTGGCAAGCATGAACGATGTGCTGATGCAACGTGCCGTCTAATTTGCCCCAGCTTACACTACGAAATCGAAAGCCCGCATAGAACTGGATAAACAAACATCTTTCAAAAATTCTTTGGTCACAAACGGAGAATTCAGGCAATGTGGCGTTCGCTCAGCAACTCTTAGCCTTCACANNGAGAGCGGTTGGAGCATCGATACCCGTGTATTTCTTGATACTATCACCAAAATTCTGCCATGTTCCCTTTCATGTGCAGGTAGTAGCAGTGGTATCGGTACTGAATTACTGCGACCCGTCTCCTGCGATCGTTACCTTGATATGATTTCGATGCTAGCTGCTTTTCAACATGCCGAAGACCTAAATGTTTACAACTACAAAATTACGTTTCAAATATTTTTCAGATTTAAACGTAAGGTATACGTTAGTGCTGATGCAATGCAACAAAGTACCAACCAGTGTTTCAAACGCCACTTCACTTCCCAGCAGAGTCATTTCGTTCAGACTGTTAAAGGCTTTGTTGGCAACAACGTCGCAAGGTGCGCTGTTGACTAAGTAGTGGATTGCTTTCGTCAGCAAGTAGATAGGTTTGCCGGCGCACTCCTGGGTAAATATGTTAACGACAGCTCAACTTACAAAATACAGGTTATCCCCAGATGCTGGCAACGACATACCAACCTCGTCAAGCGAACTAACCACGCTTTGTGATACAAGCACAATTTTCGGGCAACGAACAAACGTATGTTTCCAGGTGTCCAAACGCCAGTGCAGCAAGCTTACGGAACACATACGGGTGAAGGCGAATTCAAATATTTCAGTTCGGTGGAGTCACGAGCCAAATATTCAATTCTCGTCAAATTATCCTATTAGGAGACCTTTCACAGTCCGGTTACTCACGTTCTACCAATTTACAAACTGTCAAGCCTCGTTGGTTCACCTTGTGTCAGGCTAAACGTATTAGGTCAGGGTCTAAGGTAATCAACCGGACTCAGCTCGTTCCCTTAACCTTAACCCCAAACACCAACTCATGCATTCTGGACAAAGCAACGATAAGTAAAACATAAATGGAAGTTTCTTGTTTTGTATTTTGACTTGCATTTACCAAAAAGTACAATTAAACAAAAACAGAGTTGGCGTCCAAAAGTACGATTTTCAAAAACCGATTGGGTGTTTCCCCTATTTTGAGATATGTGCAAAACGCCAGAAATTAGCCTTTAAATACAAGACTGTGAGATAAACATTTCAGGGCTAGACACGGTCAGGACATTCAATTACAGGCACGGCCCAGCCCACATACAACACTCTAATTTTTTCCTTCTGGTGCTAGTAACTTAGCCATGTCAGCAACCTCAAGTTGTTAATATATCGCGACAACCAAGTATTACCGGGATTTTAGCCTCGATATATTTTAAAATACAGCCTCCGTTATTTTAAGATATAGAAAAAATTATTGCGGATCAGTATTGTCACGAAATTCTTTTTTCGTTCCCGAAAAGCCTTGTCTTTTTGTTTCCAAAATTCCTTGAATTTTGCACCCTGCACCAGATACGTGGCAACGAAACCGCCTGGAGTCTGGTGTGATAGTGGTTTGAAAATACCACTGCTCTGTTTGTTAGTAAGTATCTTGAGGCAACAAAACAAAATCTACAACTTTGTAGAACAAGAATGGACAAAACGAAGACGCGATGTGTTTTAGCATAAACAAGTTTCCCTAGACATGTTATTTTGCGATCATGGCCTTAAAACTTAGGTTTGTTTACGCAGATACAGTTCGTTCAATCTACCATGAGGAACAGTTTCATATCGTCACAACAAGAATAATAATAGTTCAAACGGATAAAGGCGAATAACATTCAATCTGCAGTGAACATACAGCAGAAAAAAAATGTCAGCTTTCCGATACAGTCGAATGCTTATCGTTCGTGGTGATAGGATTTTAGAAGTTACAAGATACTGACAGGAATAGACTGCATAGTGTCTATAAGTTGCTTTACAATAATTTATTACCAGGGCAATTGATAAAATATTTTAATGAGAAAAGTTGTATGCGCTCAGTGGTTACCAAAGTTTTTAATCATGTTGCAATTGTGTATTTCAGGTGCCCTGTTGATGGAATAGGCAGTGTTTAATGAAAGAAGCAGTATTAAATCCACCTCTATAAATACGGGTACCTCTGAAGCGAAGGCACAGTGCTTATCATGGTTTATTATAATGTTTTAGCGATGAAGTAACGTTTCATGTGTCAGGAAAACTGGGGACAAAAGATGTGAGATTCACGATATCATAACATCCCCACATGGTTAGGAACCTTCACCAAGATTGTCCAAAGGTAGTTATGTGGTGTGGCAGTGTGCGCGGTCGAGCATTGGCCCGTTTATCTTCCACGAGAACAAAAACGGGGCAGTGTTTACGGTAGATGACCAAATGCGCAGCACCGCAACTACCTGACCTTCCACACCATCATTTTCCAACACGATGGTACACCACCTCGTCGTGGACTGAGTGTTCGTGAGTTCCTAAAACTCCCAAACCTGTGGTTAGGAAGGTATTGGCCGATTCCCTGACCACCTTGATTGCCAGATATCACTCCCTGGACTTCGTTTTGTAGTTTATATCAAACCGGGCGTCGAACAAAGATAAGAGAGATCACTGACTTTAAGCAAAAAATAATTGATACCGTTGCGTTGACACCATTGATGACGGTGATACGGAGAACATGGAAATTTTGTTGATGACTGTTTTGAGGGGTTTCGTGCAGTTAGTGGGTGCCCGTGTAGAGATGTTTCAAATGCGGCAAAAACCTTTATCTATTCTCTGTTTTTTTAACAATTTCTGTGTCTTTCTCTGTTCATTTGCTTTTCACTAAATATTTTAATTACATGTAACGCAACATTATGGACACCTGTAGGTCTGTGGTAAGACGTGGAATGGTATCAAAGTCTGAACACAGCAGTTGATATCTTCAAGTATTTCCCAACTGGTCGAGCATAAGACTTTAACTAACCAATATTCCAACCCACCTTAATGCAGTCATCGTAAAGAACGACAGACAGCCAGTGAGACACCAACTTCTCCACTACCGACTCTGACCTGAGAATATAGACGATGCAGTCAGTAATTCGAATCGCAACATGAAGCCAGATCATACCTGCGTCATGACACTAACCGGCGTAAAAGCAACTTCGGATTCCTCGCCACGTACTTTGCTATCAGCTCCGATAACAATTCAAACATGACTCTGTGAAAAAAAAACACAATTCGACACATTTTAGGAGAAAAATACATTAAAGTAAAAAAATAAGCAAGTGATAGCTTTCACAACCAAAGCAAGGCTCATGCGTGTGAACCAGCAGATCGCACCTGGTATAATAAGGAAGGTCGGATAGTAAGCAGGACATCAAACAGGATGCTACGCAGCCTCTGAAAAAAAACCGTTAAAATTGTTTGTTACAAACGTGCTGCTTACCTTAAAGAATACCAGCTCGTAAACTGCATCGAGTCGACGTTAGAATGCGTTTGAGGGTTACTACAGTAAACAGCAAAATTATCCACCGTGTATTAAAATGATGCACACAAGTAGCTATTTCTGTGAGAAAAGTCGAATCCACCTTTGGCCAAATAGACAACTCGTTATGTGACGAAGAATCAGGTTTTATGGCAATAGTCTACAGTATGCTCTTTTGATACAAGGAACAACGTCGCAAACCCATCGCGTGATCTCCACCCGACTGCAGTAAAGCTTCCTCATCACTTTTCGATTAATCGCAATAAATATAACCGCTCACCGAATCGCAAGGAAGGCAATGAATGCCTAAAAATGTTGTTGCTCAGACATCATAGAGACATTCCTGCTTGTGGCTTTGCTAGAAATGCGGCAAAACAATAACCTGACATTGCCCATTAGCAAAAACGTCTTCGGATCTGAATGGCAGTTATTTTGTTCCTGACATGGTCAAGACATACCGACTTTTGACATGACAAGCACTAAATTTACTTGCACGTACTTGTCTTGGACAGTGAATTTTTTTTGCTCTTCCAATGTCTGCACAAACACAAGCAGGAAGTTCTTGTCCTTTAATAATTTCAACCATTCGGTCAAGCCTTCCATCACTGAAGACGGTTCGTTTACAAACGCCTGAAAAACAAGAGATGAAGCTCACCTACTCATGAACATCTGCAAGCGCTCCAAATCATCTCATTTTTAGCTTAAACACTTCTGACTGGAGAGGGAATACGCGTTTTGACTTTCCTGTGGCATTCCAATCAAAGTTTTTTGAGGACTGTCGTTCGTAAGGTACAGCGCTTCACAGTGCTTGGCTGCCGTTAACACACACGTCATTCTTACACACGTCATTCACACTGTGACGTGTCTGTGACAAATATCTTGCTGTAACGAAACATGCACTTTTTAATGCACCCTTTCAGTGCAAGTGTTACTCCAGCTGAAGATTGTGCTAATCCTAAACGTTTTGATGTGACTTCAACGCAATTGCTTAATTACAAACAAAACAGACAATCAAACAACACTCAATGAGAAATACTGTATCCGTATACAGTATTTTAATAAGTAAAAAGTCTTTAACTGGAAAATAACTTGATAGTCACGCGTTCCTTTATGGGTTTCACACATTTAACAAATTTTTTTTGATGATTCTTGCAGAGAACATCTACTTTCCATTCAAAAACCAAGTAAGCAATACCAACGTTAAAACAGCAGCGAGAAGTATGCATGTTATAATCACCGTCTTGTCCAAAACTGGATGGCCACTAGTCTTGTTAAAAAACGTCTGCGTGAGGTAAATAGAAGTTGGCAAGTAGTTGATACGATCAGACAGGTTGTCCGCAAGATTGGTCATATAACCAACTTGAAGCTCAAAATACGCTGCAAAAAGATGTATGCTTGGTTTAGTCGTAATTGAAACACATGAAAATAACAGATTTGCACAAAGTACAGATGAAGTGGGCGTAGGCAGGTGGGAGCAAAAGGACACGGTCGCTCCACCCTAAGTTTGGAAAGCAATTATTATCGAAACATTGAGCAAAATGTTCATGAAAGGGTAATGCCAACCATTTGTTGGAGTGAACAATTCTTGCCCCCTTAACTTTTGTAGCTATGCACCTGGATTCAGTCTAAGTTAAAACATTTTCAACAAAATAGAAATGAGTCAAACAGACTTACTGGACGCAGTTTTCATGACATTGACGGATTTAACAACTTTGTGTAATGGCAGAAAGAAACGCACTGTAGCAAAACCACTGTACAACTGTGTTGCAACAGTAAAAGATCACCCAGCTATTTTGGCAGAAAAAGTTGTTGATAAAACTGTAGTTTTTTGACCTGATTACAATTTTTTTAAAGTAGCACCCACTATCGGAATAGAAATTTTTAAAAATTACTTCTGGTGAAGCCCGAAACTGAAACATTGAGATAAAATAGAAACAAGTAAACGCTATCTACGTAAGCGAGCGCTAAAAAAACGTAAATTCGCTTAGTTTTCCAACGATTTTTCTCTGTTTTATTGAAATAATTTTCAAGTTTTATAGGGCAAGCGCATTTAACCATGCACTATATTTTCAGTATTGGTTTACTCATACCATTTCCAGTTGAGCACTATATATAGAGCTTTGCCAGAGCGGTGTCTCAGCATACCACCAACAAGTTCACTTGATTCTGTGAAATAACATGTGCTCGCTCTCTGAGGTGCGGCGATTACATTTCCGTTCCGGTTTGCAGCTTACAAGTGGCATATACGTATGCATGAAGATCCACGGAGTTTTCGGTGTATGATGCTTTTACTCAACGATGGTATACAGAGCAGGAGCGCCCAACCAGCCGAACGCGGTCTACTGTCAGGCCGCAGACTGATTCCCAGTCGACTGCGATGGGTAGGTTGTGAGTAATTGTTTATTCGTTTTTTTACGTGATAACTGGTAGGTGCGTGACACCAAGAATAGCTACCGTACTGCAGGCAGGAAATGGTGTGTGTGGGTGTGCGATGTTGACTCTGGACTGGCAGATCTCGGGAATTTGCTTACTTGAAAAGTACCAGGAAGGTTTGACTGAGAGGGTAGAATATATGCAATTCACCTCCAACAAAATAAAAAGAGCGATAAAGTAATTATAAGGTCTCTGCAGGGAAACAGACCAGTTCAAGATCACTTTCATGGTGTAATTAATGATACAGCTGATTTCATTAAAACGCAATGCCAGATATCTCGGGAAAATACTAACTGTAAGAAGCACGTAAAATCAGTGACTACATCTGAGTGAATCAAAGCCAAAATTAAATCAAAATTGACCGTATCCACCTAAAACAACAAGGAAACAACTAAATTTTGACTTAGTTTTAGTCGATTTTACTCAATGACGATTTTGTATCATTTTACAGTTAGTCTTTGTTGAGCGCTATCAATCCATGCATTTGTTTTACGAAGTCGATTAGTCCTATAGCATAATCTTGTGTTGGCTTGCTTCCGCATGAAGGCCATACAGACAGTTGCTAATAAACAGGTTCCTAGTTTCGTCACTGATGTCATCTGAGACCATTGTCGTGACTGATTCCTCACCAGTTCAGAAATCTGCTGTTGCGGAAACTGCAAATGGCGATGCACCGTGCTAATGACGCCCACGGGCTCAAGCCCTGTCTTTTTAACCTTTTAACATAAAAACACTTGAAATCGCTCTTGTACTTTGTGGTTGCCATGGAAAATACAACAAATCCATGATCCCAACCATTTCACATATCCAGACAAAAATAAAACATTCCTGTTGAATCAAAACCTGGCTTGTGCAAACTATGGCATTCATTTGGCGACTTGCGTGCTATGCAATCAACGGTATGTTGGAAAAACAGCAAACAAATTTTCCACGAGATGGACAGTGCACATAATGTTCATTATAAAATTTTTGCCATTGCGCTTGGCCCATTTGTTGGATCTCCTTGCTTATCACGCACGTGGTTTTCATTTAGCGAGTCTTTGTGTCTGCCTTTCCAATGTTTACCATTTAACTTAGGTCCTCCATAGAGAACGTCTGTCAATCTCGCAAACTCCAGACCGCCTTTCAGCTTACGCATTCTACTGCCCGCTTTGTGTTGAGTGACCGCCGCGTTGCTCGTAGCTGTGGTTTTGTCGCTCTGCAGTTGACATCAGATAGTTTAAGTTTTCGTGAAAGCAACTGTATAAAAACAGCCCATTTTCTAGTTTTTACTTTCCGCAGCTTGTGTTTTGATTTATTTGTTTCAGTCTTGAGTTTGACTGCTTTCACTGCTCTTGCTTTACTTCTTCA
>JGI24159J19872_10001858_pt1 | contig 24177 bp, 13 predicted proteins | sample Ectturendosymbi4_FD_19872 | JGI IMG/M metagenome (IMG submission 19872)
TGACTACAATGAAACTGAATTGAAATTTTTCCCAGTCGATTGGATTTTGTAATTTAAACACTAATGGATTTAAAAAAGACTTCAACCACTTACGCTGGAGTAGCTAGATCAGCGGTTCCCAAGCTTTTTCGAGCGCGATCCAAACCTGAGTTTGGTAAACACCTCGCGATCCAAGCCTCAAACAACGTATGAAAAATATAATGATTGTATAGATGATTTTTGGCAGTAAGTTGCAAAATTCGTTTTCATTGTCAGCAATCTACTCTTTTCTCAGGCCTATGCTACGGACAAACACAGACAAGCAGTGGTAACGTTGAAAATACACAACCCCGGTTTGGATCGCCTCTACGCTGTCCATTTTTGACCCTTCTCCACCCTTGTTTGGATTTCTTTCATATGACTCAACTAATAAACGTTTTTATTGTTTCATATGACTCAACTAATAAACAGAAGCAAAGAGACATCGCAATAAGTAAACCAATTGTCAGTGAACATCAGAGTAAATAAAAATACAATGGCACAATAGCTGATCAATGTAAACAAATAGTGCCAGTGTGTCATATGCAGGTAGGGTTGGTGAAGGACCATGGCAGTCATTTAGTCAACCAACCCCGTTTAGCACTTTTGAAAAGTGTTGAAAAACAACAGTTGGACATCAAATAAGCAAAGCTTGGAAAACAAACAAACACAGAACATGGTGAAGCAAAGTTACAGTTGAAAGCACATGCATATATACACAAATGAGTGAGTCATACTTATTTGAGAAACTTGTTGCGGTTAAAAATATATTTTAACAAAGAATAAAAAGTTAAAAAATAATCGATCAGGTAAAAAAGAAAAAACAAAACAAAAAAACTATGGAGTGTACTTTCATGCCGAAAAAATGTGATGTGCACAGGGAAGAACAAGAGACAAAAAAGTAAATATACATAAAAAACAAACAAGATTACAAATTATTGTAACTCAAATCATTTCGTTCTGGATAAGTGAAATGCTACTAAAGTTCATAATTTTGTATCTTTTTCATGCACAAACTGTTTCTTAAGTTTCCATTTGAAGGTAAAAGTGGCAAAGATTTAATGCAGTCTGGCATCGAAGACCACACTTTTAGGCCAACAGATGAAATGGAACATTTTCCTGAGTAAGAGTTAACTCTAGGAAAAAACATTTTGTTAGAAGTTGATAGTCCTGTGGAGTAAGAATAGCATAAATTGAGCTGATTGCAATAAAATAGGCCTAGTCATCAAAATGGTTTGGAAGCAGTTTGTTGTGATAAGAGTGCATGAATTTGCCTATTGATAAGGTATGGTTTGGGAAGGCATAAGATGCTCAAGTGATGGAAAGATTCTTCTAGACATTCCGTGTTAGTTAGTCTTATTAGTTTTATAGCTTTATTTTGGGCCTAATGAGCGGCTGGATGGTTGTGTTTGAAGCACGTCCCCAATTGACGATTGAGTAATTAAGGTAGGGATGTAGGCCTATTAATGAGTTATAGACAACTTTCAATACTTATTGTGTTGTGTAATGTTAAAGTTTGGATAGAACTCCACAAGCTCTTGATAGTTGAGTTTTCACCTTCTGTGCATAAGGTTTCCAGCTTAGCTTATTGTCAAGAACAACACCTAGTTTTTTTAGGTTATGTTTGGGGGAAATGCTATGTGTTTTTGAGAATTTAATAACGTGAAGTTAGCCTTATTGTAGTTAAGAGAAAGTTTGTTGGTAGCCAGCGGTCAGTTTTACATAGTTCAAGGTTGACATTTGTCTTAAGAACATTAAAACAAGAGATTGACATGTGAAGATTAATATCATGAGCAAATAAAGTAGTATGAAAAGAGGAAGCTTTTGTGATATCATTAATGTAAATAAAGAAAAGTAAAGGCGAAATGACACTACCTTGAGGGATTCCGCAAGATATCCTTTTGTATGAAGATTTAAATGCCCCTATTTTGGTGCACTGCATTCTTTTATGTAAAAAATTTGAGAATAGTTTATGAAAAGACCTCTTATACCATAGTGATAAAGTTTATCAAGTAAAATTTCATGGTCACAGAAGTCAAATGCTTTTGATAGGTCTCGAAATAAGGAGTATGTTATTAATTTATCATAATTATTTTGATAATTGATAATTATCTTTGATAATTATGAAAGTTTTTGAGCAGTTCATCATAAATAGTTGTAATGGTTAGTTCCGTTGAGTGCTTTCTCTTCTGTTGAGTGATATTCTCTTTTCTCTAAACAAGATTTATGGGCCTATACACGTCGTGGCTTAAACGCTTAGTCGGTTCATGTGTCCTCTTCTACGTTTTTATTTAAAACCTTTCATGAAAATATTGCGCGTCATTTCAATATTCCAAAGCTTTCATAACTATGTGACGTCATGTTTTGAAACTGGTAATTTTTTAATTTCTATTAGTCGGAATGAAACGCGTTAATATTTTGGAACGCACAGGAACTCTTTTCATACAGAGCAGGGGTTCTCAACCTTTTCAAGCATGCCGAGTTCCAATTAATGAACAAACACAGGGTCCGTGGCCCACAGACAGTACCACTTCTTCAATGCGACAACTGTTGCAAATGCACAGAGCAGAAACAACGTGCGCTACAATCAATGCGAAGGCTAAGCCTGTTGTTAGAAAGCATAGATATTCGAGGCTCAATACATGATAATGCACAGGTCAAGTCATCTTCCACAGAAGCTTGCTTTTATATTTCGTTTTCATGGCAACAAGAGCCGCCTGTCTGCCTCGAAATGCTTTCAATGACTCACAACTGTAGTAATTTCTAACACAATGACGGAAGAGAAGGTATTATGACGTTTGGTTGTAGCGCAAGAGCTCCCTGCATTTTCGATTAAACGGTTCAACCTGAAAAACGCACTCAATTTCAGTAATACCAAGCCGTGACCTGTCAAAACTTCTTCCGTGGCCCACAGGTTGAGAAATTCTGTGTTATAGCATTAACTTATCCTACAGTAGCTCTTTCACCTCCTGTCACCTGATCAAGTGAAATCAACAGGAGGATTTCCCCGCGCCCGGAATTTCTTGAACGGCTCTCTCTGCATGGATGTGAAACCTGCCCTGACTTGTACGTGGCTGGCGATCAATTTCGCCAGGTTCATCCATTTTAGTTTATTCATTCAGTTTAGCAGACCATTCATCTTCAAACCCACTTTTCCTCTCAGGAGGGTCGCGGGTCAGCAGCCCAAGGAGGACGGAAAACTTCATAGTTTTCAGTAATATCTGTTAGTTCTGCTGGCTCTCCATCAAGATGGGAACAAGCAAGGTCGGAGATGTAATCACACCACCTGGTCTTTGGACGACCTCTAGGCCGTTTTCCCGTGGATGTAGGCGACAGGACTTGCCTCGCCCATCTTTCCTCCTGGGGCATTCCACTATGGTAAATTTTAACTCGTAAAATCCCATAACACGGGCAAATGTTTTGAGAAATTTGTGAATATCCAAGTCCTCTGAAATTTCGAGCACATTCATTTCTTTCGACTGATTGCCACATCTTTATGGCGATGGCTTACGCGAGGGCGTGAACACCTGTCAACCAGGGCCGGATTAACGACTGGGCAAACCGGGCAAATGCCCGGGGCCTCGCGCTTTTGGGGGCCTCGCGCTTGAAAATCAAAACACTCCTTTACTGGTTTTTCATATTTTTAGGCTGTTCACCTCACTTCAAAATTGTAGAGTTTCTTGATATAGATTAAGGAAAGTGACAACTTTGTCGTTTATTGTTTTTGAGTGACGTATAAGAATTGAACCAAACAGCACGACGCTTTATGACCCAAGAATTGGATCGAAACCAGTGCATCCATGGGCGTACGCAGAACTTTTTCCAGGGGGGGCAACGTCGAAGTTTCGCTTATCCTTTTCAGGTTGCTGACGATGCAATGCAAATGGACGTTCACAAAACGCTTTACCCTTTCTATAGTTTCTACCCCATTAGTATGTGCTGCTTGAACTGAACCTCAATTCTCAATTTCTTGTCTGAAATGTTTTCTACACTTCGGCTATCAGAAATGCTTTTCCTTTCCATAAACTGCCTAATGTCCGTTTTTCCAAGCCCTTTCTACAAATAACTCATAATTTAAGAATAATCAACGCCCAGGACAACATTAGCTGTGAAAAACAAGAAAGTTAGACTCTCTCGCAAAACTGTTTCAAGCAATGAGATATGCTGACAAGACTATCGCACAATTTACTAAAGTTAGAACACCACGCAGGCTTAAAGAAACGAGCAGATGCATTACGAAAACTCGTCACAGCAAACATAGCTTTGCACTTAATGCTCACTAAGAAGTCAGAACTAAGCCTTAACCATAAAGACGTATTCACACAAGTCTGCACAGATGTATTCTAACAAGCCACATATTTTTATACTGTGTGAAAAGAAGCCTGCATAAAAGTCGTTTGATTTAAGTTATTCATTCGGGCACGTCGATCACAGTCTCACACTAACAATGGATTTTTCAAACTTGTGGAAACACAGCTACAGATTTATTCATGCTTCTTTTCACACGGTATAAAACTATACGTGGCTTACCGCTATCAGCAGTGTCACTGTCTCGCTGCATTACCTGCCAAGATGTCTGTGTTACATGCAGGGTTCCAATTCAGTACTTTAAAATAAATCCAGATTGCACACCACAAAAAGCAATATTCATACTATAAAAACCCACAAAGCTAGTGTTACGATTCTACGAACAAAAACATATGAGTGCGCTTATTTGAATTGAAACGATAATCGAATACTGATTTAATTATAGTTCCTCTTCCAATACACAGAAGAGATATAAGGTCGATAGCTCTGGCCCCCCCAATGGTTTAATCGGCTTAGATCGCAACTATTAGTGCTCTTCTACAGATCCTGAAAATTTTTAGTTGGCGCATGCAGGAAGTGAAAAAATCGCTAAACCAGGATTTGAGAGCCGACTCATTGTGGGGTATGAACTCCAGGAAAATAGAATCCAATCCCGGGTATTTTCCTGGCTCTAGGTGCTTGAGGGCGTTAGCAAGCTCCTCTGGCGTGAAGGGGCCAGAAATGACATCTTCCTCAGATGTTGGGCCCAGGGGCGTAGCGAGGGGGCACAATTACCCGGGCGCCGAATCATTATGGGGGCTCCAAATCACTACGGGGCCGCCAAATGACTGCGGGTGGCGCCGAAAAGTCCTAACAATGCCACATGTACATTCTTCAATGCAGCAAGTTAGCTTGCGAAAGATCTCAGGTTCGAACATGGGGACGCCAAACTTGCTTCTTGCCCCGTGCGCCATCTAACCTTGTTACGCCCCAGGTTGGGACCTTCCATAGGTCGGACAGCTGCTTGTTGATGAGCTTAGTGGACTCGCTGACCCCGTCTTGTGTCTCCTGTTCTTCACCAGTTGTGAGGCGATGGAGTTTGCTGAGAGGGGGCACAGGTGGGAGGGGTGTTCGGACATGCCAGTAAATTTATTGATGTTGCTCCATGCCTTGAGGCTAGAGTGCGAGAAGTAGATGGAATTGACAGCTTCTTCCCATTGCTCCTCTTTTCTGGTCGAGCCGTGAAAGTAGAGACGAGGCAGCTCTGTCAGAGTCAGTCCCCACTGGGGCTCAGACGAAGGAGCGATAGAGGGTCTCGCACTCTTTGTCCCAGCATGGCACATAGGTCTTGCTACAGCCACGTGAGATGAATTGTTTAACCGTAAATAGCACCCTGACCTGACGAAACAATAATGAATAGTAGACCTGGACTAGAATCACACCTCAGCTTCAATTCACGTCACAGTTTTCTGAACCTCATTAGCAAAGCAAGTAAGCTACACACTTAATGACGCAAAAGTACATAGGTAGCCATTATGAACAGTTCCAGTTCATTGTTTATCTCTTGCAACACAGCAGCATGACATGAGCTTTCGTTTGTGAGAAAACAATCAAGGTAAGCCATTGCGAATGTATTAGCATTGTTACACATAAAAGATTTCACAGTGTCAATGGTGCCCTTAGCCCAAGAGTGTCCAAACAATGGCCCACGGCTTTAGTTTCCTTAGATTGTATTGTATACGGTCCGCCGCGGCCTGACTTACGCTTCTGTGTCGGAACGACGACGGTTTCTATCTACGTACGGCGTTTCTCGTTGTGTTTCGACGCGCTGTGAGCGCATATGAGCAGGAAAGCCGTCGAAAAGAAATGTTTTTGCTTCAAACCCTGAGCAAAATATCCGGAATAGTTTTATGGTTAAATATGTCGTAAGGGATTATTGGATCGCGGGCGCCTTCACGTGATCAAAATCTTTGGAATAAGTTTGGTTTGGACATCCTTGACTCAAGCAACATTGCAAACTAAAAGTTAACTATTTGTTGCTGAATGCAAAATTTAACGGATATAGCTCATCTAAATATTATGTGGCAAGATTTAAGAGGACGAACAAAAATCGGGCAGGATGGAGGACAAACGCTTAGAATGCCGGACAATCCAACGTACAGCAGGATAAATGGCCACCCAAGTAACAACACAATTATTTCTTCCTGCTTTCCTTACTTGGTCAGACCGTATTTTACACATGTCATTGGTTGGTTCATACAACGTGAGGATTATTGCATTGTCGCCGACAAGCCTCGAATAGTTTCTGCCGTCATAATGGAATCGGTAGTTCAAATCTAGCACCAGTTACAGCGTTTACTTCCGCGTTGGATGCGAAAAGTCATTTGCCTTAAAATTTATGCTCTTCTCGCGTCGCTGAGCAAGTTTTTATAAAGTTAACACCAATGTTGGAAATGGTTGTTGAAAAGATGTAGCAAGAAATTGACTGAGCCATGAGAGGTGCTTTGATGATTTTTTATTATTTTGAATTACTGCGCGATTAGGAATTCCCCAAGAGTCATGTTGGGGGAGGTTTGAGCCCCTATGGAGCCAACTACTGCTATCAGCAATGGTGGATATTTTTCATATCAGTTGCAATGCCAATGCTATGAACAATTTTTTATGTGCCTGTGTGCTGGACCTGTGTTTGAGCAAGACGAGGTCCACTGACCTGTGAGTCTGGGAGTGAATAGATAGGGCGTTTATGAAATAATAAGTAGCTGTTATGTAATAATATAAGAAATAATGCAGTTACAATGTGGGGTAACCCCCTGCTGCAGGGAGGAATGTTGCAGATCACTGTTGAGCTCAGTCACTGATAGAGGAATGTTTTCACGAATGGAAATGGATGCTTGTGGCCACACGATAATTAGCCCGAGGGCCGTTTGACCCCTGACCCAGACAGTTTGCGGCCGCCAGGTTTGTCAACGACAAGAATTTATGAAACAAGGAAGGTTCATGAAGTATGTGCGCGTTTACAGGCTTTCATTGAAATTAGTTTTCGATTACCGTTTGAAATGCTCGAAAATGCATTTGCGCGTTTTGTGATTGACCGGTCTCTGGGGTCAGTTCTCACTTCTAACCCACACACGAGTGAAGGACAGCTGGTGAGCAGTGGATACTTCGAATAGCTTTCCAAGTTAACAGCAGTGTAGTTTACCACAACATTGCTGAAAAAATCAGAAATATTGCTGACCTAATAGAAAGCATCGTTTCCGTACCGTGTTAATCACAGTGAACGCTTAGAATGTGGAATTTTACTGCATTTATAGATTACTGTTTCATTGCATGAAAGGGCAAATCTATAAATGAACCGAACATTTGAATAAAAATCTGCTTTAGTACAAAATTATAGATGAATATCATCCAAATCAGTGAAAGCCATCTTAATTTACAATGTGGGGAAACATGCAAATGACAGTTTCGCTAAAGATGAAAACAAGTGAAAATCCCGGTGAATGGAGCCTCTTAACTACACTCCTCAATCAACATTAAAAACGTGTTACACTATTCAATGCTTTTCCGACATTTGAAAAGCAAAAAAGTTTATGCTATGGCGTTTTAAACATGTTGATGAATGGTGCTGGTCATGGCAGGTTGCATGGCTAAAAATGCGGATCATATTGTAGGAAATACTTGGATAAAGATAAAATACAGGATCATTGTTAAAAATACGATTAGAAAAACGCTTTTCACATCAAACTAAATTATAATTTATCAAGTAACTCTGCACAATGATGTCTTTGACAGCCGCAAAGACAAACTTTATGTTGTCAGTGTCAGTGGCACACGTGTAGTGAACGTACATGGTCCGCTTCGTGTGCTTCAAACGGTCGAATGACTTGGTGTATTTGTTCAAAATAAATTCTTTTGCTGCAGATGAGTTTTTCACAGGTCCTTCGAATTCAGGAAAATGCTGGGAAAGTGAAGAATGCTGGATCTTTTCCTCCAGAATGTCTGTCTTATTAAGGAACAAAATAACGGACGTGTTGCGAAACCACTTGCTGTTGACTATTGTTTTAAACAAAGCGCAGCTTTCGCGGAGTCTGTTTATTTGGATCGCGGATGCGTCGGACTTGCATGGCCGCTCGGTGGCAGCAGAACTGCGGTCGTCTCCTGAATGGAAACTTGCAGATGGATGCGGCAGTGCTGTGAGCTTCGAAGGCAGAGGACGAAGGGGTCTGTGCTCTGTGGTCCGCTGATTATACAGCGAACTGTAACCTTTGCGGTTGTGTTTAGTTTTGTCCAGTGAATCGGATGATCGGAGCGATTTTGACGAAAGCTGACTGGAGTTTGCTCTGAGCATCGGTCGATCTCTGTGTGTAGGTGTTGATTCTAACCTGATGCTGTTCAAACTGTTCCGCAATTCTTGGCTGATCTCTTCCTCCGGAATGGTTTGATCGTATCTGGAAAAATGCTTTACGTTTTCATCAAAATTCGGCAAAAACAACGGTATAATAGTTTTTTTGTTATAACGTCACAATTACGTAGCACAGGTCACCTGCCTCATATCAATCAAAGTTTAGCGATGACCTCACCGGCTACGGCTGATGGTTTCTGTTTATGTTACAAAGTTTACAAAATTCTTGTTGCACAAAAATTTTAATAATAAAAAAACCTTAGACTTATTGCATGGTTTACACTAAATTTTGTGGGTATTTGCCTCGGTCGTGTATGTATCTGACATACAGACTTTTCGTTTCCATTTACAATAAGAACTCCGTTTGAAAGTGACGTAGCAGCGAGTGAAGAAGAAACGTTTGTTCATGCGTGACGGCGTGACGCGACCTCGATACTTTACTGAACACAGTTTAAACCTAGACAGTAGCACATTGCTGCTAAGTCAACCAATGCTTTTGTCCGAATAGCTTTGCAAACAATTCAACAATGATCAATTCTGTGAGTAGCCAAAAGGTGATGGGCCTTCGAAAGGAGAGTACCAATTAGACAAGCGTTCTTTTTTAACTTTTCGATTTTCAACAGCTTGCTCAAACTCAGTATATGGACAAATCTGCTGATAATGACAAATTTCATAGGTGTAAGCACTGGAGGACAAAGCATATCACACAGTTTTGAGCAAATAATCCGACTGAAATATTGGAATGCTGAAAGCGATATTCTTTCTTTTTGCAATGTTGTAAAAACTTGAGTAAAGGACTTGTTTTTGTTGTTTCGACATTTGTACAAAAAAGTAGTTAAAATTCGCAGCTCCCGGCAACTTTGAAAGTTCATCCATCATTCAGAATTTGCGTGAGGAGAAAAGAAAGGAAAGAAATGCGTTTCTAAGCTCTTCCATCGAATTTCAAAACGTGGTCTCAATTTTAAACCTGCAGAACAGCGTCGTACCTAACGATTCGACACAAACGTTTTTGCCTGTAAAGATGATTGCGGGAAGTTCAGTGCAGACTTAAAAGTGAATTAGAAACCTGCATGTTTTGCAGAGTTTGAGCGGAATCCGCTGATTTTTGTTCAAGGGTGTGAACTTTTCCCTCCCGGGTTTTAACTGATCATGAAGTCCTGATGAGAAATGAATGAAAGCAAAAAATCTTATTTCGGGTAATTGACGTCACATTAGCAATTTCATTGCAATAAACTTTCTGCGATATGCTGAATAACATCCCGAATACTTGTCGAATATGCAGGAGAGTTTTTACAAAACGTGATGGCAAATGCTGATTCCATCACAGAAACGCACGTTGAACTACCACCAAGCAACTCACTCGCTTAATGCTGCTAAGAATATTATAGACGTGACATTTTCAAAGCAGTGAATCCACTTCCTTCGTTCAGTCTTCTGGCCACCAACGTCAACGATTCCAAAAATGAAACCATCGATATCAAAAAGGTATTCAGTTATTCCTGATGTTGGCAAACGAGCTCGAAGGATATCCTAAAGGTAATGCAGCAGCAATATCAACACCAAGCGAGCAGCAAAAACTTGATCACTTGCAAATCAACGTTAACTAAATGGAGCCGTCCATTAGCGACATCGTCTTATTTTTGTAAAACTTGTGTCCTTCCATTTTGTCACAATATCCAAAACTTGCCCGAATTTCCGATAACTCAATGAATTATAAAGTAACAACTCGAATAGAAAGTCGCAATCATCACAAAAATAGGTGACACAAAAAGTCAGACCACCAGTGGTCCACCTGGAACTTCTAGTGGTCCACAGAGAGTTCCATAAATATTTGATAAAACGTTCACTGACTTATGTGCAATACAGGTTCGACAAGTTGTTCTTGAGGTGTCAGTGTAGCAAAGTGGTGCATCAGATATTTTGTTGAAAAGATGGACCAAAAAGGTTGAGAACCACTGATGTACACGAATGATATCGTTTTCGCTCCAATAAGAGAATGCGCAGTAAAAATGCATTTCTGACCTTGGGAAGGTAAGGTGCGAGTATTTCGTAATGTTGTGCTGGTACAAAAATGAAAGCTGAGTCTACAAATGCTTCTTGCTTAACATTTGGTTCATAAAAATAACGCCTTCCTTAAATCTGAACACAATCATTAAGAAAAAAGCGCCAGAAAAATGCACATTTTATGGATGATGCTGTAAGTATTAAATATTCAAATGTTGAGACTCGTTTGTTGTTTGCCCCCCATATCAAAATTTCTGACTACGCGCCTGAGTCTGGGGATATTTGCAATTTCCATGTTTTACGTTGAATCGAGATTGCATCTGCAGCAAACAAAACAAGACATATACAAAGACAAAGGCATAACGGCGCAACAGTTAAAAAAAACGATTTTTGCAGCACGTTAAGGTGATTTACTCACATGTTGCACTAATGAAGCCACGGACAAACAAAGACGTTCTTGTGAAAAGGGCAGACTAAGCTTTTCAGCCGTGCAAAGCAATCAGTCTATATATGTAGAACCGATAGGCAGGTAGGAATTATTTCAACACTTAGACAGNCTCTGCAGCTGACACTGTACCCAACGTATTGATCACACATCCCTGGGGTGTGTGTAGTGTGGTCCACTGATGACTGGCCAACTCAGTGGCCTTAAATCTTGGCCTGGCTCACTTTGGAATAGTGATCATCCTTTTTGTAGAGGTTCTGACAGACACAGACACACGTTACTCTGATAATTTTAACAATATCAGCGCAAATCCGTTATAATTTTCAACCAAAGCGGCATGCGATAGCGGAATTCGCTGATGTGTCAAATTAGTTTATGTGCTGTGCTGTAGTAATTCACAACTGCACAGTATTTCCAGAGAGCGAAACTTACAAAGAACCTTCAACTCGAAAACTTTTGATGTTAATCAAGAGAACCTGACAGACCTTGCTTATTGTCGAACGTAGGTAAAATATTTTGCCACAATTGTTGCTTTGCTTGCACCGAACTTTCCATTTTAACCGTTAGAAAATGTGATTGAGATTTGCATAATTTAGTATGTTCTGCTCTATATCGTGGTGCAAAATACATTTCGTTACTTTTAATCCGGCAAATAGCAGGTCTATTTTTATGAAATTGACAAGTTTAAAAGTTTGTTTTAAAAAAAGTCCTAAGCTTATACTTTGGATGAAAGCCACCATTTGCTCATAAAACTTTCTTGCGAAAACGATTGTGGAAATCTCGATGCTATAATTGCAAGATCTGCAGTATGCTTTTTGCAGCCAATATTGACGTTGAGAATGAAACCATCGTTACCGCCAGCATAGCTGCATGTTTTATATTTACACGCTTCTGATGTACACCAGCGCAAGTTCAATCGAAGTCGAGTAGCGACTTTCCTTTAAGATCCCGACTCCCGAAGTAGGTCTACAAAACTTGCGAGCATATAAGACGTGGATCTTGTCCGACTCTTGAGCGACTGGTTGACGTATGCAATTGATAACGTAGGCTAGAATTCCCAAACGCGTTTGAAAAATGTTTGGAATTTGTGTCAACGCTATGAAATGTGACTGAGATAGTAGCATTTTTGCACGCTACTTACACGAAGCTTGCTTCCAAAAACGATTAGATATTTCTGAAGTTATTTAGGGCTAACAATATAATTCACAAATATGATAAAGACAATTTTGTAAATTGCGGAAAGATATACATGCCCTTTAAACAAACTTGTATATGTTTGACCCACACAGTCTACACAAAGTGTGAAAATGGTTGTGTATTTACGAAAAAATCGATTATCACCACGGCTCTGTGCTAAACTTAATAAATACTTGATCGCCGCAGCTTAACACAATGGTTGGATATTAGACCTAGTCCAGTGGTTCTCAAAGTATGGGTCGAAATCCAAACAAGGGTGGAGAAGGGTTAAAAATGGACAGCGTAGAGGCGATCCAAACCGGGGTTGTGTATTTTCAACGTTACCACTGCTTGTCTGTGTTTGTCCGTAGCATAGGCCTGAGAAAAAAGTAGATTGCTGACAATGAAAAAGAATTTTGCAACTTACTGCCAAAAATCATCTATACAATCATTATATTTTTCATACGTTGTTTGACGCTTGGATCGCGAGGTGTTCACCAAACTCAGGTTTGGGTCGCGCTCAAAAAAGCTTGGGAACCGCTGATCTAGCTACTCCAGCGTAAGTGGTTGAAGTCTTTTTTAAATCCATTAGTGTTTAAATTACAAAATCCAATCGACTGGGAAAAATTTCAATTCAGTTTCATTGTAGTCACATCCGCTTTATCGAGAAGTCAGGTTGCAAGTAGTCTATCAGTAATGTCAGTCTCAATGCCCTCACAAAATGAAAAGCATCTTCCTACTTATGTTAGATTTTGCTGCTGACTCTTCCGTTGCAGCTGAATTATCTCAAATTTAGTGCAGGATAGGGTGGCAATTAACATCAGATGAATGTTGAAACACTTTCAGACTATATACTGGTCGGGCTCTGATTACTTGACAAAACTGTTTTTTTTTACTCGTCGGCAGGTAATGTGAAATCATTGAAAAACGTTCTCCAAGTAACTGTGATTGAACCGTAATACTACATGTTTACTCATCACTAATAAATATCTAGAATGAATGCTACTGTTGCTAAACAGTGTCCACTATGGCCTAATTGTGTAATAAAAAAGACTTTGAAACTGGATTGCTTCTAAAGCCAAAGTTTGAGCTTCAAGACATACAAAACATATATAACCGCAATATTCACGCATTTAGTTTTGAAATTGTACAAAAACAAAATCTACGACGTTGATTTAAGGCTGCGGCTGATGCTGCAGATGACAGTAAGTTATACAGTATTTGTAGCACGCCAGATTTATCAGAGAGAAATTTGCGATGGTCTTGAAATACAGTTTACATCACCATTAGGTGGGATACAGGAACCTGGTGCGCCAGAAACATCTGCGAAAAGTGTTGCTCTTTGTTCACTTTCGGTTAGTGATTACAAGCGCGTATATACAAGTTTGTATTTCATAATCACCAACTTCCACACGGAGCTTAAACCTCAGGTAAAGATCAGCCGCGACATGAATTCTCCAGCATTTACATTATACACAACGTTTGATCAATTGTAAACCATACTGTTTTGATCAGGTTCGACTAAAAGCTGAAGTAGGATAAGTTCCCAGCAGTTTCGTTAATTTGCACGGACGCATTTCTTTGGCTTACACACGAAAAGCTTGATTAAATTGAACAATTTTGGTGCTACTTTCGGAATTGGGGGGGAAATTGCCCCCACTGCCCTTCCCCCGGCTACGCGCCTGCCGAGAGTAGGAGCAGATGAATGTACAGGTTGCAGGGGAGTAGCTGCAAATAGATTCATCATCAATACTAAGTAAATACCGTGATTTGGTGATCAATTCAGGTAGAATATGAAACAGTTCTATCAACATTTTTAAATGATATTTCGCAAACCGATGAAATTTTAAGGCAGACATTTCCATGAACTTTAACTGAAAAACTTTGTGACGTCACGACATTTGTTACCCCGCGCACCCAGCTCGCCACAAAACGTTTCAAAAACTAAAATCCTCCCCCTTCAAATGTCTAAAAGATGTGACGTCGTATATGGACGACTCCTCATACAAACAAACCTGCAAAGTAGGGAGATAATTTGGGCTGACAATTCTGTCCAAATTATCCATGAAATAGGCAGCCGAGTCTAACAGATGGAACTCATTTCTTCTGTAAAACAAATGCTAAACAGGTTAACCCTGACCAGTATCGAACTGTTTTAATATGAAACTTTGCTTATTTGATGTCCAACTGTTGTTTTTCAACACTTTTCAAAAGTTCTAAACGGGGTTGATTGGCTAGATGACCGTCATGGTCCTCCACCAATCCTTCCTGCATATGACAGACTGGCACTCTTTGTTTACATTGATCAGCTATTGTGCCATTGTATTTTTATTTACTCCTGATGTTCACTAACAATTGGATTACTTATTGCGATGTCTCTTTGCTTCTATTTATTAGTTGAGTCATATGAAACAATAAACCAATCAATCAACTGCCCAGGCCCATAACCAGGGGAGGCGCAAGAGTGACGAAGGCCCCTACAAAACTTTTCGCTCCCCCTGAAAACATCTGTTGGGCATAGTTGAAAACTGTTGGACATAGTTTGAAAAATTTCGGCCCCTCTCAGAATCGCCACCCCTGGTGTCCCAAGCTGGTTACGGGCCTGCAACTACCTGAGCTGTATGCCTCAGTACAGTGATAGTGCTCACTTTGATTGATGCTCTTACTAGGTTTCGCTTTTCTCCTTTCCGCAAAATACAAAGCACAGAAAACTTATTCTGAAGTTGCGACCAAAATATCGTCAGTGCGAGCTGCACTTTTAGCAAACTGTTTACAGAAGCAGTGGCGTACGCAGAAAATTTTCATGGGGTTTTCATTCAGTGGCATATGGTGATCATTTGTATTTGGTGTGCGCTGTTTGTGACGGCATAATTTGACGTCATATACATATTTCCAAACCAACGTTTTGGCGGAGTTTGTTGACATAATATGCATATTCTTCTACACGCACTCCCCTTAATTTATGTGACATTGAACTGAATATAAACTATCAGTTCTCCAGGTTAGGATATCTGAGGAAAATGAACTCAACGCTACGACACAGCAGTTCATAACTGCAAAAATATCATGCTGAGCGTTCAGACAGGGGAGTAAAACACACTCCTCCCTGCGTCAGAGCAATTTACAACTACAAAATGAGGCTGCGCTAATGTCTCGTCGAATACGAGCAATCAAGCATAGAAAGTGTACGGCTGGACTGTCTGACGCACACCCCGGTTTGCAAGATTGAATCTTGCTAAACTACACAAGAATTGAGAATATGCATAAAGCAGGCTACGCAAGAAAACTTTGGATTTTTTCTTATGTACAGAAGTCCAGCAAATTTTTAGTTTCCTTTTTCCTGCTGAGACATTATCAGACGCCTGAATGCTTCTATGTTAAAAACTGCTGTTTTTGAGCTCGTGCAACAGTTCTATCATGCTACAGAAATTGACAATGTAGCCACTGCGGTCAGCACTTGCACTGCTCAGCCATAGCAGACAAAATAAAGACAATTGTTTCGGATAAAGCGAACTATCGCGGAACACATTCTTAAACATGTGTAGCGGACGAAAGGTCTGCAAAAAGTGATGAGATGTTTTCTGGATGCAGAAAATCACCCAGATTCACACCAAAACCTAATTATTACGTTTTGGCCCATTTACAATGCTCCTTGAAATTAGCATGCAAATTAATTCCGTAGTGTTTGCATTAAGTCGACAAGTTAGCAAGCACAAAGTATGCGAAAACAATTAATATCCTTTGGCAGGTAATAAATTTTTTGTAAAACATCACGGTCAAGACGGGGTTAACCCCATCCCCTCCTTGCGTACGCCCTCGTACAGAAATGCTCAGTGAATTGCTAATGCAAGTATGCTATAACACAAATTAAATGTTACTTGAACAGAAAAAACGCGTGGTAGTTACTACTTTGGCTTAGCCAGAGCAACTTTCACATAACGTGTTTGATGCACACGTGCTCAAGATGCATCAACGTAACCGTTTCAAGTTTCCATAAACCCCTCAAAAACTTACAATTCCATTTGATAAACAAACCTTTTATCTATTTAACGTCATTAGTTCTCACAGTCGTTGCAAGTTGACAACGTAAATTGCCAGCTCACTCATCGCACGCTATCTATTACTTACCAAAAAACGCACTGTAAAAAGCGTGGAGACAGGCCAAGCATTGTTACGTCACAAACGGTTGACAATAATAGTATCACTCAATCATGTGCCGTCAACGTCTAGTGGTTGTGAGCAGCTGCCGCCAGCGCCACGCACCAGTAAACTTGCTGCAAGCGATTGAAACTGGGGCGTGCATATCGCAGGCACATTCATATCTTTGAATGCCTACTGCCTATCGAAAGGAATCTTTTCATCTTTCTGCCATGGATCACACACTGTCATCTTACCAGGGCAGGGAATAATTTCGCCTTCTGAGTAGGCATGTTTCACTCTTATCCAAACAAAGTTTTACCAACGATCATGAAGGAGGATACACTGGGTACTCTCTGCGTTTCGAGTTATTTTCTTTTCAGTTTTATGGAATAACCTCAGTGGTACCAGAGAAATGTTATCTTTCACTATCGTTTTCTAGATGTTAGTTATTGCTTTTTATTTTTACTCCAACAAACACTGGGAATTTAATACAACGCTTAAAAATATCTACATTTCAATTTAATGGATCTGTAGAACGTTTGAAACTAGAAACTTCCGTCAAATGGCAGCGAATGAAATTAATTTATCAAAATATATTTAACACAAGCTACGGACGTCGTCACAGGCCCGTAACCAATGGGGCGCAGGGGGCTTCGCTCCCCCCAGAAAATTTTTTGTCCCCCCTGGAAAAATGCGTTGTCAATGTCGTTGATCAACAGCAGGGCCGGCCTTTAGCCGATGCAGCTGCACTGGGCCCTGCGCCATGGTGTTTGGGAAATTGTTCATTTTCTCCATATTCTCCCGGCGCTGGAGAAGCAGTCGAAGCGGCTTATCTCATTGCTAGCAAACAATGCCCTCGTTCGAACAAACGATTAATCTCCTCTGTTATCGAACGTGCTCATGTTCTAATGCCTGGGCGTTATATCTGCGCTCCACCATGTCTCACTCTTTATGGGTGGAACTTGGTTGTTAGTAATGCCAGTTAAGACTGCAGTAGATCCCTACAACCAATGTGTATCGTGGTAAAACTCGTAATGAACAGGTCGACGCTAGTGTCTGTTGTAATAACTTTGTTGGCAGTTCTGCCAACGTAACGTTGTTCAGTTCTCGAAAAAACCTTCTGTTTTGGAAAGTTTGTGGTTGGTTGCGGCCGGTCATCTGCATTCTGGAAAAAGCCTGCAGTTTTTCTTCATGGCAAAGTTTACCACATATTAGTAATTCTACTATTCAAAATAGTCAAAATAAAATTAACTTGACGACATGACACAAATGACAAAAGATGAAAGGTTGAATCCGCAAAAGTAGACTTCCTAATCGAGTCTGAAGACTCCAGCACTTGGCCATTCAGCCAACAGCAAAAACTGTTCTGTTTTGTATTGTTCGACTTGATCTGTACTGGACACCGTACCATGTCAGCCTCTCTGGGGTGATCTCCATTGCAGGCTTCCTTTACATCTTTTGGCTTAATTATGAGTAGTAGCGGTACATTGTCCAATGTCCTCACAGAAGCATGCTCTTAAACATGAACGCAGCAAGGGGACACATGAGCTATACCCACACTCCTCCAAATAAAAAGTAAACTTTTGTGATATCATGTTAGCCTGCGTGCAGGCCAACTCCAATAATTATTTACCGCCATTTTTTAACATTCATATAGGCCATTTTGCTAAAACATCATCAAAATGGTCGTAGTACAGTTGACTGCGCACGTTGACGTCATAAAACCACTGCTCAGAGGGACCCCGCACCTAAGCCTTGCATTGGGCCGGCCCTGATCAAGAGTCACGCAATGACCTGTGTTAGACGGATAGAAAGTTAAGCACAAGCAGGTTGAACATACAGCATGCCGATCATTATAATCACAACATTCTTGCTTATTGTATATTGTATTGAAAGTCAAATTCAAACTAAAATGACGTCTCTGCACAATGTTTTTAATCTTTTCCTATAAAAATACATCTACACAGAAACATCAGATTTGCTTGGAAGCTCGATACAGCAACGCATCTTCGTTTGTTCACGTCACACAGGTGAAAACATGAAGATACTCTGTGTCGTAACGATAGGCTCACATTGTATATGACCGTCTATGACTCACAATGCTCTTGCCAAATAAGCAGTGGACTGCACTACTGCGCCACCACACAGTTTACGTAACACACACGAAGCAATGATGTCACTCTTTTTCATTGACGACATTCTTAGCGATGACACGACCACCCGGGGTGCATGTGTGAGTGCCGGTGTTGTAAAGTTGCTTCCCACAGCAACGTCGTGGCTGGCTGAGAGGAGCGATCCTGTTGTTGCAGCAGAAGTCGGTTCTCGTCTGAAGAAAAAATACAAAACTGGTTTACTTATGTGCTGTGATTATGCAACTGGATATGTAAGTTGTTTTCAGCTGTAACAAGACAGTCGTGTTTTTCCCCTGAAACAATAGTTCCCAAACTGTGTTACGCGAACGCGAAGGCCTTCAAGGCGGTACGCGAGACCCTTCTGTTCTTCTACAACAAAAAGAAAAGATTCTGTTTTTACTTATCGGGTTCTGTTAATAAATTGCTGCATTTTTGTGTACTTCTCTTATTAGTTTCGAGAAATGGCCATTATAATTTCTCACAGCCATGTTGTTTATGCCGCATTTGCGACAAGTCTGGTTTGCCAAACTTTTGATCGAATGATATTGGCAGGGCTACCATCGATCTTGAACCAAATATAAGTACGGCTGAGGTAAATTTTATTTTATTCCCTAAAAAAAATTATTTCTGTTTGCACCAGGAGCGGATCCAGGCGATTGGGGGCATTCGCGATATAAGGCCATTTTGCCTCCCATTGTTTGGTCAGAGCAGTGCTGTAAAGAATACTTTATCTCTTTTACAGTAGCCTATAGTGAACCCATAATGATACTTGACTACCAAATTTTACTGAAATCGCCCCCCTAACCTTGCTGGCTGGATCCGTCACCGGTTTGCTCGGCTAACGTCAGATCACATGTTTGCCTCTTAATCTCCAGAAACCATTTGCTTCAGCAATTCTTCCTTCTTGCAATCATCACGGAAAACGTTTTTTCCGCTTGCTTATTTCTTGAATCAGTTAAATGTTAAACCTTCGCTGCAAAGCCAGCTTTCCTAAGAATCCTAACCAGAGTAGACAGCTTGTACGTGCTAACAATAGGATTGCCAGATGGCCGGTATTTTACTGCTTATTTAGCAAAGGCTGGTAAAGGCCGGTATTTTGAAAATCAGTGCTTCAAACGAACTAACGCAGAATTTCTCAAATTACATTGATTCTAATAGACTGTAGTGAATCTTGTCAGGACAGTTCTTTCAGCGAAGTTTATTTGCTGCTGTTGACGCAATCCTTGGTGCGATTGTCACGTCACGCACACACACATCGAAATGTAATGAGCCAGCCAAAATACGTGCAAATTATTAATTGGGGCGTAACAATACTGATTGTTTCTGTTTTCCCTGTGCCGCTCACGAATTACGACACAGCTTATATCTGGCGCTGTTGACAAATCAAAATGGTCGGTATTTTTATATCAGTTGGTCCATCACTTGCTACTGCCATACCTCCCACTGCAACTGATACTTATTTACCTCCTTCTCCACAAATCTATTCTTCCCTGTTTATCACTCCAATTTGTTCAGAAGAAAGACTGAAGTTGATCAATTTACTCGATAGCAAAAAGTCTACTGACCCTTATGATATTCCTATCAGATTTGTGAAATTGAGTAAAAATATTATATGTACTTACTTAGCAGATATTTTTAACCACTGCGTTCAAAACGGAGTCTTCCTGATAAATTGAAACTTGCTAAGGTTATTCCAGTTTTTAAGTCTGGTGCTAAAGATATCGCTTCCAATTACAGACCAATAAATTTTATCACACTTTTCCAAAGTATTTGAAAAACGAATACATAAAAACTTGGTCAGCTTCCTAGATACTAATAACGTAATTAAAAACAACCAATTTGGCTTTAAACCAAGTTCACAACTATATATCACGTCTAAATGACTACGGACAATACACATGTGCCATTTTTCTGGATTATTTAAGAGAAGCATTTATACTGTAAATTGCAAAATATAACAAGACAAACTCAACCATTATGGAATTCGTGGTTTGGCTTTACACCTTTTCAAATCAAATTTACACAGTAGACAGCAATTCGTTTATGCGAATCGAGTTCCAATCTGATGAGATGCAAATCACATGCGGTGTGCCGCAAGGTTCGAATTTTGGTCCTCTCCCCTGTCTTCCAACTTTTTTGTAATGTTTTCGCTGATGACACAGCATTACGTACTGTATTTCTGATAACGATCCTACCAATTTGGAGAAAAAAACTAATATCGAATTCAACAGAGTATTCAGTTGGTTGCAAAAGAATAAACATACATTAAATCTGTCTAAAACAAAAACTATTTTATTCAACACTCATAACCCACCTATAACTCTAAACAACAATTGCAACAATCTTCCATTAGAGCAAGTTAACACTAACTTAGGCAACATAATTGATTCCAATTTAGCATGGAAAGAACAGATTGCTTCAGTTGAAAAGAAAGTAGCTCAAGGATGCCACGCCCTTTTTAAGCTTCAGTCAAACTCTGATAAAGATATTACGAAAAGTCTACTTCTCTTTCATTTATCCTCATCTCCAATATGCAACTTTGACCTGGGGTCAACGTATTTAACTCAACTGAAGTTACTTCGCAATCGTTCGATGCGCTGTATTTGTAAAATATCTAGAGCTGCTCATCCCCCCATGCGAGATTTATATCACTCCTGCAAAATAGGGGAGATTAGGGACTTTTGGGCCAAAATTTACATTTCGTTTGATGCTATCCTTGCTGCTTGCCGCAAGTGGCTCAAACTTGGTTTCCGAAAAGTACGACGGGTTCCCATTATTTTAGTACAAAAAAAGAACCAAAATATATTATAACATCTGAATGATTGCACTTTAAAAATTGTTGAAAAAGTGGCCCAAAGGTCCCTACCCTAAGGAACCAATGGCCCGTGGCTAAGAAACCTTTGGATCACGTTGTTTTGTCGCATAATTTCATGACAATAATCACAGAGGACAATCAAATTTTCGTTTGTTTACAAAGGGAAATAAAACGTTTGCTTATTTACCATAAAAAAGAAAAACGATAGTTTGCATTTCTGCAATAAAGAACATGAAATGCAAGTTTTCTTTATAACACTTATTTTACTTAGCAAAGAGCATGTCTGCTCTTGTACTTTTAGCGTTATCCTAACCCTACATGAATACCTGCATTTTTATTACAAACTATCATTAGACAAAAATTATTAGCCCATGAACCCTCCTGTGACGGGTGTGCATGTGATACTAAATAGAAAGAGAATGCGAAGAGAGTTTGGTCAACAAAACCCAGCAAAAAAACTGAACGTCATCTATAGGCCTATACTTTCAATGAAGCAAAGAAATATAAATGTAGGCTACGCCGCATGAATTGATGCAAAAATATTTATAAGCCACGGCTTACAATAGAATGAATACGGCAGTCTATGTAGGATGGCAATGCTTGGTTTTCTGCTGGATTGAAAATCTAACAAGAAAACGCGTAGGCCTAAATTACTTATAGTTCACCGTCGAAAAACAACTTAATCCATTCAGCCACACATCATAGACATAACACTTATCTGTTTTGTGGCCATAGATTTTCTGCATATATTCAGATTGAAGGTTTCTGTTTTTTAGTGTCAATGATATATCTCCGAGGAGTTGCTTGAGGAATATTGCAATCAAGATCAGCCTCACGAACGCTATTACTATATTTCAACACATCTTAACGGCTTTTCTCAAAATGGTTTCATTAATAAACCTTCCGTTAACGTTCTTACATCTTTTAAATGTGGCCATATCAATGAAAGTGCTTTGGACGTGGTCTACTTCTGCAAAGCACACAAGGCGAAGAATGAAACGTAAGGAATGGACAACTAAGAAACCTTTTTGCAATATTATAAAATGGGCAATCATGCAAAGGACATTTGGTCATGGTCAAAGGTCCTTTATGTAAAGGTCCTTCATCCGGCCATTTTTATGCTGCTGCTACTGAAACATTGTTACTTGCTTAATTAAAAAAAACTCTGCTGTCATTCCAGACATAAATGTCGCTTCTACTTGCAAACCAAACAACTGACAGAAATCTGCTTTCCATCCCTGGATATCACAAAAAGTTCAGACCATTTAAAATTTACTTTTACTCCATGAAAATGCATTTTCAACTATAACTGCTTAATCACTGGACCGAGGTCCTCTGCATTACACATGGCAAGTTGACGTCTGCCAAGCATTTTTACGCATGGTTAACGAAACGTAACCATCTGTCATTTATGAGAAAGGCACCATGGTCCAAAGGTCCTGCATGGCCATAGGTCCCTAATCTCCCCTACTTCAAACAAATCAAATATATGAATACGAACTAGCAAAATTTATGCACAAAATAGTTAACAATTGCTTTCCAGGTTTCATCTCCTGCTGTTATTCTCACATTAACGAAAAGCATTATCATCGCACTGGAATAGCTACTAATAACAATCTCAGAATAGGAACTAATAAAAAGAGGTTCATCAAACAATCCCCAACACAAAGATCTATACCAGTGTTTCCCAATCTTTTTTGGCTAGCGCCCCCTTTTCTGACAAACAAATTTCTATCGCCCCCCCACCATGCCTAGCACACATATCAACAAAATTTTTTCGTGCATTTCACTACAAAACTTAATTTAGTAAAACGCTAAGTTTTTGTATACAAATTCCATGCATTCATGTTTGTTGATCATACTGTTTTTTTTATGACATCTGGTCACTCAAAGTTAGTAAGACAACAGAAATGTAATTGTTAACTGGGTGTCCTATCGCCCCCAACCGCCCATTTCTGCTTCACCGCTCCCCTAGAGTTTCGCACCGCCCACTTTGGGAACCACTGATCTATACAATACACAGGGGCAAGACTCTGAAACAATATTCCCAAAGACTTAAGAAATAAACCATTCATAGCCTTTTGCCAACCATACAAAAGATCTTACTGGATCAAGTGACGCTGTAATATATCTCTTTCCAATGCCTTGTTATCTGGGAAATACCTCTTTTAATGGGGACATCTTTCAAGCTGCAAGGACGCATTGAAAAGAGATTTAAAGGCACTCAACATATATACGGAAAACTGGGGACAATTGACACTGGAGCTTGCTCCCTGGCGCTCCCTTCTACAAGACAGACGAGCGTATTCGATCCAAATGTGCATCACAGACTGCAATCGTCGCAGAACTGATCGTCGGACAAGACAGGAAATACCATAGTAAGACCTTTTTTAATTTTTGCTTTTGTGCTCCAGTTCGGTGTAGTGTTAACGATTTAACCCCGAGGCATAGTTTTTTTCCTGTAATTGCCATGACCCATGTGTAGCTCTTGGGACTCTACTGTCGTTAACATGTAGTTATTTCATTCTTTAAATACGCCATTACGGGATGATAATTCTGTTATTCTACTATTTTGTGTGTGTACCTTCGGTGTTAGTTGTGTCGTCATAGATGCGATAAAACTTATGACGGAATCAAGATGTACTAATGGAGGTTCAGAATAATATGATGATGTTCTGTTACACTACGAGGTGACGTTAACTATAACGTTACATCAATGCAGTGCTTGCTGTTTATTTGTATTGCTTACTTACAAACGTTT
>JGI24159J19872_10001859_pt1 | contig 24177 bp, 12 predicted proteins | sample Ectturendosymbi4_FD_19872 | JGI IMG/M metagenome (IMG submission 19872)
ATGCCGACACCACCCCAAGCACCAATAGCAAATTGTAGATGACTATAAACAAAACTGAAGTAAAGTGATTTTAATGCACTATCACTTAGATACTTTTTGTAGAGTGGATATTATTTTAAATGATATCCATTCAGACAAGATCATTGGATTTGCCCTGCTGAGGCAGTAACTGCTTTTACAATAAACGTTAGGACATAATACTTGGCAGAAGAGACAAGTTAGGATGATCAAAGTGGATATGAAGTAGTGTGACGATCTAAAAAGAACTGAGCTATAATGTGTAGGTATATAATATAATATCGATAGCTTTTGTAGCTTTGTAATCATGCTGTTAGCAGGGAGTATGATTAAGATATGACACCTTGCAGATTTAAGCATGAAATACATGGGGGCATGCCATTGTAAAGTAGGAACTTGTATTAGAGACCATTAGGCTTAGTACAGCTATGTCCAACCTGCGGGCTGCATGTCGAAGGTTTTGTGCAGCCCAGTTTAGGTCTTTGCTGTAGTAAAAGTATCCCACCTACTGACAAATTGTCCTTATTTTGACAATCTTGAATTTGACATTTTTGTTTTAGGTGGTCCTCAGTGCCACTTTATCATGTCTGTTAACATTGCAGGTAGGATTTGAACGCCATCAGTACATTAGTTTTAGCTAAATTAAGCTTGCTAAGATCAAAGTAAGCCATTCAATGTGCAGCCCTCACTAATATGTTATTCAGTGTGTGACCCTGGTTAAGTTAGTCATAATTTTTGGATCCATGAGCCATTTGGGTTGGACATAGCTGGCTTAGTAGCAAGGTTTACTAGATTACTGGCAAAATTCACTAGGAAACTTTACGTTTGTTAGCAGCAGCATGACATGAAAGTTATAACTAATTGGTAGCAAAATTGCATTGCTTTGCATAGCAGTACATTATCAGGAGGGTACAAAAAAGCAATGTAAATAAATGTGGACTTCTGAAGTTTTCATCTGTGGAAAAAATTTTTATGTTTTCAGCACGGTAACCAGTTTTATTTTCTCTTCAGCTTTGCAGATTAAATTGTACTTTACTTTGTGATTCATCACTGCTTATTATGAGTGCAAAAGATAAGAATTCAGAAGTTTTTAGCTTTTTAGAAAAAGTCAAAGGTGAATGTTGTGCTAAAAGTCATACTATTTCTTTGAAAAAAGGGTTTTAAACACATCATTGCATTTGTGTTAATACAAATGTGTGCATGTTAGAAAGAACATGTAGAGAGCTAATCGACTATGCGTTTTGTGCTCTTTGCGTGGTTTGCCCAGGCAGCGCTGTTAGCTGGAATCAACAAGACTGCAACAGGCAAAGCATGCAATGAGTGTAAAGCGCTTGGTCAGTTGGGACTGATCTGTGTTTAAATTCCCGGACACAAATGTAGTTTTCCAAACAGCCATTTTCTTGGTTCTGGTCGTATGAAATAACAAAAGGTCCTCAGGCATTGATGGCAAAGCCAGCGACTGCCTTTCCAGAATTTGTTCATATTACTGTTATCTTGAGTTAACGTTTTCGATATTAACTGTTCTCTGAATCGTCCGAACATGTGATTGTTCTTTTTTTGCTGATTTCCTCATGGTATGAGCGCTGCTTGTAAAATACTACCAGATTAAATTACTCAAAAAAGTTTTGTATATTCTTTTAGTTTTGTGTACTCGATATAATTCAGTTTCCGTTCAATGTGAAGCACACCAAGACAATTGAAAATATTAATGTGTGAAAACGAACAGATATCGGAACTGGGGCCAGAGAAATGTTATGAAAAAAGAGAGCTCCGAGCCATACTCATTGAGCCCCAGAGGTATGAAAAGACCAGTTTTAGTTTATGAAAGATCGTTCGCAGCTTGTAATACACAGGGCCGGCCTTAAGCCGATGCAGCTGCATTGGGCCCCGTGCCTCTGGGGGCCCTGCGCTGTGTGTTTAGGTAGATTGTTTATTTTTTCCAGATACCCCTTGCGCTCTAGAATTCAGTAGAAACGGCTTATAAATCTCATTGTTAACAAACAACGTTCTCGTTAGAACCAGAGATGAATTTCCTGTATTATCGAACGTTAGCAAACATACTCAGTTCTCATGCTAAGGCTTTATACCTGCGGTCGTATAGCAGGCCCGTAACAAGCTTGAGACACTAGGGGCGGAAGTGATTCCTGAGAGGGGCCCAAATTTTATGAACCATGTCCAACAGTTTCAAACTTTATCCAACGCATTTTTCTAGGGGGATTAAAATTTTTCTGGAGAAGCTTTGCCCCTCTGCGACCCATAGTTTTGAGCCTGTCGTATAGCACGGTTGAGTGAACACGATGACGTCATAACACCACTGCTCAGACGGGCCCCGCGGCTAGGTCTTGCATTGGGCCCCGCACCTGCTAGGGCCGGCCCTGGCACTACACATAACTGCCATCGTCAGCATTATTTGCAAAGCAATTCCAAGAATGTCAGGATGAGTTCAGGACGCGATAATTTTAAGTTGCACGACTTGAAACTAGCATTGTGCAATCTAGCATCTTCTCGTATAATTGCTTGCCATCTGCATCTGAACTGTACACAGCTCCTAAATTGTTGCACGTAGATTTTAGTTTTTCACACTCAGGCAGGACCTTTTCACATCAGTAGCGTAGCCAGCCCAAAATTTGGGAGAAGCCAAATATTTTGAAACGAGCAACAGTACTTGGTTTGGGACACCGCGTCTCGCAGCACAAAACGTTAAGATATGCCAGAAATTTAGGGGAACGGCGCTTTTGGCCCCCCTGGCTACACCTATGTTTCACAAGACCTTGGACATAGAACAAAAAGCCAAACACGGACAGAAGAAGCTAGCTCTAAACAAGACAAACAAATCTCTTTCATGAGTTAATATTTTTGCACCACTAGCACGGTAACGATACTAACTGCTAAATTTTCGAAGACTAACTAATGTTCTCTACCTTAATCTCTGGAGTGAGGCATTGTATTCAGCCTAATTATTATCCGACACTAGTGGCCATCGAAAAAGTTTCGTAAAGTCGGAGTGGGCCGCAGCAATTAAATCTGTAGGACCTCAACAGCAGTTATTTACGTAAAAGTCAGACTTCACAGCCACGGACTTAAACTTGTCTCAGCCAGATTCTGACTAATATCTTCTTGCCTGAAATGCAACAGTATGGACCGACTTATTCTTTCTTATAGCGTGACAAGGGCGAGGTCTCGTGGCTATGGCAATGGCATGCCAGCGTTCTTGTTCTGTCACAAAGTCTGACCGTCGTGTTAGGTCACAATACCACATTTTTGTCATAATGCCTGGTGGTGCTGGCGCAACACACCCGACGTAAGGGCGCTGTGTTGCTGCAGCTTTGCAGTTTATGAATGTATGGGAAGCAGAGTAGAGGTTAAAGTAACTGTAAATAATGATTTTAATTTTTGTCAAGCAATTTTTGCGCCCCCGTCAAAGTGGCCCCCATGGCACGTGCCATGCCTGCCATACCCTAAATACGTCACTGAGAAAACGTACTTTGGTATAAAATTGGGAATGGAAATAAGTCCAAGGCACATCACAAGGCGTGCAGGAGTTGCACTAAATCTTTCCATTCCCTGCAATCACCTGCAATCAAAACTATAATGCGAGGCAGCAGTGGCGACACGACGAAGAAAACACAAGCGATAACTGGTCACAATTGGCACGCTGATCACAACTGGTGCAAGAAACGCACAGTGCATCTCGCAACATTTACCTTCTATACACCTTAAACTAGGTCTGATGAAGCAATTTGTCGAGGCAGGGAGACCAGCGTGTCGCCTGCCTGGTGGTAAGTGCGTCCGCATCTCCTGGCCGGGTCTTACCAAGACCTTGTAAGTTGGTTCTCTAGACTTCTGGTCAGGGCGTACGGTGTGCGGACGAGCTGCAGGGACTATCCAGAACGCAAAAGCAAAACGAGTCAAATGATACCAGACCTTGCACCAACTTAGTCGTGACGCTACAAGACCACTGTAGTTATGAAGCATCATCAGAACACCATACAAAATCAAAGTCAATTTTTGGCTCCGGCTCCAGCCGTCCAAAATTGCTTGAGCTCCGACTCCACAGCTCTGGTTGCGACTTTGAACTTCTACAAAACATATCCCCATCTGTATATTTTTCGTTCTAAATATATTTTCTTGGGTGTTGGATGGTGAATGAAAGATTTTGAGATGTTTTGTGTGAATCGTCTAATTGTGTGAATCATTATATTTCTTGTGTAGGCCCACCTGTGCCTTAGTTTTTTTTACGAAATTAGTCCCATACAACCATTTTTTTTCTGTGGTATTGGAAGCTTAGGCTGCTAAAGTACGAAGTATTGGAACATTTAGTAAAGATGTGTGTGTGTGTGAAGAAGCATATTACACAAATCGATAACATAATGGATTGATGCGGCATGTCTTCAAATGATGTTTTTGCTGGTGTCTTCTATGTGTCTGCATAGTGCATACCTCTGAAGTAAATGCGATGCAAAGACTTAGAAGGCAGAAAGAAGCCAAAATTTCATGATATCTCAAATGCTTGAGCCAATTCGCAAAAACTACTTTTTTAGTTCAGCAGCTCTGATATATCCTAGAACTATTCCCACCTTCTGTGCCAAAAAGCTTTTGTTAGTCAGTGAGTTAATGCAGGGGTGGGCAAACTTATTGACTAAAGCGCCAGAGAAAGTGGATGGATTTGCGTAAGCTACCATAAATGAGATGCCAAAAATGGATTGGATTTATCAATATAAATTGGACAATTTCTACGGGTAGGATTAAAGAGCTTAACAGGGCCGTGGTTTGTCCGTGCCGAAGATAATTAGTTTCATCATAATTTCCTTCCTGAAACATGCAACATTTTATGGTGTCCTACACTGTTTGTCGAAAGGAGCTCGTTCTCCGCAAAGTATTAACCTTGGGACGTTAACAGAGTTCATTAGTTCGCTTCTTAAGTAGGGATACTCAGTTCTTATCTAATTGGAATCATGGAGTCATTGTGTTTGTCAGTTACTGAGTCTGTAATTTCCCCTGTAATAGTGCTTAAACTTAGTTTGTTTTTTTGTCTAATACAGTCATAACTGGCTAACTGCTTTAATGGAGATACGTCAGTGTTAAGGATTTTATTTACTGCTGGGACTGGTACTAGACTGCTTAAATGGGTACGATTATTTTTCGAAAGCTGATCTAAGTTTCCTTTGGGTACGAGACTGTCTATCCGCTGGTTCGTTTTGGAAAGCAGATCTTTGCGCTTTTTCAAAAAATAAGTTTTTCCAATGGAAATCTCTACTTTTTCACGTTTTAATTTGAATGCTTTGAACTGATCGTAAAATAGTTTTTCTTGAAGTTAATTTTGCGATTTCGATAGTTTGTCTTTAAATTAAATTTTTTTAAACACCTATCCTGTGATTTAATTAAAATCAACTGAAAAATTTTAAAGTGTCTGGCGACTGTTCTTTACGTTCTTTTAGATGTGCAGAGGATCTCTCGTTTTCTTGCTGTGTCCATCGAGTTAACCTGCCACGAAAGCAGGCAGTGAAGTGTACTGTCAGGGCTGTGGAATACACTAACCTTTGTGGGGTTTTGCAGATTTACCTGCGTATCTGCGGAAAATCAGACTGTAGCTCTGATGTTTTGCTGAACCTGGCTTGCTGTTGCTTCTACCTTGGCTTGTATACGGAGGCGAAAGATGCTGCCGACATGGGTGAGAGTCGCAATGTGCTTATCGTTAGTTTGTGATTTGCTGTGCAACTTCAGTATGTGCTTGTTCTCTTTTCAGCTCCCGATTGTGGACTGAAGCGTCGTCTCAAGTTTCATCTTTGCTACAAAGTACATGACATGAGTCCGTTGTTTTTTGCACTTGTTCTATGCGTATGCTTTACATCTCGTTTTTCTTCATAAGTTTTGTGTTGCAAATAATTTTTTTCTGAATTGCTTTACTAGTGATTACAGATACTTACTATAGTTCAAAAACCGTTTTGATTGAAATGGCGTTTTTTTCCCTGGTGCCCACGCTGATCGGCTTATAAGCACTTCATTACTGATAGCTGAACGATGAACAGAATCTGATGAAGTATCACTCGAAACTTTTAGAGAGCGTTGAAGACAAAATAAGCTACGCCAGCTTGCAGTACCTGAGAGGAAATCACAGAGATGCACTTAAACTGTGTAAGACCATTCAAGCTCTAAACAGGTAAAGCATGTTGGCATATTGTGATAACTTGAACGGATGCCTTGGGTTAAAATCAAACCTGTAACGAGTTATTATGATTTCTACTTACCTTTAGATTCTTGACAGAAATGTTTGGAGTTAAATTGGATATGCCCATGTAAAGCTATTTTTAGAAATTTGGTTTAATTGGACATATGTTTTATGCGAAGGTATTTACTATTTTCGAATATCCGTGGTTTGAACGCAGTTGTTACGGCCACTTAGGGCCGCAACCACCTGACATTTTTGGGGGCAAAATGATTGTAACTTGTTGTTGTACTTTACACCTAAACATGTTTTTGAAAATTTTGGGGATGATTTCCCAGTTGCCCTTATTTGGGTTTTAATTTTGAGTTATAAAAAAAATCATTCTTTGGGTTTTAATTCAACAATCGTACGTTCCTTCTATTGATCCACAACGTATAACGCGACTTGACGGCTATAGGTATTGTATATTTTTAACTTTGGAAGCTGTTTTCAAATTGCGAATTGACCATAGACGTTTTGAAAAAAAGTCACATGTAGAACCTTGTTTGGAAAGTTGTTATTGAAATAATGCTTTCTAACGATCTGATTTTAGATGTAAAGATGTGGTGTGAATGGCGTTCTGCATCAGTGCCCTGTGTTTTTATATTCGTTTGAAAAGACATTCCCTTAGGAGTAGTGGTTCCCAACCTTTTCTAGTCATGGGACACTTAGAAAACATAAAATCACGCCTGTAGACTGCCTTTCTAACAACTATAATTTTTTATCACTACACAAACTATGTGTTTCAAAAACACACAAAACATTGCATATACGCAGCAGTTACGTAACAGGGCCCAAACAATGTATGGAAATCTTCAAGCTTGTCCAGTAGACACTTTTTTTCTGTCCCATCCCATGGCAACTTGTGTCTGTCCTATCCAATGCCGTGGGATTCCCACGAAATTTGTAATACGAAGCACATTATACCATGTGGATGTCTAATATCTAGCCCAGTGGTTCTTAACTGGGGGGCATCAATAAATTTCCAGGGGGCGCAAGCCCTTACGCGCCCTACCACATGGGAAGTTTGATCTTAAATTATGAATAAATACATTTGTTTTTACAGCTTATTTAAAGTCAGGGGGGCTTGAAATAAAGGACAATTGCTGAAGGGAGACGTAGTAGAAAAAAATTTAAGAACCACTGATCTAGCCTCTGCAGAGTCGGATCTAAATAACCACAAAACTTACCATTAAGCATTCAATCAAAATTAGGTGACCCTTTTGGTTGTCACCCAGAAAGGGCCGAACAATCTGATCTTTGGGGGCCTCGCGTCACTACGCCATGGCGCTGAGCTTGTGCGTGCAATACTTACTGTGCTGTGAGCATGTCATAATGATGCTCTATTTCAGAAAATTCCTATTATATGGTGTTTGAATTAGCAAAGATGGGATGCGGGTCAAATTTCAAGTCTACTTCCCATTCCATTACCATGGACAAAACTAGAAATCCTAGATGTTTGAAGGTGTTTGTTATAAAGAAAACGCCCTTTCAAGTGGAAAGACGACTGTAAAGAATTTTATCACTTAAACATTAAATTGTAGTACTGAATCTATGAATGTCATTTAATAGAGGGTTTCTTGGATCCTCTGAAACGTTTCCACTAATTCCTTACGGGTCTCTCGTCTCCTTGTCTTGATCTATTTTTGTTAAATGTAAATGCCATGTAATTCGTAGATCATATCTTGCAATACAAGTTCGATGTTTTGTTTTTAGTTTTGTGGCGTCGGGCAGCATTTGGTTCACACGGCTTAAGATCATTTGCACTGGGAGGCGAAGAAAGTTCTGGAGAGTTAAAAAACTTCCTCTGTGATAAGCTTCACATATTAAACTAAAGTTTTTGAACACTGCCAATAAATATCTGTCAGGCTTGGTTCAAAGCGAGAATTCCTCCTGGTTCTCACATGCCGGCCTGTAATATACTCAAGTATTTTACAGGGCAGAGTCAGTTATCAGTTGGTTCAATATCAGTGTTATTTGTGGGGTAATCGTCTGCACCGATATCCCCTTCATGTTTTAAGTCAGTCAACAAGGTGAAAGTGCACTTTCTTTGGATTTAAACAGAACACATTGTACTCGGATTGACCAGCACTTATGCTGTGTAGATTGCCTAAAAAGTTTTTCCTCCAACTGTGGTGTGCTTTGTGCTGACGGAGGTCCAGAATTTGTTTTTAAAGTTTTGTAAAACAAATCAGGACGCCAAGAACGATGTAATAATAGTTGCAGCCGTTGGAATTGAGCAAAATTTTCGAAAGGACTGCATTACTACGCAGGGTTATGATGTCACCAACTGCGAGCTTCGCCTATCTATACAGAACATAAATTTGGGACAAACTAATGAACTTCATCGAACGAAAAAAAAACTTTCGAAAACCTGTTCAGGTTTATGTTGTAACGTTTCGGTTTTTTCGTAATCCATTGTTAGTCGGAAATTAAGCAACGCTAAGACAATGCATGCAATTGAAAACCACAATACTCTGTGACGTAAAAAAGTCAGTGTGATGTAAAAAACGCTGAAAACAAATCTAAGACTGCCGGTCATATCAAACATTTAAGACATGAATAGGACTGTCCAAGTCCAGTACCAGTCATGTTACAAAAGCGCTGAATATAAAAAAAACTGAGGCTAACAATAATGTACGAATTCTGAATACAAAACCATCAGTGAGAGGTTGTGCATATATTGAGTAAGTGAGGATGTTTTTTTATGAAGTGACAATACCCAATCCTGTGGAAAGATTATGAATAACTTGGCAAAGTCACTAGATTCCCTAAATTTGTATAAAATTGCAACGTGGCTGCAAGAGATAGTCACTGAAATTCTGTGGTTGACGCGATAGGTTTGCGTCAGTACTGACAATAAACGCAAAAAAAACCTGAAAAGTATCAAACAATTGCTTATCATTACAATCTGTGTGGTAAGAAGATAGAAAAAATCAGTTGCCTGGTTTTTACACCCTGGCAAGCGTTTTTTTTGACCTTGACTCCACCTAGCTACGATACCAGAAAGTAAAGTCATCGTGGTTTGCAGTTGCAAAAATGCGGGATTTGTTCACCTATGACAAAAACACGAGTTTCAATGCGCAGCAAATACATCTTCAAAAACTTAGTGCTTGTCGTAAACGCTCATCGAAACAAAGAGCAAGAAACTTTACTAAAACTACAGTAATATCCCGGTTAAGTTCGCAAAAAATTATGAAAAATATAGATTCAACTTTTTCAGCAATTTATTGGTATTTACACTAAACCAAACATGACAACTTGTCACAAAAGAATTAAGCAAGCAACATTATGGTGCTAAATTTCACGATTCCAAAGTCATAAACCGTTAGCTGATGCATAGTGCTCTCTTGCGTTTTTCTTCAGAGTTCATCTGCCTTAATTTTCGCTGAAAGTTTTGGAATTAAGTTTTCATTTCATTCATTTCCTGCTTATGCTTGTACATCAGGAAACAACAACTGATCCTCAACTTCAAGGGCTCTATTGTCCGCATGCTCAAACCCACCAAAATGACATTGTTCTCTGTTGTTTCTGGACTAAACAGAAACACTTTTTCTGGACATACGGCCACTCTCATCTTCGTTATACTGGTTGCCTGCATTGTTTCCAACACTTCATTGATATCATCCAAAACAACAAAAGAGGTCTTCTTTGTCCAACTCTGCCGCCTCCCGTGAAGAAAAAGTTGTTTTAAATCCTCGGCATTCCTTAAATCAGCTAAACCAAGCCCCGATGCTTTGAAGCATGGGTAGGGAACCTATTTATTATCACGGGCCGCATGAATTGTGCTTTATCGCTGACTGGCCGCAAAATCCATTAATTTTATCCTCCTAAAACTCTACTTAAATCTACCTACGACGAAATTGCGACTTACCTATAGATAGTAATTACAAGTACCTGCTTGTTATGGAGCTTCGTTTTGACTTGTTGCATACTCTAACTTGGGATAATAAAATTCTGATGCGGGCCATTTAAAATGTTCGCATTTGGCTCGCGGGCCGCAGGCTCCCCACCCCCAGGCCCGTAACCAAAGTGGCGAAGGGGGGGCGAAGCCCCCTACCAAATTTTTCGGCCCCCTTGTAGAAATGTGTTGGACATTCTTTAAATTTATTGGGCATAGTTTGAAAAATTCGGTCCCCTCTCAAAAAAATCTTCGCCCCCCCTGGTGTCCCAAGTTGGTTACGGGCCTGCCCACCCTTGCTTTAAAGTCATCCTGTGATATTGATAAAATTGTTCAGGAATTTGTTTTGCTTTCAAACGATGAATGAAGGTGGAACGGGCAATTTGCTCGACGGATACTATCAATCCAAAGTTATAACTTACCTTCCAGCTCTGTAAATCTGCTGACGCACTCTAATTTTTGTCATTTGTCTCTTCAGGCATCAGAGCAGAACGTTTGCGAATAACTTATCGTTTCGCCCAAAATTTTCTGATAGCAGTCTCACTCACATCATATTGTTGTATGGAAGATTTGCCTGACTCTTAGAGACTACTTTCAATCTCTGCTATTCAAACACTTGGTTTTGCCTGACATTATGTGTGAAAGTATAAGGTAAGTGAATACTATATGCTTTGCTTAAAAGGTTGATTAGCTTCAGTCAATGCACCAATCAGTCTGCAGACATCAGCCCAAATGATCAGCATCTTCATTTTTCCTGGTGCAGTACAGTTCACAATATATGTGCTAAGTTCGCACAAATTGCTCAGATTCAAGTTGCGAACTTAACCGGGAGATTACTGTACTTCTTCGTTCGGCTCTTACTGATTCAAAAGTTACAGCACCGAACCAACCGTTTCTTTGTCAAGATTTCTGCTGTTAATGTTTTCATGTAAAGTAACGCGGACCATCCTCTGATAGTCGCTGAAAGTGTTTCACACTTGCTCGATGCTCTTGCCATCGGCCCTAAAGCCATCCACACATTGCCTAAGGAAAGCACAATGCGGTTGGAAATGTGTATGACGTGGGATCGCACGTCTCTGACTACAACCGGTCTATTTGTATTTTCTAGAAATGCTTGAAAAAGTAGTTATTTTTTGTTTTCTTAATCGTAACGAAACTCCGAAGAAGATGAAATGCCCTCTTGAGTTTTCCATTATTTCGCAGAGAATTTGTCGCTCTAAATGTGTACACGGCGTTGTGTTACTACAAGCTGGCTTATTACGATCTCGCTCAGGTATGTCTGTGATATCCAGAAAATTAATCAACCATCTATGCACGTGATAGCCATTGCCGTGTGTTATTATTTGTGTGCTTATTTCTGTATACTTCTTTTTTCAGAAAATCTGTCTAACTGTGCGTGTTGTGTAACGTATTATTTCTATTTCAAATAACGTAATTCTTATTACGGAAGTGGTGAAGAGATTAACAATGAAGCTCTGAAAATATCAGCTTTAAATCTTTGCAAATTCTCTGTGAAACGTACTTTATTGGACGAAAATATAATACATTAAACTTTTATGACGAAGGGCCGCTTCCACAAAATATCTTTCACCGTTTGAAATAACAAAGTTTTAAATTAAAAATTTTTTTACAACTATTTCTGGCAGGAGATGCTCGATGATTACTTGAATGTCTATCCGAGCAGCCTGATTGGTTTAAACTTGAAGGCGTGCCTGCGCTTTCAACAGTTCGGTGGCAAACAAGCCGAAGCTGAATTGAAACCTTTGAATCGCCTACCGATGCAAACACCTCTGTTCGGAGTTGACCTTATCAAACATAACAAGGTGATGATTTTGAATCTGTTTTCCAATCCGGTTTCTTTGCTGAAAATGATAAATTGCTCGTTTGAAAAACAGGAAGTCTCACCGCGGCTGGATATCATGTGTGGCAGTGTGTTTGAGGAGAGAATGTGTGAAAGTACTCTAGTTTGACACACATATAATATAACTACAAATTCTGGTTATGACAAGTTCATTTTTGTCGGCAGTGTTGGTAAAAATTAGTCTCTTTTGTTGTGCATTTGGAACATCTGCTTTGATACATGTTACCATTTGCTGCAATTATTACTGGTCCGTGTCACAATTAACAGCGCACGCCACGCACTAGTGAAACATCCAACTGTATCTGACTTCTATATTTCTCTTGCAAACGCGTCAAATATTTATCAATTGCTTTTCGGCGTATTCTTTTCTGTCACCAAAATCCAATCAGATAGTTAAAGAAAAATCTCATTTTATTGCCCGAAAAAACTTTTTGTCCGTTTTCGCGTTTTCCCTTTAACTTCCTAAACATACCAAGACATTACCTGTTCTAGTCTTCGTTTCGGTGAAGCTGAAGGAAGTTACTTTCTTTTCTTTCAGTCATTGCGTCACGACTGATCCCGCTTGTACTCGTTCGCAGGTCGTCTTCAAAAAGGGAGAGGGAGCAATGCAAGTTTTCCCCCCACTCAGTGGAGTTATAAACGAAGCTAGAATCAATCTTGCCATTTATTACTTTCAGCAAGGTACAGGTTTTCGCCTATGGCAATGGTTCTTAACCTGGGGTGAATTTACCCCTGGGGAAAATTTCATCTTCCAAGGGGGTAAATTTACTGAACCATAAATTGCAGCAAATGTAAATTTTTATAAATCATTCTAAACTGTAAGAGCTGGTAATTTCGTATTTTTGAAAAAAGAGCACCATTGAGTGTTGGGTGTAAATCTGATAATCTTGTTTGATAAAAGGGGTAGAATATGTAAAAAAGGTTAAGAACCACTAGGCCTGTGGCGTCTCTTTTACATCACTGCGGTCTGAATTGTGATGCTGGCAGCAAACTCTTGCACGCCACCATCAGGAAGAGTCTACGCGACTTTCAAATAAAGCGACGATTGCGATGACGCGCTTTTGTGGGCATTCCGTTCCTGTCGTAATTCCTAAAAATTTTAAACCACTGTTGCAACCTCTCCGTTGGCGTTGCGTTGAATGTGCGATTCACCACGAACGGGATGTGCGCGAAGAATAACACCAATATATAGGTGGCGCGAACAAACAATAATAGAGAGATTGCGGCGCATGATCTCTATTGTTGCTTGCTGCCACAATGCGAAACTTTGCGCACTTGCCGCTCGGGCTTTCCGATCGCAACACCACGCTGCCGATCAAAGCTTCAGTTTCTCTTTTCCAACTGTGAACTCTTCCGGTACTTGTTATATTCTGTACCTGCTGCTTTGAACATTTTCGTCTTAAATGACCTGAAATCTATTTCCTCGTCAAAACATTGCGGATTGATTCAAATTCGTCACCTTTGTGGAAACTAGTTACTTGAACAGTTATGCACAAAACTGAATCATCGAAAAATGAAGAAAGCAGAGCCCTGTCAGCTGGTTCCTGGAAAGCTTACAGCAAAACTAGAGCTTTCAAAAATCATGTTGCATGAGGATTGTGTTGATCGTAATTGACATCAGTCGACTTTAGATGTCAGCTTGCAAATTGAAGTTCGTGCTGTCAGATTTGTCAGCCAGCGTCTGTGGTTTGGTTGCGTGACGTTTTTAAAAGGTATGTAACACTCGTTTCGTGCGCGCTGTGGATTTTAAGAGGATGCATTTCCTTGCGCAAGCAATGTCACAATGAATGACATCTTCCTTGTCAGTTTATGATTTTTTGTTTCTGCCGCAGATAAAGGTGTAAGTGAAATCAGTGCCATCTAAGGTTGTGGAAATTCCAAAATAAGCGCGGTAGAAAAATAGAGGCATTTAGGCATTATCAGCCGCAGCAGTGTAAAAGATATACTTCTGACAAATCGAAGAAAAGCACAGGAACAAGAATGCAACAGGCAGACTTTATTAAAGATGAAGTTTAGCTGCGAAGCTGTTGAGATTGTACATTAACACAGCATAATGCAGCAAGCCCGCCTGATTCTCGTTTAGAAGAGCCACTTGAGTAACATGTGTGTTGAGAATGTGATCTGTGCCGCGATGGATGCGCGCGCCACGAGGTTCACGTGTTTTTACCCCAGAATGCATTGAACATTGTGCAGACCTGCTCGAGGAAGCGTACAAGCTGTCGCAGGATATCGTTCCAACAAGCTCGCTGGAGTATATTCTCAAGGCGGCAGTGTTTGCGGCGTACGGCCAAGAAGAAGGCATGGTGCGGCGGATATTTTTAAATCTAAGTGCACGGAATTGTTTGCAGCAGGGTTGCGGAGTCGGTGTCGGAGTATCAAGGTGCCGGAGGTGTTTGGGTGGTGTCGGAATCGGATTCCTAAGAACACTGGAAGTCGGACTTTTTATCTGACTCCGGAAGGCCAATTAAATCATTTTTTACATCGCACTCCTAAGTTAGGAATCCTAACTCGTGCCTGTTGAAATGGTACAACTTCTTTTGAAACGTTTATTGAAACAGAGAATTGTTGCTGTGTACCACGATTTCCATTGATGCCAGTTGCTCTACAAAATTGTTGACATCCAAACTTAAATCACGTTAAGGAGTCGGAGATTTTGGAAAGACCAGAGTCGGACATTTTACCTCCGACTCCGCAACCCTGGTTTGCAGTTAGCTTACATAATTTGGTTTATCTAGTTCGGCTTATCCTAACTGTTTTTACGTTAGAACACTGTAATTATCTTATGTTTATGACACATTTGGCTTGTAAAACATTACATTACTGAAATGCGACAGAAGTTATGAAGTTTTTTTGAAAAATTGCGTTTCTGCGATTTCTTAACCTCGCGCGTCGATAACCAACACGGTCGATGCACAGATTTGAGCTTTTAATCTGTTGAGAACAGTCGCTCACTTAGCAGCGCTTAAGTCGGTTCATAAATCATGTCAGCAGCAGTTAAGCCAAACGGAGGCAAACACCCGTAATATAAGCGTCAGGACACTTTCACGTTTCTTTGCAGATTAACTTACTTAAAGTTGCTCAGCAGTACTATCACTTGGTCGGACATTCCTCAGGCGAGTGTGGTGAGTGTGACCGTGAACCGTGACCGCCTTTAAGGTTGTTGCGCAGCAGCGTTTCTGGAAGGTTCGATCGTTTCTTATTTTTTTTAAGACGTAGAAACAAATTAGTAATCACATTATCAATGTACCTGCTAAGCCAAAGACTATCCGGCCATTTTTGCGACTGACGTAGTCATTCTGGTGTAGAACTTGATCGGCATGGCTGGGAGCGAGGAGCCTGTACGGTTGCTGCCTTCCTGGTCACTGTGAAAATAAGCAGCAAATACCACAAAACACAGTGATTTAAATGAAATTGCAGTGGACCAGCCGAAAAACAACTGTTCTCAGCAAGCATTCATCAAATAAATTGCAAAGCCTTGCACTGCAAAGTTCGCTGCGGGAGTGTGTGCACAAAGAAATATGGGGCGAAAGTAACAATCGATCAACCATTGTTGTAAACGATGAATTGGTTGCAGGCTTTGTCGTGCAGCGCTTTACGCCGCATGAACCTGGCTGACAAGGAAACCAACTGTTTTTCGAAAGATGTATTCTAAATTTATTGAAATCTCTTGGAGTTCAATGTAAATACATATCAATGGAATTTAAGGCTCTGCGCTGTTTTTTTGCCAGAAAGTAGCAGTTGGTCGCTTCCGTCCAAAGTTTCAGGTGCCTGACGCAGGCCTTGGGGACCGAACGGGCCTTGGTTTCGTTAAGCTTTTCGGCAGTTTCACATTTCGTAAACATACTGTTTTCGGTTTGCTGCTTCCACAATCACGTGTTTTTCAGATACTGTGATTGGACGACGTTGCCTCGCCTCCCACTTCTTTCTCATGCGACAGTTTGAAGAGGTCGTTATGTATTATGACACAATAAAGGCAAGGACAGTGCTTTACTTGCAGTCTGTACTTGGACCGCTGTTTTTCTGTTAACGATCATCGTTGTTTTTCTGAGCTGTGTTATACTTCCTGCTGCTAACTCTGATTAGTGAATGTTTTTGTTAAACAAAACAATGGATTTTCTAGAAGAACTTGGCACTGCATGAAAGTCTACCTTTTATTTGCAACAGGCCCGTTGCCACGGGAGGGCATTCGGAGGCAGTGCCTGTCCAAAGCTTTTTTGTGCCCAGAGAAGTTTGTTTTAAACATGTAATAAAAATAAAAACCTTGCTCCCCTAAAATATATATTTCCCCCAAACCCAAACTGGCTGCGGGCCTGATTTGAAAATGCAGCCCGAAAAAACGTATTTTTTCCGTGTTGAACGAAAACATCGCGTTTTAGTAACAAACCCTAACACCGGTATTGTTGCGAAGCACTAGCTTTGTTCCTGTCTCATCACCAGGCTTGTCCATGGGAATGTCATTCCTATGGGAATCCCATGGGAAACGTCCTATGGGAATGGACAGCACACATTTGTATTTCCCATGAGACTCAGAAATAGAATGAGAGTGTCAGAATGTTACTGAATTGTCATACTTAGACTATACTTCTGAAATTTAAAGTCAAAAAATTTTGTCGTTTTGCATGTCTCTTTGTACATGTAGTCCTATTTGGTAGATACTAAACCTAAACTTTCATAAATTTAATAATTTTGATTGAATTGTATTCCATATTAATATTATAATAATGTAACGGGAATCCCATGGGATGGAACAGGCATAAATTGCTATGGGGATGGGACGGGACCGATAAATGTGTCCCATGGACAACCCTGCTCATCATTGGGTTCATGTCGTGGATTGCTGAGTGACTCGCTCCTATACACATATTAAAGCGGCGGCTGTTTTGAAGTTTTCTTCTTCTTGAACGCAGTTGCGGTAACAAAGTCATGAGCATGATGGGTAACCTTACGACTTGAGCAACCTTACGACTTGAGTGCTTGAGCAACCTTACGACACCGAGCTTATTGCCGACTTTCTAAAATATTTCATTTATGACACAAGCAGGGAAGCCGAAACAAATAATGTTTTTGCAAATAATTTTCCAGCCCGTGAACACTGCTGTAAGATGTTCATGTTGCCAGTCAGACGCAACTCCCTCTGCACTCCTGTAGTTTCAACTAAACCCACGCCTGCAGCCACACAGTCTGTGAAATCGTTTGTAAGAAATCAGACAGGGGTTCTGCCCAAAACGTCTTTTCGACGGTCTTCTGTACACCTTGGCAGTGGTGGTTAAACGTTGTACGGAGCGTAATTGTTAGAAAGAGCCTGTGTTAAGCCTGTACTCTAGACAGGGGCGTAACGAGGTTAGATGGCGCCCTGGTCAAGAAGCAAGTTTAGACCCCCATGTTCGAACCTGAGGACTTTCGGAAGCAAATGCACTGTATTGAGGAAAGTACTTGTGACATTGTTGGGACTTTTCGGCGCCCCCGCAGTGATTTGGCGCCCCGATAGTGATTCGGCGCCCGGGAAATTGCGCCCACCTTTTCCCCCCTCGTTACGCCCCTGACTGTAGAACTTCATTCCAGGACTTAATTTCAGTTGCGGATATGTTGCGTTATTTACAGGAACAAATAGCACTGTCGGCTGCAATTTTTGAAAACATGCACATATGCGGACAATATCATTTGTAGTTAGCGATTACGTTTGCGACGTATCATAAACGCACGTTGATGACGTATTATACTGCTCCCTCACCCTCGCATGATCTTGCTTACGACCGAATGCTGCGGTAGACACGGACAGTCAAAATCGCGCCGTGCATCGTTGAAGCTAAAAGAGCTAGGGGCAAACTTAAGTTCAGCCACTGAAAATGTCGTGGAAATGAATTGATACAAGGTTTCCATGGAGTATGCAAAACTATGGAAAAAAGTTTGGTCATTTTCCAGCGTGGAAAAGCCTGGAAAATTTTATTTTGGTCTTTTAGTATGAAAAAAGAAAATAATTTTCCAGACTTAATCTTTTGACATGCGTTTTCATAATATTTTGTTCAAGACTGATAATTTTACTTTCATCATGTTAACAACTATAGTGCCTGTATTTGACCTGGGCTGGGTTTTCTTTCGGTCATAGACCGATTTCTTTTAAATGACCGCTCAAAATTAAGTCAATTCGGTCATGATGTCTGAAAAGGTAGGCTAGTGAATATTGTTACAGCGAGTTTTAATACTGTATTATCATGGAAAAAATGATCGAAATGTCTCAACGAAAAAATATCCCCGGACTTGTGTACGTCATTCGGAAAAGTTTAAGTCTGGAGAGAGTCCGGGAAAAAGTCTGGAAACGATCTGTAAAAAGTCTACAAATTTACAATCAAAATTGCATCGCATCTCTGTTGATATCACAGAAAGCGAAAGGTCAGTTCTCACCGTGAATCGAGACCCCGCTTCCATTCCGGACCAGGAGCAGTTGCGTCTGCGTGTCGCAGTCCGCTCGTGTGCGATCTTAAAGTGTGAGTAAACATGCGACGCAGCCTCGTTGAGACTAACACGCGCCGTTGCTTGATTGGTGTATGAAATGCTGAAGAACGTAAGGGCCTTCAAAACTGTTTACTTATGCCGCGACGCCAGGACTTCCTGCTGGGCGGCGATGAACGCAGTGGTTAGGTAGTCCGCCTCCCAATCGGAAAGTTGGGTGTTCCGATCACTGAGCGACTCGCCATAGCGGTCCCTGGGCAAGAGCGTTCACCACAACCGGTCCCACAAAAAGCATTATTCAGGCTTCGGCCTGCTGCCAATGATCGTTAAACAAATCCATTGCATGCGATCATAAAAAAAGCGTTTGCTGGTCGCAAAAGCGAAATCATTCTCATCATGGTGCTGGTGACCAACGCTTTTTGCTGCTGAGGCATTTCGGTCGTTTGTCCCGTAATGGTATTAAAATCCGTTAACAGTATTTACTAGCCTACCTTTTCAGACGTTTATGACCGAACTGACTGAATTTTTTTCGGTCATACAAAAAAGTCGGTCTGTGACCGAAAAAATAAATCCAGCTGGTGACCAGGGTTTTGTTTGAGGTTTGACTGTGGAGACATTTTAAGAGACCGCAACAAGTTTATCTAAATACCGAGATGGTTGTAAAGCAAGGTTCTGCTGTATTTTGAGAGTCTGTTTCGGTCTGTCAAAACACCTTAGAAAAGCTCTGCTAGTGACAATGTCGAGACACTTTTGTCCGCACAGAAGCGTGTTGCTTAGCTTCTGTTAACAGTGCGATAATTGTATCTGGTAAGGTTTATCGATCAGATGCAAATTAAAAAGCGTTAATGTTTCTTTCAAATTTATTAACAGGGTTATCTTTACAACGATGACGTGTACAATTTCAACTTCGCACAAGCAAAAGCTGCTTGTGGCAACTTCAAAGACGCGGAAGACGTGAGTGATGTTTGTTTTCCTCTCGCAAAATCTCCTTTGAAACAGAGAAGTCTTGCTCACGATAAAAACCGAACTGTTTGCTTTCTTTTCTGCGTTTCAAAGCGTCTTTTTATGTAGTCGTTGCGACTCATATCCACTCTTCGATTTTTTGCAATTTTTTTGGCGAACGCTTAAAAATCTGCGTTGAGAAAAAAAACGCGCTCAACATGATCCGGATCGTGTGCAAGTTTTCTCTCCTCCTCGGTATAAATTCATGACGAAAGAAAGTTTGTACTACCGACACATTCTAACTGAGCGTGACTAGTTTTGAACTTACCGATGGATTGACGACGCGCTTCTGTCGCCCAAACGATGTGTTGNTTGAGACGAAGTCCAGCGCAAGATGGCTGCCCCCGGCTTGCAGTGATGTTAATCGCGGAAAATTGTTTNCTTTACCAAAACAACGGATTGACAACTCTTTTACTGTAGTTGCGACTTTGGTTTTCTGNTCGTTCAGGATCAAAGTCACAAGTCACTCTTGTTGTGAGTTTTTCGNACCTTAATATTTCTTTCGAACCTTTTCGTAGATGGCCTTGCTNCATTCTGCTCAAATGTTTCTTTGCATATTGACAGGGTTTGCCGTCCTTATGCATATTCTTCAATATTTTAATCGAAACTCCGCTAAAGGTGTATTTGTCAGTAGTAAAGCTGCAGTCGTCGTTTACTTGGTGATATCGGCATATTTCACATCCAAAGGTTGATGAATGCCGCGAAACTGTAGAGTCAAGCAAAAATAAAAAACACTTTTATCATCAGTAGGGCTAATTTTTGTCGTAGGGGGTGAGCGACGCATAGCTGTCTAGCTAAAGTAAAGCATATGACCTGCCAGAAGGATAATTTTTCTTATATCCATGCACGTAACGCTTTCTGGTACTTCCGGCTTGAGTTTCAGCCACCGTTCACGACAAGCAAGAAAAAGCCACTGCATTGGCTTCGCCAGTGTAGTATGCTTGCTGCGTATCCTGCAGTAGTTTGACGATGGTGCACATTGGTTTGGGCTTGAGTGACTGGATCCAAAGACAGAGCAGTGTAAGCAAGTCATTGCGGTTGGTGTTTGCCATCTCGTGCCCGGCTGCATTTGAAGCTGTGTTTTTTCACTTTTGTTTCACATTGTACATTTTTATTAATTTCCTAGTGTACTGTGTTTCAGCAAATTTCTAGCTGAGCATAACGTAGAAACGACACCTGACTCGATATTATTTTGTTTTTTCACAACGGACCATATTTTGATTCAGATTTTTAGGTTGGTTCAGAGTGAGAAGATTAAAAGAGACTTCGTCTACATCAGCTGGCTTGCAAGATGTTGTAAGCTTTGTCAAGCTAAAGTTGCCATTCCAGTTGTAGCTCAAGGTTTTGGCGAGCTTGTGTTGGTTGTTAGCCAGCAATATAGTGACAAAAAGAACTTGTGGCTGCAAGTGCTTTCCTTTCATTTTATAGTTTTTCGTTGATTTGAAATACGTACTGCAAACGACAAACCTGCATTTAGAAACCTGTGGAGGTGCTACACGCTCATTTCGTTGCTATTCGTGTTTGCCTCAACAAGACGAGCTCTAGCTTTGCAGCAAGGCACGAAAATTAGTTTTCTTGTGCAAATAAATTGCGATATGATTCGCTTGTGTGGGTCACTGCNGTGACTCAACTATTATCGTGTTTGCCTCACAGGCAAGCGCATGGCTAAGTTTTGGTTGTTGTATGGATCAAGCAGAAAACGNGGAGCCACATCCCACGAACAATAAGAAAAAGTCTACAATCCCTAATAACGGCTCNCCAACTGCAAACGGGGGCGGGGCTATGCCCCCCCACTGGTGACGTGCTCGATCATAGGGNTTAGCAATATAAGTCATGTCCCCCGTCCGGAAAAATAAAGACGAAAGCGAAATTCGCACACTCACCGAATCTACGACTGAAAAAAAAAAAGAAATTTGACCTTTACCAGTGCTCGTGATTAGTGTTTTTAAGGTGTTTATAGGACTGAAACGGTCTCTCAAATTTTTCCAACGATCTCTCAAAATAGAGTAGAATGTTGCTTTACGACCGCCACCAGAATGCATTAAAACCTTGTTTTACGACCATCTCGGTATTTAGATAAAATCGTTGCGGTCACTTAAAATGTCTTAGCGGCCACCAAGGTCAAACCTTTGAAAAAACTCTACTTGTGATTATGTCTCCTGCCACATTTGCCACATGTTNAGTGGCACAGGCTCGTGCTACCCGACTGTGTGTGGTAAATTTCTTCTTAGCGCATGAATTTCTATGCTTCTTTTTGGGTTAGCAACAGTTGCGNAAGCGTGCATATATATAATGTGATCGTAGATATCATGAATAAACAGCCACACCTGGCGTGGGAGATGTACTTGAAAATGGAGACGCCGGCAGAGTCTTACAGCTTGCTGCAAATGATCGCCAATGATTGCTACAAGGTCAGCAGCTTGGTGTGGTTGAAACCCAGCTTGAGTGACTAGCTACAGAGGTTTTAAATGATGTTGCTATCAGGTAAACTTCGCGTGCCTTATGTCAACACACGGTACAAGGCCCGCAACAACATTTTGGGCCTGTGTTTCTTTTGAGAGCCGTGTCCAAGTTTGCAGAGGTATAAACGACGCTGGAATTTTTATTTTGGCCACATTTATGTGAATTAGCAGTCATGTATACAATCAGTAACATTTAATGCAGTTTTTTTTAAGAAAAATGTTAGGTACCCGGTATGGATCTGTAGGGACCCGATTTATCTGATTCTAGGAACCCGATTTTCTGATTTTAGGGACCCGATGATAATGTTCTCTGATTCTAGGGACCCGAATCGGGTCCCTAAAACGCCTTAAAAAAAACTATTTAATGTGAATCGTGCATTTTTGTGAAAAGTGACCTTTGCTGCTTTTATTTAACTTCACTACATTTGGCGCATGTAGCATGACCCGCTATCTTCAGACTTAAACCGTTTTACCTCCATTGCCAGTCATAACAAAAGTGGCAACTGGACAAGGTCACGTATTCGAGGTCACCTCACAAGAAAGTTTACTTTTGTTGCAGACGCGCCAGTTCTACGTGTCAGCCAAGGCGTTCGACGTCCTCGAGCGCATTGATCGCAACCCCACTTTTTGGGACGGAAAGAGGGGGGCGTGCGTGGGGGTGTTCATGATGATTGTCAAAGGAAACGAGCCGAGGTGGGACATTCAGCTGCGGCCGTGATTTAATGCGTTCCCGTTACTCCGTTAGAGACTGTCACTAGCTTTTCTGTCTTCCCAGACGCTCAACGCCGCTATCCACGCAAGTTAAAAACCCCTGTTTTGAGGTTGTGCTGGACGAACCACGGTTTAACTCTGAACTTGTTAGTTAGTGGGCAAACGCCTTTGCAATTTGGTAATTTAATAAAAAGGTGATGTTGCATTCCAAACTCGATAAAGCATTAGTGGAAACGCTCCGATTGACACTTGGTGTGATTTGAACAGTGTGACCAATACCTTTTAGAAATGGCTAATTGCCCACAAATAATGGCTAGAAATGCCTAGATCATCACGAACAAATGGCTAAGAAGTGACCAAGCTTTTAGCTGAAAATTCACTTATCAACAATAGGTGAATTATCCGTTCCCATATTGCTTGTTGCAATGCTGGTACTATGTACAGTACAACTGACGTCAGGAATTCAGACGGCACAAGGAGGCACTGCAAGCATCGCGAGATCCCAAATTAGCCAAAAAAAGATTTGTTCTGATCTCAAATGTTTATGATCGATAATACGATACTATACGTACAAAAGCTTTGCATTCTGCACAAAACTGAACTACCAAGTTACGGAAATGAAAATCAGCTACACAACATGCAAATTTTAACTGTTNGTTTCTGCCAAGCATTGTGTTAAGCTAGTTTCTGCCAAGCATTGTGTTAANCTAAAACATCTTGGAAAGAGTATGTTTTATCCTTTTTGTCAATGTTACCATGGCCAGCACTGAGCTCGATGTATCAACATTTCGAAGTTCCTTAGTCTCAGGAACAAGGCTTTGTCAAAGAAAAATTAAAGACAATACAACAAAGAAAGCTTAGAAAAATTAGGGAAAGAATGTTTATAAGCAAGACACTGAGACAAGTATCTGGCTTGACTTAAGCAATTGTTTTGATTTCCTCTTCAAACGTTTGTGACGTGTCAATTGCTTTGTTTTCAGGGAAACATTGAATGAAATTCTCATGATGCTTCAAGGCACCAGCAATCCGCAATCGGAATATATAATCCGGGCCATGACCAAGTGGGCAAAAGAAAACCAGGTTCCACTTCAGGTCGCTGTCCAGCAAACAGACCGCTGAAATGCTTCCGTTCATTGACGTAAAACTTTGAAGCTTTGCAATGGACGACCTTATGCCTGAAATCTGTGTAGAAGTCCGCTGATGTTGCACACCGAGCAAATGTTCAAAGTGTTATAAAATGTATGCAAGTTTTCACTTTACGCTTCAGCTTCTCGAAATGCTTGCCGGTAATACATGATATTTTTACTTAAAACTCGCAGTCTAGCTTCCTGACTGACAGGTCCACATCAAGAAAACAGACACCCACAAAATTCGTTAATTCACGTTACTTCAATTCGACGAGCCCACAAACTTGGCCAACAAAACGTGATTAGCGAAAATTATGAAACCCAGCCTTATGCTTAAACCCAGCCTGTATTATAAATAGCCTTATGCTATATCAGCCTTGTGCTGCAAAGACCTATACGTCTTCCAAAACTAAAGGACCACCTCTCAGTCCTCAATTCGT
>JGI24159J19872_10001863_pt1 | contig 24143 bp, 10 predicted proteins | sample Ectturendosymbi4_FD_19872 | JGI IMG/M metagenome (IMG submission 19872)
TTTTTTTTTCCTTAGTAAAAAATTGTGGCATCCTGTTTGCTTATGCCATAAAATCATGAAAAATCTTTATTGTGCCAGCTTTACTTTGGGTTTGTGTTTGTAAGACTACTTTGAATTTTTCCTACTTTTCGTGAAATAAAGATGTAGGCCTACAATAGTTTGAAAAATTACTTCTAGCAATAGTTACAGAACGTGTTCAGTGGTATTGTCGTCAGTTTCAGTTCATGGGATCATGAAATCGTGGTGATCATGCAACGACCTCTTCAGTGATTATGAAATGTTGGCCTGCAATTAAAAATAGAAAAAAATANGTTAGTCCTTGTTTTTACCCTAGCCATGTTATAGTTGATGGTGCTGCCCCAGATTTTGAAGAAAAAGTAATTCGATTGCCAAAAATGTATTGTAAATGTTCCAGACGCTTTAAACGAGGCATGGGTATCTTAAAATATTACAAAACTCACGAACAATCCGCGAACTCGAATAAGCATCATTGTAAGTCAAAGGTTGCGTACAGTGAACTAAACAATGGTGCTTTTTCATTGACTGCTGGTTTGGAAGTTGCGTTGCGCTTTGTATTATAACAAAGGCAGTGGATGTTTGGCAAAGGTTTTGCAATTCATGAAAACTGATTAAAAAGTGTTCGGTTACTGGAAGTATACATTTTCAAATCCAAACCAAAAACACTGTCACATTTACAAATGAAATAAGGCTACACTTGCTGCTGTTTTGCAATGAACTAAAAAAACAAATATTTACAAAGCATTTGTTTTCACTGTGGAAAGTGACTTTATAATTGCGAAGAATTTACAGTTCTTACTTCAGAATTTTGACGTTTCCCCAGGCTCAACTTCTCTTTCAAAACGATGTGCATCTTACTCTTTCAGGGTATTGCCAATGTTTGCTTGCTTTGCATGAACTGGGACTTGACAGGGAGTTCACGTGGTTCACGAGCATAGGCGTAGCCAGGAGAAGGCCATGGCTCCCCCAAATTTCTAGCATATCTTGTCATTTCGTGCTTTGGAAAGCGGTGTCCCAAACAAAATACTGTTGCGCACTTAAAGTCAAAAATATGACCCCTCCGAAATTTCGGGCTGGCTACGCCACTTTACACGAGTTTTGTTGTACCGAGTCGTCATTGTGGAATCACTTCAACTGTTTTAAGCTTGAAGCAATTTATGTCAGTTTTGGCGTAACAGCGAAAACAATGCTGTTAGCTGAAAATGATAGACGGCAGTCATGCTAAGCTTTTTCTGGCGGGTTATTAACCAAGCTTGTTACATTCCTGCCCATAAGGATGAAATAAATTTAACAGGTATTAGGTTGAAGAGCGGTGAAATAGGACAACAACCTTTTCAAAAGGCCTCCTTACGTACGTTTCCACCATACATGTCTACACGCCTTGGTATTGCGGTCCAAACGAAAAATTTTAACACTACCACAACACAGCTTACCTTCATACAAAATACCTTTATCTCAATATCTATGCGCTGCAGTAACTGGTATTATATGGTATTATACTGGTATTATATGGTAACTGGTATTATGTAACTGGTATTATATGGTAATATGCAGTAATTGGTATTATACTGGTATTATATTTTGAATAAAATGTAGACATTTTGTGAACGTTTTTCACTTTTATCTTGAACACGATGCGTTGTTGCTAAATAGTTTAAAATGAGAGCACAGGCGGTTTATCCATATTTTCCATAAGTTTTGTAATAAACAACTTTTTCCGTTGCGATTCATTTGCACATATAGGCTAATTCAAATATCAAATTAACAAAAAGTACGAAACTGTTCATATTCATTCACTGATTTGATGTGACATACAACTCACTTCGATTATTTTCGCCTATTTCAGGAGGTCGTCGAACAAGGCAGGATTTCAAAGGTACTTTGAACTTCTGAAAAGGATCAAAAACGAGATTTTCCTCAACAACAACTTTTGCTATTTAAAGAAAAAGGCAAGGGTTAGAGTCAAATTTCCGGAAAGATCAACTGTTTTGCACTTACTGTACAATAGGTTAGATTCGGAGGCCACTTTCCCTCGCAAGTATGACTCTGCACGAGCACTCCACCTTCGCTCAAGTATAACGAATGCGGTGCAAGACTGCTGCTACCGCAAAGCGCCCGTGCCACAGCTGTGTCGCGGGCACATGACTGGTCATCAATTTTTCATGGGAGAGGTCTGCGTAGAAGCATGCCGCTGAAAACGTATGTTCAAAGCAGTCAAATTTTCTCAATCGATGTATTTCGTCTGTCCCAGCCCAATGGTTGAGTCCCACAAAACTGAAGATAAAACTTTGAAAGGAATTGGAGCAAACGTTGGTAATTAGTGATTACTGCTTGATATGATGAAAATTAGAGGTAACGCTGGCCTTAAATCTTCGAACAGCTTTTGCCAGTCTCCCCAAGAATTCAAACGAGTGGAAGATTAGGCCACAGTTAATGTTTTGATTTTCGTTTTACTGCTTGTCATTCCTTTTCACATGATAGTCCTTAGTTTTCAGGTAGCTTATAATAAAATTGCCAACATTTTATACAAAACCAAAATTTAACCCCATCCAATTCATTCATAATAGTTTTCGATAAATTGCTTCAACTTCCGATTTCAGCCATAATATCAAGTTTCCGTTTCTCTTCTTCACAGTCAAATCTGTTTGACGACACTGCCATTTGACCACCATGCATAAAAAAGCGTAGCAAGATCATGCAGCTGCGAGAAGTTAGTGCGAGACTGTAGTGATTGACAAACTTAGAACCACTGGTCACAGAAATTTGCCCAACGTGAGTTCTACCATTTGCCAAGTAGCACGTCTCACTATTACGATGTAGAATAAACTGCTGCTGCCTCAAAACTTTCAGATCTTCTTGACATCAGATCTTGACATGAACCCTCTAAACACCGCTTCCCTCACAGTAAGCAGTCTGTACGAAACTGATGAGAAACTATATTTTGTTAAGATTTACAACCACGCACAACCACTCGGGAATAAAACCGAGCCTTTTTATATTTTGGCAGTGATCAGTTTCTTCGACTTGCACGCGGTGCCAATAGCACAAGGATAAACTAAACCGCTGAAAATCAAGTTAAAACTGCAAAAGCTTTTTACTTTCTGGAGTTTGACGTACTTTGTAGGTCCTGCACTTCGGCCTGGCATTTGGGTGAATCACGAGTTTTAGGCAAACCGATCCTCTATCTCTTCTATTAAATATTTAAAGTAGATATTGTGAAAGATTAGCAACTTAGCTCAAGTCATAATGGTGTCAAATATGTGAAAGTAAAAACTAATTTAAAAACAACAAAGTAATATATTGTAAAAGATATAAAAACAACTTCAAAGCGTCAGAAAGATGAAAACTTGATATGGTTCATCATAACACGCTTGAAGACTCGTGTCTTTTTTCTGCACTAACAAAGAATCATCACTGCGACAATTTCTCATGCACTGCGACAAAGACTGCTGACGTGGTGGCATGTGGCCGTGAGAACCAATAATATTGTGCTTCTCAGGTTTGCACCAAGCGCTTTCATTTGCAGAGAGCCTGGAGCGCCCTTATTAGCACAAGGCCAAAATTGATAGCGGTCGCTAGCAATCAATTTTGTGCAAGTGCCAAAAAGGACGCGACAGAAGGAACAAGTTGAACTGCTGAAACAAAACTGGTTAAAAAAGAGCTGAAAACATCATTTTTGGTCTTCTGCTAAACTTCTCACTGTTCGCGCGATCTCTCGATTACAATCTGTGCCACGCTTCACAAAAGGTAGGAAGACTTTACAAAGTCCTTGCAACGGCGTTCACGTCAAATGCTCTGTGGCGCGATGTCCTCACAAGGGCTTGTCTTGAACGCGACGAACCAATACACGCTTCTCTGCGTAAACTGTCACTGCGCCGTGCGTTAAATCGACCGCTGCTGATCTGATTAAAACTGCCATTGCTCTTAGCGCGGGTCAGTTGCTCGAGAATCGCTGTCAATATCTTCCTGCACTAGTACAAATGTCACGCAAGATATAACGTAGCGCTGTTGAACACGCCCGTCCTCTCCCTGTACGACTTTTTTTCGCAACGACTCTAAACAGCATCGATGCATTATGCATTAGCTTAGTCTTTCCCACAGGCGAAGCGCATGCATTCAAAGTCAAGGTACTTATTAAAAAGATTCTATGTCCAGTGTCCGAGAGCAATTATCCGGGGTCGTGCAGTTTTTCGGGGATGGTAAGTGCTGTCATTAGCTGCCGCCGAGCATAATCCTCTTCCCGTGACGATCGTAATGTTGATGATGACGTCAGCAGAGCGATGCAAGGCACCCGGTGAAACACTGATGCAAATCAGAACAGTGAATTCAACGAAGTGCCATAGACCGCCAAGCTTAATGGGATTGACTTTGATGACCCTGTCGCTCGTGTAAAGCTGCTTTAACTAGGATCTAATGCCGGAATTCATATCTCCTTGCACTTGCTCAGCTGTTGGGCTCGGGTCAATCGTGGGCGAATTCGAAGACTTTTCTACGTCCTTTATGCGCAAGTACCACGAGCGTAAGATCCTAAAAATAAAATGCATCGCGAAACGTGTAGCATCGCAACGTGCTTGAACTCAGCTGCGAAAAGCACCTTGAGCCAAACAGACTCACAACTACTTTAGCTTCTTTCAAACCTTTCAAGATTTCCCTTGGTATGTGGCGCCAAACCCAAAGTAAAATTTAACTTTTGTTGTAAAATTTAACCAACCTAAATGATGCGTTTTTTCTCCATAAAAGAGATCAGAGAAAAGACTGTGTTCTCATTACGGCGCATTCAGAAATTTTCGTCAATAATTTTCCTGAACAACAAGTTTGACAACACCACTTGTTTGCAAGTTCAAAATTTTCTCTGCACCCTGCAGCAGAAATTAAATCCAAACTTGATTATTTTCTGATAAAGGTTGTCGCATCGCAAACTTTCCAGCTCCAAGCTGATGTTTTTCTTGTGATTCATATGACAGCTTCTAATCACTGTGCTGGGACAGTCGTGGTGTGCTGCTGTTATAAAGACCTGCATTAACATCTACAAGCAGTAAAATTTAACGATCCATTACGAATATGACCGCAAGTGACTAATTTAGTAATTAACGTCTTCCCTAACACTCCTTTGGCTCATCACGTTGGTTTGCCATTGTTACAGCATTGCTTATATGCTTATCAGCTTAATTTAGACTGTCGTCTTGTTGGAATATTTTTTCTATTAACTCATATCAGATAATACCTGTGAAAAATGTACGGAAACTCCCACTTACAGGCAATATGTGCTGTGGCGCTTTATTGCCAAATGAAGAAAAGAAAAAATCACTTCAGAACACTCTCAGTGCACTTCCATGTAGAGCCATAAATGGTTGCACACTTACACGCTCCGATATACTGTATGTAGCGAAAATAGTTCGACAGATAAATTTTCAAAAACGCAAACAGAGACGGAACTCGTATTTAGACCTCTCACCCCCTCGATAAAAAGTAACTTTGCAACTATGAGAGTTTTATCGTCCAGCAATTTTTGCTACATCGATTGCAAAAACATCTCATCAATTAAGCAGTGCAACAATATTAAGATTACAGTTTTAACATTGCCATATTTTTCAGGACGTTTTAACCCAAAACTGCGGTTCGGTTTATGTTACAAGTCCTTCAGATCGCGCGTTTGCAGTTGAAGCTTTCTTTGAACAACTAAGACTCAAACCAGAGGTGCAAGGTATTTCTAGTGACGGTCGGACCTTTTTTGTTTGATATTAACATGGTTTTAAGTAACTACACAAAACAAGTATAAAAAGAAATAACAAACCAGTGCTGCAGGTCAGCATACGTTTTTGACGAAACCATTCTGTTTACGATTTTAAAAATGAATCACTCAACAGATAAAACTGCAGGTTTGTAAGAGGTTAACTTGTTCAAAAGCAATTAGTGGCTTTTGCGTCCGTCCCTTTTCTCCTTAGATTAAACGAAAGAACAGAGTAAGATACATTTACTATATTTATATCTGAAAGGCTTTTTCGTCGTTCTAGTTTCCAGAATTTAGCGTTAAGCATTTTGGGGACGCTAGAGATCAGTCTTTTTGTGTTGCAGAGAGCATACCCTTATACATCAGCCTCTTGCACATTTTTGGAAATCCTTGTTATCACTGAGTCAGCAAACTGAAAAGTTTGTGGTGAATGGCCGTTTTTTGGAAACAGCTGAGCTGCTAAAAACGTCTCTGCTTCCCATTCACGCGGTTGCTCGTCACGAATGAAAGATTAGTGATGGGTTATTTTTTCATTAGACACCTCCAACGAGATTACTAATGTACGTACTTCAAAATTTATTATTTTTTTAAATCTTTTTTTCACCTTATCCGTCTACCAACCTATTTTTACGATTTGTTGATAATAATGGAAGGAAACATTTCACTACCTGAATTAAATTGCTAAAACGATCATGAACAATCGGTTGTATGAAGCCATATTTGTTTCACGCTCTTTTTCAGTCAATCAGGAATCATTTTGGCTTGGGTAACTGGTACGACTGTTGATGGAAGGTGGCGGTTTCTCTTATCACAGGAAGTTAACATGAATGATGAAAACCAATTAAAGCTGAGTGATTTTAACAGTATGTAATTTTTGTAGTCTGTTTTTAGTAATCTTTTCAATAAATTTTTATAGTTTTTTATAATCTAAATATCTTTTTTAAATAATATTTATTTTTTTCGGACGCCTGGAGCAAGGAAAACGCAACAAATGATCAAATTAGTGATGCAAGGGAAGGATTTTTACAAGCTCTCTGTTTTTGCTCAAATTTTTTTAATCGTTAGAAGAAAAACTTAATATACGGGCGATCTGCAAGTTTCAAGCTGGTCTCCCGAACTGAATTGTGTTTTCCCGGTGTGGGTTTTTCATCGCAACCACTAAATCAAATTCGGTGCACGGTTTCCTACATCTGGTTCATCTGCGATGTAGCTCATTTCTTTGTGAAAAAAAATCATTTGTCTACAAGTGCACATGTCAAAAATATGTAAAAAAATGTCCTGAGTTAACTGCTTTAGAATAGTGAAGTCATGCTTTATAAAAGCTTTAAAAATATGATTAGGAATATATCCCTTTGGATTGTCATGAAGTTGCCACAAAACAACTTCCTCTCTGTTTCTGAAGTATCTGCGAACCAAACTTTAGGGGACTTATTCTATAATGATTGTGCATCCTTTGAGGGAGTAGCAGCATACTTTTGGAAAATATAAACCGATGAAAACGAAACGAACACGTTTACTTTCTAGTATATTAAACGATTGTACTGCCATTACATAAACGTTGCAGCAAAGTATGGTTCCGGTTTTTCTTCCGAAGAGATGTGACAAAATAGAAATTGATATCACCAACTTTAACAAGTAAAATATGGGAAAATCAATCTACAGGGTGCTTTTTCTCTCCATACTTTTTATGAAGAAGGATAGTTTGCTGAAAATTCGAAACACCTTCCACTGGCACTAACTTGCACCGCTGAAGTAGATTAAAGAGCTTTGAAAATAACATTCGCCCGTATAAATTTGCTGTTGAGCAAGCAGTTTGAGCAAGTACTTCGCAGTTTTCACCACAAGCCTACAAGTGTCCTTTGGTAAACTCAGTTTGCTGCCATAAAACAATGATAAAATTTTCTGTACTCACATACCGACCAGTTTCATTCATCTGGAGCTGGCAGGATGCAGAGAGGAAGATTGTTCTTGCTCCGAAGTCCTCGCCATCATTGCTTCTGCGAAAGTGTGCCGATAAATGACTCCTTAAACAAAAAATGTCGATCTCCTCAAGCTGAAAACGCCTATTACCCTATAAATCAACGTCTCTTGGTGAAGCAGTAAAGCATCGTAGTTGTACAGTATCACCTCAACCGCGCAACAGGGTGGGCGGCAGCTTTAACGCACAGTATATTCACGGGAAATGAATATAGTAATTTCCTGGCGCTGCTTGACCGTTACATACTGCTGTTGTTATCATAACAGAATCTATTCCGTTAGACGCATTTTGCAATGCAATACGCATAAGAAAGCTTGTGCCTTCTGCAAAGCTGATACTCTTCTCGGTTTTATCATGAAAATGAGCCTCATCATACTAGCAGGCTGTATATGTACCAACACTGAGCGAATCATTTTTGCAACACATTCGGCGTTCTGTTTGTGTATACTGTGACAACGGTTATCTACTCGTCCGCCCACTTCCGTTGCAATGGTAATAGAAATTTTGACGTCACTATAACACTTCCGTATAATGTTCTGACAGCTACACACTCGCGAAGAAAAGCCTTGTGGTAGCTAAACACTGAATACTTACTTCATGCAAAAATTTGCACTCTCTTTACTGCTTGGAAAAACAAGAGGCTGTCGTTTGGTTGTATATTTTTCGCAATTTGAAGTTACGCCGTCACCTTTGGTTTCGTTTTGCTCTTAGAACATCCAGCACAACAACTATCTTAAAAATACGCTAACTTTTCCACAGAGCTCACAGCAAACGACAATTTTCACATTTTTTTTTCTACCGTAACAAAAATGTCCACTATAATCTCATAGGTTCTGTCCACTAATATCTCAAAGGCTCTGTGTGAATAATTCAGTTTAGTGTTGTTCAGAAAGACAGGCTTTGTTTCTGAATTTGGAACTATACCAAGTGGTTTCAGTTTGGTTTTCAGTGGCTTATATAATGACTCAATACTTTTTTGAAAAGTAGATTGATGCTGATAAACCATTTTATGGATTTTCAAAAAAATAAACTAAAATATCCAATCTTAAAAATTCAAACAACGGCCAATTATTGTGAGACATTGACAGTTGCTGCTTCAAACGAAGTAAACAATGCAATGACCACATAAAAGAAGCTATTGCCTCTGTTGCGCAACTGTTGTGTCTATGCCAAAATTTTGCTGTTGACAGTAGAGATTTGACGAATCAAGGAAAATGTCATGATTTGATTTGAGTACCCTTTTGCATTGACTCAAATTGTCTGTAGTTTGTCTTATCAGCAAAATTTTCGGTTTTGCTCAGAAAATTGTTGCGAAAACTCGACTCGACCCGAAATTTCATGAAATGCCACATGTCCTTAGAATGCAACTGGAGTCTGAATATGGAACTTGTGTAAGTGTTTTGTAGAAGTGACTATTACAAATAAATGTAACCCAAAAAGCGTCGCTATGCTTGCTGATAGCCTGTATGACGTAATGGGGTCGGATACACCATTCCCGCAGTGCCGCTATTTCCTTGTGTCATCCCATCCTGTTCCACAAGCATGTTGTCAAATGTGAGTAGGTGTTGCTTTGTTGTTTTTCTCGAGTTACGTACCGAAAGCAATCCCTGTGGGTTGGTCTTCTTCAAAAACTGATCTTGACGACGGTTTTGGTGCAAAGGGTGACCTAACGAAAACGTTTTTTTCATGGATCCACGCTTTGATAGCTGTACTGCGTACTGGCCAGTGCATAACAATTGACTGACCATTTTCCGTATATCAAAATTTAAAACTATATAACTTTGTCAGCAAAAAAATAACGTTTCCTTATCAAAACCAAAAAAAGTCAATACGTTTATACTGACAGTTGATTGAGAATCTATTGGTACTGACGATTAAAATTTTAACAAATTCTACCCGTACCCACGTCAGGCACGTATTTTCTCAAATGGTGTTTTGTAAATTTGGTTGTTTCTAGTTTGCCGCTGTGTTGCCGTAGTCATGTTCACAAATATTGGTGCTGCGGGTATCGCTGTCAGTTGTCAGCTGCAAGAGCTGGACCTTAGGGTTTTAAGCGAAATAAAGGAGATGCAGAGCAATGGAACCGAAACTACCAGTCGTACTTAGAGCCGTGTTCAATCAGGGGCGGATCCAGGGGGGGGGGCGATTGGGGCGATCGCCCCCCCTAAAACCTGCGAAAGTAACTTTTTTCACCATGATTTTGTACAATTCGGAAAGATACTTGACTGTCAAATATTACTGAAATCGCCACCCCTAAACTTACGGGCTAAATCTGCCCCTGTGTTGAATGAACAACATTCAATATACACCCTGTGTCTAACACGTACTCTAACACGTACTTTATCATTCCAACTGAAATACAAAAATCCTTTTAATATTGAAAGCATATATATATACGGAAGTGCTAGATCTGTCAAGGCTAAAAATTACCAAGAAAGGTATTATTCCTGTAGTTCATTCTTGATGTATGAAATGATAGCCGTGAGGAGTCAGTCCAGCAAAATGGTTTAGCAAAGGGGTGCATTCTTTTTTGTTGATGTTTGCCTTGCACCTCAGAGCAAAAATGTACAAAAAACACNAAACAAATGTANTTTCCTCTTGCATTTATATTTCTCATCTTCTGTACTGAGGTTATTTTCATATGTGCAACTCAAAATCATTGCTGGAAAAATGAAGCTTTGAAAGTGTTTAAAGGGGTAAGATAAGTATCGTATTCAATTAAATTTGCTTGGTTATTGCAAGTCAAGCAATAAGTCCCATTGGAAGAAAAAAATACATCGTGTAGTGCAANGGTGTCAAACTCGTTTCATTACCGGGGCCGCTTCAGGAAAATTTAATCTCAAACCAATGTAATCTAGGTAAAACACCCTGGTTGTAAGTAATGACAACTTCCAACTGTTTTCATAACTTTAATGCAAAACGTTCAATCTTATCTGAAAATGATTATTAGCACATTTAAGGAGCAATCTTTACGAAACACCCGATATTCTTTCAGCACTGAAACGTGCTGTGAGCACATCAAACATACAGGCAAACCATATCATTCACCTCCGTAAAAAAGTAGTAAATGGACCAAATGTCTTGGAAAACTCTGCATATTCTTTGTCAACTTTTCTCTTTTTCGATAAAGACATTTTGGGCAACGAGGCCGCCACGGAATTGAGAATAAAAGCTAAACTGAGCAATTTAAGGAAAGGCAAAAGCCCAAGTCTGGGCATGGAGTAGTTCTACAGCTAATAATACGTCCTTATTACACCACAATGCAATTTCCTTGGCTCTTACTGCATTTCCACGAAAAACTGCAAAGATGTCCTCGGAGTTTTCACTCCATACGTATGTGAAACAGGAAGTTGCGTGCTTGAGTGGGTGGGTGGTTTTAGTCAACATTTCTGTGTGTTTTTTAACACTAGAGCTCCGGCGATGTCGATTTCGACATTTTTTAAAATTCAATGCGCTATTTTCTGCAGCTACTACTTTTTACCGATTCTCAAATTTTAACCTGTGGAACAGATTTCTGTGCAGTTTATTTTTCGGTCAATAACTGGAATAGAAGCTTTACGTAGCAAATTTTAGTTAGAGTTGTACATGGAACTTCGAAGGTTTCGAAATCGACATCTCTGGAGATCAAGGTATATTGCTTTCCCGGATTTCTATTGTTGAACTTTATCAACAGTAGTTGAACTTTTGCATGTTCACACCTGTTTGAAAGTTCAAACCGGAGCGAACACGCAAAAGGAAATATGCAGAAAACGGGAAATTTTCACGTGAGAAAAATAATAAAATATAAACAATTGCGTTAAGGCTTCAAGTGATTGAAATCTAGTCACCAGTTATCGAAGTATAACTGGATAAACTTCTCAACCAAACAAAGAAGTTTTTACTTTACAAAATCATCCCGCGGGCCACATTTAACCTCGCAACAGGCCGGTTTTGGCCCGCGGGCCGTATGTTTGACACCCCTGGTGTAGTGGATACAGAAAAGTTCATCATTATCATTCCGATACGAACTGAAAAATTTAAGTTAACAACTAGCTCACAAAAGCATAGATGTACACAGTAAACAATATTGACTTTTGAAAACTGTTTGCAACGAAAACAACAATGTAATCTACCTAAATTTTTGTGGGAATTAAACAATTAAGAATCGTTATTTTACTGCGATTGCAGAGAACAAACTCTGTAAAACAGAAACTGCACCTTTGTTCCCAGGATATCCATACGAAAAATGTGTCAGTCATTGCGAACATGTCAAGGCATTAGCCATTTATCACATATCAAAAAGGACAAGCTTGACAACGCAATACATCTATTGTATTACCCGATATTTTTGCGTTTAATGTGTACTTTAAGACCCAAACCTCAAAAAACTTTATAGATTTAATATGTCTCAACTGCTGATGTCACCTATGTTCACAGCAGTTATCACAAAAACTAATTGTTTTTACATCTTTCATACCTCTTTTAAAATTTTTTTTGGTCTCTGTGCAATAAGTTCACGAAAAGGTTTGTTAACAACAAAGAAACATTGAAAGAGTTGGAATGTGTTCGAACCGTCCGTAAGCTAGCAGCAAGCGTAGGTTAGAATTAGGCAAAAAAGACTGTATCCTCTCTTTGGCTGTTCTCACTGTTTCTTAATTGTCAGTTTGTCTTGTGATAGCTTTGATGTCTTTGCTTTTATACACCAATCGAAATGCTTTCCCAATTGATGTTTGCAGAGTAAGTATCCTCTTTTTTAAACAAGTTAATCACTTTTTGTTTATTTCCCTTAAGCATAGCTACTTTGGTTAGTTTTTGAATAGAATTGACATTCAAAGTAAAACTACACAACATGCGTTTCTGTAACTGGATAAAATATGTGCGTTGTGTTTGTGCAGGTGTAAAACCAGTTTATTTTCATACCATTTGAAAATTGATTGTTTTACTCATTCTGCTTTTTTATGTTGAATTAAGCATAGTTTAATTGTTCTGAAATCTTTTCTCCAAACACTGTCGGTAGTTGAACTGTTTGGTGTATGCTCAAATAGCGCATCAAAGCCCTCTAAAAAATAACTTTGCTTCATTTTTAATGCCATTCAAAAGCATCGATTTAAAATTGGTCCCACTAAAGCGTTATTTCAGTCACCTGCCCTATGCCGGTACTGTTTGATATTCTACTCTTCCCATGTTTAGAGAATCTTCAAACGAAACACAGAAAACATTTACAAGCCACGTCATTTCTTCCACGTTGATGAAAAATATCAGTTCAGTTCAGGTCCGTAGCCAGGTTTTAAGGTTTAAGGGGGAAAAATGCAATGTTAGGGAGACAATTTTTTTTATTATATGTTTAAAACAACTCTTTCTATGCATAACAAAATTTGGGGGGGCCAAAAAAATTTGGGGCACTGCCCCTGAATGTCCCCCGTGGCTAGGGGCCTGGTTCAGTGATGTCATAAACTTTCACTGATCCCTGTAATGGTTGCAGTGATCAAACAGTTTAGACTGAAGGAATACTTTCACTTCACGCTGGCCCCCAAGCACGATTATGCATGAAAATATTTGTATATGTGCCTGGCACAAACTGGGATTTACTGCATGTTTTGCATCGTCCAGAACGTCTAATTTTCTTGCTGTTGTACAGGTAACCACTTACCTTAACATTTTTGAAAAAGTCTTAAAAAAGTTGGCCTATATCTTCAGAGCTTCGATCAAAGGCATGATTTCGGGTTGTTATCGTTCAGTAAATGGAGTAAAATGGAGGTTCCGCTTGCCAAGGCGACGCAGTACTGCAGCAGCGTCAGGTTGCACTCGGTAGAATAATACGACAGTGTTGGGATTTCAACATGACTGCTGATCTAATGCTGATGTAAACTGCCATAACGGGCCACCGCTTAGCCTGAAAGACTGGAAGTCGCCTTTGATGCCAGCAGGCCATACGTCGACATGCAGGAAGAAAAGATAAAGGAAATAAACGCATTCGCACTGTTGACACATAACAATCAAAAATAGACGGTAACAAAGCTGATTACCAAAGCAAAACACTTGCCTTTCATTTGTGTTTACTGACTGTTTGTACAACACTGTTGAGAAGATGGTGGGAGGCTTCCGCATAAATCACCTGTACCGGCGTGAAAACCCATGCATGATGTGAAAACGCCATGATGCTGTCAGGCACTCAGCGCATCAGCGATTTCAGCCCTTTTTATTACAAATTTTGTCCGTGCTTCTATTCTATGCTTTTATGGGTGTGGTGCGATAGGAACAATACCGATATCCTAACGTCCCACAGATACTGGCCTGGCATGGTTTGTTCTCGTAACGAAGCTCAATCACAGTTGGCGGAGACAAGAAATGCTTTCTAACTGCGCCCGACATAAGTTTAATCACAGAGACCAACTAACGCGCACGTTACCTATGGGAGAACGACTTGCTTGCTGCAATGGATTAGACTATCTGATCTTCCTGTGTGACAACTTCAAGCTCCAGCAAAACGTTTTGCTGAAGGAAGCTTAACGTATGCCATTTCCTTCTACCTCGACCGTCACAGGCTGAGAACTGCGTCGCAGAGTCAAGATAGGTGACTTTTCAAATCAAACAGTCGTCAGTATTCTACCCAAGGAACATACCACAGCTCAAACGGTTGATGCGGCCTGAATGAAAATAATGTTATGGCACCAAGAGCAATAGAACTAAACCCGTAATTACGATGCCTACGTGGGGGCAACGAAAATGCCGGTGATTCAACTGTAAATATGATTCGGAACAACAACCGTCGCTCTCATTTCATTGTTCTCTTGTGATGAAAATCGTTGCTTAATTTGGTTGTTTGGAAGCATATCTGTTAAGCGTACGTTGATTTTTGAAAGCTTCAAGTTGGGACTCGACTGTGTTTTAAAAAATAATGTAAATCTTGCCTGTGTAAACTCTTGCCCGAACAAAATTGAACTTGCTCCAAGTTTTTTGGAATTGGACGATATTTCTTCTAGCTGTGAAAAAATTTACGTTTGCCAGAAATGTTTTGAGCAGTCAAACAGTTTTTACACATTCGTCTTTGTGAAAGGCAAATTCTAAGCGGGCGTCAAAAGTAGTGCTTAACGCGCTGTTGTCCACAGACGAAATAAGCTGCTTCGCAACCCGTGTTTTATCGGCAAATAGAAGCGAAGAAGAGTTTCAATTGATTTGAACGTAACAGGATCCCTAATAGCGTCGCAATGAATTGACAGTAGCTTTCAAATACCACACATGTTTATGACCAAAGAAAAACTGTACATAAGCTAGGAAAGGCTACCAGATCAGCGTTCTCTCTGCAGCCCCGTGCAAGAAACGCAAAACACTGAGGCATTCCAAATGCTCGCAATGTACTTAGAGCTTGAAAATGTCACTGTATCCTAAAAACTGTCTAAATATCGTGCAAAGTGCTGCAGAGAACATTTTATTACAACAGAAACAAAACTAAAAGTAGGTAATACCCGCCTTTTCAACAACGCCTATTTCAAACATGAAATAGTAGCCTATATTTTCCCCTACCGAATATGTTTTATCAGATATCTTTCCTGCACTCTTACGCGGGATAACGAAGATCCCATTATTTTGTGCTCTTATTGGTAGCAAAACGCTTAGAAGGAAATTGCTGAAGCAAAGCAACAAGCCAAACTGCATTTTTCAAGTTTTATTGCACTCAGTGATTGTGTTGTAACGACGCTGTTTCGGATTCTTGAGCTCAAGCCGCGCTTGCCCTTCTAAACTTTTTCAGAGACTATTTCATTTGCTCGTTCTTTTCAAAACACTTCTTGCTAATCCGTCATAACTACGGCACGCTACATTGAAGCAGAGCGATTTGGGTAAACTTGTTTCTTGGCTTCGTTAACGTAAGGCTCCGTTTGCTTGAAGTCAGTGATTTCCAAGTGTTGCGGCCTAAAGATGCAGTAAACGCTTGAAAGTGTTCCACTTCCGCGAAAGATCACTTGCAGATTATGCTTTCACACTTTGCCATAAAAGCTATGCAGTTACTATTGCGACCAAGAGAAGCAAGATAACCCCACCTTTTAAAGTTGTCTCTGGTCCAAAAACGCATTTAGGGCTCCCATCTGAAGGCGATGTTCGGAAATCTCTGTAGTGTATTCTGCATCGGTGGAGTAGCAAGGCGCCTGGGGGTCCCGGGCCCAGGGTGGCATCTTCTGGGAGCGGCACTTTGCTGATTAAAAATAAATTTTTGAAAGGAGTTTAAAAGTTCTAACGTTTCTTTATTATTTAAAAAAAAAAATTTTCAAGTTTTAAAAGTTCTAACTCTTTTCAGTTTTTGTGTTTAAAAGCCCTAGACTGGTAGGGTAGCCTAAAAAACACGACATGTGGTTGTTGAGTGAGTAAATTGATCAAATGTTTTCTCAAAACTCTGTGTCAAATCTAAGGCGCTAAAAAGCCCCAGTGTGTGTTTCTTGAAATCAGGGTTTTTTTAACACACTTACTACTAGGAGGGCAATTGTCCTTACACCTTCCTCTCCAGTCCTTACACCTTCCTCTCCAGACAAAGATATTTCCTCCACCCCAGTCAAAAGTCCTTTTCNTTTGGCTATAAGAAAACAGTAGGCCCCGGTTGTTCGCGTTTCATATTGCCCCTCCTCTCAAAATCTGATTAAAAAGGCTTTGCATGAAATCACTGCAAATAAGCAAGGCTAGCTTAGTCCTTTTTCTCTTATCGATGGTTCTTCACTAACCCCCCAACGGCACATCATAACATTACCTGACACCTAGGCATTGGCGACAAGCATCTCGCTGGNGAACTGTACATCAATGGTATGGTGGAAAGTTGGGTGTTTGATCCTCTCATTTTGAAGGTTGGGTGTTTGATCCACCGCCACTAAGTGATTCGCCGTAGCGCTCCTTGGTCAAGAGTTCAACCTAACCGGTAAGAAGCGTATTTCAGGCGTTAGCCTTCCCCCTATTGCCGTCACCAAAATTATAAAAAATATTTCTTGGCACATCACATGCTATTTTTTAATAAAGTGCCATTAGCTGTAGCCTAGTGATCAAGTGGGCTTATCAACATTAAATTTTGGCGGTTGAAGTGAAAAACTCTGCAAAGGGAACGTTGCTCAGTTTCAGTACAACTGCTGTTTTTCTGCATGACGTAATGGTGTCGGAAAATGACGTTCTTGAAGCGGGGTAGTGTAGTTGGTGTGTTTGCGTGGCTAACTTTGAGCTCAGATTGTCGGTTTGTACTGCAAGTAGAGTGAATCAGAGCCAGCCGATAGCCAGTGTGTTTCGTAAAAGTCTCCTTTGTTCAACGGTATACTGAACATTTTCAGTAGTAGAAAAATTCGTTTCAACAAGAAAAACTTAGAAAAGATGTTGCTCGCATTTTGATAATTTTGAGGCAAGAACCTTAGTCTGTAAACCTAACGCAAGGGTAAACGATATGTTCAGATATGATTGTGGTGAGGGCTTTTGTTAAAAGGGACGTTGAGCGAAACAGTTGTACAACTTGCAATGGCTGTACTGAATAAAGTTGTTCAACACAATTACCGTCGAACGTAAGACGTTGTAATCACTGCTGAGTATTAAAAACGCTTATGTCCCACCTGGCATGGTTTCGTAACACAGTTTTCGAAATAGACGTTTGTTGGTAACCAGCCCCGTCGCCACGGGGACTTTGATGGGCTTAGCCCTCCCCACACAAAGCTCCAAGCCCCCCCAAATTGAAATGTGAAATACTATAAATCAGTGAATTTTTGTCAAATTTTGGAATGTCAATCCCCCTGCACAAACGTAAAGTGACCTTCTGGCGATGGTTCTGTTGGTAACGAACAAAGGCAAGGAATAACATTATGCACGTGTAAGTGGAAGAAGTCCAACAGCTAGACGAAGTGTGCAGGTTGGAATGAAGGCTGCAAGTCAAACGTTTCTCAACCAGAGCCAGTTTTAAGCCTATTTGACCTATTTTATCAAAATGGGTCCCCGCACCTATAGAGGACCCCGCGCAAGTGCCGACAGAGTTGATGTTTGAAGCCTTATATATATTCTAAGAGAATTTAGCCAAAAGTGAACAATCAAACGTTCTTTACATCACTGAGGTTGTATTATCAGATTTATTATTATATCCTGCTATATGCAGTATACATGCTTTTTTTAGTTAAAGACGGGGATACTACACGAAATATTAACATACGTAAATATTTGCTTGTGTAAAGTAGGTATGCCGCCATCACATCCCTAAATTCTTTCGTTCGATTCTCTGGAATGAGTAAACTATTAAAAAGTCATGCGGTAGGTTAACCGGAGGCTGAAAACCAACAGGGAAGAAAATTTGATGAAACATATCGGGTTTGTATATGCATATGTAAAGAAAGCAAAAAAAAATAGAAAACGTAATGATGAGGAAGGTGGCGACAAGCAGAAAAAGCAAGACTTATAGTTGACAATGAAAAACAAGACCAATTTCAGTTTGTGAATGTTTTCTTGTGATCTTCAAGATGCTTTGTTCATCCTTATACCTTTAAATAAGCATGATCTTCTTTAATTTCAAATTTTTGTAAGCTAATTTGAGGGGTGGAAAGGGCGGCATTTTTCTGGTAAGCCCCGAGCGGCACTTGGCCTTGCTACGCCACTACTCTGCTTTATCAAACAAATATCACGTTGCTTACTTCTTGTTTGGCGTAAGACATTTGCGCCTGTATGGACGAGAACCATAGTCTCTGAATACTTCAATTCGATGAGTTGTTCCACTGTGTTTTATTAATTCAGAACAAATACACTTTTCTGCTACGGTGTGTCAGTGACTGCAGTGAGTAATATTCTAAGTGTTTTACATCACAAAGAGTTGTCTTGCTGTTATACAGTATGCTCAAGTGTACTTACCGCCAGCGCAAGGTATGCAAATATGGACCCCATGTTAGAATTTTACGTGTTAAAAATATTTTGTCTTTTTTCTTAGTGTCGTGTCTTCAGCTTTGAAAGTGTGATTTTTTACTACAAAGGTAAATACACCAAGCTTGCTGTTTGCAATAGGCTAAAGAATTCACGTGTAAGCCAAGTTCATCAATCCTATATCTGTTCTAGTGCAAAGTGCAAAGCAAAATACAGGCCATATTCCGATTTCAGGTTAATAATAACCTGCTGTCATTTCAGATCTGTAGCAGAAAACTTCATCCAAAAGTTTTCTCCAGTAACAAAGAAATGTATAGTTCCACATATTTCGATCTGAGTTAATGCTGCAGAAATTACAACTATCTGGTTTCAAAACACTTTCGAAATGTCACGCCTCAGAAAATATTAAAACATCCTGCAAGCCCATCATCCGATGCAAATGTGTTAATTCAGCAAGTCGGGGCGCACAGTCTTCCTTGGTTATAATCTTTCATAATAGGGAAAGTAGGCTACTGCTTCTCTAGAACATTGTCTTGCCAGTGGAAATTGTGTCATCAGTGTCGACTTCATCCGAGGATATTTGAAAAAGTACCAGAACTTGCGAAGAATGAATTGTAATGAAACAAGGATTTTAAACTTGGTTTAAGGCAGGTGTAGGGAACCCGCGGTCCGCGGGCCAAATGCGGCCCCCGTGAACATTTGATATGGTCCGCATCAGAATTTTCGTTATCCAAGTTAGAGTACAACATCGCCTCAAAACGGAGCTCCATGATAAGCAGGTACTTACATAGTAAGTAAGGAGAAGTCACTCTTCTTCATGGTTAGATAAAAGTAGAATTTTAGGATAAACTCAATTGTTAATTGCGGTCCGTCAGCAATAATGCACAATTCATGCCGCCCGTGATATTAAACAGGTTCCCCACCCCTGTTTTAAGGTTTCTAATCTTAACAGTGTCACCAAACTAAAAGCACTACGATTACGAAAATTGCACTTCATGAATATGAAAAGGTAAGTTATACAATATTATCAAAATTATAAAAGGTTACTCTTTGATCACACTGTAAACTTGACTGCATATGGTTTTAATGTGATAACATTGTAATCAACCGTTACAGTGCTACTTGGTGCACACGCAATTCTCAATCTTTACCCAAAACGAAGCTGAACATTGTTCATAAAAAGCCGGCTCTAAAACAAATCTTTAGCAACTGTCTTCAATTAAATAATACAGTACATTAAGATTTCAACAAAATAACACTTTGTGATTGTGTAAATCCTGACGTTCCTAAAGTTTTAATTATCATATTTGTTATGGTCGTTAGTAGTTTCCCAAAGCAAAAAATACAACTGTTATATCAAGCTCCAGCGTGCTACTTCTATACAAGTCATTGGGGTACTACTTCATCAAATAGATTAAAAACCAGAAGGCATAAAATAAATATATGTCGTCTAACTTAAAACCAGTCAACTGTTTTCTGAAGCGTCTTCATGGTTGCTAAAATCTTAATTACCTGAAAAATTCGTTGAAAAGCGAACAGAATTGCAATCAAGAGTTATTCATTTGTTTACTTTAGCAGCAAAACTGCGCTCGTCGATCTGCAACAACACAACTAATTTACACATGGACGATGTGACGCAGGTCTCTGCATGTGCATGTGTCAATCTCTCCCAGGAAGACTGGAAATAAGAAAAAGACTGCTTGTCGATCAAGCATAAGCCTTGGCTTTTAGGTACAGTATGCAGTACGTTAATCATGAATTACCGGTTGGATCGGAATTCCGTGGAATGCACTGCGGAAAACAATGTATCTAATCAGTCAAAAATACTTTTTTGCTTTCTAAGCTGTCATGTACAGGGCATTATGTAAAGTGCATTTGCTCTTTTTCAATTTTGTTTATTTACTTGTTTGGCTCAGACACAAGGTCCATATCATACTGGTCAGAAAAACCCAAGGATGGAGAATTGCTTATGCATAATGCATCACAAAGTAGGTGTCAATTAATACATGTATTCAATACTGAAGAGAAACGAACACTGAAACAAAGCAATAGCAAACTGCATTCGGTCATGGTCATACAGAAACAGAAGCATCACTTAGTGATAGAAGCATGGAGATTTGTACAGTAAAATGCATGGGACAATTGAAGTGAGCGAATGAAAAACTGGATGAAGATGTGCATGTCTGACAAACACATACAAATTGTTTCTACGCAAGGAATCAAATTTCCTCAGCTGTTCACATCAAATTTTGTTTCCGATTCAACTTGATCGTTGCTTGTAGGTTGGCAGGCAAATTTATAACAGTGAGTCAAGGTCTTTTTTCCTGGAATTTTATGCTGAAGTTTAGTTTCTAGACGTTAGTATTTGAATGCAAGCATAACCTGCTTTCATTGAAATCACTTCTAACGAGTATTTGTAAATTTATGCAAGCTGAAAAAGTTTTAGATTTTCCAATTCAGGTCTAAAGTTGTTTATTCAATAGTCGCCACTGAGACGTTACTTGAAGCCTAAACTCCATTAACAACAACTGAACTTGGAATTGCTCATTCGCACAAACTGAATTTGAAATATTTGGTGATTTTAATAAAGTCTTAGTAAATAAGGAAGTTAGATTTTTCACCAAAACGCAATAATTTTTCTGACAATTGCGTAAATGTTAATATTGAATGTTATGTGGGTTTAAGTGAAGCAATTAAGCGTGAGTCAGAAAACAATTCTAACAGACCTGGACTAGATTGGTCAATGGCTTAAACTATTGAGTTGAGTTTAAAGTCTTCCTGAGCAGAAAGTCTATTCAGAAGCTATCAAGACGTTGAGTGCATCCACGGGCGTCGGAATGATTTTTTCCAAAGGCCAATAGAGGATTCTTACAGGGGTAACCATTTTCCAGGGTGGGCAAAAGTGGTGAAATTTCATCATACCCACTCGAAACTAAAAACAGCCTTTTTTCTAAAAATGTCATAGGAAGATGTTCCATTTCAAAATCCAGGGAGGCCTTTCCCTTCCTTCCGATGCTCATGAGCGCATCAAGTGTATGCGCTGCAATTGAGTTTTGAAAACGCAATTGTTATTGAGTGCAGAATCTTCTTTTGGATGATTGCGGTTGAAATTGATCATTTCATGTCAGTAATTGTGTTGTAGTTTATCTTCCCTTTCGCGACTACTGGATACCTGTATCCCAATACCTGTCTCAATCTGTTTATTTTTCGGTCATTTTTCGGTCATAGGCCGAAGTGATTTTGAATGAGCGAAAAAAATTAAGTCATTTTGGTCAGAATGTCCGAAAATATAGGCTAAAAAACACTGTTACGACGAGTTGTTTATTCAGTAGTCGCCACTGAGACGTTACTTGAAGCCTAAACTCCACCACACCTGTGAGACAAGTGACCGAAATATTTCAGTGACCAAAATGTCTCAGCAAAAAATGACCGAAATGTCGCAGCGAAAAAAAACAGGTCTCAATGACTAAATCGTAGTGTCCCGAAATCAATGTAATTCTTCTTTTTTCGGTCTTTTTGCTACAGTTGGTCAGTTTGGCAACAAGATGGATTATATGACATATGAGATTGTTGCGTTATTTAGTATTTTATTCGATGTCTGCTGGAATGACTGCCATGTTGTGCTTAATTTGTGGCAGTTTTAGGATTTTTTAAGCAAATCCTTGGCTATGCAGTAAGTTGACAGTGACTGCTCAGCGTTGTTTGGCAAACCCATTTGCAGTAAGCATGCTGCTTTTCATCACTGCATTTGTATGGTACCAAGGGCAACTTGCTATTTTTTGTTTTTCGGACTCATTTGTCCCAACCGGCTTTTATGACCTCTACTGTATAAGAAAAGAATATTTGTTTTTTATGATTTTGAAATTTGCTTGTATGTTATTGTAATAATTATTACCCACTGTGTTCAGGAAGTATGTCTTCTCGATATAGTATGAGTGGCAAGGACGTATTAGCTATAAACATATTCAGAAGAATCAAATTCTAGTGTCAGTGATGGCCATTATCTCCCATCGTCTTCTGACAGTGATTAATCATTGTCTGCTGGAAATAGGATATCAGATGTTGAAGATGATTCGAATACATAGAGCGAACCAAGAGATGATATTGTAGATGGGACTTCAAGCCCTGGTGTTTGGTCAACCATTACAGGTAATTTTCATCCAAGGATGACCATCAGAAAAGAAAGATATCCAGAGCTCCACTCTGATCGCAAGAACATGTCAGGTCCACTTTATACATTTCTAAAGATGTTTGCTCTCTGTTTATGCAAATCTTTTGCCACGCTAATGGAATACTGACAATTTTAAAAATTGATGTACCCCTCCCACGCAAGACCAGTGTAATTTTTAATTTTACTGGTCTTGCGTGAGAGGTGTAGATCGTGTGGACCAAATGGCGAGCCTGTTTGACCTTGGTGGGAAGTCCCTGAAATGATGGAAAAACAACTCTTTTCCTAAAGTTGATATTTTCTGCAGTAAATGCTCGGATCATATACCAGCAACTACGTCATGGTGGTAGAACCTTTCTTGCGAAACTGAAAGAAGGTATGAATCACCATGCTCAAGCAAAGGAGTAAGACAAAGATGAAGAGGGGAAAGACAGCGGAAGAGCGCACGCGTCATGTAGCATGTTGGATCTCATCTCCCAGTTGAGGGCAAAACTCGTCGAAGATGGGCTGGATGTGCAAAAATAGGCTTGAAAAAACAAACACAAACCTTGTGCACAGAATGCGGCATAGCGTACTTCATAGCTTTTTACAATTTGTCACAAAGACTAAATTGTGTGCATTTTTTACGCATTTCAAATTTTGTGCATAGTTTCTTTTACATTGTCATTGATTCGTGTTTTGTGGTTAGCAAGTTCGATTTTTCTATATTTATATTCCTTTTACTTCGAGACTGTTGGGCACATATGACCCAGACAAAAAGACAGTCCGGACACATGAGTCCCCTCCCAGTTTTAACTTCTAATAAATTTTTGCTCAATCTAGCCCGGTTATTTCGTCAAAAAAAGTAGAGCAAGTGTAAAACAATTTATTTAATGTTATGCATTTAGCAGAAAAATTCAATCGCGAAAGGGTTAAATTATTAACTTGATTTTAATTGTGTGTAATAAATTTTTCTTTTGTGAGGTAAACTTGTAATATTTTTGTGCAATTGAGTTTTTATTTAAACCTTTTTATCTTTGGAATTTGTTCGAAACGGCAATTCTGCGTTCTGCTACGAAGACTCGACCATGTTTGCTGGTTAGGATGAGGCAAACACGTACAAAGTAACCTATGTTTTTTTTGACAGGCAACCATCAAAAATAGGGAATTCACCGATTTTACAGTGCCATGTTAAATCATTTGAAATAGCAGAGAAACTTTAAAAAACTTAAGTGTAGTTTTAGCATACACACAAATTATGAGTTGATATACTGGCCATTTTCTCTCCTGCGGCAACTTTTCTGAAAATTGGTATTTGTGTTACGGTATAAAATATCTTTTTATTTGGCTTGTGGGCCAAGATACTTTTCCGCATTTAGCTACATCCGAAATGCCTACATGGGTTCGTCCATGGATGTAACAAGGACGGT